>Ga0299906_10000023_pt1 | contig 153536 bp, 126 predicted proteins | sample RVTome_14_FD_200259 | JGI IMG/M metagenome (GOLD analysis project Ga0299906, IMG submission 200259) | Soil microbial communities from uranium-contaminated site in the Upper Colorado River Basin, Wyoming, United States - RVT145D125 (version 2) ...
CGCCTCACGCAGCTTGGCGATGATCTGGTCCGGGCCATGTCGCTTGCGCTTCATCGAGAATCTCCTTGCCCATCCGGGCAGTAAAGACTCTCATAAGAACTGGATCAAGTTTCGGGGAGCAGGTCACTCATCGCTCGGTGCGTCGGCCTTGTTCTCTGGGGAGCGTAGGTCGGGTCATCGACCCCACCGTGACGGGAATGCAAAGAGCTGTCGGGTCGATGACCCGACTACGGAGCTGTTTTGGCCGAATCAAATCCAAACAAGAATCAGCACTGGATACCGCAGTGCTATCAACAGCCTTGGTGTGATCCGGACACACCGTCAGGGCAAACTCCGTATGTTTGGTGCTTTGTAAAGGACGGCTCTGCCGCAAAACGACGAGCGCCCAAGAACATCTTCTATGAGAAGGACCTTTACACGATCCCCGCGGCTGATGGTTCTCGCGATCTTAGAATCGAACACGGCCTAGCAGGGCTAGAATCGGACTTTGTCACGATTAGAGACAACTTTCTAGCTCAGCATAAACCATTGGACGAGATCAATAATTTGAAGTTGCGAGCGTTTGTCGCAGCGATGTCGTCACGTACCCCGTTTCATCTAAACCATTGGCAACAGCAATTCAAAGCGCCGCTTGAATTCATGCGAGCGGAATACGAGTATCAGCGCTCCAAGCAGAGAGAGGACCCGCTCTGGAAAAACGTCAAGTTGCCAAGCGCGGCAGATTCTCCTGCCATCCAAGAAATTCAGCAAATAGCAGAAGGACCTAGGGGCCAGCTATTGGCGGGCATGATGGAAGTAACGTTCCCAATTGTCGCGAAAATGAGCCTTGCAGTCGTTAGGACGGATGACGACGTGGGCTTCATTTCGTCTGACGATCCATGCGTGCTCTTTGACGGTGATGCACAGCACTACCCGCCCTTATGCCGGTCACCGGTCCTCGTTAGTCCAAACAGCGAGCTAACGCTCCCGGTCTCACCATTTCAGTGTATCCTATTGAATTGGAAGGGTTTTGAAGGATATCACGAGATTCCGGTCAAGTTGGTTGACGACTTAAATAGGAAGACGTGCTTTTCCTGCGGAGAACAGTTTATGGTCCGACGAAATGCCAAGCGGGATGCTTGGTTTGATCCAGGAACGCCAACCGCTCCCTGACGGTCGCGGCTCTGGGACATTCCTGGGAGGGGCGCGCCCCACCCGCTCGTGGAATCAATAAAGTCCCCGGTCTCCCTACCGGGCATGGGAGGGTTCATTTCTTGGTCGGTTGCAGATTACTATCGCTCGATGACTCGTCTGGTCCGGCAGACTTCTTTGATCGCGTCCGTGCAATAGACTCGTCCCACGCCTTTACCCCGTAATTAGCTTTGAACTCATATTCAAACACGTCGTCATCAAGTGTGTCGATCCTTGCCATGCGATGCCACGCGTGGAATTCAGTTGGCTTGCCCGAGTCGAAAACTGTCCATACCCACACTTGTCCCGTTGTCGTGTCGAGCAGGTACTGATGACGATTCCACTGCGTATTGGAGATGAGCTGGAATCGACCTGCCCCAATTTCAGTTCTTAGCGCCGGCGGATGGATTGGCTCATCCGATTGTGCTACTGCCCATCCTGCGGCAAGCGCGATCACAGCAACAATGGCGACTGGCAAAGCTGTGTTTTTCATCGTATCCTTCCTTTTTGTTGAAGGCGTACTGATCGACATTTCTATGATATCACAGACAGCGGCGGGCGGCATGTCCGCCTTGCAGGCGGACATGATTCGCGCGCCGTCGGGGGCGCGATGGCGCATTCTCGCTGTTTACGCGATGAGCGTGGTTCGTGGATAAACGGATGATCCCGGAAAAGCCCCAGGAAAATTCCTGGGGCTTTGGGGCGACGGCCCTGCGCCAAGGGAGATTCGCCCTGGATGCGGCTGGCGATCAGGTTCAGTTCGCGTTGCGGCGGGCCGAGGTATCCAGCCCTAACTCTCACGCCGGACGGATGTTAATCCTGCGCAGAATTTGCCGCCCGGCGTCGCGCCGTGCGATTGCCCCGAGTGCGTTCGACGGCTTTTCCATCGCGTCATCGCGTAGTCCGCCGTGCGCGCCGCCTGCGTAAAGGCCAACGAAAGTCTCGCGTTGGCCTCGAACAGCCAGCCGCTTGTCGCGCGTCGGCGGCGTCGCGCGGGCGGGAACACGCAATTTTTTCATCTTCGCCGCTTCGACGTCCTTCCATCCCCGCGTCGCGGTAATGCTGAAAATGCGCGACGCCGAGCGGCAATGCTGGCAATTGTTGCGCGGCGTCCATTCTGCCCGATCGTCCGAAGAAAATGCTCTCCGTGCGCGGCGCACATCCCGCCGATAAACACAGCAATTAACGGGCGCACAAGCCGCCTGGCAGGCAGGGCTTCCCATCGGTCGACGTGTCCCATCGACCGTGACGCGCGTCGTTCGGCGCAGGGTTTGCCCGGCGATGGCGCCCCCTTCGGCCGCGGGGAATCGGCGGCAGAGCATCGGCGGCTTTCGCGACACGTGCGGCGACAAGAGCAGGAAATGACCGAGACGCAGGCGACATATTCCGACGCACGGCGAGGGATGCTCGCCGATCAATGGCAGATTCCGCTGCTGGCGGTCGGCGTGCTGGTCTTTTCGTCGGGCGTCTATCGCATGGCGGAAGGCCACCGCGTCCTGACGTTCGATCAGCGGATCGACGCGGTGCGGACCCTTCGGGCGACGGGGGCCCACGCGCGGGCCAGCGCCTACGTGCTGGATCTGTTGAGGGATCGCGAGACGACGCACGATCAGAAAGCGGAGCTTCACCGCCAACTGGCGGCGACGATCTTCGCGGCAGAGGCCCCGCTGCGGCGGCACGATGTTCGAAACGTCGAATCGGTGATCGATCACTACCGGCGCGCGATCGGCGGCGGGACCGAGCTGGACGGCCGCGATTGGGTGCAGCTCGGCGATGCCTATGGCTGGGCGGCCCGCACGGCCGACGCGGTCGGGGCATACGAACGGGCGCTGGCCTCGTCGCTGAAGCGCCCGGACCGAGTGCGAACGAAGCTGCTCCGTATTCAATTGCGGGACGGCGCGGCCCCGACGCCGGACACGCTCGAGCAGGTTGACCTGCTGCTGGCGGATGCCGGGGCGGCGCCGGATGACTACGTATGGGCCCTGGAAATCAAGATCGGCGACCTGCTGGGCCGCGGGGACATGGGCGCGGCGATGGGTCTGTTGACCACGGCGAGGAGTCGACTGGCGGCGACCGAGGCGCTGCTTCCGGTCGATTATCTCGAAGCGCGGTGCCTGATCGAGGCGGGGATGTTGACGGAGGCGGCGGCGGTCTTGAGCGAGCTTCGAGAGCGTTGGACCGTTCAGGACGATCTCTGGGCCCGCAGCGGCTGGCTGTTGGGGCAGATTCAGCAATCGGATGATCGGCCGCTGGCGGCCATGACATACTATGACGAAGTCGTGCGCTCGTTTCCGGCGGGGCCGATCTTCAATCTGTGCCGGGTCGGCCGGGCGCAGTGCCTGGCGGCGTTGGGCATGACGGACCGTTCGCTGGACGAATACGAGGAGCTGATTCGCCAGCTGCGCGACAAGCCGGCGGCCGGCGGCGTCGATCGGCAAGTCATCCGCACGGACCTCGGCCTGATGGCCGAATCGTTGCGACATGCCGGGCAGTGGCGCGCGGCGCTGCGGGCCATGCAGATCGTCTACTGCCTGATCGACAACGACGAGTCAGCGCTGGGGGCCAGGACGCTGTCGGACATGGCGAGCGTCATGACGCGGCTGGCAAACGACCTTCTGAACGACGATGCGGCCGGTCCGGAGGCGATCGCCAGATCCAAAGCGATCAACGCGGAGGCGGCCGACACGCACTTGAAGCTCGCCGACCTGGCGGTGCTGGATGATCAATCCGCGTCGTCGGCGTTGGAGGCGGCGGCCGACGCCTATGAGGCGGCCGGCGACATCCGTCGGGTCATCCAAACGCTGCGCCGGCTGGTGACGGAGCATCAGGAGCCGGTCGTCCGCGCGCACGGGTTGTTTCGACTGGGACAGGCGCATCAATCGCAGCGTGAATTCGAGGACGCCATTGCCTGTTACGACGAGATTCTCGATCGCTACCCGCGCGTGCCCGACGCGGTGGCGTCGATGGTTCCGCTGGCGAATTGCCTGTTACGGGTCGGCGACGAGGAGGCGGCGCGCGGGGAACGTCTGTTGATCGACATCGTGGAGGACCGCGGGCCCGATCCGCTGTTTACGCCGCAGGCCCAGGAGTATCGCGACGCGTTGATACGGTTGGGTGAATACTACTACGGGGCGAGCGAGAATCAGATCGTGGATCACCTCGAACGGGCCATCAGCCGCATCGAGGACGTGATCGTTCTTTATCCCGACGATCCGGGTCACGCGCGGCATCTGTTCCTGCTGGCGGATTCGTATCGCCGCAGCGCGGATCGACTGGCCGACGGCGCCGCCGGGCTGGTGAGCCCGCTGGCCCGTGATCAGGCGCTGGCCGAATCACGCGTTCGCTGGCGGCGCGGGGCGGAGCGGTTCGACCAGGTCGTTCGCCGGCTGGCGTCGCGCGACGCGGCGGAGCTGGACGCGCTGGAGCAGGCGCAGCTTCGGGCGGCCTATCTGTACCGCGGCGATTGCCTGTTCGACCTTCGGGAGTACGACGCGGCGCTGTCGGCGTACCACGAAGTCGCGTGGCGATACGAGAACGAGGCCGAGGCGGTGACCGCCTCGGTGCAGATCATCCACTGCCAGCAGCGATTGGGGCGGATGTCCGATGCGCGGGCGACGCTGGCGCGGATGCGGTGGATTCTGGAGAAGATTCCCTCGGCGGCGTTCGACGCATCGCGGGGCATGTCAACGAAGGCGTATTGGACACAGTGGGTGGACCGGCTGGAGCGCACCGGCGTGTATTGACGCGACTGGCGGGCGATCGAACCGTCCCCGCCGCAACGCGCAGTGAGCGATGGATGCAAACGGATACGACGCAACTGATCGAACTGCTGGAGCAGCAACAGGGGCTGTACGGGCGACTTCGCGTCCTGGCGGATCGTCAGAAGGTCCTGGTCATCCAGGATGATTCGGCGCCGCTGATGGCCCTGCTGGCGGAGCGGCAACGGCTCGTCGACGAACTGCTCCTGCTCAATACCCGGTTGGCGCCCTATCGCGATGAATGGACGGCCATTTACGCGGGACTCGAGCCGCCGCAGCGGCGGCGGGTCGCGTCGCTTCTGGAGGGCGCCAATACGGCGCTGAGTTCGATCCTTCAGAGCGACTCGCGCGATACGGGAACGTTGACCGCGCGGCGCCGGGACATGACGCGGCGGCTCGACGTGATCGACACCGGGGCGAAGGCCAGCGCGGCGTATGCCTCGGCCGGCGGGACGCGGCACAGCTCGATGACGGATGCCAGCGCATGAGCATGACGGCCCCCTCATCCCTGCCGCTGAGCGATCGCGAGCGCGAGCTGTCGGCGATCATCACCGCGTACAACGACGTGACCGACCGCCTCAAGTCGGCCCACGAGCGGCTGCACGACGAGGTCGCGCGGCTGCGTGACGAGCTTCGCAAGAAAAACGAGGAGCTGCGGCGTCGCGAGCGGCTGGCGGCGCTGGGCGAGATGGCGGCGGGGCTGGCGCACGAGATTCGCAATCCGCTTGGAGGCATCGCGCTCTACGCCTCGATGCTCCATCGCGACGCCCGTGATACGGACGCGGTCATGTCCGCCGCCGGGCGGATCAGCGACGGGGTGCGTGGGCTGGAGCGTCTGGTGACCGAGATACTCGAGTTCGCCCAGGGGCGGGCCACGGAGCGCCAGTCGATGGCGCTGGGAAGCGCGCTCGAGGCGGTCGCGACGTCGATCGCGCCGTGGGAGACACAGTGCGGCGGCAAGTACGTCGTCGACGACAGCGCCCGCGGCGTCGAGGTCTGGGCGGATCGCGATCAGCTCGTCCAGGTGATGCTCAATCTGGTCATGAATGGTTTGCAGGCCGCCGGCGATCACGGAAGCGTGACACTTTCCGCAGCGCCGCGCGACGGCGGCGTCGAAATCGAGGTCAGCGACGACGGCCCCGGCATCGCGGAGGCCGACCTGACGCGGATTTTCAATCCATTCTTTACGACCCGCGCGACGGGGACGGGCCTCGGCCTGCCGATCGTGCATCGTATCGTCGAGGCCCACGGCGGGCGCATCCGGGCCAGCAACCGCGACGGCGGCGGCGCACGGTTTCGCGTTTGGCTGCCGGGGCGTGACGCGGTGGGACAACAGGGGCGATCAGTACCAGCGGATCTAGCGGCTCCGCGCCGACGTCGCGGGGACGAGTCGACATGGAATGAAACGATGGCCAAGGCGGGTGTCGGCGTCGATCGGCGCGCGGACGCCCCGAAGAACCGGCGAAGCGCCACATAGGGAGCGGCACGAATGGCAAGAGTGTGCATTATCGATGACAAGGACGTGATGCGGGATTCGCTGCGCGACATTCTGACGGTCGCGGGGCACGACGTGACGACATACGCCGAGCCGCAACAGGCGCTGCGCGAAATCGCGCCGTCGCGGTTCGAGGTGATCGTGAGCGACTTGAAGATGCCGGGGGTCGACGGCATCGAGCTTCTGCGGGCGCTGCGGACGCGGGGCGTCGATACGCCCTTCGTCCTGATGACGGCGTACGCGACGGTGCAGAACGCGGTCGAGGCCATGAAGCTCGGCGCGTTCGACTATATCCAGAAACCGTTCGAGGCCGAGGCGATCGGGCTCGTCGTGCAGCGCGCCGTTTCGATCGGGCGGCTCCGCGGCGAGAACGACGCGCTGCGCACGTCGATCCGCGATCTGGAGGGCGACGTCGAGCTGGTCGGCTCCGGCCGGGCCATGTGCGGCGTGCGCACGCAACTGGAGCGCGTCGCGCGGAGCCACGCGACCGTCCTGATCCAGGGGGAGAGCGGAACCGGCAAGGAGCTCGTGGCCCGTGCGATTCACGCCGCGTCGCCGCGCGCCGACGCTCCGTTCCTGGCGGTCAACTGCGCGGCCCTGTCCGCGAATCTGCTGGAAAGCGAATTGTTCGGGCATGAGCGCGGGGCCTTCACCGGCGCCGACAAGCAGCGCAAGGGCCGCTTCGAGTTGGCCCAGGGCGGAACGCTGCTCCTGGACGAGATCAGCGAGGTGCCGATCCCGGTGCAGGCCAAACTGCTCCGCGTGTTGCAGGAGCACGAGTTCGAGCGGGTCGGCAGCAGCGTGACGCAATCCGTCGACGTCCGCGTCATCGTAACGACGAACCGAGATCTGACCGACTGCGTCGCGCGGCGCCGCTTCCGCGAGGACCTCTTCTTCCGGGTCAGCGTGCTGCCGGTTGAGCTTCCGCCGCTTCGCGACCGCCGCGACGACATTCCGGAACTCGTCGAGTATTTCATGCGGCGCATCGGCCGCCGCGAGGGCGGCGAGGCCAAGCGCGTCACGCCGCGCTGCATGTCGTTGATGCAGAACTATCACTGGCCCGGAAACGTGCGCGAGCTTCAGAACATCACCGAGCGAGCGGCGGTCCTGTGCCAGGAGACCCAGGTCGATGCGCCGATGATCGAGCCCTGGCTGGCCCGGCCCGCCGATGAGCACGGGCTGGGAAGGCCGCTTCGTCCGGGGCACATGATGGAAGACATGGAGCGGGCGCTGATCGAGCAAACGCTGGTGCGCTTCAACGGTCACCGCGAGAAGACAGCCAAGGCGCTGGGCATCGGCGTCCGCACGCTGGGCATGAAGCTCAAGAAGTGGCGTGAAGAGGCGGCCGCGGCGGCGGCCATGCAGTCCGAACAACGCCGCGCGGGATAGTCGGCGCCGCGCGGGTCTTGCGCGGCTGCGCAGAACTTGCGCATCCGGCAAAGCGCGTATCGCAAAAAGGCCCGTTCGCGCGGGCGCAGAGGGCACCGCCGGCGTTGGCACGGCGGTTGCCTCGAAGGGTAGCGTCGTTTTCTCGCGACGCCGGCGCGGACCGTCGGCCGTCGTCGATTCGCGGTGAGGCGAGCGAATGTTTGTTTCGAACATCACGGACGGGGCGGCGTTTCCCATGTTGGAGAAAACGCTCGCCTTTAACGAGGCGCGGATGAAGATGCTGGCGACGAACATCGCCAACATCATGACGCCGGGCTATCGGGCCCAACAGCTCGATGCGGCGTCTTTTCAGGCCGCCCTGCGCCAGGCGTCGGACCGGCGCGAATCGACCGGGAAGTTCGAGTTGCCGTCCACGCGGGAATTCGGCCCGGGCAAGGACGGATTCCTTCGCGTGACGCCGAGCGAGGAGCCCGTTGAGAACGTCCTGTTCCAGGACGGGACCAATGCGTCGATCGAGCGCCAGATGGCGCAACTGGCCGAGACGGCCATGCTGCACCAGGCGGCGACGGAGTTGTTGAAGGGTTACTACGACAGGGTGGGCATGGCGATCCGCGGGCGCACGGTCTAGGCGGGGGGTGAGGAACGGTCGACGATATGTTCACGGCGATTGACATCAGCACGTCGGGGCTCGTGGCGCAGCGGACGCAGATGAACACCATCGCGTCGAACCTGGCGAACCTGCAAACGACGCGCCGCGCCGACGGACAGCCCGGTCCGTATCTACGCCACGTGGCGCTGCTGTCGGCGGGAGACGGCCAGGGCGGCGACGGGGTGCACGTGCAGCGCATCGTCGAGGATGGGAACATTCTGCCGCGAATGGTCAAGGACCCGGGGCACCCCGATGCCGACGACGACGGATACGTCCTGTATCCCAACGTCGACCTGTCGACGGAGATGATCAATGCCATGGTGGCGGTTCGCGCGTACGAGGCGAACGTGACCGCGATCGAGGCGGCCAAGTCGATGATTGCCAGCACGCTGCGGCTTCTGGCCTAGCCGGCGGCGTCGCGCGACGTCGAGCCGGCAACGGGCATGAGGATATGGAGATGAACCCCATTCACATCGGACCGGAATCGATTGCTCCCCTGCGACCGCTCCAGCCCCCGGCGGGGCCGCCGGCGCCCGGCGTCGAGAAGGACTTCAAGTCGTACCTGCTGGACAGTCTGAACAAGGTCAACGAGTTGCAGAACGAGGCGGACGCTGGCGTTCAGCGGCTGCTCGCCGGCGAGACGGACAACATGGCCGAGGTGTTCAGCGTCAGTCGCAAGGCGGGCGTCGCGTTCGATCTGCTGATGGAAATCCGAAACAAGCTGATGGACGCCTACGCCGAGCTCAAGCAGATGCGGGTGTAGCCGATTCGCACGGCCGCTAATGTCGTATGGAATTCTTTTCTTCCCAGGCCCGATACGTCGCCGAGCAGATGCGCGGCATGAGTCTGTCGCAGCGCATCGCGGTGGCCCTGCTGGCGCTGGTGCTGATCGCGGGGATGTGGTGGCTGTTGGCCTGGAGCGGACAGCCGCCGTGGACGCCGCTTCTCGATCAATCCTTTTCCTCCGAGGAGAGTCACCGGGTCCGCAGCGAGCTGCGCGTCGCGGGGATTGGGTCGCGCGTCGAGGGCGACCGCGTCCTGATTCAGGGCGGGGACGGTGAGCGACAACTGGCGCACGCGGTGCTCTCTGAGCGCGGCGCCCTGCCCGCCGACACGAGTCTGGCCTACGCCAATCTGGTCAAGGACAGCAGCGTCTTCATCGGCGAGGAACGATCGCGGTGGATGGAATCGCGGGGGTTGGAGACCGAGCTGTCGGCCGTCCTGCGGCGCTTCGAGGGGATCGCCGACGCCCGTGTGCTGATTACGGTTCCGCAGAAGCGCGGGTTCTCGCGGCAGCAGGCCACGTCCAGCGCCAGCGTGGCGCTCACGATGCAGGGCGGGGCGCAGCTCGACAAGTCGCGCATCCTGGCGATTTCGCATTTCGTGGCCGGGGCCGTGCCGGGACTACAGATCGCCAACGTGAAGATCACCGACGGCCAGCGGTTCTACCGCGCGCCGGGCGCCGCGGACCGCATGCCGACGGAAATCCTCGAGCTCCAGCAGCGCGTCGAGGATCACTACATGCAGAAGGTGTACGACCAGCTCCGCCACATCGGCAACGTCGTGGTCAACGTACACGCCAAGCTGCGGACCACGTCGGAGCGCTCGCAAAAGGAAGTGTACGGTCCGCCGACGGTGGACGAGGAATCGGCGACCACGGAAGAAATGACCGGCGGCACCGCCGCAGCCGAGCCGGCTGTGCGGCCGAACACGCGCGTCGGCCTGACCGACGCGTCGTCGTCGTCGCGCAGCATCAAGGAGCAGACGGACACGTCCCTGAAAGGACAGCGCGACGTCGAGACGACGGTGACCGACGAGATGCGCGGCTCCGTCGAGCGGCTTTCAACGTCGGTGAGCGTGCCGCGGTCGTATCTCGAGGCGGTCATCAGAGAAAAGCAGGGCGAAGACAAGGACATCACCGCGGCGGCGATCGACGCGGCCGCGGCGGCGGAATTGCCGCGCATCCGCTCGCTGGTCAAGCCGTTGATCGATGCCACGCAGGACGATCAGGTCGTCGTCGATTGGTACTACGACATGCCGCAGCCGGCCGCGAAGTCACAGACGTCGGCCGAAGCGACGGGATTCCTGGCGCTGGCCCGTGACTACGGTCCGCAGGCCGGCCTTGCCGTCCTGGCCGCCGCGAGTCTCTTCTTCATGCTGCGGATCGCGCGCCGGGCGCAGATGACCATCGCTCCGCCAAAGAGGCCGCAGCCGGCCGGCGGCGTCGCCGGGGCCTGGAACCCATTCGGCATGGCGGGGTTCGTCGGCGCCGACGGCGTGATGCAGACACAGGACGGGCCGCTGGCGACGTTGTCGACGGGCTCCAGCGCGATCGGCGAGGTGCAGGAATTGGGGGGGCTGATGGTCGGTCACGAAGTGGACGAGGAGATGGTCCGGACCCAGCAAATCATCCAGCAGGTCGGTCAGCTCGTGAAGGAGGACGCGGCCGGCGTCGCGGGCATCATTCAACAGTGGCTTCAGGATTCCGAGTAGGAGTGACAGTCGATGGTGGCGCGAAAGGGCGATTCGCAGTCGGTCGCGACGGATGAGGAGTCAAGCGGGCTGCGCAAGGCCGCGATCCTCATGGTCAGTCTCGAGAAAGACGCCGCTTCCGCGATTCTGAAGAATCTCGACCAGGACCAGATCGAATCGATCACGCGCGAGATCGCCGGACTGAGGAACATCACCGACGAGGTTCGCCGGGCGATCATTCAGGAGTTCCACACGCTGGCCCTGGCGCGGACCTACACGGAAATCGGCGGCCTGGCGTACGCCAAGGCGCTGTTGTCGCAGTCGCTGTCCAAGGACGACGCCGAGCGGATCATGCACCAGATCGAGCATCAGTTTTATTCCAAGCCCTTTACCTTCCTGCACAAGACGGAGACCGAAAACCTTCTCACCTTCATTCAGGACGAGCACCCGCAGACGATCGCGCTGATCCTTTCGCACCTGACGCCCAACAAGTCCAGCGAGATCCTCGCCCGTCTCCCGGTCGAAAAGCAGGTCGAGGTGGTGACGCGCGTCTCGCGCATGGAGCAGACGAGCCCCGAGGTGATCAAGGAAGTGGAGAAGGGGCTGGAACATCGACTTTCGGGATTGATGACCGATCGGCTGCAACGGGTCGGCGGCGTCGAGTCGGTCGCGGAGATTCTCAACCTCGCGGATCGCTCAACGGAAAAGGGCATCCTCGAGGCACTCGGGGAGGACGATCCGGAACTCGTCGAGCAGATTCGGCGGTTGATGTTCGTTTTCGAGGACATTCAGCTCGTCAACGACAAGGGCATCCAGACGGTCCTGAAGGAGATCGAGTCGAGCGACTTGGTGCTGGCGCTGCGGACGGCGACGGACGAGCTGAAGGACAAGATCTTCTCGAACATGTCGGAGCGGGCCTCGCAGATGATCAAGGAGGAGATGGAATACATGGGACCCGTGCGACTGTCGGACGTGGAGTTGGCGCAGCAGAAGATCGTTGACGTCGTGCGGCGGCTGGAGGACTCGGGCGAGATCATCATCGCCGGCCGCGGCGGTGAGAAGGAATTGATCGTATGAGCGGCGCGGTGATCAAGGCGGGCGACGCCGACGCGCGAACGCGCGGGATGTACCGGCTCGACCTGCGCGACGTGGCCGCCGACGCGCGGGGACTGTTGGACGCCGCGCGGAAAGAGGCCGGCGCGATCGTGGCGGAGGCGACGCGTGAAGCCGCCCGGATGCCGGAATCCACGCGCCGTGCCGCGCTTGACGAGGGCAGGACCCAGGGGCTCGAAGAGGGGCGTCGGGCCGGCGAGCAACAGGCGCTGGACGAGGCGCGGGCGCGGCTGGAGCGCGAGCAGGGGGCGCTGGTGGCCGCGTTGACAAAGACATTTGAGGAATTCGCAGCGCGGCGCGACGCGTTTTTCGCGGCGGCGCGGCGCGACGTGATCGTGCTGGCCATCGCCATCGCCTCGCGCATCACTTCGCGGCTGCGCTCGATGGAGCACGAAATGACCGCCGCGGCGATCGAGTCCTGCGAAGACGCGCTGAACGTCGTCGCCGACGCCACCGAGGTCGTGATCCGCGTCCATCCGGACGACGCGGCCGCCCTCGATCAATTGACCGACCACCTGGCGTCGCTCCTGAGGTCCTCCGGCCACCTGCGCCTCGCCGTCGACGCCTCGCTGGCCCGCGGCGACGTCGTCGTGGAAACGGCCGAGACGACGATCGATGCGACGATCAACGGGCGCATCCAGACTATCGCCGACGAGCTGGTGACCGAGTGGCGGCGGCGGATGACCGAATTGGCGATCACGTCATGACGACCCTGGCCGATCAGATTGAAACGGCGCGGCACACGTCGGCGCTGGGCATCTCCGGCCGCGTCCTTTCGTGTGCGGGGCTGACGGTGCAGGCCGTCGGACTGCCGGTCCCGGTCGGCTCGTTGTGCGAGGTGCGCACGCCGGCGGGCCGCGTGATTCCGCTGGAAGTCATCGGGTTTCGCGATCACGCCGCGACGCTCATGCCGCTGGACAGCGCGGCGGGTCTGACGAAGGGCATGCGCGTCCGGGCGCTGACGCATTCACAGAAGTTTCCCGTCGGACCGGGCTTGTTGGGACAGGTCGTCGACGCGCTGGGCCGGCGGTTCGATGACGGGACCGTCGCCCCGGCGGACACCTATTACCCGTTGCATCGCGCGGCGCCGGACCCAGTGTCGCGGCCGCGCATCGACAGGCCGCTGTCGGTCGGCATCCGCTCGATCAACGCCCTGTTGACGATCGGCTCGGGTCAGCGCGTCGGCATCTTCGCGGGGACGGGAGTCGGCAAGAGCGTGCTGTTGGGAATGATGGCGCGGCATACGTCGGCGGACGTGGCGGTCATCGCCCTGGTCGGCGAACGCGGGCGCGAGGTCGGCGATTTTCTCGCCAGGGACCTGGGCCCCGAGGGGCTGAAGCGCTCGGTCGTCGTGGTCAGCACCTCGGACCAGTCGCCGCCGCTCCGGATGCGGGCGTGCTTCGCGGCCACGGCGGTTGCCGAGTATTTCCGCGATCAGGGCGCCGACGTGCTGCTGTTGATGGACTCGGTGACCCGCATGGCGATGGCCGGGCGTCAGATCGGCCTGGCCGCCGGTGAGCCGCCGGCGACCAAGGGCTATCCGCCCAGCGTGTTCGCCGCCATGCCCCGCGTCATGGAGCGATGCGGCCGCACGAACCAGGGAAGCATCACCGGGCTTTATACGGTCCTCGTCGAGGCCGACGACCTGAACGACCCCGTGGCCGACGCCGCCCGTGGAATCCTTGACGGACATATCTGGCTGTCGCGGCGGCTGGCGTCGCGGGGTCAATATCCCGCGGTCAGCGTACTCGACAGCATCAGCCGCGTCATGCCCGACGTGACCGACGCGGATCAGATGGCGGCGGCGGGCAGGATTCGCCGGCTGCTGGCGGTGTGGGCGGAGATCGAGGACCTGGTCAGCATCGGGGCCTACGCCGCGGGGAGCAATCCCGAATACGACCTGGCCATCCGCATGCGCCCGGAGATCGAGAAGTTTCTGAGCCAGGGGATCGACGACGAGGCGACCCTTGAGGATTCGCGCGCCGCGCTGCTGGAGCTGGCGCGGAGCGCCGCGGCGATCGAGGCCTCGCAGCAGAACCCGCAGGCGAAGCAAGCCGCGCCGTTTACGGCCGCGGCGTCGCCGAAGTCGTCCGCGGCGACTGCGAAGGTGTCCGCGGCGTCGCCGAAACGATCCGTACGGTCATGATGGAGGGCCGGGCATCATGAATCTGAACGCGAGCAGTCGGTTTCGATTCGCAACGCTCCTGAAGCTGCGGCAGCAACAGGAGGACCGGTGCAAGCGCGCCGTCGCCGAGCGCCTGCGGCTGATTCACGCCCTGAGCGGTCGGCACGATCGCCTGGGAACGCAGCTCGATGAACAGTCGCGGTGGCTGCGCGCCTCGCTCGGCGACGCGACGCTGGACGTCGATGGACTGCGATGGGGTCGCCACTGGTTGGCGCGATTGCGCCAGGGCATGTTGCAAACGGACGCGGAAATCGCCGCGCATCGCGCCATGCTGGCGCAGGAGCGCGTCGCGCTGTCCGATGCGCATCGCGGCGCGCGCGTGCTGGCGACGCTCAAGGATCGGCAACTTCAGGCGCGACTGGCGCAGGAACGGCGGCGCGAACAGGCCGAACTCGATGAAATCAACGTCTTGCGCTACGCGCACGCGGCCCTGGACAATTCGGAGGCGAATTCGTGAAGCGGCTCTACACCCTTCTGGCGATGATGTCGATCATCAACATGGCGGCGGTGGCGGTCGTGTTCGCCTACGCCTGGCGGCAGGAGTGGCTCACGCCCGATCGCGTGAACCAAGCCGTGGCCGCCCTGACGGGAAAGGACGACGGCGCATCGGAGAATGGCGCAGCGGTGGCAAGGGCGGAGGATCCGCCGCGACGGGCAGAGGAGCGAATCCGTCGCGACGAGGGGCGAGAGGAGTGGCTTCGCACGGAGTTGGCGAGGCGCCGTCGCGAGATCGAGGACGGCTGGGCGCTGTTGGAGCAACAGCAGCTTTCGTTTCTCCAGTTGCGCGAGGAATTCGCGGAGGAAAAGGACCGCTATCAGGAGGCGATCGAGGCCCGGGCCGCCGCCGAAGGCGACAGCGGCCGGCGAAAGGAGCTGGACATCCTGGCCGGCCTGAAGCCGAAGGATGCCATGGCCCAGTTGCAGATGAAGGGCGACGCCGACGTCGTGCGCATCCTGATGTCGATGGAGGCGCGGCAGGCGCGGAAGATCGTCGCGGCGTGTAAGGAGCCAGAGGAGCGCCAGTGGATCGGGCGCATATTGAGCAAGATGCATCAACGCGATGCCGCACAGGCGGAGGTCCTCAGTGCCAATCGCTAGCAAGAGCCGGGAGTCTTCGTTATGGACTCGTCGATTGCGCTGGCGCCGGTGGCCAGGATCCTCCTGCCGTCGCGCCTCTCTCCGCCTGACGCCGCCGTGCCCGCGCCCGGGCCGAAGTTTGACCGCTATCTCGATGGCGTGCGCGGCGCCGAGCGCCGATCGCGATTCGAGCCGCCGGTCTCCGCCGGGTCGGACGATATCGAGGAAGCGACCGTTCACGACAGTGACGATTCAGGCGAAGCGCCAGAATTTCATGCCGAGTCGGAGGACTCGGTCGACGTCCCGACGCCGCTAGCGCCAACGACGGCCGGTACGCTGCCGACGCCCGTCGTTGATATCGCCAAGCCGGCGGTCACGGTCTCGGCGGGCTCGACGCCCGGCGAGGCAGCGGACGTCGTCAATCGCGCACAGGACGCGCAGCGCGCCGAACCTCTGGCCGGCACTCCGGTTGACATTCAGCTTGGCACGCCGCCGGACGGCGCGACGGCGAAGAAGCCGAAGCCGGTCGACAACGGTCAGACTGGGCAATCTACATCGAGACAGACGCCGGCGCCGTCCGGTGAACCGGTCGCCGTCGAGAAGCCCGCCCTGGACATCGACGTCAAACCGCTGGATCGCGAGCTTCGCCCCCTGCCTCCCGAAGAGACGTCGCTGCGTCCGGAAGGATTCAGAAACCGCGGCGCGGCGCGGTACGCATCGAATCCGACAGCCGACGCGGTCCGCCCAAGCGACCGGCCGGTCCCTCCCGGTCAATCGAACCAGCAGAAATCGGAAGTCGCCCAGCAGGTCGCGCCGCAGAAATTCGTTGCGACGGCATCGACGCCTCACAAATTGAATCGTGGGGCCGCTGACCATCGCGCCCAATCGGATCGTTCGACCGAGTCGCCTGCCGATCGCAACGTGGCGGCCGACCCGCGAATCAAGGGCCTGGCCGACGGCGGCGATTCGGGTCGATCGCCGTCATTCGATTCTCGCGGCAACCCGCCGGAGCACGCCATCGTCGCACGGCCCCACATCACGGGCGGCCAGGGCGACGGCACGGCGGCGTCCATCGCCCGCTTCCTTCTGACGCCGAGCAGCGAATCCGGGACACAACCCGTCGCGATCGCCGACATGAATCCGACGGCTGCCGGCGGCACGGCTTCAATCTCGACGAATCCCGGCGGCCAATCGGCGAGCCCGACGACGATCGTAGCGACGGATGCATCGGCGACGGTCAGCGACCTGTTGACGCCGTCCGGATCGACCGAGCCGATCGACCATGCGGCGCGCATCCTAAGCACGTCGCTGCGCGGCGGCCGGCACAGTGCCGTCCTGACGCTCGATCCGCCCGAGCTCGGCCGGCTTCGCCTCGACGTTCACATGCACAAAGACGTCATGACGCTGCGGGCCACCGCCGAGACGCAGGCGGTCGCCCGCCTGATCGAATCGAGAATCACCGAGTTGCGCGACGCGCTGGCGCAGCATGGCATTCACATCGATCGGTCGCAGGTCACGGTCCGCGCCGCCCCCGCCGCCGACCTCGGCGGACACTCGACGGCGAATTCGGACGGACAGCCCTGGTCGGCCACGGCCGACGGCAACGATTTGTCGCACGGCGCGTCAACGGCCGACGCCGAGGCGAACGAGTTCGCGGCCCCGGATGACGGCGGAGCCGGTCAGGCGCCGCAGGACGCGGAAGGGCCGGTGGACGCGGTCGCGGACGACGCCGTCGCGGAAGACGGGTCATCGGATTCGACGCTGACCGGCGCGAGCGCCCAGTTCGAAGCCGAATCGCCGCGCGAATGGGTAAATCTGGTTGCGTAAGCTGCGAGGGAGACGGCCGCTTCGCCGGAAGAATTGAGGACATCGACATGAACGCTGTTGGAATATCTCCAAATGCCTCCACGATCGGTACGGTGACGCCGACCTCGGTGGGGTTCGCCGATCTGAAGCCGGAAGATTTCTTCGGGCTGCTGATCGCCGAATTGCAATCGCAGGACCCGCTGAATCCGGCGGACAATCAGCAGTTGCTCGACCAGATGGCGTCCATCCGCCAGATGGAGCAATCGACCACGCTCAACGCGACGCTCCAGGCGCTGGCGTCCGAGCAGCGGTTCGGTGCGACGGCGGGCCTGATCGGGCAATACGTCGCCGGCAGGGTCACCAACGAGGCGGGGGATAGCTTTGACGTCCGCGGCGTGGTGACCGGCGTGCAGTTCAACAGCAAGGGCGAGGCCCTGCTCGAACTGCACAACGGCTTCGTCTTTCCGGCGGACAAGGTCGAATTCGTCACCCTCGTGGAGAACCTGCCCGACGAATTGCTCGAGGAGTTGAATCTCGATCTCAACCCGTCGCCGGGCAGCGGCGTGGCCGCGCCGCCGGCGGGCAGCGCCGAGGAGACAGCGGCCCGACGCGTCGCAGCCGCGGCGCGGCAGCGCCACGGCGACGCCCCGGCCTGGATGCGCGCCGCCGGGAATCGGGCCAACGACGCGGCCAACTTTGTCGAGCGCCTGATCGCGCCGATTCTCTAATGACCGACCTTCGCCGGTATCGAGACGTCCGTCGCCGCGGGTATGGATTCAAAAGTAAGCATCGCCAAGGGAGATTCGACACATGGGTCTGACGTCGGCACTCTTCACCGGACTTTCCGGACTCAATAGCAGTCAATTTCGTCTGGACGTCATCGGCGACAACATCGCCAATATCAACACCACGGGCTTCAAGGGGTCGCGCACCTTGTTCCAAACGCAGTTCGCGCGGACGATTTCCGCCGGCACCAAGCCCGGCGCCACCCAGGGCGGCACGAATCCGTCGCAGATCGGCCTCGGCTCTACGGTGGGGTCGATCCAGCGGTTCTTCACGCCCGGCTCGGTGGAGTCGACCGGCGTGCCCAGCGACCTGGCGATCGAAGGCGACGGATTCTTCGTGCTGCGGACGCCCGAGAACGAGGCGGTCTATTCTCGCGACGGGGCGTTCACGCTCAGCGCCGACAATCGACTCATCTCGCAGGACGGATATTTCGTGCAGGGCTACTCGGTCAACTCGCAATTCCAGTTGGTTCCCGGCGCGGTGGGCGACCTGACGATTCCCATCGGCGCCCTGACGACGGCGCAGGCCACGTCGAGCGTTCAGTTGGACGGCACCCTGAGCTCGACGGGCACCGTCGCGACGCAGGGAAACATCCTTCAGTCGCAGATGCTCGAGGACGGGGCGGCCCTTCCGATCACCGGGGCGACGCTGCTGACGGACCTGCACGATGTCGGCGGCGGCGCGCCGCTCCTGGCCAACGGCGACGTCATCACCGTCAACGGCGTACAGCGCGGCGGACGCGACATTCCCGTCGAAACCTTCATCGTCGGCACGACCGGCACGACGGTCACCGACTTCCTGAACTGGTTCGACCAGGTCTCGGGCATCGACACGACGGCCGGCGTCGCGGGAAGCCCGGGCGTGGGGGTCACGGCCGACGGCCGGCTGGAGATTCGCGGCAATGCCGGAACCGAAAACACGCTGACCATTTCGTCCGGGACGTTGAGCAGCAGCGGCGCGACGTCGGTCCCGTTTACCTTCACCGAGTCGCAGGCCGCCAACGGCGAGAGCGTGACGACGACGTTTGTCGTCTTCGACTCGCTGGGGACGCCGATTTCCGTCAACGTGACGGCCGTTCTCGAGGCGCGCGGCACCGGCAGCAGCACCTGGCGGTATTACGCCATGGCCGAGGCCGATTCGGACATCGACTTCAATGTCGGCACGGGCACGGTCGTATTCAACGCCAACGGCCAGTTCTCCAGTTCGCCGCAGAACAGCATCGTCATCGACCGGGTCGGTTCCGGCGCGGCGAATCCGCTGGCGATCACGCTCAACATGTCGCGGCTGAACGGGCTGAACGATTCGACCAGCTCCCTGGTCATGACGTTTCAGGACGGCTTCGAGACCGGCACGCTGATCGACTTCGGCATCGGCCAGGACGGCGTCATCACCGGCACCTTCACCAACGGCTTGAACCAGACGATCGGACAGGTCGCGCTGGCGACGTTTTCGAATCCGTCGGGCCTCTTGGCGCGATCCAACAACGTCTTCTTCGTCGGGCCCAACAGCGGCGAAGCCCGGGTGACGCCGCCCCTGACCCTGGGCGCGGGCGGGATCACGGCCGGGGCGCTGGAGCTGAGCAACGTCGATCTGTCGCGGGAGTTTATCAACCTGATCACGTCGTCGACGGCGTTCTCCGCCGCCAGCCGGGTCATTTCGACGTCGGACCAGCTCCTGCAGGAATTATTGCTGATCGCGCGGCGATAGGGGATTCGCCGCCGGGGATCTGTCGCGTGGGAATACCGCCATGATTGTCGTCTCCCGGCTCAATGGCTCGACGATCGTTCTCAATGCCGAACTGATCAAGATGATCGAGGCGGTTCCCGACACGCGCATCACCCTCGTCACCGGCGACCACTACATCGTTCGGGAAAGCGTCGAGGAACTCGTGAAGCGCTGCGTCGCCCATGGGCGCAGTATTCGCGCGTTCGCCGTTTGACCCGAACCGACAGCCCGTCACCGGTCGGCGCGGCCCATCAGTGCTGCCGGACGGCGCGGCTGCCCGGCCGCGTCGGCGCCGCGCGGCAGTGTCGATGCGCGTGAATCGCCGTGTCGCCGTGGCAGGCATGTCGTATCGCCGATGCCCGTGCATGCAATGCTTGCGCGTCGTCGGCGGCCCTTGCGCCGAATGCCCACCGGCGGTATCGGCGCGGGTTGTAGCCGGCGCAGAAATCGACCGATAAAGATGTACGTTCGCGCGGCCTCCGCGCGGCGGAAAGGCAGGCGCAGGCGTGGCCAGGGAACCCGAGAAGAAGGAGCCCATCACCGAGTCCGAGGCCCCCGTCGTGACGGCGTCCACGGCCAAGAGCGGCAGGATGCTGACGTTCGGGATCTTCGGAGGCCTCATGATCCTCGAGGGCGTGGGGATCTTCCTGTGCATGAAGTTTCTCGGTTCGGATCCGGATCCGACCGTCGGGATGGATCAGGGCCTGACGCCGACGACGCGCCCCTGGGAGGAAAGCCAGGAGATATCGGTCGCCAAGGTCCGCGTTCCCAACACCAGCGGGTCGCGAACGATGTTGTACAACGTGCGCGTCGCCGTTCGCGTGCATTTTAACAACGTCGAGCGCGTGCAAAAGTTCTTCGAGCGCCGCGCGAGCACCGTCGAGGACACCATCAGCCGGGTCATCCGCAGCGCCGACGAGCGCCATCTCAACGAGCCGGGGATGGAGTCGCTCAAGCGCCAGATTCGCTACGAACTCAGTTCGCTGCTGGGCGATGATACGCTGATTGAACAGGTCTTGATTCCCGCCTGCATGCCGATGCCGACGGGGTACTGACGCAGCCGGGCTCGTCGCGCCGCGGGCGTCATCGTCGCCCGCGGATTCCGAAGGCATGGATGCCGCAGGCCGCCATGGATGGTGAGAATTCAATGTCGGACCCCACACCGAACGACCCCACGACTCCGGCCCCGCCGGCGGGCCCGCCCGCCATTCCCGCCGACGCGCCCGAATCGACGACGGAATCCGGGCCGGCAGGGCACGGCGCCGCCGAGGGACAGCCAGGGGCGCCGTCGGGTGGCTCAGGTGGCGCATCGCCCGCTGCCGCGGGGCCTGATCCGGTCCCGAGCCCCGTCGCGCGCACGGCGGAGTGCGATCAGGCGATCGGGATTCACGGCGAATCGCCGGGCAGCGAAGCGGCGCCGCCGGATAGGGCCGTGTCGGCATCCGACGTACTGCTCTCCCCACCGCCTGGCGCTTCGGCGCCCGAGTTGCCGGACTTCGGACGCGGCGTCGAATCGGCCGACCGCGACATCGACCTGCTCGGCAACGTGGAGCTGAACGTTCAAATCCAACTCGGCCGCGCCCAGATGATGATCGAGGACGTGCTGAAGCTGGGCGAGGGGTCCGTCGTCGAGTTGGACAAGCTTGCCGGCGACCCGGTGGACGTGCTGGTGAACGATCGACTCGTCGCCCGTGGGGAAATCCTGGTGCTCAACGAAAACTTCTGCGTTCGCGTCAGCGAGATCGTTGCCGGCGACGGAAACGGCGAGGAATAGGCGCCGATGAGCCGCGCGCAGAATATTCATTCAACCGTCGAACGCAGCCGCGGCCGCGCGGACCTGGGCACTGTTTCAAAACATGTGGAACCAGCTAATAGCCGGTTCGCACCGGCCATTGGCCGGCGCCACAATGATACTCGCCCGACGCATTTTGGCGTTTTGAGACGGTGCCGGGTGGCCATCGCGTCGTGTGCGGTTCTAGTGTGCGCGGCGGCGGCATGGGGCGATCCCGTCGCGGCGCAGTCCGGTGCCGATAGCGAAAACGACGTCTCGGACTGGGTCGCGCAGAACTCGTCGACGGACGCGGATGCCGCGCGGCCCATCGCGCGACGCCAGCAAGGCGCACTGACCGGCGACAGCGTATCGACCGCCTCGACGGGTTTCGGGCTCTTGGACTGCGTCCGCATGGTCGGTCCGCTGGCGGTCGTGCTGGGCCTGATCGCGGCGCTGGCCTTGGTCTTGCGCCGATGGATGGCGAAATCGAATCGGCCGGGCCCCGTCGGCGGAATCAACGTCGTGGCCCGTCACTACCTTTCGGGCAAGCAGATGCTCTGTCTCGTTCAACTCGGCCCGCGGCTGATACTCCTGGGGACGACGCCCGAGCGGATCAGCGCGTTGGCGGAGATCACCGACTCGGCGGAAGTGGCTCACCTCGCCTCGGCGGCGCGGCGCGGCAGCGGTTTCTCGAGCGTCCTGACGCGCTTCAGTCGCGGCGCCGCTGCCGATGACGCCGCCGAACCGGGCGATTCGGCGGAGCTGATTGGATCGCCGTCGACTCGCGGCGGGACGGAGCGTCCATTGCAGGAATTGTTATCGAGGTTGCGCGCGATGCAGGCGCGGCCCACGTCGGCGGAGCCGGCTTAACAGTCATCACCGCGCGCCGCGTTCGGCGCGTTCGGCATGACGGCGGCGCAAAGGAGTTGCGCGATGCAGGCAAGGCAAGTGCGCAGGGTCGGCGGCCGCGCCGCGGCGATGCTGGTCGCGCTGGTGGCGCTGGGCTTCCTGCCGCCTGCCGCCTCGGGCCAGACGATTCCGACTCCCGCCGCATCGCCGCTCGACAATCCCCTGGGCATTCCCGACGTCGGCAAGCTGGCCCCGCCCGCGACAGATGCCGAGGGCGTCACCGCCTCGCTGCGCATCCTCGTCCTGCTGACGGTCCTGACGCTGGCCCCATCCGTCTTGATCATGATGACGAGTTTCACGCGCATCGTCATCGTTCTGGCGCTGCTGCGACAGGCGATCGGCACCCAGCAGCTTCCCCCCGGACAGGTGCTCATCGGGCTGGCCCTGATCATGACCATGCTGGTCATGGCCCCGACCTGGAATCGAATCAAGAGCGACGCCGTCGATCCCTATCTGGACGGCCGGTTGAGCCAGGCGGCGGCGATGGATCTGGGCTCGGCGCCGCTTCGCGAGTTCATGTTCGACCAGATCGAGACCGCGCAGAACGAGGAGTCCGTCTACGTTTTTCACGAATACGTCGCCGGCCCGGTCTCCGACGGCGACACGCTGGTCCGCGGCGACGTCTCGCTGTCGACGCTGATCCCGGCCTTCGTCCTCAGCGAGCTCAAGACCGCGTTCGTGATGGGCTTTCGCTTTTACCTGCCCTTTCTGGTCATCGACATGGTGATCGCCTCGATCCTGATCAGCATGGGCATGATGATGCTGCCGCCGGTGCTCATCTCGCTGCCGTTCAAGCTGATGTTGTTTATCCTCGCCGATGGGTGGGGCATGGTGGCGGGCTCGCTGCTGAACAGCTTCGCCACCTGACGAGGGGAGTGCAAGACTTATGACACCCAGCGCCGCCGTAGACCTGAGTTACGAAGCGCTGTTCCTGGCGCTGATCCTCGCCGGGCCGATCATGGCCATCGGCATGGTGGTCGGACTGACCATCAGCATCGTGCAGGCCGTGACCCAATTGCAGGAGCAGACGCTGAGCTTCGTTCCCAAGATCGTGGCCATGGGCGTGGCCGCCGCGTTCTTCGTTCCCTGGCTGGCGACGCGCATGGTCGAGTACACGCAGCGCCTATGGGGGTCGGGCATGATCACGCCCTGACCCGGGCGCGGACCCCGCGGCCATCGCGAGAAAAGGAGCCGGCGTCGGTGCCGCTTGAGTTGTTGAATTTCCAGTTTCTGCTGCCGGCCCTGGCCGTCGTGGCGGCCCGCGTCACGGGGATGGTCATTGCCGTTCCCCTGTTCGCCAGCCAGCAGATTCCGCGGGTCATCATGGCGGGCCTGGTGGTCATCGTCTCGCTGATGGTCTTTCCCGTCGTGGCCCCGCTGGTGCCTTCCACCTTGACAATGGGTCAGGCGCTGGCCGGCCTTCTCGGCGAATTTGTCATCGGAGAGTTGCTCGGTCTCGGGGCCGGGCTGGTGTTTTACGCCGCGCAGGTCGCCGGGCAGATCGTGAGCCACCAATCGGGCCTGGCGCTGTCGGCGGTCTTCAATCCGCTGTTCGACGAGCAGAGCACGGTGCTGGACGAGGTCTGGTTCTTTTTCACGATGATCTTTTTTCTCGGCCTGCGCGGGCATCTGGCGGTGATGGAAGTAATGCTCGGCAGCTTTCGCCAGGTGCCGCCGCTGCAAATGACGCTCGATCCGGCCATCGGCGATCTGACGATGGGGCTCGTGCGATCGCTGTTCGACCTGGCGCTGCGGCTGAGCGGTCCGGCGATCCTCGCATTGCTGCTGTCGTCGCTCCTGCTCGGATTCCTGACCAAGACCATGCCGCAGCTCAACGTCCTGTCCGTCGGGTTCGCATTGAAGATCGGGATCGCGCTGGTGCTGGTCGCGTTGACGTTGCAGCACGCCGGCCCGCTGATCGAGTCGGGGGCGTTAAGCGGTCTGGATCAGGTCGGCGGGTATCTGGCCCACGTGGCGGAGGTAGCGGGTCGTGGCGGCTGAAGACGGAGACAAAACCGAGGCCCCTACGCCGCGCCGCCGGGAAGAGGCGCGCCGCAAGGGGCAGATCGCGCGCAGCCAGGACCTCGGATCGGCCCTGCTGCTTCTCGGCGCGATGATCTGTCTGCGATGGTTCGGCCCCGGCCTCCTGCAAATCCTTGTCGGATTGCTCCAACGGCAACTGGTAATCGACAATCCGCATGACAACGCCCGATTCGACGTGGCGGCGACCGTGGCCACGATCGGCCTGGCGACGTTGTCGGCGGCCGGGCCGGTCATGGCGGCGGTCATGGTCGTGGCCACAGCGTCGCACCTCTTGCAGGTGGGATTTCTCTTCTCCTCCGAAGCGATGCAATTCAAACTCGCCAAGCTCAATCCCGTCTCGGGGTTCAAGCGCATCTTCAGCACGCGCAGTCTCGTGCAGTTCGCGATGAATCTCGGGAAGCTCGTGGTGGTGGCCGTCGCCGGCTGGCTGGCGATCCGCGGGCGGCTCGGCGAGGTGCTGCTGGCGGTGGACACCGGCGGCTGGGAGCAGGTCGCGCTGATGGCCACGATCCTCTACGAGGTTGGGCTGATCCTGGCGGCGGTGCTGGTCGTGCTGGCGCTCGTGGACTTCGCCTGGCAGCGCTGGCGGCATGAGCAGGATCTGAAGATGACCCGCGAGGAGGTCAAGGAAGAACTCCGCCGCATGGAGGGCGACCCGATCATCAAGCAGCGTCGACGGCGGATGCAAATGACCGCCGCGCTTCAGCACATCCGCAAGAACGTGCCGACCGCCGACGTCGTCGTCACCAACCCGACGGAACTGGCCATCGCCATTCAATACAACAACAAGCAGATGTCGGCGCCGAAGGTCGTGGCCAAGGGTCAGGACTTTCTCGCCGCCAAGATTCGCGAGATCGCCATTGAGCACGGCGTCCCCATCGTCGAGCGAAAACCGCTCGCCCAGGCGCTCTTCAAGTCGGTCGATGTGGGGCAGGAAATTCCGGAACAGTTCTACAAGGCGGTCGCCGAGATACTCGCCTACGTCTATGAGCTGTCGGGCGCGGCGCGGCGGATGCGCGGTGCGACGGCCGCCTGATCGCGGCGCCGGCGGACGGCGCATGGATGATTCGGCCGACGGCAGCCGAATCGAAGGGAATCGATGGCAGCGGCAAAGATTACACAATTGACGCGGGCGATGGACGCGATTCATCTCCACCGCGGCGCCGTTCTGCCGGTCATGGCGATGACGCTGGTCCTCGTCGTCCTGATTCCCCTGCCGACGCCGGTCCTCGACGTCCTGCTCATCGCGAACATCACGCTCAGCGCCGTCGTGCTGCTGACCGTCATGTACATGAACGGCCCGCTGGAGTTTTCGTCGTTTCCCTCGTTGTTGCTCTCGCTCACGCTCCTGCGGCTGGTGCTCAACACGGCGACGACCCGGCTGATCCTGACCAACGCCGACGGCACGACGGGCGCCGCCGGCCGCGTCATTCAGGAGTTCTCCGATTTCGTGGCGGCCGGCTCCCTGGCGGTCGGCGTCATCATTTTCGTCATCATCACCGTGATCCAATTTGTCGTCATCACCAAAGGCGCCACGCGCATCGCCGAGGTCGCCGCCCGATTCACCCTCGACGCCATGCCCGGCAAGCAGATGGCCATCGATTCCGATCTGTCGGCCGGCCTGATCAACGAAGAAGAGGCCCGCCGCCGCCGCGAAAACGTCACCCGCGAGGCGGACTTCTACGGGGCCATGGACGGCGCCAGCAAGTTCGTCCGCGGCGACACCATCGCCGGCATCATCATCACTCTGGTGAACATTCTCGGCGGCCTCTACGTCGGCATCGTCGAGAAGGACCTGCCGATCATGCAGTGCATAGAAGTCTTCTCGCGGCTGACCATCGGCGACGGTCTGGCGGCGCAGATTCCCGCGTTCCTGGTGTCCATCGCCGCGGGCATGATCGTGACCCGCTCGACAGCCAAGACCAACATGGGCGAGGAGTTGATTCAGCAAATCACCTCGCGGCCGATCTCCCTGCTCCTGACCGGCGGGTTTCTCTTGGTTCTGATGCTGACTCCCCTGCCCACCGTCCCTCTGATGCTGATGGCGACCGGTGTCGGAGGGCTCGGTTGGATGCTGTTCGGCGCGTCGGCGCGACGTCAGAAGGAATCCGTCAAGACCAAAGCCGCGCGGGCCGCCGAGCCCGAGCCCATCGAAACCTGCCTGAACGTCGATGCGATGGAGCTGGAAGTCGGCTACGGCCTGATCCGACTCGTGGACAAGAAGCAGGGCGGCGATCTGCTCGACCGCATCGGCAACATTCGGCGCCAGATCGCCACCGAAATGGGGCTGATCGTGCCGCCGATCCGGATTCGCGACAATGTTCAATTGCAGCCGAATCAATACGCCTTCAAGTTGCGCGGCGCGGTCATCGCTCGCGGAGACTTGATACCCGACCGGCTGTTGGCGATCGATTCCGGGGCGGTCGCCGAACCAATGCACGGCATCGAGGCGAGGGAACCGGCGTTCGGCCTGCCGGCGCTGTGGATCACCGAAGCCGAGCGGTCGGCCGCGGAGAACCGCAATTATACGGTCGTCGAGACCACCAGTGTCCTGGCCACGCACCTGACGGAACTGATCCACAAGTACGCCGCCGAGCTGCTGACGCGGCAGGAGGTCAACCGCCTCATCGATCATCTCAAGCAGCGCAGCCCCAAGCTGGTCGAGGAGCTGATCCCCGATCCGCTCAAGACCGGCGAGGTGCAAGCCGTCTTGCAGAATCTCCTGCGCGAGCGCGTGCCGATTCGCGACCTGGAGGCCATCCTCGAAACGCTCGGCGACTGGGCCGGGCGAACCCGGGACCCCGAGGTGTTGACCGAGTACGCCCGAGCGGCCCTGGCCCGGACGATCTGCGAGCAATATCGCGACGATCAGAACGTGATCCACGGCGTGACTCTCGATCCGGCGCTGGAGGATCTCATTCAGGGCCACGTCGAACGAACCGAACGCGGGGCCTACCTGGCCGTGCCCCCGAAGACCGCGGCAAGCGTCGTGGCGGCCGTTCGCAAGGAGATCGAGGCGGCATCGGCAAGGAGCGGCGCGAAGCCGCCCGTCGTGTTCGCCCAGCCGCAGATTCGCCAATGGGTGCGGCGATTGATCGAGGCGGCGCTGCCGAACGTCGCGGTGCTCGGCTACGCGGAGATCGTGCGGGGGATTGACGTGAGAACCCATGGAATGGTGACGGTGGCGCAGCCGCCGGAGGAAACGGAATTCGCCCATGAAAGTGCAAACGTATCAAGCCCGGTCCATGTCTGACGCGCTGGCCAGGGTCAAGGCCGAACTCGGCGGCGGCGCCGTCATCCTTCACACGCGGACGATAAAGCGCGGGGGCGTCCTCGGCCTCGGCGCCCGAAACGTCGTTGAAATCACGGCGACGGCCGATCCCCGCGTCGCGGCGCGGCGAAAGCCGCCGGCCCAGTCGCCGCCGCCCGTCGAGCCGCGTGACGAGCCGGCGCAGCGCGATCAGTCGTCCCGCGATGACGGCCAATCGGCGCCGCCCGAGGTCGCTGAGTCCGCCGCGACCGCAACGATGGTGGCCGGCGGCGCCGCCCCGCCGCAGTCGGCGTCCGCGGACCCGGCGCTGCGCGAGGAAATGTCGGCGATCCGCTCGATGGTGCAGGACCTGCTGCAGCGCCGCGGCGGTCAGTCGCCGGCGCAGGTCCCCGCCGAGCTGATCGAGTTCTACACGCGGCTGATCGGGCAGGAGGTGGCCGAAGAAATCGTCGCCGAATTGATCCGCGGGGTTCGCGGCCGGCTGGGAGATCGGCGAGCGACGTATTGGGATACGCAAGGCCGCCCCGTCGCCGCCGCGTCGATGACCCCGGAGCGCATCCGCGAGGAACTGGTCCATACCATTGACGAGATGCTGCCGCCGGCCTCGCCGCTGGAGTTGGTAGACGAAAATCGCCCGACGATTGTCGCGCTGGTGGGCCCGACCGGGGTGGGCAAGACGACGACGCTGGCCAAGCTCGCGGCCCAGATGAAGCTTCGAGAGAACCGCCGCGTGGGGCTGATCACCATCGACAGCTACCGCATCGCGGCCGTCGAGCAGCTCAAGACCTATGCCCAGATTTTGCAGGTGCCGCTGATTCCCGTCGTCACCGCCGAGGACATGGCCGACGCCGTCAAGCGGCTGGCGGACGTCGATCTCATCCTGATCGACTCGGCAGGCCGCAGCCAGCGCGACGAACCGAGAATCGCCGAATTGGGCCGCTTCCTGCAGATCGCCCGACCGGACCAGGTGCATCTCGTCTTGTCCGCCACGAGCCGCGAGAGTCAGTTGAAGGAGGCCGTCGAGCGATTCTCCGCCGTCGGCGCCCGGCGGGTGATTTTCACCAAGCTGGACGAGGCCGTGGGTTTCGGCGTGATGCTGAACATCCTGAAGACCGCCGGGCTTCGCCTGAGCTATCTGACCGCCGGCCAGTCGGTGCCGGACGACATCGAGGCGGGTAGCGCCCGTCGCGTCGCCGAGCTGATCCTCGGAACGGTCCACCGGGGCCACGGCGGCGAATCGACGCCGGCGGGTGTCGGCGCGGCGCATCACGACGGGGGCGAATGATGAGCGTCATACCTGCCGACCAGGCGGCGCAACTGCGCCTGTTGATGCGGGAGGGGATGTCCCGCGCGGCTGCGCCGGCGCCGATGGTGACCAGGGTGACGGCCCGGGTGATCGTCGTCGCCAGCGGCAAGGGCGGCGTCGGCAAGACGAACATCGCGGTCAACCTGGCGATCGCCCTGGCACAGCGATCGAAGCGAACGGTGCTCGTCGACGCGGACCTCGGCACGGCCAACGCCGATGTCTTGCTCAACGTCGAAACCGCCGGCGACCTGTCGGACGTCATCGCCGGAAGAATGCGACTCGGTGACGTGGCTGTGACACTGTCCGACGGCCTGCGGTTGATTCCCGGCGCGTCGGGCATGGCCGGCGTGGCCGACCTGTCGCCGATCGAGCGGCGCGGGTTGATCGACGAGCTGACGTCGCTTGAGGCCAGCGCCGATTTCATCGTCGTCGATTGCGGCGCCGGCATTTCGCAAAACGTGCTGGCCTTCGCCCGGGCAGCGCACGAGTTGTTGATCGTCACCACGCCGGAGCCGACGGCCCTGACCGACGCGTACGCGCTGGTCAAGGTCCTGAGCCGCGCGTCACCGGTTCCGTCGCTCGGTCTGGTCGTCAATCAAGCGGACTCGCGGCGCGAGGCCGACGTCGTGGCGGCGCGGGTGGCGGGCGTGGCGGCGCGATTCCTCGGCGTTCCGCTGGAATCGCGAGGGCACGTTCTGCGCGACGAGCAAGTCGCCCGCGCGGTCCGCCGGCGAACCGCGTTTCTGCGCAGTTTCCCGACGTGCGCGGCGTCCGGCTGCATAACAGCATTGGCAGCGGGGGTCGATTCGCCGAGCCGCGCGTCAGGGTCGCAGCGCGGGTTCTTCAGTCGCCTGCTGGCCTTTTTCTACTGAACGGACCCGCCGCATCCGCCGATGGGATTCTGAAGGTGGCAGCGACCGAGAACTCCCCTTCCGGGCGAAAAAAGCGTGGCGAGACTTTGTGGGGCATGTTGTGGACTGCTGACTTTCAGCGCCATGATCGTCTGCGGACTCGCTGCCGGCGCGCCGGTCGAGCGGATCGTCGGCCGGGCGGTCGTCGGGCTCTTCGCGGGCGCGGCGCTGGGCGCCCTCGCCGCGGCGGTCGGGCTGATCGTCGTTCGCGATCATCTCGAATCGCTGGAAACCGATCACCGTGAAGCGAACGACAGTCAGGAACCCGTCGTCGACGCGACGGGCAATGGTTCGGTATCGAAGGCGTAGTCGCCGACGCCTGTCGCTGGAGACGCGGCCATGATTTCGACGCAATCCGACATTCAGGACATCTGGCGGCAGTACAGGGCCGAACCGTGCGAAGCGCTGCGCAATCAACTGATCGAGAACTACATGCCCATCGTGCGCTTCAATGCCGAACGGGTCCATTCCAAACTGCCGAATGAAGTGGACCTCGACGACCTCGTCTCCGCCGGCATGTTCGGCCTGATCGACGCCATCCAAGCGTTCGACCTGGATCGAGGCGTCAAGTTTGAGACCTACTGTTCTCCCCGCGTCCGCGGGGCGATTCTCGATGAGCTTCGCTCCATGGACTGGGTACCGCGCCTGGTCCGCAATCGCTCGCAGAAAATCCAGGCCGCGACCAAGGCCCTTCAAAGCGAACTGGGCCGCCTGCCGACCGAGCGCGAGGTCGCCGACCGCATCGGCGTCTCGCAGGACGAGTTCCAGCGAATGTCCCGGGACTCGACCGCCGTGTCGATGTCCTCGCTGTCGCGCAAGGCCTACGGCGGCGATTCGTCCCGCGACGTATCGGAGGTGGACATCCTCAAGGACCACCGGGCCGCCAACCCCGTGCACGAATTGCAGCGGGCCGATCTCAAATACCTGATCCAGCAGGGTCTGACGTCGACCGAGCGGCTGATCCTCGTCCTTTATTATTACGAGGAAATGACCATGAAGGAGATCGGCATGACGCTCGATCTCTCGGAAAGCCGCGTCAGCCAGATGCACTCGTCGATCGTCGAACGTTTGCGCTTTCAGTTGAAGCAGCGCGACAAGGAGTTCCGCTTTTGATCCATGTCCGCCATCCCGCCCCATCCGATCGCCTCGGTGCTTCAGTCCGGCGTCGCCCAATCGGAGGCGGCCCGCGATGCCGACGCCGCCAGGAACGTCGATGACCGCCGCGCCCGCCAGATCGGCGTCGGCCCCGACGCCGTTCTCGAGGTCGAGTCCACCGACACCGATGACACCCAGGTCCACCCCGATTCCGGCGGACTCGGGAGCCAGGGCCGTCACGACGCGCCGCCGGATGAATCGGAGCATGACGAAATCACCGAAGGCGGAATCACCGAGGACGACGACGGCCGGCCGCACATCGACCTGTCGGCCTGAAGTTCGATGGCCGCCCGTCGAGACGCCCCGCGGCGCGAGAATCCGACCCGGCAGCGATAAGAGGCCCTTTTCGAACTCGTCCGCACCGTCGCACCATCGAGATTTGTTGTCGTCGGGGCAGCGGTCCTACAATAGACACGAGCCGACGCGAGACCTCGCGACAGGGTGACTCCCTCATGAAATCCAAATCTCCGGGACCGGCCATTGTCTTGTCGCTTCTGTTGTCGGCTGGATGCGACATCGGCTACTTCGGCCACCTGATCGCCGGGCAATTCGAGACCTGGGGCCGCCTGGTGCCGGTCGACCAGGCCGTCGGCGACCCGAATCTGACGGAGACGGAACGGGCCCGATTGGCCCTGGCCCGCGACGTCCGCACGTTCGGCATCGAGCGCATCGGCCTTCGCGCCGACGATTCCTATACGCTGTTCGAGCCGAACGGGATGGAGCCGGCGGCATTCGTGCTCGTCGCCGCCAGCAAGGACTCACTCACGCCGTTCCTTTGGGATTTCTTCTTCTTCGGGCGATACTCGACCCGGCCGTATTTCGACGAGACCCTGGCCCGCGACGACGCCCAGTCCATGATCGACATGGGCTACGACGTATTTCTCGGCAGGGCGGCTGGGTTTTCAACGCTGGGGATCTTCGCCGACCCGATCCGCCAGTCGAACCTGACGACGGACGACACCGAGCTGGCCGAGTTGATCCTGCACGAGATGACGCACTCGACGGTTTTCAAACTCGAGGACGGCAATTTCAACGAGGCGATGGCCACTTTTGTCGGGCGCGCGGCTGCTCAGGCCTACTTCGACGAGCGAGACGGTCCCGATTCGCCGGCGGCGGCGGCCGCACGGGAGCGATTCGCCGACAAGGCCGTCATCGACGTCTACGTCAACGAGATCCACGCGACCATGCACCGGTACTACACGGAATCGGCCGCCCGCGCGGAGCCGCCCAAACAGATCGTCGCGGCCCGTGTCGCGGAGTTCGACCTGCTCCGCCAGCGCTACGTGGACGAGTTTGAACCGCTGCTGATTCACCCGGATCGGTACGACTTCAACCGCGACGGCATATTCAATAATGCCTGGATCATCGCCGCGGTCCCCTATACGGGGAATCTCGATGCCTATCAGGCCGTTTTCGACAAGGTCGGCGGCAGCTATGCGGACCTTCTGGCGGTGCTCAATCAGGCCGCCCAGATGCCCGATAGCATCGGGTTTCTACGCACGTTCGCCGAGTCGCCGTGAGGGGCCGCGCGTGTTTCGCGGAATCCTGCCCCACGACAATAGTTCTGACTTGTCGAAGGGATCGTCCCGATGTTAGTTTGTGGCGCGAGTCGGGGTTCCGGGAATCGTGGACCGTCCTTCTCGTGGGAATTAGGGGTTCGACGATTGCAGGAGCGATGCGCCGTGAAGCGTCTGGCAGCCCTTGCGACATTGTTTTCCATCGGCCCCCTCGCCGGCTGCACCGGTCCCGAGGAGTCGCGAATCGCCCAGCTCGATCCATACGTGGGAGGCCGGCCGCCGCGGATGCGGCAGATCCAGCCGCCTCCGCGCCCGACTCCGCGGATCGGCAGGGGCGGCTCGCCGGGGGAATCCGGCTGGATGCCGCGACGCGGCGTTTCGAGTCGCTGGGAGTGCATCGTCATTCACCACGCGGCCAGCGACAAGGCGACGCCCCAGGGAATGCGCGACTGGCACGTCAACGGACGTGGCTGGGATGACCTTGGATACCACTTCGTCATCGGCAACGGCGTCAACTACGGCGACGGCCAGGTTTATGTCGGAGGCCGATGGCGCGACCAGAAGCACGGCGCCCATTGCAAAACGAAGAACAACTATTACAACGATCACGGCGTCGGCATCTGCCTGATCGGTGACCTTCAGTCGCGCCGGCCGACGCAAAAACAGCTCGACGCCCTGGCCCAATTGCTCTCGTTTCTCACCGCCAAGTGCGGCATCGGCCGCTCCAAGATTCTCACCCACGGTGGAATCACCGGAAAAACGGCCTGCCCGGGCCGCTATTTCTCCCTGAATGACGTGCTGCGGCGTATGGAATTGCGGTCGGCGGCAATGGACCCGGACCTGGCCGAACCCCCGCTGATCGATGAACCCATCCTGATCCCCACGGCCTGGCAGGCCCGATGATTTCACAATCCCCGCCGCGGCCTGCCGTCACCGGCGGAATCAACGGCATTATCGTTATCCGCATCCGCCTGCCGCGACCGATCCCTGGCGCGGGACAGCCCGATTGGGGGGGGCGATCCGCGGATGGCCTCCCTCACGGGGCCTAACTCCTTAATAGAGAATAAACAAAGCTTTCCCTTGAAACTGGCGGCTCGTGCCCGGAAACTATGATAGACGGGGCTGAGGGCTCGTGCGTCGATCGCAGCCGCTTGCGATCGCCCGCGGCCCGTGCGCCGGATGGCGTCGGGGGGGGGCATGGAAAGGCGAATTGCAGACTCATGTTCGACGGTGAAGACGGCGGGCGAAAAAAGATCAAGCTCATCGTCGCCGGCGTCGTGTTTCTCGCCGCGGCCGTGATCGCCGGGATTTCGATGTCCGGCGAGACGATTGCAGACATCGCCGCCCAACGAGCGTTCATGTGCACCCAGTGTGGTCATGTTTATGAGCACGTGTTGCAGATGGGCGAGCGCGATCCGCTGGAGTGCCCCGTCTGCGAGGCGATGGCGGCTTATCCGGCCGAGGCCTGCTATTGGACCAGGGGGCCCGACGGAAACTGGAAGGCGAATGTCCGCCCGACTTTCGTTGTCCTGAATACGCGAATCGATCCGAAATCGGAGAAAAAAACGATTTGTCCTGATTGCGGGCGCGAAGTCGTGGGGCACAACCCACGTCCGCCCCAGGAACTGATGGACGCCGCACGGGCCGAGGCAGGGTTGTGAGGACCACAATGAAAACGGGGCGAATCCACCGACGTCGTCTGCGACCGCCGCATCGGGCGTTCACGCTGATTGAGCTGCTGGTCGTGATCTCGATCATTTCACTGTTGATCTCGCTTTTGCTTCCTGCATTGTCCGGCGCCCGACGGGCCGGCATGCGCGTCGCGTGTTTGGCCGGACAGCGCAACATCGGCCAGGGCGCCGCCACCTATTCGACCGACAGCGACGGTTGGATCCTCGGTTCACCTGCGACCTCTGGAAGCTATCTCCAGGGCGCGGGTGTGGCCTATGGACCCGCCGTTCAGCGGTATGACTTCATGGGACCCCTCGCCTGGGCGCTGGGTTTCGGACTGACCCTTCCCGACGGCACGAGTGAGGAGCTGGTTGCGAAACGATTCAACGAGCTCCGGGCGCATGGGGCCTTTCTCTGCAAGGCCAACAATTTCCTCTCCAATCATTTCAGCGGTGTCAACGCCGGCACCGGCCGCCTGGTCAGCTACAACACGGTCCGCTGGCAGATGTTCATCGTCGCCGACTCCGCCGACGCAGCCGGATTTCCCGGCGACGGGTTCGGCCTTTCCTGGACCAATAACGGCGGCGGGTTCTCGGAGCTGCTTCCGGGCAACTACGGCCCCACCGTCAATCGCATCGGCGTGCCCGCCAATAAGATTTTTTCTTACGACGGCGCCCGATATTCCGACAATGCTACGGCTCCGGATTACGACCTCACCGTCGGCGGGGCCTGGGGCGGCGCCTTTAACGATCCCGGTGGCTATACGACATTCAGCAAGTCACTCGATCGTTCGCGGGCCCCTGGGAACGGGTTTATCGGGCAGGTCGATCCCCGGGCCTACGGCTATCGTCATTCAACGGCCGAGCCGCCGGTCGGCGCGGCCGCCAATGCCTACAAGACGAATCTCATCTTTCACGACGGACATGGCGAAACCCAGGGCGACCTCGAGGCCTCCAATCCGCATCAATGGCTCCCGGCCGGTTCGTTCCTCGGCCTATCGGGAATCTGGCGCGATACGAGATTAGAGTTCAATCTCCGCCCGGGTCCCGGCGGCGCCGGGATTCGCATCGGCCCCTGACGATTTCACGATTTGTCGCGTCGCTTGACCGCCGTGTCCATTGACAGGTACGATGATGTGCCTATCGAGTGATTCGGCGATACGACATGCACGCGAGAAATAAAACACACCTGCTTTCTACGACGACGACATCGTAATGGCCCTCCGTATGTCAGCGGGGCCTTCCTTCTTTTCCGCGCTGCCGGCGCCGACGGCCGCGCCATGGATCGACCTATTGCCCATGTATCGCTCGAAAGCCCACCCGACCTCATGATCTGCGTCACCCTTCCAGACGGTTCGCGAAAGGACATGCCGGACGGGTCGTCGTCGGCCGACGTGGCGGCGGCCATCGGTCCCGGCCTGGCCCGGTCCGCGGTCGGCGCCGTCGCGGACTATGGCCGCGGCGCCGTGACGCTCGACCTGGCGACGCCGCTGGCCGGCGATTGCCGGCTGGGACTGTTGACCGACAGGGACTCCGCGGCCCTCACGATCCTCCGTCACAGCACGGCCCACGTCATGGCCGAGGCGATCTGCAAGATCTGGCCCCAGTCCCGGCTCGTCTATGGACCGCCGGTGGAAGACGGCTTTTATTATGACATCGATCTGGACCATCGCCTGACGCCGGAGGACTTTCCGAAGATCGAGGCGGAAATGGCCCGTATCGTCGCCGAGGACCGGCCCTTCACGCGTTACGAGCTCAGCCGCGAAAAGGGCCTGGAAAAAGTCCGCCGCGAGGGCAATCCCTACAAGGTCGAAAACGCCGAGCGCGCCAAGGGCGACGTGCTGAGCTTCTACGTCACCGGCCCGACCCCCGGCGAATTCTGGGAAGACCTCTGCATGGGCACGCACGTTCCGGCCACGGGGCGGATCGCGGGCTTCAAGGTGCTTAGCGTGTCGGGGGCGTTTCTCCACGGCGATGCCGCCAAGCAGCAATTGCAGCGCGTCAGCGGCACGGCGTTTTTCTCGAAAAAGGACCTCAAGGCCCACCTCGAGCGATTGGAAGAGGCCAAGAAGCGCGACCACCGCCGCATTGGCCAGGAACTCGGCCTCTTCGCCATCGACCCGCTCGTCGGCACGGGGCTGATCCTCTGGAAGCCAAAGGGCGCGATGGTGCGCCTCCTCCTCGAAGAGCATCTGCGAAAAAAACTTCGCCAGCACGGCTACGATCCGGTGTTCACGCCCCACGTCGGCCGGCTCGAGATGTACCGCACCAGCGGGCACTTTCCCTACTACAGCGAGGGCAATTTTCCACCGCTCTACGAGACCGACACCGCCCGCGTGCTCAACCAGTTATGGATGGACCTGGCGGCGGCCCCGGAAAACGACCCGTTCGGCGGCGATGCCGAAAAGCTGCTCGCGGAGCTGAGAATCCTCGACGAGCCGACCCACCGTCGGCTGCTCGGGAGCGAGGCCGATGCGCCGGGCCAGCGCCTGCGTCGCGATCCCGAAGCGCGGGCCGGCAATCTGCGCCTGATCCGCGAGCTGCTCCAGGCGGCCGACGGCTATCTGCTCAAGCCGATGAACTGCCCGCATCACATTCGCATTTACGCCAGCGACCCGCACAGCTATCGCGATCTTCCCGTTCGCCTGGCGGAGTTCGGCACCGTGTACCGTTACGAGCAGTCGGGCGAGGTCTCGGGCCTGACGCGCGTCCGCGGCTTCACCCAGGACGACGCCCACCTGTTTTGTACGCCGGATCAGTTGCAGGAAGAGCTGGCCGGCTGCCTGACGCTGACCCGCTTCGTGCTCGAATCGCTGGGTCTCCACGAATATCGCGTCCGCATCGGCCTGCACGATCCGGGCGACAAGAAGTACATTGACAATCCCCGGGCATGGGCCGAGGCCGAAGCGGCGATCTGCCGCGCCGCCGACGAGTCTGGGATGGACGCCCGGCGCGAAGTCGGAGAGGCGGCCTTTTACGGACCGAAGATCGACTTCGTCGTCAAGGACTGCATCGGCCGCGAGTGGCAGCTCGGCACGGTGCAGGTCGATTACAACCTCCCCGAGCGTTTCGGCCTCGAATACGTCGGTCCCGACAACCGCATGCACCGCCCGGTCATGATCCACCGCGCCCCCTTCGGCAGCATGGAGCGTTTCGTCGGCATCCTGATCGAGCATTTCGAGGGCGCGTTTCCGTTCTGGCTGGCGCCGCTTCAGGTTGTCGTCGCCAGCATCAGCGAAAAGAGCATCGATTACGCCCGCAAGGTCATGGCGGCGCTGAGGGAAGCCGACATCCGCGTGGAGTTGGACGATTCCGCCGAAAAGATCGGCCCGAAGAAGCATCGGGCCCGCCGGCAGAAGGTCCCGTACATCGCGGTGGTCGGTGAGCAGGAGGCCGCCGCCGGCGCCGTCAACGTCAATGACCGCGACGGAGCGAAGCCGGAAGACATGTCGCTGGAAGCGTTTGTGACGTTTCTGCGCGAACGGAACCGCCCGGAATCCGGCGGCGCCTAGATGGACGTGTTGGCGCGCGGCGGGAGAGGCCCCCCTCGCAGTCGCCTTGGGCTTACAATAGGCCGCATCAGAAAGGAAGGTCGGACAGGATTAGCCGATTACGTTGCAACGAACAGATTCGCATATCGCCTATTCGATTGATCGACGAGAAAAGCGAGCAGCGAGGCGTCGTCTCCACCGATGAGGCGATGCGCATGGCGCGGGATGCCGGCATGGACCTCGTCGAGGTCTCGCCGAATGTCCGCCCGCCCGTCTGCAAGATCATGGACTACGGTAGGCACCGCTACCTTCAGTCCAAGAAGTCCAAGCAAAAACACCACGAGCAGAAGCTCAAGGAAGTGCGCATCCGTCCCAAGACCGATCCGCACGACCGCGACATCAAAATGGGTCGGGCCCGCACTTTTCTCCAGCATGGCGACAAGGTGCAGTTCACCATGCTCTTCCGCGGCCGCGAGCGCTTTCACAAAGACATCGGCATGGAGATCTTCGACGGGATCGTCCAGGACCTGGCCGACATCGCCAAGATCGAGCGTCCGGCGCGGGCCCTCGGCCGACGCATGACGATGGTGCTCGTCCCGGGCAAGGCCGCGCCGCCCAAAACGGCCAGGGCCCCGACCGCCCCGCGACCGACCGCCGCGCCGAGTCCCCGCCCCGCCGCGCCGACAAACCGCGAGGGCGCCGACGCAACCCGGGAGGGCGCGGCTCCCGCCGAGCCAAGTCCTAGTAGCGCGATGTCTCCCGCCGAGCCGGTCCAATCTGAACCCGGAGCGTAAACGACGCGCCGTCGTCCTCGTCGCGCAAGCATCATTAAGCGCCCCGCGCAGACGCTTGTGGTTCTGATACGGCCCACCGGGGAGGGCGCGGCTCCCGCCGAGCCGCATGTGTTCGTTCTCCCTTCGAGGGAGAAGGTTAGGGTGAGGGTCGATCCCGCCATCGCCAGACATGGGGTTGGGCCCTTTCAGAGTCGGTGCAACCCCTATGCAAGTTAATACTACAACGCTAAGAACTCGATTGGCTTCGGCGCGCCGGGGTCTTTTCGCCCCGGAGGGGCGCGAGGAACGTAGCCACGGGCGCGAGCCCGTGGATAGAAGGCGCCATCATCATTGTTCCGCACCGAAGGTGCGGGGGATGACCGATGGCCCGCGCCGGACCTTCCGTCGCCCCTGCCGGGACGAGACGGGTTTTGCGCAGTCGGTTCCCACGGGGCTGGCGCCCGTGGCTACGATCCGCCGCCCCTGCCGGGGCGGGGTTGAGTGAGCGCCTGGAATCCACGGGTTTCGCTCGTTCGCCTTCGGCGAATTCGCTGCCCCCGTGGCTACATTCCGTCATCCCTTCGGGATTGCGGATTGGGCAGTGAGAGGTTTACATCTTCTGGACGTGAAGCTCGTCGAGGATTTCCTGAACGGTGATGAGCTTGATGATGCGCCCGGACTTCTTATGGAAGGCGGCGCACTCCCGCTCGGCATCGGCGCTGTAGTCGAAGGCGACGAAGAAGCCGCGCCGGCGAACTCCATCGCTTGCCGGGGACTATCATTGGATCATCATGGCTCAAGTTGGCCGCGAACGAACGGGTCATTCAAATTGCGGCGGGTCGAGTAGGGCCCGCCCCACGAGACTTTCTCGCTGTAGGCTACATTCCTCCACCCCTGTAGGGCAACGCAGCTTCGTTCACCACGTTGGCCCCCAGGAGTCGAAGCCCGCCCGAAGGGCCGCGGCAACCTCAGGTCCACACATACCGTTCGTCGTACGGCAGATTGTATTTCTTCAAGAGCGCGACAAACTCCTCCTCGAACGTCATCGCGCGATGGTGTTCCTTTTGTCGTCCGATGTAATCCTTGAGATCGTCCACTTGTGATTCGCCGATGGTGAACCCGCCATATCCCTCTTGCCATTGAAAGCTCGCGAAGTACGGAGCCTGAGTCTTGACCCATTTCGACGAATCTTTTTTCACGTCCATCATCAAATCAGCCAACGACCGCGTCTTGGATAGGCTGATGAGAAGGTGAAGATGGTTGGCGGTGCCACCCGCGCAAAGCAGCGGCGAGTCGGCGTTGCGGCAGATGCCGCCGGTGTAGGCATACAAGTCCGGCTCGATGTCGGGCTTGATCAGGTTGGCGCGGTTCTTCGTGGAGAAAACCGCATGGATGAGGAGGCGCGTCAGCGTTTGTGCCATCGGGCGAAATCGTGTTTGGCTCAACGTGCGAAGTCAAGGCGACCCATTCAGGGTCGAGGTGAGTCATTGCGGGCCGGCCTACAGGGGCGATGCCCCTGCCTACGAACGTTCAGCCCTACGGGCTGTGCCAGGCCCGCAAGGATGTTCAGCCGTACAGGCCGTGCCTGGCCCGCAAGGATGTTCAGCCGTACGGGCTGTACCGCACCCACAAGAGTTTTGAGCCCTACACCACGATCATCCCCAGCCGGTAACGCATCCCGACACCACGATCATCCCAGCCGGAAGGGCCGCACAACACCACGATTGTCCCCGCCCGAAGAGCCGCACAACGCTACGATCGTCCCAGCCCGAAGAGCCGCACAACGCTACGATCGTCCCAGCCGGAAGAGCCGCACAACGCTACGATCATCCCAGCCGGAAGAGCCGCACAACGCTACGATCGTCCCAGCCCGAAGGGCTGACCGTTCGTAGCCGGTGGCCAGCGCAGCGCCGCCACCGGACCCTTACGCACATCGAATTCCCTCGACCCCGCAGGGGTCGGATACGCGGAGGATAGTACGGGCCGCCTCCGCTGGAAGCGATGGCGCATCCACGCTGCCTACATTTTCTGGACGTGAAGCTCGTCGAGGATTTCCTGCACGGTGATGAGCTTGATGATTCGGCCCGTTCGTTTGTGGAATGCCGCGCACTCGCGCTCGGCGTCGGAGGAATAGCCGAAGGCGACGAAGAAGCCGCGCTGACGGTTCTCGCGCTCCATGACGTGGCAGAACTGGTCAATGTCCGGCCTGCCCACCTTGTCGGTCTGCTTGACCTGAATGGGGAACCAGTCTTCGGCGAACATGTGATCGGTCGCGCCCTTCCGGCCCTTGGCGGCGGCCTCGGCGGGCTTGCTGCCGACGGGGAAGATGCGGCCGTCGATGCCCATGTCGCCGACCTGCACCTTGTTGGGGATGCCGCCCAGGGCGATGACGGCCCAGTTCTCGAACTCGAAGGGCGGGATGGCCTTCAGCTTCTGAATCGTCCACGGCAGGTCGCGGACGATGAACGAGTGGGTGTCGTGGGCGCGGTGGCCCGGCTCGCTCTCGCGCATCTTGCAGACATCCTTGAGCCGCTTGGCCATGACGCGGCAAGCGGTGGGCGAGATGTCGATGCCGATCCACTGCCGGCCGAGGTTTTCGGCGGCGACCAGCGCCGTGCCGCAACCGCAGAAGGCGTCGAGGATGATGTCGTTGGGGTTGCTGGATGCTTTGATGATTCGTTCGAGTAGCATGAGCGGCTTCTGTGTGGGATAACCCAATCGCTCAATTGAAGACGCTTGCAATGGCGGAATGTCGGTCCAGATGTTGCCTAGGAGCGCACCCTTTGACTCGTCGAGATAGAGCTTCCGGGCAAGTCGCTTTGTCTTGTCCTTTGGATAGTTAATTCGCCCTTGCCTGTCTAGCTCCTCCATTGTCTCAGGGCTGTATCGCCAGCCTCTTTCCGGCGGCTGATAACCCTTCCAGACGTACCAACCTCGCGGCTTGCCGGTGGACTTGACGATTGCTGCCATGCCGCCGCCTTCCGGAGCGTCCATCGGCCCAAGGCGATACCTCCGTCCGTCTTTGTCTTTGTGCCGGTATCGCTTCTCAACATCCTCGGGCGACTGCGGCGTGAACTCGGGATTCCATGAGTAGCGCCCGGGTGAGTAAAAGAAAATCGAGTCGTACAGCGCGGGCCAGCGCTTTGCATCGTTGTGCGTACCGGTGCGCTGCCAGACAATCTCATTGATAAACGAGTTCTCCCCCAGGATTTGGTCGAGCATCACCTTGACATAGTGCGAGGCGTGGTCGTCGCAGTGGTAGTAGAAGCTGCCGGTCTTCTTGAGCACGCGGGCCAATTCCACGCAGCGCGGCCGCATGTAGTCGATGTAGGCCTGCGTGCTGGCATGGCGGTCCTCAAAGGCCCGCTTCTCCTTCGTCTCCCCCCAAAAGACCTCGTAGTTGCGGTTGCTGTTGAAGGGCGGGTCGATGTAGATCAGGTCCACGCAGCCGTCGGGGAGGTTGCGGAGTTGTTCGAGGCAGTCGCCGCAGTAGATGACGCGGGTGTCGATAAGCGCCGACGGGCGGCCGGGTGCGGCCGGGGCCGATTTCTTGACTGAAGGCGGGCGGGCCATGGCCGGAGTGTATGAAGGCCCAACGACCCCGGCAATCGCGCGGAAAGAAAGAGTGTAGAATACAGAAGCTGCGCAAGTGCCACGGCCCGCGCAAATCGTTCGGGCGGTCGGCAACTACACCGCGCGAGTGACGCTCAGCCGCCTGAGGGTCGGCGCGGGTATCCCCCGCGCCGGATTCCTTCAACGAGGACCCCAACGACGCGGAAGCCGCCGCACGTGAGCAAACATGATACAATGACTGAACACGCCCCAACGATACTGTGTCGGGCCGGGTCGAATGGGACGTTTCGATTTAACGCGACGGGAGAGAGAGCGATGGGCCTGTTTTCAACTCGACCGGATCGGTGGGCGCCGCGCTGCGGCTTGGCGGCGGCGTGCGGGATGATGGCCATCGTGACGACGACCGTCGCCCGCGCCGACTTCACCGAAAACTTTGACGGCGTGACGGCGCCGGCCCTGCCCGCCGGATGGACGGCGACAAACGCCACGGGCCCTGCGCCGCTCTGGGTGACGACCACGACCCTCAGCGACTCCGGGCCCAACAACGCTTTCATCGACGACCCCGACGCTGTGGTCAGCGACAAGCGGCTCGACACGCCTCCCATCCCTATTGCCACGACCACCGCCGTGCTCACGTTTCGAAATAACTACAGTTTGAACGGGAGTGGGTCGTCAACGGAGGGTTTCGACGGCGGCGTGCTGGAGATCTCCATCGACGGCGGGGCGTTTCAGGACATCCTGACCGCCGGGGGCAGCTTTGTCGGGGGCGGGTATACCCACACCATCAACCCTGGTTTCATGAACCCGATCGGCGGTCGGATGGCCTGGTCAGGCACTTCGGCAGGATACATCACCACGACGGTCAACCTCCCGGCCGCCGCCGCCGGCAAGAACATCGTCCTTCGCTTTCGCATGGGCAGTAACAACTCCAGCGGGCCCTTTCCCGGCTGGCATGTCGACTCGATCCGGATCGACGACTGCACGATCACGTGCCCCGCCAACATCACCGTGCCCCTCGGCCCGGGCCAATGTGCAACCGTGGTCAACTATCCCGCGCCCACGACCCTGAATGACTGCGGTGTGGTCTCTTGTGTGCCGCCCTCCGGCTCTTCCTTCCCTCTTGGGACCACGACAATCACCTGTGCCGCTTCCGAAAATGCGATCTGCACGTTTACCGTGACCGTTGAAGACCCCGACCCCGACCGCGACGGAGACGGTGTGACGAACTGCGTCGATGGCTGCCCTGATGATGCCCAGAAGACCGCACCCGGCGCTTGCGGCTGCGGCGTGTCGGACAGCGATGCGAACGGTAATGGAACTCCGGACTGCAACGATCCCCCGCCCGCGCCGGCGGCGTGCGGAACATGCGCGCAGGGCATCGTGCCGGCAACGTTTTTGAGTCTTGCGCCTTTGGCGTGGAGATGCCGCCGCCCGAAACGACGCCGGCGACGAACATGAGAGCCCAATAGCGCGGGCATGACCCAGGAGGGGTTAGGTTCGGAGAAGCGAACCTGACACCAAAGGTGTCTCTGGCTTCGCGCTTTGGAGTTATTCGAAGGGGGTTCCCCCTGGTTGAACCGGCGCTGCGAAAAGCGACGCCCCAACGGTTAACAGGGGACGACAGGACGGATGCCTCCTGGCGTTTGCGTTTTTACGCCAAGCGCGGCAAGGGTTTACGGCCGCCGCACAGTTCCGCCGATTCTTTTCCTAACCGTCGCCGGACGCGCCGCGCGGCGACTCGTCGCAGTCGTCCGCACACTCGGAGCGAGAGTCTCGGAGTTTCTGCGCTCCTCTCGCCGTCAGGTCAATCAGGTTGTTTCCAAAATGCGAATCGGCGGTTCGGCGCTATCTTGCCCTCTCGAGGGCGTCGATGGTCTCTTCCGCCATTTCGGCGACGAGTTTCAGAATCGTCGCGCGGGTGTACTCGTCGAAGATCATCGCTTTGGCCGCGCGGCTGACCATCGAGGCGGGATGCAGCGGAACGCCGGGGACGCCCGCAACGGCCTCCATGTCGCCGCCGCCGAGCAACTGGTCCCCGTCATAAACGTCGACACGGCATCGCAGCCGCGGGTTCGTCCCGAGCGTGACGGATTCCAGCGTCTGGGGGAACCGCAGCTCGGCGACGAGAATCTTCAAGTTGAGGGGCCGCGTGCCGCGGGGCTCGTTCAGCATCGCCCTGCGCTTCTCGTTCGCTTCGGCGTGTTCTTCGAGAAACTGCTCGCGGGTCATCGTCGGCTCGACCGGCTTGCCGTCGATCGTGCCCGATGTCGTGGCGTACTGCTCGACGGCGCCGGCGAAGGCGTCCAGATCGAAGTCTCCGGCGAGCTTCCATTTCTTGCTCTCAAGCACGGAGACATTCGTGTAGCCCGCAAGCAGCGGAGCGATCTGCTTTTCAGTCACCCCGGGGCCCAATTGGACGTCGGCCACGAGGATCGAATCGTGCTCCCCCACGTACATGGCATGTCCGTCGGGCGTCGTGAATCGACAGCCGACGACCGATGCGCTGATCGCCAGGGTCGTAGCAGCGGAAAAAACTCGTCCCATCGAATGCTCCCGTGTCGAGTGCCTTGTTTCGTGCATCAACGTTCGCCCGTCCTAACCGAACGCTTCGAGGGCTTCAAGTGAGACGGCGATGGCGCTGTCCGGCAATGGCGTCGTGGAAAATCCGAATCCGAAGCGCGGGATTCCAGTCACGTTTCAAGGGCCGGGTCAACAGTCTCGCCACGAAACCCTGCCGCGAGATATGCAAGAACATCATGAAATGACGCCGGCCGCGCCGCAGGCGTCGGCGGCGTGAAGCGCCGTCGCGGGAGAGGGACTCCCACCGAGGCGCGCGTGGATCGTGCTGCGAATTGCTACCGGCCCGGCGCGGTTGATTGCTGGTCTTGCGCCATCGTCAGGGCCAGCGCGAGCGTGGGGCTGATGAGAAACGCCCGCTCCTTCTGATAGCGGCCGCACTGCGTCGTCCGCTTCTCGGCCGGCCAATCGTCCTGCCGAACGCACCACGCCTCGAACGCCAGCAGGTCGCGCCGAAGCCGAAACGCCTTGGCCGCCTCCGGTACCGCCAGCGGCAATGCCCACGCCGTGGCCAGTGCGAATGCCTTGCCCTTTTTCTTTTCAATGGCGGCGGGGGCGAACTCCCAGGTGGCGACGCGCATCAAGCGGTGCGACGGGCAGCACATGCTCCATTGGACATCGTCGGGAATGCCCGGCGCCAGAGCGAGTCTCGCCAGCGCAGCGTCGTCCAGCGCGACCGGGAAAACCGCGCACGCCAATTCCTCCGACATCGCGGATTCCGCGAGCCGCTCGCGATGCTCGGCGAGCGTCGGTCGTTGATCCTCCGGGACCGCCATGCGCTGCGCCATCCACGACTGGAGCCGGACGATCTCGTCGAATACATCGATGCACGGCGGGCCGTCCGAGTCGTTGACAACCACCAGGCCCTTTCCGAGTGGCCGTTGATAGGTGCGCCGCAGGTGGCCGTCGAGTGCGCTCATCCATCGCTCGGTCTCGCCGGCGACGGCCTCTTCGGCGGCGTAGATGTACCCGACGGGCGTGTGCCAAAGCGTTCGGCCGCCGAGTTGTTTCGGGAGCCCCGGCGGATCGGGCAGCACCCTCGACGGCCCGCATCCACTGAATAGCGGCAGGAGCATCACCGCGCACCGGCCCCAGCGGCGCCCGGCGCCGATCGTTGATAGAAATGCACTTGTCCATTGATCCGGCATCGCTTCCATGCCCTGCGCCTGCGGCTGGTATCGGGTGACATGACAAGTCGGGAATCAGTCCGCGTCAATCGCCCCGTTGCGACCGGCGGCGATCGATCAACTCCGTGAGCATTTGCGTGGTGCGCCCGGCGGCGCCGGCGACGGCGATCGGCGCGGTGGCATCGAGCAGCTCCCGACGGATGCTCGCGAGCTTCTCAGGCGAGGCGAGCCACTGCCGGGCCGTTTCGACGATGGGGTCCACGGATCGGTAGTAGGGCATGAACTCCGGCACGATCTGTCGCCCCGCCAGCAGGTTGGGTATGGACAGGTAGGGCGTGGTGATCAGCCATCGGCCGACCAGTTGATAGAACCAGCGACTGGCATTGTACATCACGATCATCGGCGTGCCGCGATAGGCGACCTCGAGGGTGACGGTGCCCGATGCGACCAGGGCCATGTCCGCGGCCGCCAGCGCCGCGGCCCGTTCCCGCGGGCCCGAAACGACGCGGGCGCCATCGAGTCGGCCTGCTCGATCGAGGTGCGCGGAGATCAAGTCGCGGGCCTCGTCGTCGGCGGCCACGATGACGACGCCGAGATTTTCGAGCTCCGGTTTCAGTGCCTGGACGATGCGCAGCTGTCCCGGAAAGACTTCGTCGATGACGTGGCGGCGTGATCCCGGCAGCAGCGCCAGGACCGGCGAGCGGCCGCGGCGCATCCGCGCGACGTCGGCGCTGTCCGGTTGGTTGTCCAGGAGCCGATCGAAAGACGGATGCCCGACGTATCGGGCGTCGATTCCCGCGGCGCAAAAATACGCCTCCTCAAACGGCCAGATGCAGGCGAGGCGCGACACGCGCTTCTTGATTCGGGCGTTTCGCCACCGTCTCGGCCCCCAGGCCCAGGTCTGCGGCGCGACGTAGTAGAGCACGGGAACCCCCGCGCGCCGGCAAAGTTCGGCAATGGGCAGATTCAGTGCCGGCGAATCGACGAGGACCGCCGCGTCAAAGCGCCGATCCGCCAGGTACTTCTTGACGCGCCGAAGGAGTCGCCAGGCCGCCGGCACTCGCCACAGCGCCGCCGCCGCCATTGCCGACCGGGCGGTGAGATCGGCGAAACACTCACAGCCGTGTTCGCGAAGCGCCGGACCGACGAGCCCCTCGAACCTGGCGGTCGGCACGGTCTTCAGGAACGCCTCTACGAGTGCAGCGGCGTGTTCATCGGCGCTGAGTTCGGCAACGCTGATGAAGATTCGTGGGGATTCCGCCGGATCGGACAATTTCAAGTCACCCTGGCCAACGGGCCTGTGCGACGACGCTTGAAGCGTCAGACCGCAACATCATGCGTTTCCGGTCCGGAATCATACAAACTATTGGGGCCATTCGTCATATTGCCATGGCTCGAATCCGCTCGGCGAATGAAATCGACGGAAGCCGGCAGCCGGCTCCGTCTATGCTCCGATTGATCGGCGCCCAGGATTTGTTGAGGGCCCGAGGGCTGATCGTTTGCCGTCATGCAGGCGTTCGAAGGGCCTTGACCTGGCCTTCATTCCGTTGAGCCGGGCGTGGCCGTTGAAAAGTCGCGGGGCAGCGGCGGCGCGGCCGATTCTTGACCCCAAGCCCCGGTGCGCGTATGTTTTAAGTTTCGCCGTCAACAGGTGTAGACGTTCCGAGTAGGTCCCGGGTTCGAGTGAGGGAGGTGACGATTGGGATCGCCGTTGGTCCGTGAGCTGATAGATTCGGGAGTCCATTTCGGCCACCGCGTCAGTCGGTGGAATCCGAAAATGGAGCCGTACATCTACGGCAAGCGGAATTCGATTCACATTATTGACATTCGCCAGACCATCAAGGGTCTGCTTCGAGCGAAGAAATTCGTCAGCGCGGTGGTCGCCCGCGGTCAGGATGTCCTGATCGTCGGGACGAAGCGCCAGGCGCGGGATTCCGTGGAAAAGCAGGCCAGGCGCGTGGGAATGCACTACGTTAGCGAACGATGGCTTGGCGGCACCCTGACGAATTTCAAAACGATTCGCTCTCGGCTGGCCCGTCTCCAGGAACTGGAGGAGATGGCGACCAACGGACGAATTGAGCAATGCACGAAAAAGGAACGGGCCACGATCGAGCGCGAACGGCGCAAGATCACGCGTAACCTCGAAGGCATCCGCAACATGACGCGGCTTCCCGGGGCGCTGGTCATCATCGACGTTCGGCGCGAGCACATCGCCGTGAAGGAAGCCCGCAAGCTGGGCATCCCGACGGTCTGCATCGTGGACACCGACAGCGATCCGGAGCATGCGGATATCATCATCCCCGCGAACGACGACGCCATGCGCGGATTGGAACTGATGGTCCGCGAGCTGGCCGACGCGGTGGACGAAGGCAAGCGCGCCCGGCCTCCGGCCGACGCGGCGGATAGCGATGGCGCTGCGGCCGCGCGTCCTCGGCGCAGTCGTCGCCTGACGACTTCGGCCCTGGCCGAGCAGCAGGCCATGGACAACGTGGGTGCCTCCGAAGCCGCCGAGTCGTCGGACATGCCGCTGGCCAGTGTTTCATCCGGTTCGAGAAATGCGCCGGCCTCTTCGGAGAATTAACCGCGCCGCCGTGATCCGCGCGGGAAGCCCCGCCCGCGATTTGTTTTTTCACTGGTGCCCAGAATGAGACATGGCACGATCGACCGGCGTCTCTGCGCGCCGCGTGTCGATCCTCTAGGCGTCGATGATCGTCGGCAGCGAGCGAAAAACAGAAGCATCCCAATACCCGGATAGACGGAGAATGACGAGAGCCATGGCAGAGATTACCGCAAAGCAGGTGCAAAGTTTGAGGTCCAGGACCGACCTGGCCATGATGGACTGTAAAAAGGCCCTGATGGAAGCCGCCGGGGACGAAACGAAGGCCCTGGAGATCCTCCGCAAGAAGTTCGCCGACAAGATGAGCGACCGCGCGGAAAGGGAAACCGCCAACGGCAGGATCGGCGTCTTCGCCAGCGATCGGGGCGCGGCGCTGGCGGAACTTCGCTGCGAGACGGATTTCGTCGCCACCAATGAGAAATTCAAGACCCTGGCCGACCGGATCGCCCAGGCCTGCGTCGAGACGGGCGTGACCGATGTCGGGGCCCTCAAGAGCGCGAAAATGTCTGACGGCCGCACGGTCCAGGAGATGCTGGTCGACGCGTTCGGCGTGATGAAGGAAAACTTGAGCTTGCATCGCCTGGCGCGCATCGAAGGGCCCGCCGCCGGCTACGTCCACCACAACGGAAAGGTGGGCGCCGCCGTGGCATGCAGCGCCGCGCCGGGTGACGCCGGCCGGCAGATTTGCATGCACATCGCGTCGACGATGCAGATCGAGGGCCTTCGCCGCCAGGACGTGGACGATCGGCTGGTGGCCGAGGCGAGACGGCAGGCGGCCGAGCAGGCCAAGGGCAAGCCCGAGCAGATCATCGCCAAGATCGTCGAAGGGAAAATGGACAAGTGGTACGCCGTGCACGTGCTGATCGAGCAGCCGTTCGTCATGGACGACAAGAAGACGGTCGGTGAGCATGCCGGGGAGCACCATTTCGAACTGACCGCGTTTGCGAAATTTGAAGTCGGCGGCCTGTCGCCAGCCGAGGTCGCCGGCCCTGACCGCGGGGCGTCTTGAGCATCGCCGATGGATCTGATGAGCTTGAAGACAAAGACCAAGAAAAAGGAAAAGGCCGGACCGCCGGCCATGAACCGTCGTCCGGCGCGCAACGCACGGCGCGTGGTCCTCAAGATCTCCGGCGAAGGATTCGGCTCACCAGGCGGATTCGGAATCGACGGCGGCTCGCTGCGCCAGATCGCCGACGAGGTCTTGAGCGTGGCGAAGCTCGGCATCGAAGTCGCCGTCGTCGTGGGCGGCGGAAACTTCCTCCGCGGGGCGACCCTGGCCCATCGCGCCGACGTACAGGAAGCGACGGCCCATTACATGGGCATGCTGGCGACCGTGATCAACGCTCTGGCCCTCCAGGACATGCTCGAGTCGCTCGGCCAGCCGACCCGCGTGCAATCCTCGATCGCCATCCACAGCGCCTGCGAGAACTTCATTCGCCGCCGCTGCATTCGCCACCTCGAAAAGGGTCGCGTCGTCATTCTCGCGGCGGGCACCGGCCGACCCTTCGTCACCACCGATACGGCCGCCGCCCTGGCAGCCGTCGAAATCAACGCCGACGTCCTCCTGAAGGCGACCAACGTCGACGGCGTCTATTCCGCCGATCCGAAGAAAAACCCCCGGGCGAGATTCCTTCGCCGGCTGAACTATAATGAGGTCATTGACAATCGGCTTCGAGTGATGGACGTCTCCGCCGTCGATATGTGCCAGCGACACGCCGTCCCGATCATCGTGTTCAGTCTGAAGAAAAAGGGCAACATGCGCCGGGCCGTCAAGGGCGACAGGGTGGGCACGCGTATCGCCGAGTAGCTCGCCGACGGCCCCCCTTATCGTCCCGTTCTCCGCCCGACCGAAGCGCGTTCGAACATGATTCATCCCGTCGAAGCTCCCGGCCGACAGACGCTCCTGGCGATTCCGCCCGAGCCGCTTCGCGCCTGGCTCGAGCAGCGCGGCCATCGGACGTTTCACGCCGATCAGATAGCGCGGTGGATCTACGAGCGCGGCGTCCGAAGCTTCGAGGAGATGAGCGACCTATCGCAACGGCTTCGGCGCGAGCTGGCCGATGCATTCGACATTTACCAGGCCGACGAGGCGCGCCGCGCCGAATCGAACGACGGCACCGTCAAGTGGCTGCTCCGCTGGGCCGACGGCGAGACCAGTGAGTGCGTCCTGATCCCCGGCGATCGGCGCATGACCGCATGCGTCAGCTCGCAGGTCGGATGTCCGGCGCAGTGTCGGTTCTGCGCCAGCGGCGTCGGCGGCCTGCGGCGCAACCTGTCGGCGAGTGAGATCGTCGAGCAGGCCCTGCGCGTCGCGGCCGGGGCCGTCGCGGGCGGCCACCGACTGAGCCACGTCGTCTTCATGGGCCTCGGCGAGCCGCTGGCCAATTACGACGCGGTCATGCAGGCCATCCGGGTGATCAATGCCCCATGGGGTCTGAACATCGGGGCCCGGAAGATCACGGTCAGCACCGTCGGCCTGCCGAAAATGATCCGCCGTCTGGCCGGCGAGGGATTGCAGATTCAACTTGCCCTTTCGCTGCACGCGCCCACCGACGCGGCGCGCCGGGAGTTGATCCCGTGGGCGGAGCGGATTTCGCTCGTCGAGTTGACCGACGCGGGTCGCCACTATTTCGAGAAAACCGGTCGCGAAATCACGCTCGAATACATTCTGCTCGCCGACGTCAATGACCGTCCCGAGGACGCGCGGCAACTGGCGGCCTTTACCAGGGGCCTGCGCTGCAACGTCAATCTCCTGCGATACAATCCGGTCGAGGGGTTGCCGTACAGCAGGCCCACGAGCGAACAATCGCACGGGTTCGCGGAAATGCTCCGCCGGCACGGCGTCAACGCGCACATTCGCACCTCTCGCGGACTGGACATCGACGCCGCCTGCGGACAGTTGCGGCGACAGGACATGGCGGACGCCGTCGAGGCCGCCGCGCCTGTCAACATTTCGTAAACGACTCGGTCGACGGCGGCGCTGCGGTCATGGACGGGCGAGATTTCCATCGACGCCTTCACGTTATCGCCCGGGCGATGGTTCCCGACGACGCGACGATCCTCTGCGCGGTCTCGGGCGGCGCCGATTCGATGGCGCTGCTGCACGGGCTCTGCGGCGTCGTCGATGCGTTTTCATCGCGCTGGTCGCTGGCCGTCGCCCATTTCGATCATCGGCTGCGCGCCGAATCCGGCGGCGACGCCCGATTCGTCGCGGACGCTGCCTCGGCGCTGGGCCTGGCGTTCTTCGAGGACGCCGCCGACGTTCGGGAGTTGGCGCGGCGCCGGCGGCAGACGGTCGAGGAGGCGGCGCGGCGGTGCCGGTATGAATTTCTGGCCCGTGCCGCGCGGCAGGCCCGCGCCGGCTTCGTCGCGATGGGCCACCACGCCGACGACCAGGCCGAAACCGTCCTTCACCGCATCGTGCGCGGCACGGCCCTGCGCGGCCTGGCCGGGATTCCACCGACACGGCCCATTGAGCGCGGCAGCGACATCCTCGTCGTGCGGCCGCTGCTGCCGTTTCGCCGTCGGCAACTCCGGGCCTACCTGCAAGCGACGGGGCGCGCCTACCGGGACGACGTCACCAACCGCTCGACCGACGGAAGCACGCGCAACCGGATCCGCCGCGAGATCCTCCCATTGTTGGCCCGCGACATGAATCCCGACGTCGCCGCGGCCCTGGTCCGCCTTTCGCATCAGGCGCGGCGCGCCGGCGAAGCGCTTCGCGCCGTCGCGGAGAAAACGCTCGACTCACAGGCCGTCGACCAGGCCGAAGGGTGCGTGGTCTTGTCCGCCGGGGCCCTGGCGGACCTGCCGATCGGGCTGCGACACGAGATCATCCACGCGGCGCTTCAGCGCCTGGGCGTCGGAATGAAGGCGGTGACGGCCGAGCGCATCGAGGCCGCCGCCCGACTTTGCATCGAACCGGGACGGCCGCGAACCGTCGAGCTTCCCGACGGCGCGGCGGTTCATCGTCGCGGCGACGAACTGAGGATCGAATCGGCGCGCGGCCGTTCGGCCCGTCGTGATCGAGAGCCGGCCGCCGACGAGGCGGTCACGCCTCGATGAACGCCGTTCCGCGCAGCCCGACGGCGCCGCCGCGGCGTCGATCCGCCGGTCGCATCGAGTTGATCATTCTGACCGGCGCGGCCGTGGTGAGAATCGCGCTGCTGTCTTGCGCCGAATCGCGCCCGGAGCGATTCGAGTTCCCGGATTCTCGGCGGTATCTGAAGGTTGCAAGAAACTTCGCCGACGGCAAGGGGCTCATCGAAGCCCCGAACCTCCGCGCCGGCACGGACCCCGTCTATCCGATGATCCTCGCCGCCGGCATCGGCCTCGGCGCCGAAAGCGACGCGGCGGTCTATCGCTTCGCCCGAATCGTCAACGCGGCGTTTTCCTGCATCACCGTCATCATGGGCATGCGCATGGCGCGCCGGCTCTGGGGCCAGCGGCCGGCGATGTTCGTCGGAATCGTCCTGGCCCTCGATCCGATCCTGCTCTATTTCAACGCGCTCGTCCTGACCGAAACCGTCTTCATCACGCTGCTTCTGGCCGCGATCGCCTGCGTCGTCAACGGGCCCCAGGGCCGTCCGGTTCTTCGGGCCGCGTGCGCCGGGGCTCTGCTGGCCGTCGCCACGCTGACGCGCAGTACCAGTCTGTTGATACCCTTGACTCTCGCCCCCTTCGTCTGGAGCGGCGTTCGAGCGCCGGATTGGAGGCGCCGCGCGCTGCCCGTCGCCGTGATGCTGGCGTCGTGGGCGGTGGTCATGCTTCCCTGGGTCGTGCGCAACGTTCGGGTATTCGATCGCCTCGTGGTGGTTCGCACCGGCGGCGGCGCGAGCTTGCTCGAGGCGTTCGGTCCCTGGGCGGACGGCGGACCGGGCATGCAGCGCGTGCAGTTTCCGCCGGTGGCCCCGGATGCCGACGAGGTCGACCGTGACCGCGTCTATCGAGCCGCCGCGTTCCAATGGATTCGCCAGAACCCGGCCGCCGCAGTGTCGCTTTCGCTCCGCAAGGCGCTGCGCACGTGGTCGCCGCTTCTTCATGCGCCGGATCATACGTCCGCCTTTTATCAGGCCATTTCGGTGATGACCGTCGTGCCGATCTACTTCCTGGCTGCGCTCGGGGCATGGCGCCAGCGGCGCCATCGGCGGCTGGTGGCGCTGTTGCTGGTCCCGGCCGCGTATTTTACGCTGGTCCACATGGTGTTCGTCGGATCCGTGCGCTATCGCCTGCCCGCCGTTGCGGCGATGATCTGCCTGGCCGGCGCCGTTTTCGCGACACGACGAAGGGGGCCCGCCTGAGGAGCATGGGCATCAATCCGACATCGGGGGCTGCACCCGGGCAGCGGCTTCGCTTCGCCGTCGCCGGCGGTCGTCTGCGCCGACTCATCGCCCAGGACAGTCTGGTTCGCTATCCGGTCTCGGTCGCGCGACATCGCATCGCGACCGCCGTGTTCATCTTGATCTGCCTCGCCTTCGCCGGTTACGGGTGGACGACGCGCGACGAGGCCATCCGGCGCCGGGCCATCGAATTCCTCGAGCACACCACCTCGGGCGAAGTCTCGATCGCTCGGGCCCACTTCACGATGTTTCAGGGGACGAATCTGGAGGGCGTTCGGATTTCCGTCCATCACGAACCGCGGCTGGATCCGGCGGCGGAAGATCCCGGGGATCGCGAGGTGTTCTCCGCCGGGACCGTCCGGCTGGTCCACAATCCCTGGAAGCTGCTGCTGGGCGACCTGGACGTCGAGCGGATCATCGCCACGTCTCCGCGAATCACGCTGGTCCAGAACATGCAAAATGGCATGCGCAACTGGCAACTGCTCGGTGTGCCCGAGGCGGCGCCCGACGCGCCGCAGGACGAACGACCGATGATGACCCTGCGGTCGGCCAGCGTCGACGTCATTGGCCTGATGCCCGACGGCAGCCGCCGGTCCGAATCGGAGTCGCTGGACGCCGACGTGCGTCCGCACCCCCAGAGCCCGACGGGCTACGTCATCGAGGTTCGCCGCTTCAGCGAACCGGCGGAGCGGGCGACCGTCATCTTCGACCCCGGCGCGCGCCTCGTGAGCAATACGCCGTTCGTCGAGGCGCGGACGGTGATGTTGCAATTGCCGGGAATTGCTCGGCAGTTCTTCGAGCGCATCGATCTGAGCGGGCAAATCAAGCTCAGTCGCCTCGTATTCCAGGATCGGACCAACGGCAATCTCGATACCGAGATCGAACTGCGCGGCGTGCGATGCCGGATTCCGCTGGACATGTTGCGACCGCGGCAGGGCGATGGGGTAGACGACGCGTCGCGACGGATGACCGATCCCGAAAAGCCGATCGCCGTGTTCATGGAGCAGATCGACGGGACCGTATCCCTCCGCGGAGAGAAGCTCACGGTCGACATGCGCGGCATGATCAATGGCGCCGCGTGTACGGTCAGCGGATTCGTCGAGGGAGCCGGCGAGTCGTTCGAGGCGGCGCGCCTGGAGCTGGATTTTCAGGCAACCGACCTTCCGATGCCGGAGGGCGCGCTCCGCGAGGGCATTGTCGAGAGCAGCGCCGTTCCGTATGCCCTTCGTTCGCTGGTGTCCGACTACGATCCCCGCGGCCTGATCAACCTGAACCTCCGCGTGCTTCGCGGGGCCGACGCGGCGCAGGACGTGCGGGTCACGGGCGTGCTCGAGCCACGCGGGACCTCGGGCAGTTGCGTTTACTTTCCCTATCGCGTCGACGGGTTGCAAGGCAGCGTGGCGTTTGAAGCGTCGCGGATTCTCGTGAATGACCTGCGCGGCCGGCACGGCGGCGGGACGGTCGTCGTCAACGCCGAGATCGACCAGGCGAGCTACTGGTACGACCTCGCCGTGGACATCCGAGGATCGAACATTCCGCTGGACGACGACCTCTTCGCCGCCCTGCAACCGAAGTACCGCTCGATCTGGCGGCGGTTCAACCCGCGGGGGGCGGCGCGGATCGCGGTTCAGCTGCGCCGGCCCGGCTCCGCCGAAAACGAGCCGACTCCCGAATGGGTCACGCAGGTCGAGGCGGAAATCTCCGGCAGCGAGATTCTCTTCGCCGACTATCCTTATCCCCTCCGCGACGTCAACGGAATGGTTCGCATCGCGGGCGACCGGATCGTCGTGCGCAACCTGTCGGGCCGCCACGGCGAGGGCGTCGTCGGGATCGACGGATCGGCGGTCGTGTCGGCCGACGTCGTCTCGGAGGGAAGTTTCGAGATCGACGCCCAGGGGCTGGCCCTCGATGCCGCGTTCGCTGATGCCCTCCCGCCGGAAGGGCGCGGCGCACTTTCCCAGTTTCGACCCAACGGCGCGGTCGACCTGGCGGGTTCCGTTTCATGGGACCCATCCGGCGAGGACATCCGCTACGCCCTGCTGGCCAAGCTGCGAAGCGCCACGATCTGCTATCGCGAATTCCCCCTGGTCATTGAAGACGTCGGCGGCATCATCGAGATCAGGCCGGATCGCTACTCCGTCGTCGACGTCGCCGGCCGTTATCGCGACGCGGTCATCACCACGCACGGCGAAGTCCGCAGAACGGACGACGGCTACGTCGCCGACCTGCTGATCGACGGCCGACATCTCCACCTCGATGACGCGCTCTACGACGCGCTGCCCGATCCGTTGCGACGCGTCTGGGACCTCTTCGAACCGAAAGGATCGCTCGGCGTGCAGACGGCGTTGCACTATGTCGTGGCCGACGGGCGATCCTCCGTGCGCCATCGCACGACGATAGAGGCGGCCGACGCGGCCCTGCGATTTCGCGGCCTGCCGGTCCCCCTGAAGCACGTCGCCGCCGAGATATTCGTCTCCGATCGGGCGGTCGAGATTCGCCGCCTGGAGGGCAGGATCGGCGAGGGGCGCATCTCCGTCAGCGGCACGATCCAACTTTCCGACGGCGCACCCGAGGCGTCGCTCACCGTCACGGCGACCGGCATGAAATTCGACGATGCCCTGCTACCGGCCCTTCCGCCGGGAATCCGCGAGCCGCTTTCGTCGATTCAGCCGTCCGGGACGTTCGACCTGTCCCTTGATCCGCTGGTTCTGAGCGCCGGACCGCAGGGGACGAGCGTTCGTGATTTCACCGGCGAGCTGGTCCTGCACGATGCGTCGATGAACGTCGGCTTCGAGCTGACCGGCATCAAGGGCAGAATCGCGGGCCGGCTCGTCGTCGGCGCCGCCGAGGGCACGCAACTCGATGCCCGGGCCCGGCTCGAGGTCGTTGACCTGTTTGGCTGGCGCCTGGAAGACCTGACGGCGCGCCTGAAGAACGGAGGCAAGCCCAATTCGCTGGTCATTCGCGACGCCGTCGCCCGGGCGTACGAGGGCGAGGCGACCGGCACCGTCGAGGCCCAGTTCGAAGATCGTTTCGTGAAATACCAGGCGTCGATCACCGCCCGCGACCTGGGACTTCGGGCGCTGCTTCCGCCGCCGGAAGAAGGCGAGCCGACAGCCCGGGGGCGCATCGACGGCAACCTCGTCTTCCAGGGGCGCAGCGGGCCCGGCGGTTTTCGGGAGGGGGCCGGCGAGGTATTCGTCCGCGAGGCGCAGGTCTGGAAGATGCCGCTGATGTTCGCGGTGTTTCAGGTGTTGAATCTGACGCCGGACGAAAACGTCTTTCACGACGGCTGGCTGCGGTTCTTTATTTCGCGCAACACGCTGACCTTCGAGAAGATCGATCTGCAGGGCAAAGTACTGTCGTTCATCGGCGGCGGCCGCATGGACCTGACCAACCGGCGCCTGGACCTCACGCTGCTGGCGGCCAGCCCGATGCGGCTTCAGTTGCCGCTGTTGTCCGACCTCCTCGAGGGCGCGTCGCGCGAGTTGATGGAAATTCGCGTCGGCGGCACGCCGGCCGAGCCGAACATCACGCCGCAGCCGCTCCGCAGTCTGACGCGGGCACTGGAGACGCTCTTCCCGGAAGCGCCGAGATTCACGCATCCGCGCCGGTCGCCGCCGAATGAAACGCCCACGTCATCGCCGGATCCCGATCGCCAGTAGCGAGCAGGTCGGGGCATCGACCCGACAATTGGGAGTGGCCCATCCGATTGAGTCGGGTTGATGACCCGAACTACCCTTCTCGCCCATGAATGCCGATGGCCTCGCCCCTATCGCGTCGGGCTCGACAGCATCTCCGAAACCACCTACGCCCATGGCCGCCGATGCGGTTCGTCGAGAAATGCCGAATCGATCGAAACTACCCGATTCATGCACGTATCCCACGGTCGCTCGGCATTGACTGTGCGAGCCCGTGGTGGCGACAGCGAGTTTGGACCTACTTGACCTTTCGCTCCGTTGGCCCCTAGCATCCTTCGCCGATCACGGCGTGAAAGGCGATACGATGTTTGCCTGCCGAACATGTCTTATAGGTTGCGCCGCCGTTATTCTCTTTGTCGCCCCGGCGTGCAAGGTCGATCTGGATGGCGGAAACGACGTTAAGGTTGCCCCCTACGACTTCACCGAAGAGTTTCGCAACGGGGGCGAATCCAAGCCGGCCTTCGATGCCCGGCAGGTGCCGCCGACGCACACGCACGAGGAGTGCCGCGACGAACTCACGAAGGCCTACGCAGAAATCCGCCGGCTCACGAACATGATCCATGACCTGCGGGAGGAGAATCGAGGCCTCGAGGCCGACGTCGAGAAGGCGGAGGATGAGCGCGACACCATGGAGGAGGAACTCGATCGGCTCCGAGATGATTGACGCTCGGCATGGGCAGGTCTCGCCCGCCCCCCCTCGCGGCATTGGCGAAGTCTTTCTTTTTTCGCAATCGGAGTTTGGCGTCGTCATTGCGATCGCGTATCTTGGCCGTTACCGGCGGGTTGAAAATTTCAAGGGGCGCGCGAAGAGTTGAAAAATCCGGAAAAAGCTTGAAAACAGGGATCGGGGGACCAGGGGATCGGGGGAATGACGAATGACGAATGACGAATGACGAATGACGAATGACGAATGACGAATGACGAATGACGAATGACGAATGACGAATGACGATTGACGAATGATGCGGGGCGTGGGGCGCGGAATCGTGGAGGGTGAGGGCCGGAGTTTGTCATCGAAAAAGCCCTGTGCAAGTTAACATTGCCTTCTATGAGCGTGTGAGTGTCAAGGGCGGGATTCGATGACGGTGATGAACCATCCTTCTATTCGCGCTCGTCGAGGCCGGCCGTTTCGGTCGGCGGCTGGCGGCACATGAGATGGGTGCGGGGCGGGCCCATTCTAAAAAGACGGTCTTGCCGATCCGGTGTCGAGCACCGGTCCGGCCGACCAGGCAATTTTCCGGGCTCCGCCCAATCATCCCGTCACCTTGACCCGTTCACGTTCAGTTCCATTAGCTTTCCTTAACCCGGCTCTTTCTCTTTAACCCGATTCGCTTTCTCTGCTTTTTCAGGCCGCGGGCCGCGTCAGCCGCGCCGGCCCGAACGGCGTCTGATCCCGCAGCACTGATTCGATTCCCTCGCGCGTCGACGCGACGGTGACCGAGCGATGCTGGCGCGCCCGTTCGGCCTCTGGATCGAAGAGATCGAAGACGGTAGAATCCTTGTGTACGTCCATTCCGATAAACAACGTGGCGTGTCTCCTTTCGTGTGAGATAACCAAACCCGTATCGAAAAAATACCGGGTCCATTATCCCGCCCAAGGGGACACGCTCATGGGTTCTAAAGATTTGGGTCGTTTTGTATGCCTTTGAGCGGTTCGTTGGGGCGCTTCGATTTCTGCCATCGGGAATCATGGTCGATAGTTTCTACTTGCTCTGCGTTCCGGTTGAATGGGGAATGCGGAATGCAGAATGTAAAATGCAGAATGCAGAATTCAAAATGCAGAGTGGGGAATTGAATGGCGAAGAGCGAAATGAATAAGGGGCCGAGGGGTCGAGGGATCGAGGGGCTGCGGGAATGTACTCACGGGTGGAGTCCCGGCGCAGCGGGAACGTAACCGGTGGAACACGACACGAAATAATCATCCCGCCCTGAAAGGGCGGCGGAGTCGATTGCTCGCGCTCGGTGGTTGACCGATCTGAACGCCGCTCGGCAGGCGCCTCGCTCTCCCGAGCGCGCGCCAACGTCCCCTTCGCCCCGTCCGGGGCGAGGATCGCACGTTTCCGTCCATCCCACGGGGCTCGCGCCCGTGGCTACAGCCCGCGACCCCGTCGGGGTCGATGCGAATTGACCTATGAATGGGCCGACTAATCCGTCGGGACGAGGACGATGGCGATGCCGTCGAGGATTTCTCTGACGCGCGTCTTGGAGAGCGTGCCGATTTTTTTCGTCAGGGCGGTCTTGTCCACCGTGATGAGCTGCGAGACGTTGACGACGCTGCGCCGCGGCAGGTTGGCCTCGCCCTTGCGCAGCGCGACGTTGCCCGGCGCGGCGGAGCGGGCCATGTTCGACGTGAGGGCGCAAACGACAACGGTGTTGATCCGACTGCGATTGAAGGCGTTGTTTTGAACCACGACGAGCGGATGGCGATAGCCGGGGCCCGATCCACGGGGCCGCGACAACTCGACCCAATAGATGTCGCCCTGCGCGATCACCGCTTGTCCTCAAGGAGCCGGCGGAAGGCCCCGGCGGCGTGACGGCGCAGGGCGTTCTCTTCGGGCGTTTCCTTGTCCGCATAGGCGCGGTCGAGTCGAGCGGTGATTTCGTCGGACTTGCGGCGCTCGAGAAACTCCTCGACGGCCCGGGCAATCAGCCGGCTCCGCGGCACGCGCCATCGCCTCGCGAGCTTGTCCATCTGCTCGAAGAGGTCCTCAGGCACCGAGATGGCAGTCTTGACCTTGGGCATGGTAATACCTTTTGTCCTACCAATAGTATACGACCGGCGCCTCGCCACGGCAAGTGCACATTCGCAGCGGACAGAAGTAGGTCGGGTCATCGACCCGACTTTTTTCGATTCTCTGGCACCCAATTGTCGGGTCGATGACCCGACCTACATGAGACGGCAATGGCAATGATCGAAACGAGCGGCGCGCGGAAGGGAGGGCGATGGCTCACGCCGAGCGGGATTTGTCGATTTCGCCCCAACGGGGCGGAGGAGTGTAGAACCTATCCCAATACCCTTCTGACCTTCGATGGGCCGGAAAGCGTGTGGCCGGAATTTGCGATGTTCCTGGGAAAATGTCGCTCGTCCGCGCGTGTTGCGCGATGCAACAACCTTCGACAACCAGTTTTGGGATAGGTTCTAGCCACGGGTGGAGTCCCGGCGCAGCCGGAACGGAACCCGTGGAACACGACACGAAATAATCATCCCGCCCTGAATGGGCGGCGGAATTCGACAATCGCGAGACGTCTTGGAATTGATGGGCGAGCGTGACGAGCGCGCCCCGTGAATGCGTCTCCGTCGCCCCATCCGGGGCGAGGATCGCGCGTTTCCCTCTTTCCCACGGGCTCGCGCTTTCAGCTACAGCCCGCGCCCCGTAGGGCTCGATAGGAGATTGCCTCGCTCCGCACTGCAGGCGGGTGGCACAGCGGATCGATGGAAGTGGACAAACTATTCGAGTCCCCCAGTCACAGACCAAGGCTACCCTTGAATTGGTCACAATTTCGGTACCGATTCGAGTGCAAAGCTCACTCGATACGTCAGACATTTCACATTCGGCTGACCGTCAAGGGCATATTGAATCCGCTTATCGATTTCCTGGCACACAATATATCCCTCCACTGAAGCATCGGATTCCACCAGATTTCGCCGGACCCAACCCATGTAGCGCAGCAGCTGCCCCACGGTATCGTCGCTCGTTTGATGCCGCTTCAACTCGACGACCAACCAACGGTTTTCTTTCTTGTGCTTCGCAAGAAGATCAATTTCGCCCACCTCACGTGTGTTGTAGTGTGACCCGACAATTTCGCCGTCCTCTTCCAACAAGTCCCAGTCGCTCCCCAGGACGGTCAATGACCAATTGTCCACCAAGAACTCGTGCAAATAGCGCTCGAGTCCGAAGCCATATTCGCCATCGAGAAATTCGGGCGTAGTGACAACCGAGGCGGGCGCGCCGATTTCACCTGATTGCGATCCGCGTTGAATGCGAGACGGGCTGACGCGCCACCACAGCATGTCGAGTGTCCAGAGGTCGATGCCGAGGTCGCCTGCAATCCTTACGAGCACGTCGTTGATGCGCTTGTAGCGATCGGCCAATCCTGTCCCTCGGGGCATCTCCGGCCATACACCAATCTCCCTCATTGCGGCCTCAGCGAAGTTATTGACGACCCCATACTTCTCGGGATACAGCACTTGCAGGATGGCCGTGATCACTGCCCGGCCCAGTCCTTTCACCATTGGATCCGCATTGGTCGGACGCAGCCGCTCAAGGCGGGTACAAAGTGGCAGGGTTTCGTCAGCAAGCAGCTTCAATGCATCACGCAAAAGCTGCATGTCGGCGGTCATCCAGCCGCCCTGTCGGTGCAGGCTATCCCAGTGATGATTATTCTTGAATAACAAGAAACCCTTGAATTCATCGGCCGTGAGCTTGCCAATGTTCTCCGGCGAGAAAATCGGAACGAAATGTTCCCTGACTTTGTCCTTTGCATCACGAATCTCGGCTGCGATTCGGCAGAGTTCGTTGGGTGAGTCGTGGCTGACTTTGCATAAGGCATCTCTAAGATGGCTCAGTGCTTTTTGATAAGTCGTATCAGTTGCGCCGGGTGCATTCATGTGTGATCACTCCATCAAGAATTCATCGATTCCCGCCATTGCTCGCGAACAATGCCTTGCGTCGCCCACCGGTACGTTAACTTCAACTCCTTACCGATATGCTTCAATCAGGACCCGAAGTCCTTACGACGTTTCCTGCACCGCATTCGCCCCCAGCCGTCGCCGCCGCCGGGCGAGTTGGATGGCCAGGGCGATGGCTTCTTTCAAAGAGCCGGGGTCGGCGAGGTTTTTGCCGGCGATGTCGTAGGCGGTGCCGTGGTCGACGCTGGTGCGGACGATCGGCAGGCCGAGCGTGACATTGACCGCGCGATCGAACGCCAACAGCTTCACCGGAATCAGCGCCTGGTCGTGATACATGGCGACGACGCCGTCGAAATCCCCCCGGGCGGCGCGCCAGAACAGCGTGTCGGCCGGGTAGGGGCCGTCGGCGCGGATGCCGGCATTCCGCGCCATCTCGATGGCCGGGCCGATGACCCGCTGCTCCTCGTCGCCGAAGCGCCCGTTCTCGCCGGCGTGCGGATTGATCGCGGCCACGGCGATCAGCGGCGAGGCCATCCCGAACCAGTCGCGCAGGGCCTCGTGCAGCAGATCGATCGGCTGAAAGACCAGCCCGATGGTGAAGCGGTTGCGCAGCTCGAAGAGCGGCTCGTGGACGCTGGCCAGGGCGACGCGGAGCGGCCCGCCGACGAACATCATCGCCACCCGCCGCGTGCGGAAGAACCGGCCCAATAGCTCGGTATGCCCCTCGTATTCGTAGCCCGCCAGTTGCCAGGCGGTCTTGTTGATCGGGGCGGTGACCAGGGCGTCGATCCGCCCGTCGCGGGCATGTTCCATCGCCTCTTCGAGGAAGCGCATCGAGGCCTGCCCGCCCTCGGCGCTGGGCTGGCGGCGCGGCCGGCCGTCGATGGCGAATTCGTCGAAGTCGGCCACGACCGGCTCGTCGCCGAGGGCCTCGAGCGCCGCTTCGTGCGGGCGGCGCGACCAGAAGGGCATCAGCTCGGCCCCGTCGGCGGCGTAAACGATTTGTTCGTGGATGCCGTAGACGACGAAGCGGGCCCTGTCGCGGAGGGAATGATCGGCGAGGGCCTTGATGATGACCTCGGCGCCGATGCCGGCGGGGTCGCCCATCGTGATCCCGATCGTGGGCCGCCATCTGTTTGATGTTTCGTCGGGCGGCACGTCATGCTCGCTTTCGAAATTCGCGGACGTCGATACCGGCGTCACTCGGCAATCGCACCGGCGGGACGCCGATGCTCCCCAATCGTCTTCGGCGCATCATGCGAATCCCGTCGCCCTGAGCTTTTCGAGCAGGGCGCCCGCGCCGCCTTCGCCACCGTCTCGGATGAGAGATTCTAAGTGATGCACGACGGTGCGGGCGAGGATGTCGGTCTCCACGTTGACCGCGTCGCCGGCGCGCTTCTCCCCCAGCGTCGTGCGCTGCAGCGTCGTCGGTATCAGGGCCACGGAAAACGCGCGGCCGTCAACTTCCGCGATCGTCAGCGAGATGCCGTCGATCGCCACCGAACCCTTGGGGATGATGAACGACATCGCCGCGGCGGGCAGCGAGAACCACCATCGGGCATCGCCGCCGGAGCGCTCGACGCGGACGATCTTCGCGACGGCGTCGACGTGTCCCTGCACGAAGTGTCCGTCGATCGGGTCGCCGGCCGCCAGCGACTTTTGCAGGTTGACGCGGTCGCCGCCGCGCAGGTGGCCGAGGGTCGAACGGCACAGGGTTTCGGGCACGACGTCGAACCGCGCCGCGTCGGCGTCAACGCCGGTCATCGTCAGGCAGACGCCGTCGATCGCGACGCTGCCGCCGTGGAGCACGTCGTTCCAATAACCGGGCGCGCGCACGGCGAGCGCCGCCCCGCTCGCCGTTTGATCGAGCGATCGCACTTCGCCGACGGCGTCAATGATTCCCGAGAACATCGCCTCGCCTCGAATCCACGTGCTTGAAGTCGCACTTGATTTTACGCCCCCGCCCGTCGCGCGACCAATGGCGACGCGGCGTGCAAAAAAATCGACCCGCCGGTGTGTTTTCGGCGGGTCGAGGCGATCACGCGTTCGCTTAAATGTCGGGGACGAATCTGCCGGCCGCGTCAGGCGTCCGACTCGGGTCCCCCGACCATGCTGAAGATTTCATCGAGGTCCTCTTCGGTCACGTTCTGGGGATCGAACTCCTGCTCGCCGCCGGCGAAGGCCGCGGCCAGTTCAGGCAGACCCTGGACCGCGCCGGGGTCCTGACCGGCCATGACGACCACGGTCTGGACGTCCGTCATCGTTTCGACGTTATTGACGTCAAAAAAGTTGACGATCGCTTCGGCCTGCTCCTGTGTGAACCCCTTCGCCGCGGTCCCGCCGGTCTGCGCGTTGATCACGTCGGCCGCCGTCTGGCTCAGGACGCGGATTTCGTCGGCGGTCAGCGCGCCGATCTGGCCGTTGGCGAGTTTGAGCCCCGCGTTGGCGACGGTCATCAAATCGCAACCGGCGACACCGGTCGCCAGCGCGCCGACGATACAGACACGACTTGCCAATCGATGAAAAAACATGTTCTTCCCCCCATGTTGGCCCATTTGAGGAATGCCCCGAACGACCTCGCGGGATTCCCCGACCCATCCTGCTCACGGTACGTTGAGCGTGAACAGAAACTCCACCAGTCGATCGCCGGCTTCGTCATCGGGCGCCCCGACCGCGACCCGAATCGCCTCGCGCTTCTCGTCATCGGTCAGCGCGTCGTCATTCTGAATCGTTCCAAGGTCGTCGAGACTGAAATCCGGAATCGCGTCCGGAAGAGGCGGCTGGATACGATCGAAACCGCACCCCGCCGAGAACATGAGAAGTGAAGAACAAACCCGGACGAAGCATCGACGCCGGATGATGGGCCGTATGGACACGCTGGTGATCCTCCCGGAGGCAGACCGGTGCCGCGAGGACTGCCTGATAATAGCATCGGCACGGGCGCCAAACAAGCTTGAAGGCGCGCATCGGCGGAATCGGAAGCGACATTTGCGGCCCCGGTGGATTGGTTGACGCGCCTCGACGGGCGGCGCATTGGTGCCTATCGGGCCGACGTCTATAATCGCGGCGATATGCGATTGAATGCAACCTACGATACGGCCGCGCGGAGGCAAGAAATTTTTCCGACACCGCCGCCGGTTATCGCGCCATGCTCCTTCGCGCACACATCACGCCGGCGATGGGCAGGACTTGCCGTGGCGACTCTCATGCTCTGCGGCCGCGCGGATGCGGCCCCCACCACCAGCTCGCCGGCGGCCGAACCGACGACGGCGACGCAACCCGCCCGGACGCATCCCTTTTCGAAAAAGGGTCCGGCCGGCGACCGTGCCCGATGCCAGGTGATGCTGGAAATGAACCGGCGGTTTCTTGTCGAAAAAAGCGCGCGGCAGTTGACGCGCGTTCTCATCGGTCAGGATCAGGACGTCGAGCCGCTGCTTCATTCCATGCGCAACATCCACCGGATGATGGGCCTCGCCGGAGGCCTGATCCGCCGCCTTCCCGCGGACGATGACGAAACCCTCAAGCTCAAGCGCATTTCCGACCTGATCGCCGCGTTCAGCGAATCGTTTACCGCCCTGGCGATGGACGACGACGGATCCGAAACCAAGCAGGCACTCCTCGACTCCGCCGTCGGGCTCGCCTTGTATCTCGACGACGAGAATCGGGCGGTCGTCGAGTCGGCCAAGCTCTGGCAGGGCGTCGCCTATCGCCGCGCCGGCAAACCCGAACGCGCCTTGCAGGTGCTCCACCCGGTGTTGACGACGCCCGAGGCCCGGCACATCGGGCTTTACGCCCGGCTCGAACGATGCCGGGCCCTGGCCGACCGTGGAGACTACGCCGCCGCTTTGGCCGTCGCCCAGCGCGTGGCGGCTCGCGTCGATCCGTGGTTTGAGGAGATGGACGCCGAGACCCGTCGGCAAGCCGCCGACTCGGTGCGATGGACTCGCATCGAACTGCTCGGCCGATGGGGCGACGAACTCCGCCGTCTCGGCCAGGAGGAACTCGCGGCGGAAACCGAGGGCGAGGCGAATCGATTGATCGGGTCCGATGTCTATCCCCCGCCGATGGAACGCTGGCTGGCGCTGACTGAAACCGTCTCCGGCATCCCGCAAATCCCCCTGCCGAAAGCCCATGACGACGCCGCTGACGAAACATCCCCCGCTTCGGAGCCGTAATGGCCCGGACGTGATCGACCCGGCCCGGTCGAGACGAGGCGCCGCCCGGGAGAACGCCGATCATTCCCCCGACGGCTTGGCCTTGCCGCCGGTCAGTTGCTGCACGCGATAGTCGTCAATCACCGCCGCGTCACGGGCCGCCGCCCACACGCCCGCCAGCATTCGCCCGGCCGCGGTCAATCGTTCCTCGATCAACGCCTTGCCTTCGTCGCCCATCAGCGCCCCGCTTTTTTCCAGCGCGTACAGCGGTTCGACGTGACGGTTCGTTTCCGTCAAATACGTCCCGATCTCCTTCCAGTATCCATCGGTCGTCACCTTCACCGCGTTCGCGTCGGTCCTTGTCATGCCCTCGGGCGTCAGTCGGTGATGGTCGATGACGCCGCTGTCGATCATGCGATGAAAACCGCGGTCCGTGGTGTAGCCCTTCGGGTTGTCGCCGACCCAGCCGTTGTAGTGGTGCGTCAGGTGCAGCGGCTGCGAGCCGTCGCCCACGAAGTGGCTCAGGATACCCATGTGAAACACGACGTTCTGTCGGGCATTGTCGACCAACTCGTCGGTGACGAATCGGCGGTACTCCTCGTAGGTGCGAAGCGTCGTCCAGCTCGCCGCTGCCTTCCATTGCAATTCGGCGATCGCGTAGGGCAACAATCCCGGAACGAGTCGGGTGTAGTCGCGGTCGCGGCGGCGGTCGTACCCGTCGAAACTGTCCGGCGACCTGGCGCGTTTCGTCGCCAGCACATCCAGAAACTCGCGGCGCAGCGCCGGCAGCGTCATGATCGTCAGGCCGTAGTCTTCGAGCGTTTCGGCGTCGAGATAATGATCGGGACTGTTCACGTGGTCGAGATGCACGTTGTGCTGGCCCCGCCACCGATCCGGCTCCGCCGAAAGATATTCCAGCCGACCGCGCACTTCCTCCGACCGGAGCCAGTCGGGCATCTCCGGCGGCAGCGCCTTCCACGCGATCCGCGTCACGATGACGTGCCCCGTCTCGTCCCAGCCGTGCGCCACCGACGTGGCGAATATGACGCCGGCACCCAGCGTCGCCGTGCAAACGCGTTTATAATGGCCGATCGACATCATGCCCCACCTCCCCGTAACCGCCACGACCCCGATGTTCGGGCGAAAACGAAGCGCAAAGCATATCGCCGATGGTGCTCATGAGCCACGCGCCATTCGCTTCTTGACCCCTGTCGGCGGCGTTACTACATTCACATGGTCCTTCGCGACCAGACAACGAATCCGTACACATTTCAGCCAGGAGACCCGCCATGGCCCATGAACTGCCCCCCCTACCCTATGCCGCCAATGCCCTGGAGCCGCACATCGATGCCCGGACGATGGAAATCCACCACGGCAAGCATCACAACGCCTACGTCACCAAACTGAACGAGGCGCTGAAGGACCACGTCGACCTCGCCGGCAATCCGATCGAAAGACTTCTTCGCGACATCAAGCAAGTGCCCGACGCCATCCGCCAGGCCGTCATCAACCACGGCGGCGGCCATGCCAACCATTCGCTCTTCTGGCAGATCATGGGACCCGGTTGCGGCGGGTCGCCGAGCGGCGCCATCGGCGAGGAGATCAACAAGGTCTTCGGCGGGTTCGCCACGTTCAAGGACCAGTTCGCGGCTGCCGCGACGACGCGATTCGGCAGCGGCTGGGCCTGGCTCGGACTCGATGCCGCCGGAAAGCTGCACATCGGCAGCACGCCGAATCAGGACTCGCCGTACATGCAGGGACACACGCCGATTCTCGGCCTCGACGTCTGGGAGCACGCCTACTACCTGAACTACCAGAACCGGCGACCCGACTACGTGGCGGCCTGGTGGAACGTCGTGAACTGGAAGAAGGTCGACGAGCTGTTCATGGCGGCGAAGGGCTGATCCCCAATTGCTTGCGCGTTTGTTGTTCTACGCGCTTGGCGAGCCAGGGTTTTTCAGAGCCGCGACCGTCAGGGAGCGGGTTTGACCACGCACGCGATTGCTCAAGAACCCGCTGACTGACGTGCGCGGCTCGGATCGCCGCTGCGTAGGCGCGAGGGCGGCGGCGCGCTACGCTGTGGGCGATGGCCGGCTGCCTCGATGACGCCCAGCTCCGACAACTGGTCTCCGGGGACCTTTCGGACGCCGAATACCAAAGCGCCGAGGCGCACGTCAGCCAGTGCGCCGACTGCCGCCGGCGGCGCACCGATTTGTCGCTGTCCGTCGATTCCCTGCTCGACGATCTTCGCGGAATCGGCGCGGGGTCCATCATGGATGCCCCGCGGGCGGCCGGCATACCGGCCGATTCCCTCGACGCCGCTCTGGCTTCCAAACTGCCCGCCGGTCAACCTCAGGCGCCGACGCCCGCCGAAGAAATACCCCCGGACCTGAAGATCGAGGGATACGAGCTGGTCCGCGAGATTCACCGCGGGGGGCAGGGCATCGTCTATCGCGCCGTCCAGCACGGCACGCAACGCAACGTCGCCATCAAGCTGCTGCTTCAGGGCACCTTTGCGACCCCCGCCGCCATCAAGCGATTCGATCGAGAGGTGCATCTCAGCGCCCGCCTCAAACATCGAAACATCATCACCATCTTCGACTCCGGCGTCGCCTCGAACGGCTGTCGCTACTACGTCATGGACTACATCGACGGGCCGCCGCTGAACGGCTATGTCCGCAGGCACGAGCTGTCCCTGGAGGAGGTCCTGCGGCTGTTCGTTTACGTTTGCCGCGGGGTTCAATACGCCCACGAAAACGGCGTCGTCCATCGCGATCTCAAACCCTCCAACATCCTCGTCGAAAAATCGACCGACAAATCCGGCGAGCTGGGAACGCCGCGCATCCTCGACTTCGGTCTGGCCAAGTTCATTGCCGGACCCGCCGACACACTTCTCTCCCTATCCGGCCAGGTCTTCGGAACCCTTCCCTACATGGCCCCCGAACAGGTCAGCGGAAAATCCGGCGACATCGATACCCGCGCCGACGTGTACGCCCTCGGCGTCATCCTTTACGAGCTTCTCACCGGAACCTATCCCTATCCGGTGGACGATCGCATCGGCCAGGTCATTCGCCATATCGGTGAGACCGAACCGACGCCGCCCAGCCGGGCATGGACCGCCGCCAAGGGGATCAAGGTCGGCAGGGGATCGCGCCGCTGGCGCCGCAGCGACTCGTGTCCGATCGACGGCGAAGTGCAGACCATCGTCCTGCAATGCCTCGCCAAGACCCGGCGCCAGCGTTACCCATCGGCCGGCGACTTGGCCGACGACATCGAGCGTTATCTGGCCGGCGAGCCGATTCAGGCCAAGCGCCAGAGCCGGTTCTACGTCATCCGCAAGTCGCTCCCGCGGCACAAGCTGGCGCTGGCCGTCGTCGCCCTGGTCGTCATGACCGCCCTCAGCACGGTGGTCGTCTCGGGCCTGCGAACGCGGCTGCGCGAACAACATGAGCGCCTCCGCGCCGATCTTCTCGATCAGTTGCAACATTCCCTGATGCTGATGGACGTCGACGGCGTCGAGCAGTTGACGGAGCGATGGAAGGCCGAGGGGTTCGGCGACTCCGAGTACGAAGCGTACCGAGGATGGGCCTACATGCTGCGCCTGGACGACGACGCGGCCCTGGCCAGCGCCAACCGGTCGATCGAGCTGAACCCCGAGTACGCCATCGCCTATTACCTCCGCGCCTGCATCAACTCCTACCGGACCCAAACCATCGACGCCGCCTCGGACTTCGGCCGCGCCCAGCAGTTTGCAAGCGACAGCTTTCTCGAGCTCGGCCTGAAGGGCATGCTGAAAGGGCTCTTGCAGCAGTACGAGGCCAGTATCGCCGATCTGGACCGGCTGGTCGTCGAGCAGAGCGGGTCGGCCGCCGCCCTGTGGATTCGAGGCGGCTCGCGGTGGTTCCACGTGCTTCGCGATCCGCCCGCCGATCTCGACGAGCGCTGGCGCATCGCCCGGCTCGCGCAGGACGACCTCAACGCGGCCATCAAGCTCTACCCCAAGGTCCCGTTCGTTTACGACACGCGCGCCGACCTGCTGCGCCGGCTGTCTCACATGGCCCGGATCCGCGGCGATCTGCGCATGGCCGACGAGTTCGACGCCCAACGCCGCGCCGACGCGCAAAGAATGATCGATCTGGGTACCGTGGGCAACGGACACCGCGTCCTGGCCGGCGCGGCCTTCGACAACGGCGACCTGCTGGAGGCCCTTCGCCAGGCCGAGACCGCCTACGAACATCTCACCACCGACGCTTCGCCCGAATCGATCAACAAGAACGACGCCCTTCGCGCCGTCGCGATGTTGCGAATCTGGATTCTCTGGATCCTGCGCGAGGACGAAGCGGCCATTGCGCTCGCCGAGCAATTGGCCCAAGACCACCCCGACATCTCCCGGTTCTTCGTCTTCGGATTCGTCCGCGCGCTGGCCGCCGATCAGGCGTCGCCCGGCGGCGGCGACAGGCGCGCGGCCCTGCTCGCCGACGAGGCGCGGGTGGATTCCGCCGAACAGGGATACGTCTTCGGTCTCTGGGCCGGCGCGAAGTGGCGCGGCGACGACGAACTGGCCACCGCCGTGGCGAGCCGGCTGGACGTCGGCCTGATCGACCGCTTCCGCTGGTCCGGCGTCTGGGCGCGATTCATGCAGGGCAAGGAAGTCGAGGCGGCGCTGCTGGCCGCGGCGGAAGACGATTTGTTCCGCGTGCAATGTGCCCGGCTGACACTCGCCATGGCCGCGAAGTCGGACGACGCCCGGCGGCGCCAACTGCTAGGCGTCTTCGACACGGCCCACCCCAGTCTGCCGATGATCTGGGCCCGCGGATTGGAATGGCGCGAGCGCCCGCCGCCGAACCGCTGAACCGCCGCTTGTGTTTTCCGGGCGCCGCTTTTTCGCCGGGCCGCCCGGACACAAAGCCCGATACGCCGAACACACAGTAGGTGCGGGGCTCCGCTGTGCGGCGTCAACGTGAAGGCGGACATGGTCATCCACTTCGGACCCGTTAGAATCCCCGCTCATGCGGCTGGCGCTTCATTACCAGATTCTCATCGCCATGGTCATCGGCGCCGGAGTGGGGCTGCCGCTGAATATCTACGCCGGGCCGCGCGAGCGGCTGCGGATCGGAGAGGGCCAGGCCGCGGCGCTGGATGCCGGGCAAGTGACGGCGGAGGCGCGGGCGGCGTTCGACGCCAATGACGTCCCGCTGGCCTCCGATGCGGCCGTCGCCGTCGAGCGCGCGGGCGCCGCGTGGCACGTCACCTCGGGCGACGAGACGCATGTTCTGCAGAAGCACGGTGCGGAGATCGTCGTCTTTTCCGGCGGCGACTGGCCACGGACGGTCGCGAAGTACGGCAAGCGTCTGGGCGATTTGTTCCTGCGGCTGCTGTCGATGATCGTCGCCCCGCTGATCTTTACGTCGCTGGTCACCGGCGTGACGAGCACGGGCAACCTCCAGGGTCTCGGACGGCTCGGCGGACGGACCCTGGTCTTTTACTTCGCGACGAGCGCGGCGGCGGTCTGCGTCGGCGTGCTGCTGAGCAACATGATTCAGCCCGGCAAGCACGCGAACCTCGATCTGATTCAACGGAGCGCCGAGGCCGTCACCGGCGGCGTGATGTCGTCGGAGAGCACGCTCGGCGAGATTATCTGGGACCAGGTGTTCACCCTGGTGCCGTCCAACCCCTTCGCGGCCATTTCCGATCCGGGCAACACGTCGATGCTGGGCGTGATTTTCTTCGCGCTGCTTTTCGGCGTGTTCATCACCGTCGTCGGCGGGGAGCAGGGACGGACGCTGACGCGATTCTTCTCGGCGGGCTTCGACGTGATGATGCGCATGACGATGTTCATCATCTGCTTCGCGCCGCTGGGGGTGCTCGGCTACATGCTCTACGCCTCGGCGGGCAAGGGGCTGGAGGTCTTCGCGGCCCTGGGGTGGTACATCGTGACGGTCGCCACGGGGCTGACGATCCACTCGTGCGTGACGGTTCCGCTGATCCTGTTGCTGTTGGCGCGGCGGTCGCCGTGGGCGTATTTCAAGGCGATGTCCCCGGCGCTGCTCACGGCCTTCAGCACGGCCAGCAGCAACGGCACGCTGCCGCTGACGATCAGTTGCGTCGAGAAGCGGGCAGGCATCAGCAATCGCATCTGCTCGTTCGTCCTGCCGCTTGGCGCGACGATCAACATGGACGGCACGGCGCTCTACGAGGTCGCCGCGGTCTTGTTCATCGCGCAGGTGACGGGTCACGACCTGAGCGTCTCTCAACAGCTCATCGTCGCGCTGACGGCGCTGCTGGCCAGCGTCGGGGCGGCGGGCATTCCGCACGCGGGCACGGTCATGATGGTCGTGGTACTCGGGGCGGTGAACCTGCCGCTCGAAGGCGTCGGGCTGATCCTCGCGGTAGACCGTATCCTCGACATGTACCGCACGTCGGTCAACGTTTGGGGCGACATGACGGCCTGCGCGGTCGTCGCGCGACTCGAGGGGGAGCCGGTGAGGGAACCGGTAGGCGAATCGGCGGCCGAACCGGCATGATGCCCTATTCGTCCTTGTCTCTTGCCGGAATCTCATGATCGACAGGTTGGGTGGCCCCCGGCTGCGGTGCGGCCGCCTCCTCCTCGTCGCCCGCCACAACCTCGTAGGCGCTCCAGTAGGCGGCTTCGGCGTGGTACATCCGCGATTCAAGGTGGAGGATGCGCATCTGCTCGGCGCGCTCGGGTTTTTCTTTCTTGATGCGAGGATAATTGCGTTGAAAGACGTCGTCCATGAGTTTCCAGGCGTTGAACTGCTCGACGATCGGATCGAGGACGTCGCTTGCCCGGCCGGTGAATTCGCCGGATTGGACCAGGAACGCGTCGTACACTTCGCCGGGGTCGTGGAAGAGCATGTACACGCCGCGCTCCATCCAATCCGGATCGGTGCTGACAATCAGGGCGATGGCGGCGCGAGTTCGGACGACAGGGTCCTTCGGCCGGCCGATCAACTCGACGGCGCGGGAAGCGATTTCCTCGTTCTTGCCGCAGATGTGCGGAATCAAGTAGGGCCAGACCGGTTCGCCGACCTCGGCGAGTGCCTGCTGGGCGGCTTGACGCTGCCGATATTCGGGCGCCGCGAGTTCGGCGATGAGGCGTTGGATGCGCGCGGCGTCGACGGGCCGGGACGTCGGCTGCGATGTCGGCGCGTCGTTGAGAGTGAGCGACATAAGCAGCGCGATGGCAAGCACGTCGACCTCGGTGCTTCGTTTCCGATTGGATTATCTCCGAAGCGAGCGAACCTGTCGCTCTACCACGTCGAGCCGATGGCAAGAATGACCGTCACGCCGGCGATGACCATCGCCGCGGCGGTCTTGGCGGCCAGCCCCGCGACGCGCCCCATCGTGGCGAACATGCCGACGCGGGCCCCGGCGACCAGGTCGTCTCTCAGCGTCAACTCCGCCGCCATTGCGCCGACGAAGCAACCGACAAGCCCGCCGAAGACCGTGCCGATCAGCGGAACGGGAAGCGACAGGGCGATCATGCCGACGAACCCGCCGATTAGTGCGCCGATCGCGGCGCGGCGGCTGGCGCCGGCCCGGTGCGTGGCGATCGCCGATGCCAGGGCGTCGGCGACCTCGGCGGCGACGGCCAATGCCGCCAGGCCCGCGAGCCATTTCCAACCCAGTCGCTGCCAGTCGAAATAGGCGTCGTAACCGATCGCTACGGCGAGTATCAGCCAGGCGCCGGGCAACTGGAGCACGGCGAGGACGACGCCGACCACGCTCAGGAGCACGACGAGTATGAGCAGAAAATATTCCATCGTGGATCGCGTCGGCGCGCCATCCGGATCAATCGCGCAGGCGCCGCAACTGGTTGTTCGTCACCGGCAACGTCCCGGGCCGAAACGAGGGGGAACTTCGTCGCCGGATGGCGTGTCACGGGGCCGAGGATATCGGGGACGGCGACGAGGCGTCCAATCGCATGATGCGGCTCGGGGCCTTTGCGGCCGCGGTCTTCGAGGGTTACGCTCCGTAGCGATGTTGCAGCCATGCCTCGAGACGCTGGAGCTTTCGGACGGATACCGGGCGGCGGTTCGCTGGTGGCGGCCGCCGAACCCGCGCGGGGCCGTGCTCTATTTTCACGGCATCCAATCGCACGGCGGCTGGTACGAGGCGTCGGGTTCGCACCTGGCGGAGGCGGGGCTGACGGTGCTCATGCCCGACCGCCGGGGCAGCGGGCTGAATCAGCAGCAACGGGGCCACGCGCCGTCGGCGACGCGATGCGTGGACGACGCGGCCGATGCGTTGGACGCCCTGCTGACCGCGTCGGGGTCTGCGGCGGCGCACGTCGTCGGCGTGAGCTGGGGCGGCAAGCTGGCGGTGGCCCTGGCGTCGGCACACGGACCGCGCGTGCGGTCGATATCGCTGATCGCCCCGGGTCTGTTTCCGCGCGTGGACGTGTCGGCCCCGGAGAAGTTTCGCATCGCCATGTCGCTCGTGAACGATCGGCAGCGGCCTTTCGACATTCCGCTGAACGATCCGCGGATGTTCACCGCCAATCCCGCGCGGATCGCCTTCGTCGAGGGCGACGCCCTTCGGCTGACGCAGGTGACGGCGGCGTTTCTGCTCGCCGGGCGGCGGCTGGACCGCCTTGCGCCGCGCTTCGGGCGTACCTCGTGGAACGGATCGGTGCATCTGATGCTGGCGGGCCGTGACCGGATCATCGACAACGAGCGCACGAGCCGCTGGCTGCGCGACCTGCCCTGGGAGGACCGCCAGATCACGCTCTATCGCGACGCGCACCATACGATCGAGTTCGAGGCGGACCCGTCGGCGTTTTTCGACGACCTGACGCGGTGGATCGTCGAGCGATGCGACGGCGCGGACGCGTCGCCGCGCGTCGTGGCGGCGGCGGCGACGGACCGTTAGAATCCGATTTCGCCGCCACGCGACGTCTTCAATGCGTTCACGACGCTAGCCGCCGGTGATGGTCGCTGACCCCGATGGAGGATCCATGGCCGGTCGCCGCTTTCTCGTTACCGCCGCGCTGCCGTATTCGAACGGCCGACTGCACGTCGGGCACATCGCCGGGGCGTATCTGCCGGCGGACATTTTCGTGCGCTACCTTCGCTCGCGGGGCGACGACGTCCGCTTCATCTGCGGCAGCGACGACAACGGCGTGGCCATCGAAATCTGCGCGGCGAAAGAGAACACGACGCCTGCCGAACTGTCGACGCGCTACAACCGGCGGCAGGCGGCGGACTTCGCGGGGCTGGGCATCTGCTTCGACATCTTCGGCGGCACGCACCAGAACGAATTCGTCGAGATGCACAACCGACTGAGCCAGGAATTCTTCAAGACCATCCACGACAACGGCCACTTCGTGAAGAAGCGGACGCGGCAGCTTTTCGACGCGGCCGCCGGCAAGTTCCTTCCCGACCGTTACGTGACCGGCACCTGTTACCACAAGTTGCCCGACGGGACGCCTTGCGGCAACAAGGAGGCCCTCGGCGATCAATGCGAGCAGTGCGGGCAGGGCATCGACCCGCTGCAACTGATCGATCCGGTCAGCGTCATCACCGGCACGAGGCCGGAGGGGCGCGAAACGACCCACTGGTATCTGCAACTTGACAAGTTTCAGGGCATGCTCACCGACTGGTTCGGGCTGGTCTCGCTGGACTGGCGGCCGATCGTGACGAATTTCGCGCTGGGGTCGATCAAGCGCGGCCTGCCCGAGCGGGCGATGACCCGCGACCTGACCTGGGGCGTGCCGGTGCCGCTGGAAGACGAGGACGCCCGGGGCAAGGTGCTGTACGTCTGGTTCGACGCGCCGATCGGATACGTGAGTTTTACCGCGGCGCTGTGCCAGCAGCGCGACGGCGACTGGCGGAAATACAAGGACTGGTGGCAGGACCCGGATTGTAAGATCGTGCATTTCATCGGCGAGGACAACATCGTGTTTCACGCGTTAATCTGGCCGTCGATGCTGCTCGGGACGCAGTTCACGGCCGAGGAGATATCGGCCCGCGGCAGCGCGTATACGACGCCGAAGGAAAAGGGCTTCTTTCAACTGCCGACCAACGTCGTGGCCAACGCCTTCTTGAACATCAAGTTCCCCGGCAAGGACGAGGAAAAGATCAGCAAGAGCCGGGGCACGGCGGTCTGGATCGAGGATTATCTCCAGACGTTCGAGCCCGATCCGCTTCGATACTACCTGACGATCAATGCGCCGGAGAGCCAGCGCACGGCGTGGAACTTCGATGAGTTCGTCGAGCGGAACAACGCGGAGCTGATCGCCACGCTCGGCAATTTCGTGAATCGCTGGCAGAAGATCGTGACCGAGGACTTCGATCGCAAAGTTCCGCCGGCGGAGCGGGCCGGCGCTACTGAAGCGGCGCTGCTGGAGATGATCCGCCGCGTGCCCGACGAGGTGGGCGGGCAGATCGAGGCGACGCGGTTCAAGGCGGCCCTGGGCCGGATCATGGAGGCGTTTCGCGCCTGCAACCGGTACATCGACGAACGCGCCCCGTGGTCAAGCCGTAAGACGGACATGGCGTTGTGCGCCGCTACGATTCATGCGTGCATACAGGCGGTCCGCACCCTCGGCGTCGTTCTGGGGCCGTTTCTGCCCTTCGCGTCGGAGAAGATCCGCGTGTCGTTGAATCTGGCGGCGTCGGATTGGACCTGGCCGGTGGCTGCCCAGCCGCTGCCCGTTGGGCATTCGTTGGGGCCGGCGCCCGAGGTGTTGTTTCGCAAACTGGACCCGAAGGATTTCGCCGTGGTGACGTCATGAATCGCCGGGGGAAAAGTTCGTCGTTTCGTCACGTCCTGATCGTCGTGGCGATGAGCGCGACCATCCTGGGGCCTGCTTTCGCGGTCGAGAAGCCGGGCAAGCCCGACAAGCCCGCGGAAACGCTCGACGAGGTGAAGAAGAAGATTCACGAGCGCGTGTCGCGGTACACGACGCTCGAATATGAATTGGAAATCGTCACCGAGATGGTGACCAGGAAGATGTACGCCCGCAACGTCACGAAACAAGCCGGGCATTTCAAGCGATCGGGCGATATGCTGCTGTGGCGGATCGAGAGCCGATCGAAGTCCGTTCAGAAAGTCGGCGACCGCGATCAGGAGATGGAGAACCATTCCCTGGACGTGGGGGACGGCAAGTTCACCTATTTGCTCGTTGAGATGGGCCAGAACAAGACCGTGACGCGGCGCAACGTGAACATGTCGCAGCGCACGAACCCGTTTGACGCGATGCATCACTTCGCCTTGCTCGGCGAGGATTTCGATCTGTCCCTGCTCGGCAGCGAAAATGTCGAGGACAAGGACGCATGGGTCATCGAGATCCGCCCGCGCCCGGACGCCGAATCCGGCGTCGCTCCGCCCGGGCACTCCGTTGCCTATTACGACAAGAAAACGGGGCTCAATTTCAAGAGCGTCAGTTTCGACAGGAAAGGAAACCCGCGCTCGACGATGACCACGTCGGTTTTTCGCACCGACGAGCCGATCGACGAGGCGAAATTCGTGTTCGAGGTTCCTGAGGGGGCGCGCTATAGCGACCTGACGGACAAGCCGTAGGTGACGGGCGGGGCGGCCGACCGACCGACATGTTGATCAAGTTCATCCGATGCCGCGTCCGCACCGATTGCGTGGATGCGTTCAGCGAAGCGCAGCAGACATGGCGGGCCCTGGCCGGCGCCAAGGGGTTTGGCGGCCAATTCGGCGGGTGGCTGGGCGGCGACGATCTCGTGGCCGTGATTGTCGGCCTGTGGAACGACCGGCTCGCCTACGACCGATTCATGACCTTCGATCACGATCGGATCGTCGACAACAATCGGCAGCGCGATACCTATGTTTCGTCCGAGGTCGCGCTTGCCGAAACGCGGATGGAAATTCGTGGCGAGGCGCCGGACCTGGCGGCGGCCGTGCGTCGGGCGTCGCTGCTTCGCTTCGCCGATTGCCGCCTGAACCCCGGTCGGCGCGGGCATTTTCTTGATATGCAGGAGCGCGTCTGGAATCCCGCGATGCGCGCCGCCGGCGGGATGATCGGCGGCGCCTTCTGCGAGGCGACGGGGCAGGCCGACCGGTTCGTCGTTCTGACGCTGTGGGGCAGCGCCGCCGAGCACGATCGATATGCCCGCGAATGCGTGCCCGATCTGCGGCGTCAGGCGCGGGTCGATGTCGATGTCTCGGGCATCGACGGCGGAGCGGTCGCGCTGATGCCCGAGTGGACCGTAGTGCCTTCGAGTGATTGAACCAGGGTTGATGGGAGTCGTACGCAGTGACTAACGGTCGGCGCCGTCGGGGTCAGCCGTCGGCGAGAGTCGGTCGGGCCGGTCGGTGCCGTGGCCTGACCCCAGCTCCGAGAGATCGTCGATCGCCGGGGCGAGGCCCTTGCGAAAGGGCAGCGATCCGGCGCCGCAGCGCGGGCATCGCCGCCGCAGCCCGCGGAGGAGGATCGTGCGATACGAGTCGGATGAGGGCACCGGCGGGTTCATTTTGTTCGGCGCGACGTGCGAGGACACGCAAGCGTCATGCGCGGCGAAACGGGCGCGTCGGTCACTACCCCGGCATCACGGCGCGCCCTTGCCGCCGGCGCCGAGGATGGCCTCGATCTGCTCGTTCACGCCGGCTTCGACATCCTCGCCGGCGCCGATTTCGACGTGCCGCACGACGCCGCCGCGATCGATCACGATGAGCGTCGGATGGGTCGAAATCTTGAAGGCGCCGGCAGCCGCGCCGTCGGCGTCGCGGGCCCAGGCGTTGCTGCCGCACAGTTGATTCATGGCCTCGCGGTACGGGTCATCGTCCATTTCCTCCTGCGGGGGCATGCCGACGCTTGCAAAACGCGCGCCGCGGCCGGCGAAGCGGTTGCGAAGCGTTCGAACCATCGGCGCCTGACGAATGCAATACCGGCAGTCCGGGGAGATGAAGTTCAGCACGGTCGCCGAAGCGCCGGACAGCGACGCATTCGACAGCTTGGAATCGTCTCGAAGATCGAGTGAGAATGCGGGTGCCTCCTGGCCGACGAGCGAGAGCACGGGCCGTCGTTTAAGCAGTTCCTCCCGGGGCCCCGGCACCAGCGACCTGCCGTCCAGCAGCGCATCGAGCTGCTCAGTAACGTTTTTTTCGAGGTCTTCGGCGTTGCCTTCGTTGACCGCCTCGATGACGCCGCTCTGATTGAGAATCACCATCGTGGGGTACATCATCAGATTGAATGACCGCGCGACCTGGTTGCCGAGGTCGAAGCACAACTCGCCGTTGACCCCATTTTTTTCCATGATCCTGAGCATATGCTCCTGGGTCACGTCGGTCGTCGGATGCCGTTCGTGAACGTGAATCCAGCGCACCCCGCGCGGAGCGAATTTTTGGCGCAGGGGCTCGGTCCGCCGCAATTGCTCGAAATTGTGGTAGTCGGCCGGGGCGAAGAAATTCAGGACCGTGATGCCGCGGGCGCAATCGGCGCGGGTCACGGGAACGCCCTCGGCCGTCGTCAATTCAAAGGCCGGGACCACCTGGCCGACCATGCCCAGGATCACCTCGGCGTCCTGCGCCTCGGCGGCCGCGCCGGCGTGAGCGTGTTCGTCGCGGGTATCGTTGCGGATCGGCAGGCGCAGGAGCGGGTATTGCGCGTCGTCGGTATCCAGCACGATCGTCGACCCTTCCGCCGCGACGTAGTTCGGCGGTATGCGCACGACGAGGCGGTAGCTGCGGCCTTCGAGAATCGTGGTCAGGTCCCCCCGGACGGCGTCATCGTCGGGGCGCGCCGCCTTGATGCGTACGTCGTCCTGGCCGTTATTGGCGAAAACGACGACCTGCTCGTAGCCGTCGTCGCCGGGGCCGCCTTTTTTCCTGAGATCGCCGAGGAAGATCGCCGGCGGCAGGAGCTCGAGCCGCGGCGGAACGAGGCCGTCGACGTGCACCTTCAGCTCCGGCTGAAACGGGCTCGTCGTCTTGAGGACGACGGTCGTCTCGATCACGCCTGAAAAGAACGGCGGCCGCGCCGTGACGCGAAGCTGGTAGCTCGTGCCCGGCTCTGTTTCGACCAGGTCGAATCCGAACTGGCTCCCGCCGGAATCGGCCAGGGCGATGGCCACCGGCTCGTCGGTCTGGTTGAAGACCGAAGCCGTGACCGTCCGGGCCTGCGTCGATTGGATGCGGCCGAAGGCCAGCGCCGGCGGATCGATCACGATAGGGGGACGTGCCGTGCCGCGGAGCGTCAGCGTCGTGGCGGGAGACACGGCGTCATTGGTCGCGACGGTGAGGGACTGGGCAAAAGGGCCGGCCAGGGCGCGCGTCTCGAGAATGACGGGAAACTCACCGGACTCGCCCGGGGCGAGCTTGCTGCGGAAGTTGCCCGCCAGGCGGCAAGCGGGGGGAAGATCGACGCCGGCGATGAGCAGGTCGGCGTTGCCGGCATTGGTCCATTCAAAGACATGGCGGACGACCTGTCCCGACCAGATGGGACCGAAGTCGTGTTCCACGGCGTCGAATCGCGCCAGGGGCAGTTGCTTTTCCGCCGTCCCTTCGGACTGGGCGGCGTGCGCGAATCCCGAGACGATTCCCAGGACAAGAATCGTGACGATCGAGTTTCCATGCATTTCGAAACTGACTCGCAAAGGGGTTTAGGGGCCCCGGGCCTGTCTTCGTGTCGGAGCAGATATTATATCGCGCCGGCGAGATCGATCCCGGTTCGATGGACAGGAAACGGCCCGCGACGGGCGTCCGCCGCGGGCCGTTGGTTGGTCACTCTCGTGCTGACCGGCCTATTGAATCACCCGCGAGGCAGCTTGTCAGCCAGGCCCGGCAGCTCATCCGCGCCGGCGGGCGCCTTGATCGTAGAGCCCTTGAAATCCATGCCGATGGGTTGAACCCGTCCGCCGAGGTGGCGTGCGAGGAACAGCTCGGTCACGGCGTTGAACGCCTGGCGGTTCTCCGGCCGGGCGAATCCGTGGCCCTCATCCGGGAAGAGGATGTAGGTCACGGGGATGTTCTTGCTCTGCATCACCTTGACGATCTGGTCGGACTCGGCCTGCTTGACGCGGGGATCATTGGCGCCCTGTCCGATGAGCAGGGGCCGCTTGATCATGTCGACGCGCGTCAGGGGCGAACAGCGGGTCAACAGCTCGCGGCCTTCGTCGGTTTCGTGGTCGCCGACGCGCGAGGTGAACATTTTCTGGATCGGCTTCCAGTACGGCGGGGTCGACTCGAGCAGCGTGACCAGACTGGACGGGCCGACGATGTCGACGCCGCAGGCAAAGACGTCCGGCGTGAAGGTCAGGCCGACGAGCGTCGCATATCCGCCGTAGCTGCCGCCCATGATGGCGATCTTGTCGCGGCGGGCGATCTTCTGATCAATAGCCCATTCGACGGCGTCGATCAGGTCGTCGTGCATCTGGCCGGACCACTCGAAATTGGCCTTCTTGATGAACGATTTGCCGAAGCCGGTCGAGCCGCGAAAGTTGACGCTCAGCACGGCGTAGCCGCGGTTGGTCAGCCACTGGTGATAGGGATCGAGCCCCCACGAATCGCGGGCCCAGGGACCCCCGTGCACCCAGAGCACCAACGGCATGGCCTCCTGCGGCTTTCCGTCGTTGTCGCGATCGGTCCACGGCGGGAGCGACAGGTAGCTGACAAGTTCCAGGCCGTCGCGCGACGGAATGGTCCGGGGGTGCATTTTCGCGAGGGGAAGTCCCTGAAGCGCCTTGCGGTTGGTAAAGAGGAAGTTCGCCCGGCGGGCGGGGCGATCATAGTGATAGTAGCGGACCGGGCCGTTATCCATGATGTAGGCGACGATCCAGTTCTTGTCGTCGAGGGAACGGCTGTTGACCTGGATGTCCCCGTCGGCGACGGTCCTGAGGTATTCCATGTCGCGGCGGACGTTGTCGTCGATGGTCTTCCAATACTGGCGGTCGTAATTGAAGGCGACGGCCTCGATCGTGTTCTCGGTGGGGTGGGCCATGATGTCGGCGACGTCGGCCCGGGCATCTTCCGCGATGAGTTCCTTCTTATTGGACTTGAGGTTGACCGCGTAAAGTGCGCCGGTGTTGCGCTGCCGGCTGTCCATCATGTAGAGGGTGTCGCCGGCCTTGTCGAATCCGGCGGGGCCGGTGGTCAACACGTCGTCTGCGGGGATCTTCTGCCACAGGGACCAATCGCCGCCCTGGGGCTGAAAGTATTCGGCGCCGCCATCTTCGGTCATCTTCAGGGCGAACCGCAGGCGGAAGTCTTCGTCGGTCGAATAACCGGCGTAGACGTCGTTTTTCTCGATCATCTCGCTATCGCCGGCGGCGATGTTGATCCGGAAGATGTCGTGATACCTCTTGTCGCGGTCGTTGAGGCCGATGAGGACCTCGTTGGGGAACTTGTGGCTGATCTGCTGGATGCGGGCCTGGACGCCGTCGAAGGGGGTCAGGTCGGTCGTCTTTCGCGTGGCCAAGGCCGTGGCGTAGACGTGCCAGTTCTCGTCGCCGTCCTTGTCCTGAAGATAGAGGATATGGTTGTTGTTGAAGGCCCAATGATACTGGCGGATGCCCCGTTTCGTGTCATGGGTGACCGGCCGGGCCGCGTCGGGTTTATTGATCGGACCGACCCAGACGTTGAGCACGCCGTTGACGTCCGCGAGGAAGGCGAGGCGCGTTCCGTCGGGGCTGATCTGAGCGCTGGCCTTGTCGGGATTGCCGAACAGGACGGACCGCGCGATGAGCGGCGTGCTCTGCATGTCCTTGGGCGCGGGAACGGGCCCGGGCGGGGCCTGGCTGCAACCGACGGCTGAGAGGCCGACAGCGGCAAGCGCACAACATTGGCGGATTCGTTTCAACATGATCGTGTCCTTTCCGTTGGATGGAGGCATGGCGATGCGGTCGGATGCCCCATGCGCCGTGCAGGCGGTTTTTCACCGACAGATTGAGTCAAACGCGATTCGGACATTGGGCTTTCGGACCAAATGTATCGGTCCGAGGCGGACAGGTCAAAAGGCAGCTATCCGAGTCGGTCCGACGAATCCTGCAACGCCGACAGTTCGTGCATCGGCAGCCGCGGGTGTCGGCGCATGGAAGCACCGCCGGTCTGGACGGGACCGAGAATCGGCGCCATCGCGGGCGAGGATTCGCCGCCGGCTGCGCCGCGATTGGATCGTTTCGCGGTTGTGAATTCGGCGTCGATACGTTTCGGTGGAGGCGGCGTTTGAGGCAATTGATCGAGGTCGGCGGGCCGCGTAGAATGGCTGTGCCCGCAGGGGTCCCGCCATCGTTCGGTCTGGCGTTCGACAATCCACTTGGCTATGCCGGGGACTGCGATGGCTGGCGGCGCGGGGTCCGAGAAGGCATGGGCCAAAGGATAGCGGGACCGTCGCGGGCGCTACACTCATGATGGCCGCCGGGAGATCAGGATCGCCCGGAGGGCGAAGCACGGCTTGGATGAACCCTCCATGGCAAGAATTCGCAAGAAGCTGGGTGAGATTCTTCAGGAATGGAAGGTCGTTTCCAAGAAGGACGCGGACCGCGCCGCCGAATACGGTCTGAACAACGGCAAGCGGATCGGCGAGGCGCTGGTCGAACTGGAGATCGCCTCGGACGACGACGTGGCCAAGGCCCTGGCGGCGCAGCACGGAATGGAATACGTCGAGGTCAGCCGGCAGGTCGTCGCCCAGGACGCCACGTCACTGATTCCCGACAAGCTGATCAAGAACCACCTGATCCTCCCGATGAGCGCCGACAACGGCAAGCTCAAGGTCATCATCAACGATCCGCTGGACCTGGACACGCTGGACATGCTTCGGTTTCGCCTGGGGGTCACCGACGTCGAGCCGGTCCTGGCGTCGAAATCGCGCATCAAGGCGTACATCGAGCGCTATCTCGAGGGGGCCGATCGGTCGCTTGACGAACTGTCCAAGAGTCTGGACGCCTCGGTCGACGCCTCCCTGGACCAGGACGCCAAGGAGATCAAGAAGGCGGCGAAGGCCGAGGACGTCGACGCCCCCATCATCAAGTTGATCAACATGATGATCGGCGAGGCGGTCCGCACGCGGGCCAGCGACATTCACGTCGAGCCGATGACCGACCGCGTTCGGGTGCGCTATCGCATCGACGGCGTCTGTGTCGAGCGCGACAACGTGCCCAAACGGTTGCAGGCCGCCGTCACGACGCGCCTCAAGATCATGGCCGGCGTGGACATCTCCGAGCGGCGCTTGCCGCAGGACGGCCGCATCAAGCTGCGGATCAGCGGATCGGACATTGACTTCCGCGTGAGCTGCTGCCCGGGCGTTCACGGCGAGTCGATCGTTCTGCGTATTCTCCGGCCCGACGCGGCCAACGTCGGCATTCAGAAGCTGGGCTTCGAGCCGGACGATTACGAGCGATTCCAGAAGATCATTTCGCGGCCGAACGGCATCTTTCTCGTGACCGGGCCGACCGGCAGCGGCAAGACGACGACGCTGTATTCTGCCTTGCAGGAATTGAACCGGCCGGACAAGAAGATCATCACCGCCGAGGACCCGGTCGAGTACGTCTTTCCCGGGATGAACCAGTGCCAGGTCCGCGACGACATCGGATTGAGCTTCGACAAGATCCTTCGTTCGATGCTGCGCCAGGCCCCGAATATCATCCTGGTCGGCGAGATTCGCGACCTGGTCGTCGGTGAGATCGCCATTCAGGCGGCGCTGACCGGCCACCTCGTCTTCTCCACGCTGCACACCAACGACGCGCCGAGCGCCATCACGCGATTGATCGACATGGGCATCAAGCCGTTCCTCGTGGCCAGCAGCATCCAGGCGATCATGGCCCAGCGGCTGGTGCGCGTCCTTTGCAAGGATTGCAAGGCGCCGAACGAGCGGCCCGATCCCGAGGACCTGCGGGTCTGCGGATTCAACACCGACGAGATCAAGGGCAAGACGATCTACAAGGCCGCGGGTTGTTCGCATTGCAATAATTCCGGCTACCGCGGCCGGCAGGGAATCTTCGAAATGCTCGAGATGAATCAGGAGCTGCGCGAGCTGGCCTTCAGCAGGGCCGGCGTGAATCAGCTTCGCAAGGCCGCCGCCGCCACGGGCATGAACACGCTCCTGCGCGATGGACAGCGGAAGATCCTTCGCGGCGTGACCTCGCTGGAGGAGCTGTCGCGAATCACGCAGGCGGAAATGAAAGCGGCATAACGCGCTGCGGAGCGGTGAAGGCCGGGAGCGCGGCGCGCCGGACAAGGAAAGACCCCGTGATGCCGAACAGTCGGCTCGAAGGAACTCATGGCCACGATTCACATTGATCGCATCCTGGAGACGTGCATCAAGAAGGGTGCGTCGGACATCCACCTTTCGGTGGGCAGGCCGCCGGTACTCCGTCTTCACGGGCGTCTGCGACAGTTGGAAACCAAGACGCTCGAACCCGAGGATTGCGTCGGCCTGATGAAGTCGATCACGCCGGATCGCAACCAGCAGGAGCTACAGGAAGAGGGGGGGACCGACTTCGGTTTCGCCTTCGGCGACAATGCCCGATTCCGCGTTTCGATTTTTCGGCAGAAGGGCAACATCACCATCGTCCTGCGCCTGATTCCCAGCCGGTTTCTGACGTTCGACCAGATCGGGCTTCCCCCGATCGTCCGCGCCCTGTGTCGCCGCCCCCGCGGACTGTTCCTGGTGACCGGGCCGACCGGCAGCGGCAAGACGACGACGCTGGCGTCGATGATCAATTACATCAACACCGAGATCGACCGTCACATCGTGACCGTCGAGGACCCGATCGAGTATTACCATACGCACAAGAAGAGTCTGATCAATCAGCGCGAGGTGGGCAACGACGTGCCGAGCTTCGCCGAGGCGCTGCGGCGCGTGCTGCGGTCCGATCCGGACGTCATTCTCGTCGGTGAAATGCGCGACCTGGAGACGATCTCCAACGCCATCCTCGCCGCCGAGACGGGCCACCTTGTCTTTTCGACCCTGCATACCACGGGTTGCCAGGGCACGATCAACCGGATCATCGACGCCTTTCCCCACGAGCAGCAGGAGCAGATTCGCGTGCAGCTCTCGACGTCGATGATCGCGATCCTGTCGCAGGCCCTCATGCCGCGCAAGCCATCGGGCATGGTGGCGGCCTACGAGTTTCTCGTCGTGACGCCGGCCATCGCCAACCTGGTGCGAGAGAACAAGACGTTTCGCATCGACTCCTCGATTCAGACCGGGAAAAAATACGGCATGCAGCTTCTCGACGATCACCTGTGGTCGCTCTACGACGGCGGCAACATTTCCGCGGAGGACATGCTGGACCGGGCCCGTAACCCGGGCGAGTTGCAGCTCAAGCTCGAGAAGGCCGGGAAGCTGCACGAGGCCGGCGAGGCGATGATCACCATGGACGTCGAGGCCAACAAGAAAGAAAAGGAAGAAGAAGGCAATTGATTTCAAGGTCGGCGCGGACCGCCCAGTCGCCGGCTGAATTCAATAGCAGGAGTCATCGGTCATGGCTGCGACCGCACCGGCAACATTGACGACTCGACAGTACAAGGGCCGCCCCCTGGGGCGAATCCTCATCAAGATGGGGAAGGTCAATCGCACGCAGGTGCACGAGGGCCTGGCGGTTCAGAAATCCAATCGCGGCCCGATCGGCCGGATTCTCATCGACCTGGGCCACATCACCGAGGCCGATCTGCAATTCGCCCTGGCGGCGCAGGTCGGCATGGAGCCGGTCAATCTCGACAACATCGACATCCAACCGGACATCATCAAGCTCGTTGCCAATCAGATGGCCAACACCTACCGGATCATTCCGGTGGACTTCGACGATAGCAGCCGGACGCTGAGCATCGCCATCGCGTCTCCCGACAACTTTCAGGCGACCGACGACCTGCGCAAGCTCCTCGGGTACGCCATCAGACCGATGATCGCGTCGGAAGAGCAGATCTCGGCCGGCCTGAGCCGCTATTATCCGGAGAGCGCGGCGGAATCGATCGTCGACCTTCTGGGCGAGATCAACAAGGACGTCGATCTGAGCAAGTTCGAGGGACGCGGGGAGTCGATCGATCTCGAGGATCTCAAGGAACTCGCCGACGCCAACCCCGTCAAGCAGCTTCTGACGCTTGTCCTGATGCAGGCGATCCGCCAGCATTCCAGCGATATTCACTTCGAGCCGTTTGAAAACGAATACAAGCTTCGCTACCGCGTGGACGGCGTTCTGTATGAAATGACGCCGCCGCCGCGGTTCCTGGCGATGGCGATTGCCAGCCGCATCAAGGTCATGGCCAATCTCGACATCGCCGAGCGCCGCATGCCGCAGGACGGGCGCATCAGTCTGACGGTCGGCGGGACGATGGTCGATCTTCGCGTCGCCGTCCTGCCGACGATGTTCGGCGAATCGGTCGTGCTGCGCATCCTCGACCGTAGCAACGTCAGTCTGGACCTCGACAAGATCGGCCTGCGCGACGACGAACTCAAGACGCTCCGCCGGCTGATCGCCCGCCCGCACGGCATCGTCATCAACACGGGCCCGACCGGCAGCGGAAAAACGACGACCCTTTATTCCTGTCTGAACGAACTGAACGACCCGACGATCAAGATTCTCACGGCCGAGGACCCCGTCGAATACGACATCGACGGCATCATCCAGTGCCAGATCAACACGGCGACCGGAATGACATTCGCCCGGTGTCTGCGGTCGTTCCTGCGTCAGGACCCGGACGTGATCCTCGTCGGCGAAGTCCGTGACCTGGAGACGGCCCAAATATCGATTCAGGCCGCCCTGACGGGCCACCTGGTATTCTCGACGCTGCACACGAATGACGCCCCGTCGGCCGTGGCCCGGCTTCTCGACCTGGGGGTCGAACCGTTTCTGATCACCGCGACGTTCGAGGCCGTGGTGGCGCAGCGCCTGTGCCGGCGCGTCTGCAAGGAATGCCGCCAGGAGTACAAGCCGACGCCCGATCAGTTGTTCGAACTGGAGCTGCGCGCCGAAGACATTGAGGGGCGGACGTTATATTTTGGCAAGGGCTGCGACTTCTGCAACGGCACCGGCTACCGCGGTCGCGTGGGCATTTTCGAGATCATGGTGTTCAACGACGAGATTCGCGACCTGGTCATGAAGGGGGCGTCCACCGGCGTCCTGCACGAGGCGGCCGTGCGCCACGGCATGCGCACGCTCCGCGAGAATGGCCTGATGGCCATCTACGACGGTGTCACGACGATCGAGGAAATCGTCAAGGAAACGGTGGTCTTTACGTAATGTCGGCCCGTCCGTGGTCGGTGCCCTGGCGCAGCGGCAATAGCTGGGGCACGTCGAATCGGATGGCAACGCCGATTTGATCCGGATGGTCACGGCCGACGCGCATTTCCGATCGAATCACGGTGCCGTAGCCGAGCGACCGGATGCCCCCGGTAATGAAGCTGTCTCCCTCCCCGACCGCCATGCGGATCTCGTATCGTTGGCCGATGGCCAAGCCGAAGCCGATCGGCGCCATGGCGAAGACGCCGGCATCGGACACGTTCTGGGTCCGGCTGCGACAGACGGCTTCCGATTCAGGATCGATCAGGAATAGCTCGTAGGCGACGGCGCGACGGGCGTAATCGCGCTGCTCGAAGCGATGCGTCCGCGTGGTCCACCGATCAAAATGCGGTGGATGGGCGACGTGCGGCGATCCGATTGGAATTGGCGTGGGCAGATTGGCGGCCATGGCGGGGCTCCTGGTACGAAAGAACCTGCGCGCCCTGCGGCGGCGACCGACGAATCCTTCGTCGGCGTGAGAATCCAGGCATCCGATTCCAGCGCGGCGGGCGACCCATTCGGCGGCAGACAGGACGCGGCGCCGCGCCCTATTGTGGGTTGTGCCGTGCAGATGGCGGAGGAGAGTACCTGCCCTGCGCGAGTCAGATGGCGTGGCGCGCCGCAGGTACCGCCCGCCTGAACCGTTGCGGGCATTATATCAGTCCCTCCGGCCCCGTCAACGCTGGTAAAAGTAGGGGTATGGCCGGTCCATTTGCCCCTCATCCTGCCTTTGCCGGACCACAGGTCGGGATGAGATCGGAGACCGATGCGTCGAATTGCACGCGTCCGGCCACGATCGTCCTGACGGGTCGCGCCTTTAGCCGCCATCCGTGGTAGGGGCAGTTTCTGGACTTGGATCGAAAGCGGTCGACATCGACCTCGAAGTCGGTAGCCGGGTCGATCAGGGTGATGTCGGCCTGGGCCCCAGGTTTTAACGTTCCCATGTCGATGCCGAGGACGCGGGCGGGGTTGACGGTCAGCCGGCGTATCAATTCCGGCCAGGTCAGTCGGCGGGAATCGACGAGGGCCCTGGCGAACAGGCCGAGGGCGACTTCCAGGCCGACGATTCCGAACGGCGCGCCTTGAAAATCGAGCTGCTTTTCTTCCAGACCGTGCGGCGCGTGATCGGTGACGAGGCAGTCGATCGTGCCGTCGACGACCCCCGCGAGGCACGCCTCGACGTCGGCGCTGGTGCGCAGCGGCGGATTGGTCTTGTAATTCGTGTCGTAGGACATCGTCTGGTCTTCGGTCAGCAGCAAGTGGTGGGGGCAGACTTCCGTCGTGACGGCGACGCCATCGCGCTTGGCGCGGCGAACGAGTTCGACGGCGCCGGCCGTCGAGACGTGGGCGACGTGGTACGACGCGCCGGTTTCGCGGGCGAGAAGAAGATCGCGCTGGATCATCGCCTCCTCGGCGATGGCGGCCATGCCGGGCAGGCCCAGACGCGTCGCCGTGACGCCGGCGTTCATGCAGCCGCCGGCCGCCAGCTCGGCGTCCTCGCAATGCTGAATCAGCGGCCGACGCAGCATCGTGGCGTATTGCATGGCGCGAAACATGACCGATGAATCGGCGACGCCGCACCCGTCATCACTGAACGCCACGCCGCCGGCGCGAACCATCTGTCCCATCTCGGCGAGTTCGCGGCCCTGTCGGCCCCTGGTGATGGCGCCGATGGGAAAGACGTTGCAGATTCCCGCGCGGGCCGCCTGGCGATAGATGAACTCGATCATCGCCTCGTTGTCGATGGCCGGCTCGGTGTTGGGCATGCAGGCGATGCTCGTGAACCCGCCGGCCACCGCGGCGGCGCAGCCCGAGGCGATGGTTTCCTCGTCTTCGTGGCCCGGCTCGCGCAGGTGCACGTGCATGTCGATCAGGCCCGGGCAGACAATCAGCCCGGCCGCGTCGATCACCGTTTCGCCCGGCGCCGCGGACGAACCGCCCCCGGACAGCACCGCGGCGATGCGGTCGGCTTCGATCACGACGTCGGCGATTGTGTCGACGCCGCCGGCGGGGTCGATGACGCGGCCGCTTCGAATGCGGATCGTGGGGCTCAAGCGTCGTCCGTCGGCGCGTGGGCCGACGCCTCGGCGCGCCGGCGAGTCGCTCGATCGGCGCGATCGACGACCATTAGAATCAAAACAAGGATTTCGCGAAACTGACGTGGTCCCGGCGATCCGGTCCCTATCCCTTCGTGGCGCGGACGACCTCGCTGATGGTGGTCACGCCCTTGCGGACCTTGTTCCAGCCGTCTTCTCGCAGCAGGATCAGTCCGTTCTTCTGGGCGACCTTGCGGACCTTGCCCGCGCTGGACCGCTGCAACACCAACTCGCGGATTTCGTCATCCATGGCCATCAACTCGAAGATGCCCTTGCGTCCGGAGTAGCCCGTGTTGCGGCATTCGCGGCAACCCCGCCCGCGAAAGACCTTCTCCCCGTTCCAATTGAAATCCGGCGGGACCTCCAGCTTGTCGGGCAGGTATTCCTCGCGGCAGTGCTTGCAAATGGTGCGGATGAGCCGCTGGGCCAGGACGGCCTCGAGCGAGCTGGCGACGAGAAAGGGCTCGACGCCCATGTCGAGCATGCGTGTCGTGGCGCTGGCGGCGTCATTGGTGTGGAGCGTGGAGAACACGAGGTGGCCGGTCAACGAGGCCTGCACCGCCGTCTCGGCCGTCTCCAGGTCGCGAATCTCGCCGACCATGATGACGTCGGGGTCGTGTCGCAGGAACGATCGCATCCCACGGGCGAACGTGAGCCCCGCCTTGAGATTGACCCCGACCTGATTGATGCCCTCGAGGTGGTATTCGACCGGGTCCTCGACGGTCAGCACCTTGATCTCGTCGCTGACGATGCCGTTCAGCGATGCGTACAGAGTCGTCGTCTTGCCGCTTCCGGTCGGGCCCGTGACCAGCAGGATGCCGTGCGGCTGACTGATGACGTTGCGGAACGTTTCCAGCATGGCGCCGTCGAAGCCAAGGTCCTCGAGCGAGAGCAGAATCGACTGCTTGTCGAGGATGCGCATCACGACGCCCTCGCCGAACACCATCGGAATAATGCTGACGCGGAGGTCGATTTCGCGCCCATGGACCTTGATCTTGAAGCTACCGTCCTGCGGGACGCGGCGCTCGGCGATGTTGAGGTTGGAGAGAATCTTGATTCGGCTGATGATCGCCGCCTGCAATTGGCGGATTTGCGGGGGGACCTGCGTGTTGTGCAGCATGCCGTCGACGCGATAGCGGATCTTCAGGTCGTGCTCGTACGGCTCGATGTGGACATCGCTGGCTCTCTCGTTGATCGCCTCGAGGAGAATCTCGTTGACCAGCTTGATGACGCTGGCGTCCTCGGCCATTTGCGCCAGGTCGCCGGCGGACTCGGCCATGTCGCTGACGACTTCGACGCCGTCCTCCTCGACGAGCTGGCTGACGGTATTGCCGCCGACGCCGAAATGCTTCTTGATGATCTCATTGATCTCGCTCTCCTTGGCCAGGACCGGTTTCACTTCCAGACCACAGAGCATGCGCAGCTCATCGAAGGCATAAATCTGAAACGGATCGGGCGTGGCGACGCGAAGCGATCCGTTATCGCGGTCCAGCGGAATGAGCTTGGAGCGATGGACAAGCTTCGACGGCATCTTGCGCAGCAACTCGACGTTGACCGGCACGTCGTTGCCGGCGAGATCGACGACATCGAAGTGATAGAGCTGGCCGAGGGCCTCCAGGACGCTCGTCTCGCTGCAATAGCCGAGGCGCACGAGCACCCGGTCCAGTCGATCGGTCGGCCCGCATCGGGCGTTGGCTTCATCGAGTTGCTGAGCGGTGATGACCGCCTTTTCCAGCAAAATGTCGCCCAGGTTCACGGTGGCCGTCCTCATGCGCCGTCAGTTGCTCCGCAAGGATATCTCAAGATCGGCCCGCTCGCGATGACTCTTCTGACTGATCTTCAGTCCGGAGAATGTTACGGCGGGCGGCGCAAAGGGTTGCAGCAACTCCCGGTGCGATAAATCGAATCCGTCGCGGCCTGGCCCTCGGCGAGTCGGAGCCGATAAGGCCATTTCCATGTCAGAATGGCTGATCGATGCGAGTCTAGCCGTTATCCGGGCAACGCCACGTCCATGATCCCCGGTCCTTCCCAGTCCCACCGATCGTCGCAGGCCCATCGAAGCGCTGCCAGCATTCCCGCGTATTCGCAGGTACAACAGAACATCGCTTGGTCGTCACAATGACCGATTGCGACGCCGTAAACGTTAACATCGATCGTCTGCGCTTGCTCGTGAAGCTCTCGGAAGCCCTTTTCTTGCCGGTAATCGCGATCGTGGCGGAGGCGCTGTTCGTGCAACAGTCGCCAAAGTCCGCTTTGCACGTGGTCCAGTTTTTTTTGGGACTCCATGTGACAACGGATGGATTGCCCGGCGGCGAGCGGCTCGAACTGAATCGGCTTCTGGGGGTCGCAAAAGGGAAATAACCAGCACAAAGCGTTGAATTCGCCCCAGACTTGACGTAGCCGCAGGGCGATATCGTCGGGGTCGTATTGCCTGATGAGTCGGTGATCGATCAGGATGTCGCGCAATTGCCGTACGCGGCCCGGCGATGGCGTTCTGATCTGTCGGATGGCCTCATCCGTCCCGATCTTCTTTTGCCAGGCCACCTTAAGGGCCACAACGTTGGCCTGCACAGCGTGGGCGGCGGCAGCCACGTCCAGCACACGACGGGGCGTAACGGATTGCAAGATCGGGTGTGGACACACAGTCATCAATTCCCCGGTATGAAGCGAACTGTAGCGGACCGACGGGCATCATGCAGCGGCGTACGGCCTCGAAAAGGCATCCAAAACCCGAGGTGTTTCCTTGACCCTTCAACGGTCAATCCGATATATTGCACGAGGCGTGAAGGTGGAGTACCGGGAGTACCCCCCTTCTATTTTGCATCGCAAGCTGCGCTCGCGCCGTCCATTGGGAGTTTTTCTTGGACGGTCGGCGTTGGGATTGTTCTAGGAATTGTGAATCCGGGAGTGGCGCGGGAAAGATGCGCCTGCCAAGATCCATCTCGCCATCCTTGAGGCGAACAACCAAGGGCCGAAACTCTCCGTGAGTTCGGCGCCCGACGAGCCCCGCAAGGGTCTCGAGGTCGTGAATTGCATGAAGTGCTGAGTTCCCGAATGGGAGCGGAGATGCTCTTTCTTTTCGGGATATTGGAAGGAGACGATTTGATGTTTGCACAAGGATCAAAGAAGCCGGTAGTGGCGCTGTGTTCGGCGCTGGCCCTCTTGTTCGCGTCGATCGCCATGGCGGCGTCGCCAACGATTCGGTCTCAGCAGGCAGAGAGCAGGTTCCAGAATCAGACGGAGAATCCGCAGCCGATCTACGTCGAGCCGCAGACGATTCTTCCGATGCCCGGCTCCTTTGACGACCGCGCCTTTCGCGGCGTCCTTCCGCCGGGCGAGTGCGTGTTTGAGCCCTGCGAAATCAACATCTACGAGAACAGCGGCGGCACGAGCGCGACGAACATCGGTGACATCATTTGCGACGACGTCAGTTTCGCCGTCGGATCGACCGAGCGATTCATTTGCAGCGTGTCGGTCGTCGCCGGCGGTCTGAACAACACCGGGGGCGCCATTCCGCTGACTCTGATTTTCCGATCGGGCAATGCGACGCCGGACTGCCCGGACAGCCCCAATTCGCTGATTCTGTTCGAGGCGGTTCAGAATCTGGCGACCACGAATCCCTTCAACGTCGTCACCTTCAACATCGATCCGCCGATTCTTCTCAACGAGAACTTCGTCTGGGTGTGCCTGTCCATCGATCCGGACATCATCACGCCGGAGAATGAAGACTTCGCGGCCGACGCCTCCTGGTCCATTGCCGGGCCCGCCGAGACGGGCACCACCATTGACAGCTTCGTCATTCCCAACGGCGACGGCGTTTGTTTCGGCGGCGCCGGCGGCGACTACTTCTTCTTCGGCGGCGACCCCATCGCCGGTTTCGGCGTTCTGGTCACGGCCAACCCGGGCCCTCCGGGCGCCTGCTGCGACCGCGACACCGACGACGGCATGGGCAACGGCACCTGCACCGACGGCGTGCTCCGCGCCGACTGCCTGGTGGGCACGACGCAACTCTGGAAGGACGATCTCTGCGCCAACTTTGACATGGCCGCCCCGGTCTGCAACCTCTGTCCCTCGGACGTCGACCTGTGCGACGGCGCCGACGCCGAAGGAGAAGACGATTGCTCCGCCGGTTATCAGGACATGTTCAATCAGGGCTGCCTCGAAGCGCCGTTCATGTTTTCGGCGATTGATTGCAGCGACGCCATCTGCGGCACGTCCGGTAATTACAACTCGTTTTGTACGGAAGACAGCGAGTGCAATCAGCCGGAGACCTGCGACACCCTCACCATGTCCTGCACCGGCCCACCGGACGATCGAGATAATGACTGGTATCTGCTGACGCTGACCGCCGAGACCGAGGTCACCGTGACCTACACGGCGCGGTTCCCGGCGCAGATCTCTTTGATGAACTCCGGCGGCGGCGATCCCGCCGCGAACTGTCCGGCGGGCGCCGTGTCGTTTCTGGATTTCGACAACGGACGCGCCTGCGACGTCCTGACGATCACCCGCTGTCTGCCGGCCGGCCAGTGGATGTTCCGCACCCGGCCCGACACCTTCGCGGGGATTCCGTGCGATACCACCTATCGCATCGAAGTTGCATGCGCCGCCTGTCCGATGGCCCTGCCGATCGGCGCCTGTTGTAATTCATCTGTGATGGGTTGCGAGGAGGTTGCAGAGATTCGGTGCGAGGGCGCCGGCCTCGCCAATACCTGGCTCGGCGAAGGGACGACCTGCGCCGTCGAGGGCATGGATTGTGCGGGCGTGCCGGACAACGATGAGTGCACGACCAAGGAGTTGTTGACCGGCGACGCGCTGTCGATCGCCGTCGATACGAGCTTCGCGACGAACTCGACGTCGCCCCCGGATACGCCGGCGGACTGCGCATTCTTCGAGCCGCTGGCCCCGAACGTGCCGATCACCAACGACATTTTCTACAACTACCTGATTCCGACGATGTTCGGCGGCGAAGCCGTCACCGCCGGCGATTTGATCATCAGCACGGTGGGTTCCTCGGTCCTGGACGGCAAGATCGTGGTCTACGGCGACCCGGGCGAGGTCGCTGGCGTGGCCTGCGGCGCGGCGCTGTGCTCCGCGCCACAGATCGCCTGTAATGACCAGGCCCTGTTTGACGAAACCATCGCCGTCAAGTTCCGAACCGAGGCGTATGTCGTCCTCCCCGTCGAAGACGGCAGCACCGATTTCCTGGACCCCGGCGACTGCATCAAGATTCGCCTCGGCGGCGGCGAGGGCGCCGGCAACGTCCTGTTCGCCCAGCCGAACGGCCCGGGCCTGTTGAACATCGATTTCATTCCGCGCAGCACCCCGTTCAGTCTCGACACGGTTCGGTGCTGTTTCGATAACGGCACCTGCACGATCGAGACGACTTCTATGGATTGCGAGACCGCCGGCGGCTTCCCGCGCGCCGTCACGGATTTCTATGAGGGTGAAACCACGAACTCCGAGTTCGTGGCGGGCTGCAACACCGATCCCTGCCCCCAGCCGGGCGACGCATGCTTCAACGGCCAGCTTTTCAACGACCTGGCGGGCGGCTTCGAAGGAACCGTCACGCGGACCGCGGTGGACGTCGTGTATTACAAGTACACGCTGCCGGCCAGCGGCGGCGTGGTGATCGACACCTGCGGCGGCTTTGGCGGCATTTTGGCGATTTACTCCGACGTGACCTTCTCCGGCGATTGCGACCTGGCCAGCCAGGTGGCCCTCAACGACAACTGCACGGCGGATTCGTCGATCGCCAACGGCGCCCTGACGACGTCGACGTGTTACTCAGGCATCAACGGCACGGGCAATTCTTGCGTCTGCCTGACGATCGGCGATCCGGGCGTCCCGGCCGACGGCACGATCTACATCGCGATCGGCGCCGACCCCGAGGGCCTGTTCGACACCTCCAGCCGCGACGTCGTCGACATCATTTCCGAGAATCAGGGACCGCCGGCGACAGCCAGGTTGAACATCACCACCCTACCGGGCGGCTGCTTCATTTGTCCGGCGGACTGCCCGATGGGCGCGACGATCGAGGGCGAGGCCGAGTGCGCCGATACGGTCGATCCGGAGCCGCAGGACCTCTACAACGGCGGGTGTCTGGCGACGCCGCCGTCCTTCAACGGCCCGTCGATCGATTGCAGCGGCGGACCGGTCACCATCTGCGGAAAGACCGGCAACTTCGATCACCCGTTCCCCTGCGACGCGCCGACCGACTGCCCGAATGCGGTGCCGTGCAGCGGCGTCAACGGCTTCTGCATCGGCGGCACGCAGTTCGTCGACCGCGACGAGGACTGGTATCAGATCGTCGTCGACGTGCCTTCGGTCATCAGCTACAAATTGCTGAATTCGCAGACGCCGCCCGAGATTTCAATCCTCTTTGACGACGGCAACGACTGCGAGAATTTGCTAGCCATTACCGGAAGCGACGACTTCGGGTGCGATCCGCCCGCCGGCGACCCGGTGAGCTTCGAGATTTCAGCCAGCGTCTGCGCCGGCACTTATTACCTTCGCGTCACGGCCAGCATTTTCGGCGGTCTGGGCGAAGCGGCCTGCGACAGCGCCTACGTGGTCGAGGCGTCCTGTGAGCCGTTCCAGGCGTCCGACTGCTGCGCCGGCGACATGAACGGCGACGGCCTGGTCAATGGCCGCGACATCCAGAAGTGGATCGACACCCTGTTCATTCCGCCGACCTTCTTCGACGATTTCCTCGGCTGTTTCGACGCCAATTTCTGCCGTGCCGACGTGGACCCCAACGGCCTGGTGGAGATGGCCGATCTGCCGGTCTTCGTCGATCTGCTGGTGGGTCCGAGCAAGCCGGTGTGTCCGGAGGCCCCGGCCTGCGGCGACGCGGCGACGAGCCAGCTTCCGTTCGACAACATGGGGGCGACGATGAGCGATCTGGACGTTTCCGACGATCGCCGGGCCGCCGATTGTTTCTGTCCGCTGGAGGACGGGTCGATCGACACCGTCTGCTGGTGGGGCACCTACCTGGACTTCTCGCTGGCCGAGTGCGCGGCGGAGGACGATTGTTTCCAGATCAATTTCTACGAGACGACGGCCAACCGCTGTCCGGGGGCGCGGATCTGCGCCGCCGGCCTGTCGGAGCCGGCCTGTTCGCAGTTCGTCGGCGGCGCCAACCGGGTCGTCAGCGGCGCGATCATTACCCCGGCCGCGATCGTGACCGAGTTCTTCTACACCGCGACGCTTCCGAATCCGCTTCAGGTGACGGCGGGCGAGTGCGTGTGGCTGGAGGTCACGAACCTGACGACCGAGAGCGAGTGCAAGTGGCACTGGGAGCAGTCATCGCAGGGCGACACGCGTCACGCGGTGGTGGACGTCGATCCGCCGACGTCGGAGCTTCCGTCGGATTACACGGCCTGCACGGCGGCGAACATCGCCGCCCGCGACCTGGCGTTCAGCGTGAACGTCCGGATCGCCAAGGACGGCTGCGGCAAGCCGGTGGGCCGGTGCTGCCATGACGATCCGCCCCTGGGCACCTTGGATTGCGAGATCACGACCGAGGAGATTTGCGTGGCGGTGCTCAACGGCGAGTGGTCCGAGGACGGGACCTGCGGTCCTGCCGACCCGGCCTGCACGGTGGGCCGCTGCTGCTATCTCGATCCGCTGACGACGTGCGTCGAGACCCTCCAGAGCACCTGCGCCAACGTGCTGGGCGGCCTGTGGGTCGAGGGGGCGTCGTGTCCGTGTCCGACCGGCCGCTGCTGCGTCGGCCCGATCTGCAGCATCAACGTTTCCGAGGTGGCCTGTCTGGACCAGGGCGGTATCTGGCTGGAGGGGGCCAACTGCGCGAACCCGTGTCCGACCGGCATCTGCAACGACATCGGCCGCTGCCAGTTGCCGAACGTGACCAACGGCCAGCAGCAGGGCGGCTACGTTTCGGACATCGACGATGACGCGATCATCGCCGACGACTTCCGGCCGCTGTTCACCGGCGGCGGGGCCTTGAACTACGTGGACCAGATCTGCTGGCGCGGTTTCCACCGGGTCACCGATTCGAGCAACAACGACTGTCTGAACTTGGTGACGGACGTCGAGACGTTCACGATCACCTACTACGCCAGCAGCGGCAACCTTCCGGATACCGGGACGATCATCGGCGGTCCGTTCAACGTGACGCCGGTGAAGAGCGAGCCGGTGCCGGCCGAGGGCGTGGCCGGCGGCGGGGTGCAGTTCCAGTACGAGGCGTTCCACGCCCAGGTGCCGGTGACGCCGAGCGCGTGTTTGTGGGTCGAGATCCAGAACACGACGGCCAGCCCGACCTGCACGTGGTTGTGGGCGACCTCGAACGAGGGCGGCAACAACAAGGCGGCGATCGACGGTCCGACCTTCCCGTACCAGTTGGTGGACCGCGACCTGTCGTACTGTCTGGGCCCGGTGAACCTGGGCTCGGCGAGTTGCGCCTTCAGTCCGGCGGCGCCGGCGAACGACCAGTGCGTCAACGCCATCGCGCTGGGCGTCGGTCCGCAGGGGCCGGTGACCGGGACGACGATCGGGGCGTTGAAGGATCCGGGCTCCAGTTCGAGCTGCGGCAACACGGCCAACGCCGGCGACGTGTGGTACACCTGGACCCAGGGAGGTGTGGCGGTGCCGACGACGTTCCTGACGTGTTTCATCAACACGACCTTCGACACGGTGATGTCGATCCACAAGACGGTCGGCCTGCCGAACGGCGGCTGTCCGGGTACGGGAGCGTCGGCGTCGCAGATATCGCTGTTGGCGCAGGGATGTCAGGACGACGGTTGTCCGGCGGGCATCGGGACGAACATCCTGTTCTTCCAGGGTCGCCAGACGCGTATTCAAGTGAACTCGACGGCGCTGCTGCCGGCGAACACCACCTTCCTGATCCGGGTCAGCGGCGCCCTCAAGGGTGGCACCAGCAACAACACCCCCAACGGCCTCTTCACCCTCGAAGTCGCGCAGTGACGTAAGAGACAGAAGACCGATTGGATCTTGATCGCCGGCCTTCGGAGTCACTCGCTCCGAAGGCCGGCGTTTCTTTTACACTTGTCCCTGAGGGAGGACGACGCGGTCAGACGTCAAAACTCCACAGGCCGCGAACGTCTCGTGCCCGATCGAGGTTCCACATCTCGGCGAGCAGCTTTTTCTGCGTAGCCCGCGAAATGACTCCATCGGCGAGCGTGTGAAACTTGGTCTCGACCTCGTCGTCGGTCATGGGGTTGCCGGCGTGACCGCGGGGATACTTGACGGTTTTCTTGAATGCGCGGCCGTCCGTCATATGAACGATGACACGATTAGGGATGCCGTCGGGGTAGCCGCGATTCAGATCACGGGCCTCGACGATCGTCGTGCGATCGAGCAGGGCGAGATACCTTGGACTCTTGAACTTCCGGGGCGAAAACGTCTCGCGGGTCACGTCGCCGTCGATCAGCGCGGCGACCGTCATGTAGCCCATGCTGTGGTCTGCGGTTTCCCGACTGGTCGGCCGCCACTTCTCGGGTTCGCTGCCGATGATGGAAACGGCGGCCTCGAATGATTCCATTTCGATCCGCTTGACGTCCTTCCAGGTGTATCCCGCCTCCATGAAGTCGCGCCTGATCTGCCGCGCGGCGTCGATCGCGCTCTGGGCGTGATACTCCGCGGGCCAGTACTTGATATAGGTCCGATTGATCATGTACCCGCCGCGGCGCGATCCGAGCTTGACGTCGAATTTTCGGCCGGTCAACATGCGGAAAACTCCCCTGGGTCCCTCGAAGATTTCGTGCGGGCCGGTGAATCCGAGTCGGGCCAGGTTCGCCGCGAATACGGCGTTTCGGGCGGCGTTGGAAAAGGCGCACGCCTTCCACATGGAAATCTGTCCGGTGCGCGTCTGCCTCGTGGCGATGTTGCAGACGCCGGCGAGTCCCTGGGCGTGCACGAGTTGCTCGACGTCGAGATTCCACAGCTTGCCGGCGGCCAGCGACGCGCTGAACGCCCCGTAGGTGACGTGATCCCATCCGTTGGCCCGCAACGAAGCGGCGTCGCACAGGCGGCACTGAATTTCGTAGGCGATGATCGTCGCGAGGATCAGATCCTTGCCGCTCCGGTTGGCGGACTGGGCGACCGCCAGCGTCGCGGCGATGTTGTCGGACGGGTGGGCGGGCTCCTTTGACAGGTAGGTGTCGTTGTAGTCGAGGTATCGGATGTGCGCGCCGTTGGCGAAGGCGGCGAGGTCCGGCGTCGTGCGATGCCGCGTGCCGACGACGACGCTTCCGCCCTTGCCCTGGGCCACGCTCATCGCGGCGGCCCGGGCGATGGCTGCGGGCTTCGAACGATAGGCGCCCAGGGACGTGGCGAGCGAGTCGATGAACCGGCGCTTCGTCTCGTGAATCGCGTCCTGCGTCAGGTCGGCGTAATCGAGTCGGCGCGCCCATCTTGCCAGCTTCTCGGCCAGGAGCATGGATCGTCCTCGGTGCGTCTGGGCGCCGTCGGCAACGGCGCCGGAGTCAATCGATCGGTTCGGAGTATCAACAGGATGCCGGCCGGTCATGGCGACGCGGCGCGCTTCCCTCGCGGGCGAGGATTATACCCATGGGCCGGCTTCGTCAAAGCCGCCGCAGCCGATTGCCCGCCGGTTCGACGGCAAGTATAAGAAGGCGACGATGTCTTCCACCGCGCGACAGGGACCCGTATCGGCGCCGCCGGCCTTTCAAATCGGCGACGTGCGCATCGTCGTGCTCGACGGCGGCCACCTGTGGCTCGACGGCGGGGCGATGTTCGGCATTATCCCCAAGCCGCTCTGGTCGCGCGCCATCGAGGCGGACAACGAGAATCGCATTCCGCTGGCCACCAGTTGCTTCCTGATCGAGCATGACGGGCGGCGCGTGCTCATCGAGAGCGGCTGCGGCGCGGCGGACAAGTATAACGAGAAGGAGCGGGGCTTCTTTCGATTCGGCCGGCACTGGATCGCGGACTCGCTGGCGGCCGCCGGCGTCGACCGCGTGTCGATCGACGTCGTCGTCCTGACCCACATGCACTTCGACCACGCCGGCGGGGCGACGATGGCGGACGGCCAGGGCGGCTACCAACCGACGTTTCCGAGGGCGAGGTATGTCGTGCAGCGCGGCGAGTGGGACGACGCCGTTGGCAACCACTGCGTCATGTCGGGCACCTATCGCCGGGAGAATCTCGAACCGCTCGAACGTGCCGGGCTCCTGTCGCTCGTCGATGGCGAGGCGGCCATCACGCCGATCCTGACGGTTCGCGAAATGCCGGGGCACACACGTCATCAACAGGGCGTCGTCATCATGGGCGGTTCAGAAACGGCGGTCTTGCCCGCCGACATGATGCCGACGTCGGCCCACGTCGGCCTGCGATACAACATGGCGTACGACTTGTTGCCGTATGAAAACATGGTCAACAAGAAGCGCTTCCTGGAGGACGCGGATCGGGAAGGATGGCAACTGCTGCTCGGACAGGATCCGGCGCACGCGGCGTGGCGCTTGCGCCGGGAAACGGGGGGCCGATTCACGCTCGAGCCGGCGCGTCCGGCGGTTTGACCGTCCATTTTGCTCCCGTATAATGGATTCTTCCCTCAGGCCGCATAACGATTCACGCGAATCGTCGCCGAATCTTGTCCTCGTGCGGTCGGTCCTGAAGTCGAATTGAGAGACGGCGGCCATGAGTTTTGAGCTTTCTGATGACCTTCTCGCCATTCGCGAGCTGACTGGCGGCTTTGCCGCCGAGCGGATCGCGCCGCATGCTCGGAAGTGGGACGCCGAAAAGTGGCTCCCCGACGAGGTGATTCGCGAGATGGGCAAGGTCGGGATCCTCGGCGTGTCGCTGCCGGAGGCGTACGGCGGCGCCGGTCAGGGGCTGCTGGGGATGACGGTCGTCGTGGAGGAGATCGCCCGATGGTGCGGCGCCACGGCGCTGATGATCGCGGCGCATAGCGGTTTATGCTCGGCACACATCCGCATCGCCGGCAACGACTCGCAAAAAAACCACTGGCTGCCGAAGCTGGCAACCGGCAAAGTCATCGGCGCTTGGTGCCTGAGCGAACCGGAGTGCGGAAGCGACGCCGAGGCGCTGACGACGCGGGCGGAGAAATCCGCCGGCGGCTGGCTGCTCAACGGGCGCAAGTTCTGGATCACCAACGGGAAGCGCGCCGACGTGTTCGTCGTGACGGCGCGGACCAAGCCGCAGCGCGGGGCGCGGACGATATCGGCGTTCATCGTCGAGAAGGGCACGCCGGGGCTGATTGTCGGCGAGCCCGAGGACAAGATGGGCATGCGGGCGAGCGACACGGTTCCGGTCACTCTGGAGAATTGCGAAATCCCCGAGGAGAATCTCTGCGGCGGGCTGCACGAGGGATACGTCGATGCCCTTCGCGTACTTGATCGCGGCCGCGTGACGATCGGTTCGCTGTCGGTGGGATTGGCCCGGGGGTGCCTGGAGGAGTCCGTCAAGTACGCCGCCGAGCGCAAGAGTTTCGGCGCTGCGCTGCACGCGCATCAGGCCATTGCGATGAAACTCGCCGATATGGATACGCAGATCGAGGCGGCCCGTTTGCTGGTCCGGCAGGCGGCCTGCACGCACGACGCGGGCCGTCCCGACAAGCAGCTCAGTTCGATGGCCAAGCTCTTCGCCTCGGAGATGGCCAGCCGCGTCGGCTGGGAGGCGATTCAGATTCACGGCGGAGCGGGATATACGAAGGACGTCTGCGTGGAACGGCTTCTGCGCGACAACAAGCTCTGCGAGATCGGAGAGGGGTCCAGCGAAGTGCAGCGTATCTTGATCTCGCGGGCCGAGGTGATGCGGCTTGGCGCCTAGCGAGACGCCCCGCTGACTGTCGGCGGGCGGGGGTTGGGCGCGGCTGGGCAGTCGACTGCCCTCGGGCCATGACGGGTACGGATGATGAAGGATAACGCGGCGGAAGTCTCTGAAATGATTCCATTCGGCTACGAACTGGACGAAGACCATCTCCTGCTGCGCGACAGCATTCGCGAGTTCGCGCGTAACGTCGTCGCGCCCGGGGCGATCGAGCGGGACATCAAGGGCGAGTTTCCCGCCGACATCGTCAAGCAGCTCGGCGAGATGGGTTATCAGGGAATCTGCGTCCCGGAGGAGTACGGCGGCGCGGGGATGGATGCTCTTGCCTCGGCCATCGTCGTGGAGGAGTTGTCCCGTGCCGATGCCTCGGTCGGTGTCATCAACAGCGTGCAAAACTCGCTGGTCATCGATCCGATCTTGAGATTCGGCAGCGAGGCCCAGAAGAAGGAGTGGCTGCCGCCCATGGCGTCGGGCCAGTGGCTTGACGCCTTCAGTCTCAGCGAGGCGGGATCGGGCTCCGACGCCGGCGCGATGAAGTGCCGGGCCGAGAAGGTCGGCGACGAATGGGTGGTCAACGGCACGAAGCTGTGGGTCACCAACGGCGCCGAGGCGGACTTTTACCTTTTGTTTGTGCGCACCGAGGAGGGCGATCGCAAGAACGCCAGCGCCCTCGGCGTGATGCGCGACACGCCGGGCCTGACGGTCGGCAAGCACGAAGACAAGCTGGGCATCCGCGGCAGCAGCACGGTCGAGTTGATTTTCGAGAACTGCCGCGTGCCGGCGAGCCATCTTGTGGGGGAACGGGGTAACGGACTCAAGATCGCCCTGACCGCCATTGACGGCGGCCGCCTGGGAATCGCGGCGCAGGCGCTGGGCATTGCCCGGGCGGCGCTGGAAAAGTCGGTGACCTATTCGATCGAGCGCAAGCAGTTTGGCAAGTCGCTCTGCGAGTTTCAGGCGATCCAGTGGAAGATCGCCGACATGGCGACGCGCATCGCCGCCAGCCGCGCCCTGGTATACAAGGGTTGCTGGCTGAAAAGTCGCGGGGAGCCATCGCCGCACATTCCGGCGATGGCCAAGGTCTTCGCCGCCGAGACCGCGTCGTTCTGCGCCAATCAGGCGATCCAGATATTCGGCGGAATGGGCTATTGCCGCGAGGGCGAGGTCGAGCGCTACCTTCGTGACGCCAAGATCACGGAGATCTACGAGGGCACCAGCGAGATGCAGCGCCTGACCATTGCCAAGTCGCTGATCGACAACCCCGGGCGCATCGGCCGGGCGTGAATCGCTCCCTGACCGCGGCGGCCTTGGCCGACCGATTCTCCGTTCCCGTTTTGCCCATCGAGCGAAACCCGAGCGCCGCGCCGTTTGAGTCACGACTCGGCCGCCCCCGATCATTCTGCAACGGTGCCATCCACCGCGATGGCGGCGGCCGCATCCCAGTTCCAGGCGCGTTGTAATATATTCATTGATAACTTGTTATGTTCGGAAAGTGGGCGTCGTGAGGCGAGTTGACCGCGCTGGCCATGCATTGTGCAATCGCACTATAATGGCCTTCTGGCAAGCTCGGGATGCCGATGCGCCGATCAGAATGAAAAGGGGAGACATTCGTCATGAATCGATGCGTGATCGTCGGGGGTAAGCGAAGTCCGATGGGCCGGTTCCTCGGCACTCTCTCGCCTTTGACCGCGCCGCAGATCGGCGCTCAGGTGGCCAGGCAACTCCTTGATGAAATCGGCTGTCCGTCGGAGGTCGTCGATTGGGCGCTGATTGGCCAGGTTCTTCAGGCGGGGGTCGGACAAAATCCGGCTCGACAGGTCGCGCTGAAGGCGGGGCTGCCGGCGACCATCACCGCGGTAACCGTCAATCAGGTATGCGGTTCGGGTCTTCGCGCCGCGATGAACGCCGACAACAACATTCGCCTGGGCGAGGCGAAGGTCATTTTGACCGGGGGAATCGAGAGCATGTCGAACGCCCCCTATTACCTTCGCGGCATGCGCACCGGCGCGGTCAAGTTCGGCCACGCGCAACTCGAAGACGGCATGATCTCCGACGGGTTGACCTGTCCGTTCGAGGGCTGGCACATGGGATGTGCGGCGGAATACGTCGCCAAGAAGCACGGCGTCACGCGCGCCGAGCAGGACGCGCTGGCCGTCGAGAGCCATCGTCGTGCCGCGGCGGCGCAGAAGGCCGGCGTCTTCAAGCCGGTGATCGCCCCGATCGAGATCAAGTCCAAAAAAGAAACGATCGTCTTTGCCGAGGACGAGACGATCCGGCACGGCGTGACGATGGACGACCTGGCCAAACTCCGCCCGGCGTTCGATCCGAACGGCACGGTGACGGCGGGTAATTCATCGCAATTGACCGACGGCGCCGCCATGGCCTTGCTCTCGTCGGAAGAGGAGGCCGCCAGGCGCAACTGGCCGATACAGGCCCGCGTGATCGCCCACACGACGTTCGGCGTCGAGCCGAAGGAGCTGTTCACGGCGCCGATCGGCGCCGTGCGCAACGTGGTCGCCAAGGCGGGATTGAAGCTGTCGGATATCGATCTGTTCGAGATCAACGAGGCGTTCGCCGCTCAAATGGTGGCGTGCATCAAGGGTCTGGAGATTCCGCACGAGAAGGTCAACGTCCTGGGCGGCGGCATCTCGCTGGGCCACCCGATCGGGTGTAGCGGCACGCGCGTCCTGGTGACGTTGATGAACGCCCTGGAGGCCCGGAATCTCAAGCGGGGCGTCGCGTCGCTGTGCCTGGGCGGGGGCAACGCGGTGGCCATGCTGATCGAGCGGCCGTGAATCCTATCTGGTCGACGCCGTCACATCGCGACGAAACAAAGCGAGCGGTTTGCTTTACATGTCTGTTGGCAACGGGCGAGCGTCCCGGATAACGAGAGTTCAAGCTCGGTTCTCAACGTTTAGCCCCGACGCGTTTGCGCTCGGGAGTCCGTGTGGTTACGGCTCATACGGCGTTACGAACGGCCATCGTTGCGCCCGGTATCCTGCTTTGACCGGGTTCCGCTCCACATAGCCAATACGCGAATGCACTTCGGACGGGGTAGACAGGAACACCTTCCAGATGCCGGACGCCCAGATGCTCGGCAGTCTTCCGTTTTTCTCGCGAACGCCGGCAAACGGGTGGAGACCTTCGTGAAGCATTTGCCGTGTGGCATCGGCCTTGAGCATCGCCGCGACGGATTCGATGGACCGACCCGTGCGGCCGATGACCCAATGGGCGTGATCCGGCAGCAGGGAACACGCCCAGACCGGAAGATCGTATCGAACGGTCGTAAAGGCGAAGCCGCGAGCAATGGCGCGGGCTTGAATCCCGGAAAATCTTATTGCCGGCCGCTGGAGGGAGGTCCTGGCTTGACGACGCAATTTACGATCGTGCGGCGCGGCCGCGACGGAGCGGCGGGTTGAAACGGTGGTGGCCTTGCCAAAGCGAAACAAGTGCTTCGCACCGACGAACCGCGAACAAGAGCCGCGAGGATCGTTCGGAAGCCAGAAGCCGTAAGTGCTGAGGATCAAGTGGTAGCCGATGACCATGCGGCGGATTGTACGTCAGAGCGGGCTCTCCTCGACCCTGTCGGGTCGCGGCTAAACAGTCGCGGCAAAACAGGGGTCGGCATGCTCGCTTAGCCGCGACGCGCATGCTCGCTTAGCCGCGACGCGCCTGTTCGCTTAGCCGCGACGCGCCTGTTCGTTTAGCCGCGACGCGCCAGCGTCACGAAGATGATCCGGGATCGCCCCCACGGGAGGGATTCCGTTAGAATGGGCTGCGATTCGACGGAGTCTCACATGAACATTGACACTGCCCTCATCATCGGTACCGGTACCATGGGGCGCGGCATCGCGCAGGTCACGGCGACCGCCGGGCTGACGACCTTCGTCCATGACACGGAGCCGAAGCAAGTCGCGTCCGCCGCCGCCGCCATCGACAAGAGTCTCTCCAAGCTCGTCGAGAAGGGAAAGCTGGCCGCCAACGCCACGTTGTCTGCCAAGGCCAACCTCAAGTTCTGCGCCGCGCTAGACGAAATCGAGTGGCCGCGCGTCGGCATCGTCATCGAGGCGATCTTCGAGGACTTCGACGCCAAGGTCGCGCTTTATCGCCGGATCGAGCCGCGGCTCGCCGCAACCGCCATACTCGCCAGCAACACGAGCAGCATCAGCATCACGCGGCTCGCGACGGCGACGGAGCGACCGGACCGATTCATCGGCATGCACTTTTTCAATCCCGTCCCGCTGATGACGCTCGTCGAGGTCATTCGCGGGATGCAGACCTCCGACGCCACCTGCGAAACCGTCGAGGCCCTCGCCCAGCGCATGGGCAAGAACCCGCTGCGCTGCAACGACATGCCGGGCTTCATCAGCAATCGCGTCCTCATGCCGATGATCAACGAGGCGGCCTTCGCCCTGATGGAGGGCGTGGCCGACGAGAGGACCATCGACGAGATCATGAAGCAGGGGTGCAATTTCCCGATGGGCCCGCTGACGTTGGCCGACTTCATCGGCGTGGACGTGTGCCTGAACATTCTCAATGTGCTGCACCGCGATCTGGGCGATCCGAAATTCCGACCCTGCCCGCTGCTGAGGAAGATGGTCGACGCCGGCCGGCTCGGTCGAAAGAGCGGTCGCGGGTTTCACCAATATGACGGCTGAGGGCTCCGCGTCGCGAATCGCCCGGCGGCCGCAGCGTCCGGACTCGGGGCGATTGACGCGGGGGATTCCCTTCCCCGGCTCGATCGGATAGGATGGGCCGACTTTCCGGGGCCGGATTCCACAGCCAAGAAAATGCCACGGCTGCCTTCGCGGCTTTTTTTCTGACCAGCGGCGCGATCGCGCCGGCGGCGGGCAGCCCAACAATTGTCGAGGTCACATCTCATGAGCACGGCCGTCATTTTCGAGGAACAGGGTCACGTCGGGCACGTGACGTTCGTCAGTCCGAATGACATTCACCTGATGTCTCTCCCCCTCATGACGGAGCTGGAGCACCTGCTGACCGCGGTCGAGCGCAAGGGGCACATCCGCGTGCTGGTCTTCAAGGGCGAGGGCCGGACGTTTCTCGCCGGCGCCGACATCGACGAGATGTCGCGGGCCCCGGGGGACTTCGGCCGGGCGTTCAGCCAGCGCGGCCAGCAGTTCATGGCCCGGCTGGCCCGCTTCGAGCACGCCGTGACCATCGCGGCGATCAACGGCGCGGCCATGGGCGGCGGATGCGAGTTCGCCCTGGCCTGCGACCTGCGCATCATCGCCGAGGGCGCGAAGATCGGTTTCCCCGAGGTCGGGCTCGGGCTGATCCCCGGCTGGGGCGGCACGCAGCGGGCCTTCGCGTTGATCGGTCCGGCGCGCGTGCGGCGGATGGTCCTGACCGGCGCGCCGATCTCCGCGCGGACGGCCTGCGAAGTCGGCCTGGTCAATGAATGCGTATCGGCGGATGAGTTGATGGCCACGGCCGAAAGAATAGCCGACGAGGTGCTGAGCAACGGCCCGGCCGCGGTGCGGCTGGTCAAGCACGTGCTCTGCGCCCACCAGACGGCCTGGCTGGAAAAGGGCTTCGCCGGCGAGGCGGAGTCGTTCGGCAAGGCGTTTCTCAACGAGGAGTCACGCGAGGGACTGCGGGCATTTCTCGAAAAGCGCCAACCAAGCTGGGGAGGTGACTCGGGCAAGGTCGAGGCCTCGGCGTCGTAGGAGTTAAACTAGGTTGCGTTATTAGTCATAGTGGGATTGATCTCGGCGGCTATTTTGTGTGCACCGTTGAAATAATCTCTTCAAACGCTTTCCGATGTTTATCGTAGTAAATCGATTCTTCCGCGATATACCAAAACTCACAGACGTATCCTTCGATCATCGCCCCAAAGACCTGTAGCCGTTTGGTTAGGCCACGATCGTCCTCAAAGGTCGCGCGTGCGAAGTAGCCGTCCCTTTCGGCGATCGTGACTAGGTCAATCGACTCGATTTCAAGATCGTTAACTTCATCGCGGACCTTAAGCAGTGCCAATGAAAGCTCAGCGATCTCGTGAGGCATCATCGAGGACTGGTATCGGCGCTCGCTGCCTTCGACCTTGCTCCCGGCCCGCTTAACCGATATTTTTATGTTTTCCAATTGTAGACCGTCGCGCGTCATGACCCAATCTGGCAAGGCTGGGTTATAGCGCACCCATCCATCGGGAAGGTCTGCTCGCACTCCAGTCCAGAAATGACTGTAGGACTTGGGAACGCGGGTATAGCCCGAACAACCATTGCCAACTAGAAGCAAGATGCCGGTTACAACAATCAAAAGGAAAGTTCGGCCGCTACGGCGCATTTGCACCTCCTGCGGTCAGGCGTTCGATGAATTGTGTCACATACGGGGCATCTGGTGCAGATGGAGAGAGCTGCAAGAAAATCTGCAAATGCTCGGAAGCGCTCACGTTGTCCCCCACTCGCGCCAAAGCATAACCGAGCCCCTTGTGGGCGGCCGCGCAGTTGCCGTCAAGTGCGATGGCCTGTGAGTATGACTGTAAGGCCTGATGGTGATCGTCCTCCTCGGCTCGCGCGCGATAGAGGTTGCCCGCAAGGGCAAATGCCTTTGCATCGGATGGCCGAGCACCTTTGAGAAATTCGACGGTCCATTCGGCGAGGGCATACTTTCCCTGTGCAATGTGTCGCGAGACTTCGGCATAGATTTGTCCGCTCGCGGCTTCAAGATAACGATCCTGCCCGAGGTCTCTAGCTTGCCCTAACAATTCGGGCGCCATGTTTCTCACGAGTCGTTCTGCGCTTCTGACTCGCGAGGCCATCCTTGGATGCGTCGAATAGAAAAAGTTCCATCCAGTTGCATGTCTATCAGCGGCCTCCTTCATTTGCTCAAACATTGCTGCGCCCTGTCGCGCGTCGTATCCGGCCTGTGCGAGAAGGGTAAGTCCCACCTGGTCAGCCTCCGACTCCTTATCGCGGCCATAACCGCTGATAGCGGCGAGCACAATCATCCGGCTGAGACCTTCCATGGCGCTCTGAACATTGCTGCCCCCCAAGGCACTGAGTACTGCCACATAGCTGTATACGGCAGTACTGTCGTATGTATGTTCGAACCTCTGGTAGGCGTGACGATGCATCGAGTGGGCCAACTCGTGTCCCAAGAGCATGGCGAGTTGTGCCTCATTGCGAATCCTGCCCAGGATTCCCGTATGGATGTAGATATCGCCGTGCGGAAGGGCAAATGCATTCACTTCAGGTGAGTCTACAAGAACTATTATTGGCTCTAGAGGGAGATAGGCACTCTTGTAAGTGCCCAATAGACGATCCAGTACCGATTGCACATAAGCCCGAAGTGCGGGGGCGTCGTACACAGCCCCGCCATCCTGCATAGCGGCCGATTGTTGCTTCGAAGCCTCCCAGAGCCGTTTTTCGCGCGCATCGGGTTGATACACATTTCCCGGCCCGATCGGCGTGATCCTAGGCCCGCACGCGGACACCCCGAGAACGCAGATTATAATCAGATCTCTTAATCGGTTCATGGAGCGCCTCTTATTCTCGGGGCTCGAGCATGTATTTGCTGACCCCGTTCACCAAGTCCTCGATGTCATCCTTATCGCGCACGTCCTTACGAGCGGCAAACCGATTGAACCACAGCACATCGCCTTCCTCCACATCGACGAGCATGAGAGTGATCACCGCTTCGTCGGTTGGGACGAAGACCCAGATGCCTGTCAATACACCCACAACGATTGCCGTTGCCTTGAGCGCTTCTCGCCCTTCCGTAGGCACAATTCCGGTCAGCGAGACCCACAATACGGCGTCTGCTGAATTTGCCGCCATGTCAGCAAGGACCGCCCCACCGACCGAATACTCGAAAGTCCTCTCGTTTCCATATACATAATGGTGGGTCAGTATGGCATCCTGCACGGCTGAAACCAGTGCCTGTGGCGGGGCCAGACGTGTTTCAGTTGATTGCGATGCCGGAGCTGCGCGAATCACGAAGTAGTCGTTTTTCTTTTCGATTAGGACGGTCGCAAGACAGTCAAGCGTACGATCCCGCGCTGGCCCAACCATGTCCGGACGCGCCTCAGGCACACCCCCAGTGTGCAGAGATTGCACAACGATCGAGGATGGAGCGAGAGCAATTCTCTTGAGTTGCGGCAGACGCCGATCGTAATTGACTCCGTACCGTGAGTTGTTGCAGCTTGCCAAAGCAAGCAAAAGGCCGGTCATCGAGTAGGCCGTGACCCTTGTTCGCGAGTAGCGCTGTACCCGAATTGACACGAATCCTCCGTACTAACGCGAAGTGCCTGCCCCGCCCTATGCGAAACCACTCGATAGAGCGCACAATCCAGCACTATCCTATCAAGAACGTCGATGACGATGCAACCATGGCTCTCCCGACGATGCGTCAGTCGCGAGTGCATTCGGCCGAGCGGCACCCGTGTCAGTTGCAAGAGAACGACCGCAGGCGAAGCCGCATTACGGACTCAGCACCTTCGTCACGAAGAGCGGAATGTCGCGGCCGTCGGGAACGCCGTCGAAGTTCATGTCGACGAGTTTCGACAGCGGTTGGCTCGGGTCCACCCAGAGCGCGGCGGCGCCTGGTACGTCGGCGATGTCCGCGACGCCGCTGCAATTCACGTCGCCGGTGCCGTGGCAGTTTTCGCAGCCGGTGCCCTGCGGAACGCGAACGACGACGCTCGCCTCGGCGGGGGCGCCCGGTCGAAACAGGCCGATCGTCGCCGGGGCGGTACAGGGCGGGGCGTCGGCGTCGAAGTAAAAGTTATAGAGCGTCGCCCAACGAAGGGCGTTGGCATTCGGGTCGGCGGCGAACGTGTCGGTGCTCCAGGTCACGTCGCTGCCGGGCGTCACCGTCGCCGGCCAGTCGGTCAGGTCGAACGGCTCGCCGCTGTGATAGTCCACGTCGTGGAAGCCGACGTTTGACAGGACCGTTGCATTGCCCAATCCAATCGAAAACGAGCGGGCCGACCGGTGCGACGTCGTGTTCTGAATCGCGTATTCGTAGCGATACATGCCGCCGCCGAGATCGGTCACGTTATGCCCCACCCAGAAAAGGCCATCGCCGGGGACCTGCACAATCTCGAGCTGCACGCCGGCCTCGTTGGCCTGCCAGGCGAGGATCGCCGGTTCTTCGCGCATCGTGGGACCGGTTTGGCTCATGGCGAAGGAGGGAAGGCCGAAATCCTCGACGAGCAATTCGCGCCATGAATTATTGTTGCCGCCCGTGCCGGCGGCGGACTCGTCGGCGGTGACGTACTGCGCCTCGAAAAAATACTTCGCCCCGGCATTGAGCGCGGGATCGAGGTCGTCGTGGGGGACCTGGAGGCGCTTGTAGATGCCGTTGCCGGTGGTGTTCAGGTCGGTCGCGGGATAGGGAAACACGCCGGTGGACGCGTTGACCTCGAACTTCGGGCCCATGTTGCTCTGCTGGCCGTTGAGAAAGCCGGTGTAGGTATCGGAGCAGTTGACGCCGAGATGCTGGCCGCCTCCGGGAATACAGGGCGACTCGGGGGTAGCGCAGAGCGGATCGTCGAGGGTCGAGAAGCCGTGCTTGAGCCAGGCCTGGCCGATCTGCTCGAAGCGGCCGTTCTTGAGGCGAAACATGTTCTGGCTGATCACGGGATGGGCCGCGGTGGTGAAGAACCAGTCGGCGTGACAGGTGCCGACGTTGCAGGATTCAGTCGTGAAGCTGAAGGCCCAGATGTCGCCGACGTGGCCCTTGATGAGCACGTTGCGGATGTCGCCGACGATGATGTCCGGGACCTCGCCCGGCTCGTCGCAGGGATTGTTATCGCCCGGCTCGGCGATGGCCGGGAGGGCGCAGACGACGGCGCAAGCCAGCAAGGCCAACGTGTGTCGGATCGGGCACATTCGGGGGCTCCATCTCCCATCCCGTGACGCGAAGCACATCGATTATCTCAAAGTCGGTCCGCGAATACAAATCCGGCGCTAAGTAGGAATGCAGAATTCTTCAACCTGTGGGACCGGCTAATAGCCGGTCCGGCACAGGATATTAGCCTGTGCCACAAGGAATATTCTTTCTGCGTTCCTATTTAGTGGGTGGCGATGGCCGTTTCGATGGCGCCTTCAAGACTTGCGTATCGAATCGTCGCGGCTCATATTTCGAATCTCGCCCCGCAGTCGGCGACCGGGCAGTCGATGGGGGACGCCTTCTCTCCACCGCGAACGCGGCGGACCGCATCGAGGACCGTCGCGGCGGGGCCGAGGCAAAGGCCCGGCGGCGTGGTCGATTCAAAAACGTACTCGGTCGCCAGTGCGCACGGTGCCGGACAGACGCCTTGCGACGGGGCGCGGACGCAATGCACGATGATCGCCGTGGTGCGGTTCGTCGACGACTTCGGCGGGCGCGTGGATCGGCGGCGCGCCGGCGCGTCGCGGTCGACTTCTATTACGTCTTCGCCGGCGTCCATCGCGACGTTGGCCAATTCGTCTGCCCGGGCATTGTTCTCACGCCGGACGTGGCGGATGGTCCATTTCTCAAAGCCGCGGAGGCGGCCGTAGGCGTCGTCGAACAGGTCCTTCAACGATGCGTTCTTGACGCGGTATTCGCCGTTGAGCTGGCGGACCATCAACTCGCTGTCCGACTGGATCTCCAATTCGGTCGCGCCGCGCTTCTCGGCTTCCTGAAGCGAGCGGATCAGGGCGTTGTATTCGGCCATGTTGTTGGTCATGCGGCCGAGCCAGTAGCCGGCTTCGAGCAGCGGACCGTTTTCCGTGAGCAGAACGACCCCGGCCCCGGCCGGACCCGGATTGCCTCGCGCCCCGCCGTCGATATGGATGATGATCTTCATCAACGAATCAGAGGACTCCGGGGGCGAACGGGCCCCGGTCGCTAGCGCGCGCCGGATGCGGCGGGCGAATTGATAAACAGAATCTGTCCGCAATTATTGCAGATGATGGCTTCGTCGCGTGACAGGATGGCGTTGACCTGCTCGATGGTGATGGCCATGTTGCAGCCCTCACAGGCGTATTCGGCCCGCTTGGGGTTAGTCCGGACGACCATGGCCAGGGCCTTCCCGTCGTTTCTCTCCGCGATCCGATTGAAGGCCGCCAGCGCCGCGGGAGGAACATCGAGCGCCGCCTCGTCCCGTTCGGCCTGCATGGCGCCAAGCTTGTCGCGAGAAGATTCTTCTTGCTCGCGTACGGCGACGTGGAGCGACTCGAGCTTCGTGGCTTCCGCCTCGCGCTGCGCCTCGAGTCCGGCGGCCTTGCCCCTTTTGGCATCGATCTCCGTCAAAAGGGCCAGGACGCGATCCTCAACCTTGCTGCCGTCGGCCTTGAGCGTATTGAGTTGCGTCAACAGGGCGGAATATTCCTTGTTGGTCCTGACGGACTGAAGCGCCTGGCGCAGTCGCGCAATATCGACTTCACGGCTCTTGACGTCGAGATCGAGACGGTCCGCCTCCATCTGATCCGACCGCAGCGCGGCCTTGCCGGCCGTCAGTCGGCGGTCGAGTTCGGCAACGCGCTGTTCCTGTTTTTCAGCCAAGCGACGTTTTCGGTCTATCGCGCGGCGAATGTCCGCGATTCTCAACTCCACCTCCTGCAATCGATGGAGGGCATCGAGCGTGGCTCCCATCTGCGCCGAATCCTTTCCCTGAAAGGCGCGCCGGCCGCTCGGACGCGGCGACGGCCGCCGCACATTATGCGGCACGCCCAGCAAGGCATCAACGCGAGAGGGAAACTCCGAAAGTCCAAGGCGCCGTCAGTCAGGGGGCCGCCATGATCCGCGCAGGCGGGCGCCTCGCCGGCGTCGATACACCAGGTCCGGCGGCGGGTCAAATCAGCAAACGATGGCCGGGTCCATACGCCGTGGGGCGACCGCGGCGTTCGTACCGCTCAGCGTCGCGTCGCGGCCGGCCCGATCGCGTACACAGAGGTCGCCCGGAATCAGCACTTCCGAGGGCGGCTGACCCGGCTGGGCCTCGTGAATCAATCGGATGGCCCACATCGCCATCGACTCGACGCTGGTTTCGTAGCTCGTCACGTTCGCGTGGGCCGCCCGTTCATCGCCGGGCTCGAGGAGGCAAGCGAACGCCACGGCCCCAGGCGCATCGGTCGGCATCGGGCGATCGAGAAGCCGCTTCATGGCATCAAATGCACGCGAGCCGAAGCTCCAGATTCCGGTCATGCGATCACTGGATGAGGGAATCGCGCCACCGCTTCCGTTTCCATTCGCCGGCTCGACTTCATCTGTCCGCAGGACCTCCACGGACGACAGCGGTCTCCCGAGTCGCAGGGCCGCGCTCTGACAGCCGCCCAATGCCCGCCGGCACGCTCGTCCCGCGTCGTCGCTCACCAGGACGACAATGCGCTGGCAACCTGCGTGGTACAAGTGATTGGTGATCTGGAAACCGGCATCCTGAAAATCCGGAACGACGGTATAGGTCTTGGCCGACGTCGGGCATGCCCCCAGGACGACAAGGGGCGTGTGCCGCCGCCAGGTCTCGGAGATCAATTCCGGTGATGGATGCACGTCGGCATCATCCAGCGGCCGACAAGGAACGACGATCACGCCCCGCGCGAATCTCCGATCGGTCGGCGGCCACGCGATGAGCGGGATCTCCCCGTCCTGGTGACGGGTGCGGTAAACCGCAAGGGTCTCAAGGTCCACATCCTGCGCATCGGACAACGCCGCAAGCTGGGCGGCGGTTGCATCGTCACCACCAGCCGGGCGGCGGCCCGTCAATACGTGAATCATACGCCGGTCGCCGGGGGCACGGGAGGCCGCCCGGTCCTTCGCGACGAAGGTGCCGCATCCGATGACCCGGACGAGAATTCCCTCGCCGGCCAGGTCGCATAGCGCCTTGTTGACGGTCTTGGCGTTGACGCCGAAGCGCCGCCCGAGAACCCGTTCGCCGGGAAGTTTGCCGTGAAGCTCCTCCCGGGCGATGGCGTCGCGAAGCTGCTCGCGTAGGCGCTGAAACTTGTAGCTCAGGCGACCGGTCGGCTGGATCGCATCGTCCGATGCGAAGTCCGTGCATCGCTGGATCATGGCGCGAATCCTCCAAACGTGGCAGATGCGAGGACGCGGCATCGGTTCGGCGGACCCTCGTTCGCCGGCGCGCCGGCGTTCGGCCAGGCGGCGAAAAGGATCCGCTGCCCGGCGCGCACCTTCGCGTGGGTGATGCCAAATCGGATGGAAATGCATGCGTTCGGGACCGGTCAGAAAATGCCGGAAACGAACGAAGGGAGATCGAGGGTAGCGGGTGAGTGGACCCCCGAGAGTCCCAGCCGACTCACCCAAAACTTAGAATACAACCCGGTGTCTGTCAAGTTTTCGGTCGATATCGACACGGAATTTGCAATCGGTTTTCGCCGTTTCACCGGGCAGGGGGCGGCCAGGCGCACGCCTCGTCGGTCCTTTCGACGCCCAGGCCGGGCCGCGAACCGCAAGTCAGCCGGCCGTCGCGCCCGCCGATTCCCGTGAATGGATCGTGGGCCAAAAGCAGGTGCCCGTCGAGGTCCAGCCAGTCCGCCAGCGGGGCCAACTGCACGGCTGCCGCAATCCCGAGCGAGCTTTCTACCATGCAGCCCAGCATGATCTTCATTCCCAGTCCCCGTGCCGCGCGAATTATCCGCAGCGCTTCGCATATACCGCCGCATTTGCTCAGCTTGATATTGATGCCGTCCACGCGCCCCTTCAGGCGCAGCACGTCGTTGAGGCGCACGCAGCTTTCGTCCGCGACGATCGGGCAGATCCCCAACGACTTGAATCTCTCGAGCCCGTCAAGGTCGTCGGCCGCCACGGGCTGTTCGACGAATTCAACGTCGAAGCGCCGCGCCAGTCGAAGGTGGTGCTCCGCCCTTTCGGCCCGCCAGGCCATGTTGGCGTCGACGCGAAGGGTCGTGTTGGGCGCGACGCGGCGTATCGCGGTGAGGATTTCTTCATCCTGTGGCGTGCCGAGCTTGATTTTCAATATCGGGAAAGACGCGGCCCGGGCCGCCTTTTCCGCCATCGCTTCCGGCTCGTCGAGACCGATGGTCAGCGAGGTCAGCGGAATGGAATCGGGATTCAGGCCCAGCCATCGGCAGACGGCGACGCGGTGTTTCTTTCCGATCCAGTCGTGCAAGGCGGCATCCACCGCGGCGACCGTGGCGCGTTGATCGTCGTATCGGACGAGAAGGTCATTCGTGAGGTGCTCCACATTCATCGGGGGGCCGTCCAGCGCCGGCGCCACGTTTCGGAGCGTTCGTTCGGCGGATTCGACGGTTTGCCCATAGGTGTCCATGGGGACCGCTTCGCCCCACCCGCAAACGCCATCGTGGCTGACTATTACCCAAAGGGTGGACTTGTCGTGGCGTTCGGCGAACGCCGTTCGAAATGGTGCCTTCAGAATCAGAGGCAACGGCCTCCAGGAGAGCTCCATGCCCTATAATGTATGTGATGCCGCCATGGGAACATACCATCCGAGCCGCTTGGGGAGCCGAACCCGCCCCGAAGGGGAGCACTTGATTTCAGGTCGTCGATTCGAGGACATTGCCAGCGACTAACATCATTTCCCACATGTAGTTATGGGTTCTAACGACGTTTCGTCGCACAGGCGGGCGTCCCCCGCCGAAAGGCCATTCACGACCTTGGTTGAGAAGCGGCATTATTTCGGGTAAAGATTGCGGCTGCACTTGTGGCCCGCGGATTGCTATCATACGCGACTTGCACTCGACCAGGTATGGGTTTGTGTCCGAATGAATGTAAGAGTGCATGCGGCAATTCGTTGTTGCGTCGAATGAGCGGCTGGATTTAGGAGCACTATGTCTTTCCTTCCTGTACAGATCGCGGGAACCGGGAGTTTCCTTCCCGGCCCCCCGGTGCCCAATGAGCGACTGGAGGCCGTCCTCGGCCGGTTGGACAACGCCCCGCCCAAGGTGAAAAGCTTCATCGAGAACCTTGGGCAGAAGATGCTGGACCGGGGCGGCGTGCGAGCGCGGCATTTCGCGGTCGATCCTGAGACCGGCGATATGACCTATAACTTCAGCAGCATGGCGGAACAGGCCGCGCGCCGGGCGCTGGACATGGCCGGCATTCAACCCCAGCTCTTGGATCTCTTGATCATCTCCTGTCCGTCTTACGATCAGAGCACCCCGCCGACCAGTGCCCTGTTGCAGGAGCGTCTCGGCGTGCAGTGCTGCGCGGAAATGGAGATTCACTCCAACTGTACGGGGGTCGGAAAGGCGGTGCAGGTCGCCTACGACGCCCTGCGCACCGGACGGTATCGCCTGGCGCTGGTGGCCTATAGCCAGTTGTCGTCCATTTACCTGCGCAGTTGCTATTTCAATCAATCGAAGATGGACAAGGTGCACGCGGCGTTGCGGTGGATTCTCGCCGACGGCGCCGGGGCCCTGGTCTTGAAGGCGGGTGAAAACGGCCGGGTGGGTCACGAGATCATCGGCACGTTTGTTGAGTCGGTCGGCGCCGGTCGCCCGGCGGGCATGACGGCCGGCGGCGCCGCCGAGGACCTGATGCCCGCGTCGCACCAGATTCCCGAGCTCTATGCCGACGGCACGCACCACCTGTGGCAGGATTTCTCGGCCGTCAACGACAATGCCGCGCCGCTGCTTTTGCAGGGACTCTGCAATTTCACGAGCCAGTTGAAGATTGACCCGGGATCGGTGGATCATTACGTCGTGTCGATCCCCACCCAGCAGCTATACGAAGACCATATTCCGGCGTTTCTCGATCGGCTTCACATCACGCGCGACAAGATCAAGTTCCGCAGCGGAGAGATCGGCTACTGTGGCGGCGCGGCGACGCTGCTGCATCTCGACGAGATGGCGCGCTCCGGCGAGATCAAGTCCGGCGAGCTGGCGGTCGTGCACGCCGTGGAGTCCAGCAAGTGGATGACGGCGGGTTTCGCGGTGCGATGGTAGATTGTCGGCCCAGCTCGCCCTCGAGCATCTCCAAACCGTTCGCCATTCGCAGCACGGTCTATACCCTTGTCTTTTTGATCTTCATTCTCGGTCTGGTGCCCGCCGCGGCTCGCTTCCTCGGCGAACGCCTCTGGCCCGGCGCGCCCGGCGAGGGGTCGATCGCCTGGCACTACTGGGTCGCGTTTGTCGAACTCGTCGGGATCGGGATCTTCACCATCGGCCTGGCCGCCTATCTGGCGTGCTCGGTCTGGCTGATGTACTTCGGCCGCGGACCGCACGTGGAGTTCGACCCACCCAAGGCGTTCGTGGCGACCGGGCCGTATCGCTGGGTCCGCAACCCCGTCGTCATCACCTTGATGGTGACCCTCCTGGGGGAAGCCGTTTATTTTCAATCCCTGGGGATCGCGGCCCTTCTGCTGGTGGGGTGCCCGATCGCCCACCTCCAGGTGACGCGGATTGAGGAGCCCCGGCTGCGTGAACGATTCGGACAGCGCTACGAGGAATATTGCCATCGGGTGCCCCGCTGGTGGCCCAGGCCGCCGAACGAGTGATCCCCGCCGGCCGCGGGAGAGCGCGACGATGCGACCGGAGCGCGACAAAGACCTGAGAATCGATCGATGCAAGTTCTGGTGACCGGAGGAACGGGCTTTGTCGGCAGCCACCTGATCGAGCGGCTTCGACAACGCGGCGACGACGTGCGCGCTCTGGTCCGTCCGGCCAGCCGCGCCGATTTCGTTCGCTCCCTCGGGGCAGCGGTGGTCGAAGGCGATCTCGATGATTGGGCGTCGCTTCGGAACGCGTGCCGTGGGCGCGAAATCGTGTATCATTCCGCCGCCCGCGTGGAGATCGTGGGTAAGTATTCCGAATTTCAGAAGACGACCGTCGATGGGACTCGGCGGCTGGTGAACGCCGCCAACGAGGCGGGGGTTCGGAGATTCGTATTCGTCAGTTCCTGCGGCATCTATCACCCGAAGCTGCTGGCCGCCGGCGCCGTGATCGACGAGTCAACGGTGTCGCCGCCGCCGCCGAAGTGGTTCTCCTATGCCCGTGCGAAGTATCAGGCGGAGAACATCGTCCGCCGCGATGCGCGCCCGCCAATGGAGTGGGTCATCGTGCGGCTCGGTTACCTTTACGGACCGCGCAATCGAACGATGCACAGCTACCTCGAGCCGGTGATGCGCGACGACGTGATGATGCTCGTGGGCAGCGGCGAGAATGAGATGGCCCTGGTATACGTCGAGGACGCCGTCGACGCGATCGCCTTGGCGGGAATGAACCCCGAGGCGGCCGGAAGGGTCCTGATCGTCGCCGGAAACGAGCGCATCACGCAGCGACAATACTTCAACGCCCTGGCGGGCGGATTCGGACTGCCGCCGGTGACGAAATCGGTGCCGTATCGCGTGGCCTACTTCTTCGGATGGCTCGGCGAGAAATGGATCCATCGGGGGCCGCGGGCGGCGGTGATGCGCCGATCGGCGATCGCCCTGACCGGCCTTCCCCAGCGAATCCGCTGTGAGCGCACCCAGGCGCTGTTGGGCTGGGCGCCGCGGGTTACGTTCGCGGAGGGCATGCGGAAGGCGTTTGAGTGGTATCACGCGGAGTACGGCCCATCGGCCGATGGCGCCGCCGCGGGGAGGGGCCTTCGCGACGAAATCGACTTCGCCGCGAAGGCGGTCGGCGACGGGGATCAGGCGGGACGATAGATCAATATCGGGCGCCGCGGCGCCGGATGGCAATCGGCGGTGCGGTCATTCTTGGAGGCATGTTCATGGCGAGAGGGCGCATAGGTGGATTGACGATCGTGGCGCTGACCACGTGGATCGGCGGCTGTACGCCGACGGGCGGCTTCAAGGTGATGCCGATACCCGCCGACCTGAGTTTGCAGGAGCGGGTCGTCCTTCGCGATCCGAGCTGGACGAGTCGGCGCGTCGCGCTGATCGACATTTCCGGGATTCTGATGAACGCGCACGAACCCGGCTTTTTCTCCGAAGGGGAACATCCGGTTTCATTCGCGGTGGAGAAGCTTGCGGCGGCCGAGGCCGACAGCCGCGTTCGCGCGGTGGTCCTTCGCATCAATTCGCCGGGCGGCACCGTGACGGCCAGTGACACGATCTACGAGGAGATCCTCGCGTTCAAGAAGCGAAGCGGAAAGCCGGTGGTCGCGTACTTCCAGGACGTGGCCGCCAGCGGCGCCTACTACCTCGCGTGCGCGGCCGACGAGATCATCGCCCAGCGAACCTCCGTGACCGGTTCCATCGGGGTCATCATGCAGATGTTCGATTTCTCCGAGACGATGTCCAAGATCGGCGTCAGGACCGACGCCATCACCTCGGGGCCCTACAAGGACGCAGGCAGCCCGCTGCGTCCGATGACGCCGAAGGAGCGGGAAGTCTTTCAGGGCCTGGTCGATCATTTTTACGAACAATTCGTGAAGGTGGTGGACGCCGGCCGCTCGGATATTTCGACAGAACAGGTCGCAAATCTGGCGAATGGTCAGGTTTACAGCGCGAGGGAGGCCTTGGATCTTGGAATGATCGATCGGATCGGGACGCTTCACGACGCGATCGAGGCGGCGAAGCGACGAGCTAACATAAAGAGCGCCCACACAGTGATTTACGATCGACCCTTGGGCTGGTCCCCCAATATTTACGCGCAGAATTCGCCGCCCGTGGCACAGAACATCCAGTTTTTTGCGATAAACCTGCCAAATATCTGGACACGGACGCCGAGATTCTTGTATATTTGGAGTGGTGAGAGATAGTTTTACGACAGTCGCCGCGCGCTTCTAATTCCTGCGCATCGCGCTTCTTGCGTCGATCCCGCATCTCAAACGACGCGTAGGAATAGTGGAGCGGGTTGGCCCATGGCGTGTGGGTGGATCTCATCGGGAGCGGTTCATGCCGCTGAAGGTGACATGCAAAGGATGCGGACGATCGCTCGTCCTTGACGACGCGTTTTGTGGTGCGCATTGCCGGTGTCGGTATTGCCGAACCACGAATGCAGTGAGCGAAAGTGCATCGGCCGCGACGCCATCCTCTCGGCCGTTGAAGCCGGGCGCTTCGGCATCGAGGCGCCGCGATCCAATCTCCGCGTCGCGCCGTCAGGCGGGTGCGCCTCGCGCCGCCGCGGCCGGTAGCTGGGCTTCCCGCCATCTATTTCGATTTCGCAATGCCTCGGCCCTGGCGATTGCCCTGATCGTCATCGCCGCGGCGCCGACGATGTATTTTACCGGCGCTAACCCTCGCAATAGCGCCGACGATCTGTTCGCTTCCGCATATTCGGCGACCGACTTCGTCAATACCGCGGGGACTGACGACGCCGACGCCATCAACGCCGTCGCCGATTCGTTGAATCACTATTTCGGCATCGAGGTCACGGGCCATACGATCGGCTACGTCGTTGACGGCGATGCGGCGATGGCCGGCTATATCAATCAGGTCGCGTTCCTGACGAATTCTGTGAACGCGGCATTCCCCCCCGGCGCGCGGCGATTCGGCATCGCCCAGGCGGTCGCCGGAAACGGCAAGACGATCGTCGAAGTCGCCGAGCCGAATTCCGATTTGGAAGGCGCTCGAAGTCTGCTGCTGGCGCGATTGCCCATGGGGCAGACCGATCTGAACCTGGCCCTGGAGGCCACGTCGCGATGGTATCCCGACCAGGTCTTCGTCGTGCTCGCCAATCCCGTGAGCCGGCAGCGCATTGAGGTCCTGACACAAAGCGCCCTTCAGACCGGCGCCGTGGTCAATGTCATCGCCCTCGGCGACGCGGCGGGCCAGCGCGACCTTTCCGAAATCTCCGAAGCGACCGGCGGGACATTTGTCGCCGTCGGCGATCAGGCCCTCGACAACCTCGTGGAGCGCCAGAAGTCGGCCGCCCAGGCCGAAGGAATCGTCGCGGCGCTGTAAGTCCGGCCGGCCATCGTTTTTGTCTCAACCCACGAATTCCCCTGTTTGCTGATTTTGGCCCGGCATTGCGCCATGCGCGCTTCGGGCAGGTTCCTACGCTGCTCGGCCGGCGTTGCAGGGCGGCGATGGGCCCGGAAGCCCGACGACGCAGCGCGGTTGACACGGTCCGGCGATCTGAAACGATACTTTCACGATGGTGGCCCGTTGTTCGAGACCCTGGAGGAATGGGAATGGCGATGTTGCCGGCCGAGCGACTTGCGGTATGCCTGGACGACCTGGGCAGCGACGTGAAGACGGCCCTGCGCACCGCGGCCGAGCTGCGATTTCGCGCCGTGGACATCGGCGCCGTGGCGGGCCCCATCAGCCCGAAGGAACTTTCAACGACGGGAAGGCGTCATTTCCTGAGACACCTGTCGGATCTCGGGCTGCGGCCGGTGAGTCTGCGCGGGCCGGCCGGCCGGGGCGGATATCTCGACGGCTCGAGCGGAGAACGGCGCCTCGACCTGATGCGGCAGATTATTCGACTGGCCGCCGACCTGGGCGTGCCGGTCGTCTCGACGACGCTGGGCCGCGTCGACGGTGGTGACGAGAGCCGGGCCAGCACGGGCGAAGTCCTGTCGATCCTCGCCGACGATGCGGATCGAGCGGGCATCACGGTCGCCATCGAGTCGTCGGGCGTTCGTGCCGCGGCGCTGCAGTCGCTTCTCTCGTCGATTCGCTGCCCGAACCTTGCCGTCTGTGCCGACAGCGGGGCGATGATCATGCAGGGCGACGATCCGCATGCGCTGGCCGATACTTTGATGGGGCGGTTGTGTCTGGCGCGGGTTCGCGACGCCGTTGCCGGCCGGCCCGACGCGCCGGGGCATGAAGTGGCGATGGGCCAAGGCGAACTGGACCCGGCGTCGCTGCTTGCCGCCCTGACGAACGCGGGCTACGAGGGGCAGATCGTGCTAACGCGGTCCGAAGGGGCTAACCGGCTTGCCGACATTCTTCAGGCCCGCGAGGTTTTCGAGGCGTTGTCGCAGTGAGGCGGCCGGGCGGAATCCGGCCATTAGTCATAAAGCGGCCGTGACGGATAGCCATCAATCCGCCACGGCCCTGATACGTGGCACCGCGCAGTCCTCTCCCCGTTTCACCGTCGCGGTGACCACTTGACGCAACCGGTGTTTCCCCTCGCGGAAAGCGCCTTTAACCGGACCCCCGGCCGCGACTTTTTTCTCGGATCGCGGCTCGCCGATCTGGCTGATCCGCCGACCGGTCGCGATAAACAAAAAGCCCTCACACCTATTCAGGGGTCACGGAACACCGTCGCAGGCCAGCGGCGGACGGCCACCCAGTACACGTCGCATCGCTTTGGCCGACCGGCGATGTCCCGCGACCACCTGATCGGAGGAAAGAACCATACTTTGGCGACGCGCGGCCCGATCGCCGTTCGATGGACCGATTCATGCGCGCCGGCACTCCTGGTGGCGGAAGGCGCGTCCCCCCCATGCGCGCCCCGCCGAATCTCACGGCGTGTCAACCCGCACCCGGCGCGAACTTCCCCCGAGTCCGCGCCGAGGCGGCTCCCACGCTCTGCCCTTCCCTCTCCTATGGGTTCATGAGCCGTCGCCCGGGCAAGAAAGCGTCCGAACGACGTTGCCATTTAGATCGAGGTACGAGAATTGAAGTGCGAGGTCTCTCGTTCCTCTGGCGGCGCCCTCGACGCCGCCCCAATCAGTCCTCGACGCCGGGCCGATTCAATGGCCGCCACCTGGGACCGCATCGGCCGCTCGTGCCGCGTCTTGGGGCCATTCTCAATTGCATTCGGCGTCTTAAGAAATCTGCGACGCCCGGCGAATCAGCCGTCAGATCAGTTCATTCGTATTAATTGTTTCCCGCAATCGCCGGAAGGCAAGCCGGCGACCCAAAAAATTCCGCGTGTGCCGCCCCCCCGGATCACGGCGGGCAGACAGTCAATCGGTGTGCATATTGAACCAACGTCACCGCGGACTCCGCCGCATGGGAATATCCCCTGCACCGGGCATCTTCGCAGAATCAGTAGCGTTGGCGGGTCGCCTCGGCGACGCGTCCGAGGGCGACGACGTAGGCGGCCACGCGCAGCGGCAGGCGGTCGTCGGCATGGACGCGATAGACGGCGTTCCACGCGGCGAGCATCCGTTTCTCAAGTTCTTCATTGACGCTCTGAAGGGACCATCGAATCTGCTGGAGATTCTGCACCCATTCGAAGTAGGAGACAGTGACGCCCCCGGCGTTGACCAGGATGTCGGGCACGATTCGGATTCCCCGGCGGCGCAAGATTTCATCGGCCCGCGGCGTGACCGGCGAGTTTCCGGCTTCGATGATGATCCGCGCCTCGACGGCTTCGGCATTGTCGCGATGGATGGCGCCGCCCAGCGCCGCCGGCACGAGTACGTCGACCTTCGACGTGAGCAGTTCTTCGTTGCTGAGCGCCTGGGCGCCGGGAAAGTCGACGACGCTGCCGGTTGCCTTCACGTGTTCAATGACGCGGGGGATATCGAGGCCCTTTTCGCATAGGATCGCGCCGCGCACGTCGGAGACGGCGACGATCTTCGCGCCGAGTTCGTGTATGAGTTTCGCCGACCATGAGCCGACGTTGCCGAATCCCTGAATGGCGACGGTGGCCCGCGCCAGGTCGATGCCGAATGCCTTGCACGCTTCGCGGGTGATGATCATCGTGCCGCGCCCGGTCGCCTGGTCGCGGCCGAGACTGCCGCCGAGGTTGACGGGCTTTCCGGTGACGATGGCCGGGGTGTATCCGTGCTTCTTGCCGTACTCGTCCATGATCCAGGCCATGACCTGGGCGTTGGTGTTGACGTCCGGCGCGGCGATGTCGCGGTAGATGCCCAGGGCCATGTCGATCTTGCGGGTGAATTCTCGGGTCAGCGACTGCAACTCGGCGCGCGACATGATCGTCGGGTCGCAGGTCACGCCGCCCTTGGCGCCGCCGAACGGGATGTCCGCCAGCGCCGTCTTCCAGGTCATCAGCGCGGCGAGCGACCGTACCTCGTTGAGGTCCACGTCGGGGTGGAACCGCAGACCGCCCTTGTAGGGGCCGCGCACGGCGTTGTGCTGCACGCGATAGCCGTGGAACATCTCCAGGCGGCCGTCGTCCATGCGAACGGGAATCTGCACGATCAACTCGCGGTACGGCGTCCGCAGGAGCATCTGCACGTCCTTGTCCAGCTTCATGTGGTCCGCTGCGGCGGCAAACTGCTCGTCGGTGATGCGGTTGAAGTCCATGTGCTTCGCCGGCGGGGGCGCCTGGTGCGGAGCGGGCGACCGATCGATGACGGGCCGAGTCGGTGGCGGGTTGAGCGTCGCGGTCGACATGGTTGCTTGCCTTTCGTATTGATGAAAATGTTCTTGTAGGGAACGACCCCTTGAACGTCATCATCGCGTCGAACGGCGGCGTACTTGCGAAGGAATCCGCGCGGCCCATAAAACGCCGACCGACCGAGGGGGGTCATGGGCGGACATCGCGGTGAAATAATTCTCGGGCGACCTACCGCGCGGCGGCGCCCGCCGCCGCACAGTCATACATCGCCCGATATCGGGGAATGACGACGGACCAGTCAAACCGCTCGCGGACCAATTCCCGGCCGCGCCGGCCCATGTCGCACCGGGCGTCGTCCGTCGCCGTCACCAGTTCGCGCAGCGCCGCGGCGACCGCCCGTCGATCCGGCGCCACGACGCGCCCGGCCCCGGCCCTGGCGACTTCCGGCATGTTGCAGGCGTCGGAGATCAAGACCGGCACGCCCGAAGCCAGCGCTTCGAGAATCGACATGCTCAATCCCTCGCTGAGACTCGGCTGGATCAGGAGGTCCGCGCGGGCCAGCAGGGCGCGGATCTCTACGCGCGACAGGAGGCCCGCGAATGTCACGCGCTCGGCCATGCCCTTTCGCGCCACCCCGGCCGAGAGGGCGGCCCGCATTCCCAGCTCGTCCGGGCCGGCGATGACAAAGTGCCACCGGTCCGCGACGGCGAAGCAATCCAGGGCCGCCTTCATCGCCTGGATGATGCCTTTTTGGAAGTGCAGTCGGCCGATGAAGACCAGGAGCTTGCGGTCGCGCCAGGCGGGAAACCGCGACGTCAGATCGTCGCCGGCGGGCGGAGCCGCGTAGTCGGCCGCATGGATGCCGTTGGGTACGACCTCGATCCGGTCGTTGAAACCCAGGGCGGCGATGGCGGCGGCCTCGCCGTCGGCCAAGGCATGGATCAGGGCGGCCCGGCGGAGATTGCGATGTTCGAACAGCCAGCCGATAGGGCGCTTCTTCCAGGCGCTGCGCCGCCAGGCCCAGGGCATCATCATGCTGTGCGGGGTCATGATGTACGACCGCCCCAGCCGCCGGGCCGCCCTCCCGGCCGACCCGTTTTGCCCCGTCCACAGGCCGTGAAGATGCACGCAGTCTGCCCAGCGGCAAAGCGATTCGATCTCGGCGTTGAAGGTCGGCGAGCAGCCGAGCCGCGAACGATCAGGGGCGTCAAACGTTAAGACTTCGACGCCGGTAATATCCGGAGGGCATCCGTATCGTCCGCCGGCCAATGTCGCGATGCGACACGTGCAACCGGCGCGGCGGAGTTCTTTGGCCAGTGACGGCAGCACGCGGGCGATGCCGCCCCAGGCGGGGTCCAGTGATTGAACGACGTGGAGAATTTTCATATTCGATAGGGCGTAAGCTTAGCCGAGGCGCCGCGCCGGGGCGAGGTGGCGGCCGCCACCGAGGTATGTCGTCGCCGGTGATGAAACGTTGTGGAGTATGATGCGTCGCGATGTGCGGCATAGCGGGCTACATTCGACCCCGGGGCCTCCTCGATGATCCGGTCATCGACGACATGCTCGCGCGCATTCGGCACCGTGGACCCGACGGCACGTCGACGTGGACGCGCCCCGAGGTCGGACTGGCGATGGCCCATTCGCGGCTGAAGGTGCAGGACACGTCGCCCGCCGCGGATCAACCCATGCATGCCGCCGGCGGCGGCGTGACGCTGATCTATAACGGCGAAATCTACAACTTTCGCGAGCTGCGGGACGAGCTGGTCGCGGCCGGCGCGTCGTTTCGATCGACGGGCGACACGGAAGTGCTTCTCGAGTTGTGCCGCCGCGATCCCGACCTCGGGTTCCTCAAGCGGCTCAATGGCATGTTCGCCTTCGCGGTCTGGCACGATGCGCGCCGGACATTGTCCCTGGCGCGCGACCGCACCGGCGTCAAGCCGCTGCTCTTCGCCCCGCTGGGAACGACGATCGCCTTCGACGATCCCCACCAGGCGTTCGCGCCGCACGAGTTCGATTGCGGCGGCGGACTGGCGTTTGCATCGGAGATGCACGCGATACGCCCCGCGGTCGGCGCCGTGACCATCGACTCGACGGCGGTGATGCAGTTGTTAACGCTGGGGTTCATCGCCGCCCCGCGGACGATCTTTCATCAGGTGCGCAAGTTGCCGCCGGGCTGCATGCTGCGCTGGCGCGAGGGACGAATCCGCATTCATCGCTGGGCGCCGTTCGAGGGCGATCCGGGCGGTAGCGAAGCGGAGTCGCCGAGCCCCTCGATCGTTTCGGCGGGCGGCGTGATCCGGGGGATCTTCGACGACGCCGTCCGGATGCGGCTGTTGGCCGACGTTCCCGTGGGGGTCTTCTTGTCGGGGGGCATCGATTCGGCGATCGTCACGGCCGTGGCGTCGCGCGTGGCCGACGCGCGGATCAGGACGTTTTCGGTGTCGTTTCCTGGCGAGCCGTTCTACGACGAGAGTCGTTACGCGGAGGCCGTCGCCCGGATGCACGGAACGGATCACACGGTCCTGCCTCTGTCGCTCCGCGAGGTGCAGGAGGTGATTCCGGCCGTGGAGGCGCACATCGGTGAGCCGTTCGCCGACAGCTCCGCCCTGCCGAGCTATCTGCTCTCCCGATTGACGCGGGCCCACGTGACCGTGGCCCTCAGCGGCGACGGCGCGGACGAGCTCTTCGCCGGTTACAACCGATACGCGGCCGCAACGCTGATCGAAAAGGTCGGTCGCATCGCTCGAACGCCGCTGTACGGGCCGTGCCGGGCGATGATCGAGGCATGGCCGGCGCGTCGTGAGCGGAGGATCGGCGGCTGGGTGAGTCAGGCGAAACGGGCGATCCGATCGATGGACCGGCGTTTGCCCCATCGATTCGCGAATTGGATGCGCACCAGCGATGACGCGACGTTTTCGCGATTGATGCTCAATCGCGACAGGGCGCCGGAGATGATCGAAAGCGTCGTCTCCATGCTTTGGAACGCGCGGCGGGCGGGCGAGTCGGGGCGGGGACCTCGCGAAGCTGACGAGACCGATCTCAATCGTCATTTGCGTACCGAATGGCGCACGTCGCTTCCCGATGACATGTTGACCAAGATTGACCTGATGTCGATGGCCCACGGGCTGGAGGTCCGCTCGCCGTTTCTAGACTTTCGACTGGCCGATCTCGTCTTCGCCATGCCCTGGCGATGGAAGCTGTCGGCCTGGCGCAAGAAACACCTGCTGATCGAGACGTTCAAACACGAGCTGCCGGCCATCCTGCATCACCGGCCCAAGAAGGGCTTCGAGGCGCCGGTCGGGCCCTGGCTTCGGGGACCGCTCAAGGGGATGGCGCGCGATCTGATGGCGGCGGACCGCTGCTTTTTCGAAAGCGTCTTGTCGCGCGAAGGGGCGCTGGCTGTCCTGGACGCCCACGCCTCGGGCCGCGCGGATCATAATTTCTGCCTCTGGGCGGTGGTCTCATTGCTGGCGTGGCAGCAGCGTCATGCACCCGGCGTCGAAGTCGGCGCGGGTTAGCGGGCGGTTCAGCGCCGGTGCTGGGCGTGGTAGCGCAGTCCCAGATTCAAGATGCGCTGAATCAACTGTCCGTATTCGATGCCCGATGACTCTGCCGACTCGGTGAAGTCCTCGCCGAAAGCCAGGTTGGGATTCGGATTGGATTCGAGCACGTGCAGCTTTCCCTCTGGGGTCAGTCGCAGGTCGAGCCGCGCGTAGCCCGTCTGGCCGAGGACGCGAAAGGCCCGACGGCACAGCCGCCAGATGCGCTGCTGCATCTCGTCGGAGAGGCCCTCGGCGGCCTGGGTCTTGATTCCCCTGCGCTTCTGATAGCGCAGGTCCCATTTGACCTTGTCCGTGGCGATCGGCAGCGATCCGTCCGCGAGCTTCTCAAAGACCATCTCCCAGATCGGGAAGGTCAGCAAGCGGTGGTTGCCCATCACGCCGACGTACAGTTCTCGTCCGTCGATGTAAGACTCCGCCAGGGCGTCGGTGTTCTGTTGCTCGTGGACGAATGCGACGCGCTCCTGAAGCTTGTCGTCGTCATAGACGACGGACGCCTGGGCGATGCCCATCGAACCATGCTCGGCCGCGGTCTTGACGATCAGCGGAAACGCCAGGCGCGGCGGTCGGCGGACGGCCTTTTGGCGCGGAAAGACGGCGAAGTCGGGGACGGGAATGCGGTGATAGCGGAGGAGCTTCTTCATCAGCACCTTGTTGTCGGACAGCACGAGCCCGCGAGGATTGCAGCCGGTATAGGCCTGGTTCACGAGTTCGAGATAGCCCAGGACATAGGGGACGCAGGTGCCCAGCCCGCCGAATTCCTCGATGAGATTGAAGACGATATGCGGCTTGAAACTCTTGAGGGCGGCGCCAATGACGCCGAGATCGTCGCGGACGCCGAGCGGCCTGACCTCATGGCCGAGCTCCTTGAGCGAGACGATAACGTCGTACTCGGTCTTCCACGGGGCCACTTCCTCGTCGGTGAAGTCCTCGATGGAATCCGGCGGCAGGAGATCTTCGTCGACCAGCACCAGGACGCGCAAGTTTCTCATAGGGCGATCTGATGATAACCGCTGTGCAGGTAATTCATCGTCTGGACCGTCAACAGGATGGCGGTCTCGACGCGCGTCTGATCCTCCGGGCGGTTGACACGCAGCTTGAGTTCCTGGCAGCGGTGGATCATCTCCTTGAGGACCTGATCGATTCGGTATTGATACTCGCCGGTCCAGCGGGCGACCAGATGTCGGACTTCGCGGCGCGACCGGCGCAGAAATCGGGCCGCCAATTCGCCGTCCGTTGCCTCCGGGGAATCGGAAAAGAGCCGGCGCAGGTCGCGATCGTAGAAGTCCGGGTGCTCCGACGCGTACCGGTCGCGCTTGGCTTCGTAATACTCGCGCAACGTGGACCGCAGAGAGCGCAGGGCGTCGGGCCTGCTGCGATTGCACACGCGCGGGGACTGCCCGCCGATCTCCGACATCAGGCCGTCGACATATTCGAGCTTCCTCAAGGCCGGCCACCGCCGATACCGCTCGCGCCAATCCGAGCCGGGCGTCAGCCAGACGGCGAAGGTCTCGGCGAAATCCTCGCAAGGATGACTCTGGGCGTACCAGGAATCGAGGTGCAGGACAAACCGGCGGCTGAACGGGCGCGGCTGGTAGTACTCCGGGTACGGAACGGACGCCCTACCAAAAACCTGGCGCCAACTCTTGCGCCGTCGCAGGCGGAATGCATTGTCGATGGCGTGGCCGACTTCGTGCCGGAGGATGCGCATGCACCAGTCGGCGGTGCCGCCCTCGACTTCCAGCATGAGCTTCTGTTCCAGTCGCATCAGCCGCGGATGGGCCAGAAAGAAGGGTATCGCAACGCCTGGCACGCCGTCGGGAGAATACCATTCGTCGGAAAGCCAGAAATGCGGCCGGTAGGAAAGCCCGCGCGCCCGAAGCTCGGATTGAACCCGGCGCGTCATCTTCTCGATCCAGGTGCCGCGGATCTGAATCGACAGATCGCGAAACCGCAGGTCGAGCAATTCCTCGTCGCCCAGGACCTCCAGGTCCGGCGTCGCCCTTCCGGGGGGGCGCCGTGTTGGGCGCTGCGGGATTTCTTGTCCTGCGTCCTCCATCACCGGGCCGGATCTTTCATTCGTGCGTACAAACCGATCGACTGCCGGGCGCCGCACCCGATGGACCGGCGGCGCGGTCATCCTGGTTCAAATCGTCATCGACGGATTCGCCGCGCCGTCAGCGGCTTTTCGGCAAGAGTTTCTTGACGGCTTCGTAGGCCCCGGCGTCAGGTTCGGCGAATCCCTGAATGCCCATTTGCTTGCACAACTGCGCGTTGCTCTTGGCCTCGTTGAGAAGAAACGCCTTGAGCCGGGCGCTTTGCTGCGGATCGGCGGCCGGTCCGGCGACGACGACCGTTTCCGGAATCTCGAGCGTTTCGCCGACGATTTCGAATTGGTCCTGCGACGGGCCGGTGATCGGATTTCCGCCGGACTTGGGCAGGTTCGCAAACACGACCTCGTCCACCACTCCCGCATTGACCGTCAGGTCGAGGACGATTTTGGCAGGCACGTCGTTTTGCACGTAGAGCCGGCCTTCCATGGCGAATGGAGGGGGAAGCAGCTCGGGCAACAGCTTGTCGAGAGGAATTCCCGCGCTTTGGAGCGCGGCCCTGGCGGCATAGTCGGTCAGCAGGTCTTTATATTTTCCGAAGGCGAAGCGCTTGCCGCCGCAATCCTTGATCGTCTTGAGATGGGACTTGGCCTTGACGACGATGTGGGCTTTTCGCGATGGCCGGCCCATGCCGTTAATGGCGGTCGCCAGAGGCGTGACGGTCCGCGGATTGGATATCTCGGCGAACTCCTTCGCCGTGAGGATGGCGTAGGGAATGTTGCCCTGTTCGAGTTGTGTGCCCAGGGCCGCGCCGTCGGGCTGGGCGGAGAAGCTTACCGGCGCATCGAAGCATTTTTCCAGGTCCACGTGGAGGGTCCGGTACTCTTCGGGCACACCGAACAGACTCGGCTTCGTCGTGCCGACCTGGACGACTTCGCCGATGCCGGCGCCGCCCGGCGATTGCTGGCAGCCAACGGCGTGAATCAGCGTGCCCAGCAGGATAATGATCGTGAGCGCTCGGGACATCATGTGACCTCCGGCTTGGCGTGCCCATCGCGGAAGGTCTCCGCCGCCGCGATGGAAGCGCAGAGTATATCGACTGTCCCTATATCGGCTCAAGAATTGGCTCAGACCGACATGGATTCCGGAGCAAGCCGTCGGCAGAAGCTTTGCAACTGGGATCGCTGGGCTTCGGCCAGCCGCTTGTAGCCCTTCTCCACGAGTCGCACGTCGATGGCCCGATGGACGCGGCTTCTTACTCGGCGCAGGCCCGGCTGAAAGGTGACCACGTCTCCGCCATGAAGGTCACCCGCATGACGTGAATCAGCGAACCGATAGGGTTGTCCGCCGTCCGACATGATGACGCCGTCTCGCGTGCCCGGTCGAAAGACACAGACATAACCGGTCATGGTCAGACTCCTTTGGCCGAACGATCGGCCCGAAAAACGACCAGGACCCGTCCGTGGGTAGGGGATCGGAGTTAAGCTCCGCGGGCGTCCGTGCTGGCGTTCCCAAGTGGGATAGAGACTACACATGGGGACGGCATTTCGCACGCAAATAATGGCGGCGGCGAGTTGCCGGCAGTCAAATTACGATACAACTCAGTATATTTCTTAAGGTTGTGGCGGTGGGCGAATATTTTTCACAAGGCGAAGCCGCGGCCCAGGATATGGGATTCTGCGGAGCGGCAAACGTTGAGCATCGTGGAGATCAAGTCCGCAAGTCGCGGCGGGCCGTCACGGCTGGGTATCGTGAACCGTGGTGCCGTTGGCGTCGGTCACCAGCCACACGACCTGGTTGCGCGGGTCGGTGAGCGAGTCGCCGGATCGATCCAGCACGGTGGCGACAATGGTGGCGCCGACCGGGTACTGAAACGTCTGGACGATGCCGTCGTTCAGCGTCTTATCCAGCCGCCACTCCGGCGCCGTGCCGAAGCCCGTCTGGCAAAGGGTGCCCTGGATGTGAAGGGCGTCCGGGGATTTTCCAATCGGCAGGTTGTTGGTGCTGGCATAGTTGAAACCGCGCTGCGTGCAAAGGTCGCTGCCGACGCAGACGAAGTTCACGCTGGCATTTCCGAAGACGATCAACTCCGGCAGCGGAATCGTGTCGTCGCCGTTGTCCCGGCGGCGGAACTGGACGGTCGGCAGCGTGGCGCCAGGATCGCCGCCGACGTTGGGCTGCAACAACTGCTCGGGCAACTGCTCGATGCCGAACTTCATGATCAAGAGGCGATTTCCCGAATTCAACGTGAGCGTGTCGCACCCGATGGCAAACGTCGTTGCCGACCCGGGGGCGAAGGCATCGCTGTACCCCGCATTGACGTAATCTTGCGTGAGCGTGTCGCAGACGAAACCGCCCGTCCCGGCGGAGACGCCGAACGTGATGGCGAACCGCACGCGCTGCTGTGCCTGGTTGGCGATGGAGACGTTGATGCCCTGCTCGCCGGCGGTCAGATCACAGACCGAAGCGAGCACGGCGTCGTCGCCGTCGCCGTCACCGTCGCCGGGCGGAATCGGCGTCGGCGGCGGGCCGCCGCGCGGAACATTGAGAAAGGTCGTTGCGAACTGGGCCGCGAGGAATGGATTGGCGCCGGCGCAGCCCGTCGAGAGTGCGGCCGCGGCCAGGCAGGCAACCGTCGTCAACGCGATAGACACTCGAGGCAACCGGCAAGTCATTACTTTGGCCTCCTGAGGCGCCCGGTGCATGTTTCAGGTTCAGAGAACCGTATCCAGGGCATGTCGCGCCGGCCTCCTACGCATGGTGAACGACCGCTGTTGGGCTGCCTTCCTCGGTGCGTTCTCCGCTTTCGGGCGGTAGGTCCGGCGTGCGGGGTGCCGCGGCCGCCCCCTTAGGTTTGCCTCCACCGGCGGCCGCTTGCATACGATTGTACCTCGTCGCCAAGGCGGAAGCAATGGCGGCCAGCGCCTTTCCCGACCCGTCAAGCCGGGCTTTCCGGACCCTCGACCCTTGGCGCTTGCGGACCGGTGGGAATGCCGCCGCCGACGATTCGCGAGAAGCGTTTGACGCGCTTTGCCCCACAAACCCCGGTAGGGCCGGTGCGCATTTCCGGACGCCGAGATTCCGGCCGGCCTCACCGCATCGTGACGGATTTGTCGCCCTTGCCCTCTTCCTGTGTGGTGGGCTCATCGGCGGCGTTGACGACGGTGACCGGGGCGATCTGTTCGAGGGACTCCTTGATCTTGCTGGCCTCGCCGACGACGACGATGACCAGCTTCTCCGGGTCGATCAGCGTCCGGGCGGCCTGGAGAACCTCCGTCGCCTTGGTTTGTCGAATTCCGTCGAGATATCGCTGTAGATAGTCCGTCGGCAACTCCTCCGTCTCGATCATCCAAAGGTCGCCGACCGTGGCCTGCGGCGTCTCGCGGTTTCCGGGGAAGGCGCCCGTCAAATACGTCTGGGTATCGCGGACTTCCGCATCGGCGGGCGGCTCGGCGCGCATTTTCCCGATCTCGTCGAGGATGACGCGGATCGTCTCGGCCGTTGAGGGCGTCTTGGTGAAAGTGCTGATTTGGAGTTCGCCGTCGAAGCGGTTCGCGGAGATGCCGCCCCGAGCGCCGTAGGTCAGTCCCTTGTCCACCCGGATCGCCTTGTTCAGCCGGCTGTTGAATCCGCCGCCGAAGATGTTGTCCAACACCCGCGAGGTGAAATAAAGCGGATCGCTGCGCCGGATGCTGCGATGGCCGACGCGAATCTGGCTCTGCACCGAACCGGGCCGGTCGTACAGGTAGATGTGCGTGTCGCCGGAGGGCGGGATTTTCGCCAGGATCGGCGCCTCGAACGACGTTGAGACCTTCCAATCTTCGAGGTACTTCGCGGCGAGCTTGAAACCGTCCTCCGGCGCCAGGTCGCCGGCCAGATAGAGAACGGCGTTTTCGGGCCGGACATGGCGTGACCACCACTGACGGGCGGCCTCCGGCGTGATGTTGTCCAGGTCGTCGAGCTCGCCGGTGGCGGTGCGGCTGTAGGGATGATCGCCGTACAACTGCCGCCGAAACTCGCGTTCCGCAAGGTATTCCGGCGTCTTGCTCGACACCAGCAGCCCCATCCTCGTCTGCTTCATCATGATGTCGAACTCGTCCCGCGGAAACGTCGGGTTCGCGATCACGTCGCGCATGAGCTCCAGTGCCAGACCCGCCTTGTCCAGCAGGGCCGTCGCCTGCACCCGGGCGGTGTCCATGCTCGACGAGCCGGATAGCCCGACGGCATTGGATTCGAGAATCTTGGCCAGTTCCTTGGCGTCCCGCGTCGTCGTGCCCTGGGTCAGCATGTCCATCGCCGCCTGGGCCACGCCGGGCATTGTCTCCGACCACGAACCGCTCTTGATGCCGAGGGTCATCGACACCATCGGGACCTCGTGATTGCTGACCACGATGACCCGAAGTCCGTTGTCCAGCGTCTTCTCGGCGGACGGCGTGTCGGGATACTCCTTCAGCGGATCGGCGATCGGCGGCTCGACGGGAAAGCCCTCCGGCCGCTCGGCGCCGGCCTTGGGGCCGGTGCGTTTTGCGACGCGATTGGCGCCGTCGTCCTCGACCGGCGGTTTTTCATCGGGGTTGTCAGCGTCGTCGCCGCCGAAGAGCGAGCCGACCATGCCGCCGACGCTGGGCTCGATGGAGATGTTGAACGTATTGTCCTTCGTGAGGTACTTGGCGGCGACGCGCTGCACGTCTTTCAGAGTGACGGCGTCGATCTCATCGAGCCGGCGGTTGATGCGCTCCGCGTCGCCGTAGAGAACGGCGTATTGACCGAGTAGCCGCGCCTTGTTGGCGACGGTCAACGCGCCCAGGACCTCCGAGCGGCGCTGCTGGGTCTTCATCTTTTCGAGTTCTTCCTCGGTGATGCCGGTCTTGCGCACTTCGCCGATGTGGCGCTTGACGATCTTCATCAGCTCCTTCTTTTCGCCGAAAGGAAGCAGGACGCCGCCGGCACCGGCGATCCCGGCGCTTTCAAACGCGAACGCGCCCGCCAGGGCGACCTGGGCGATCTTCTTGTCCTTGACGATGTCCACGTAGAGCCGGCTCGACTCCCCGCCGCCCAGCGCGCCCATGAGCATCTGCAACGGCAGGTAGTCCTCGTGCTGCATCGCCACGGCGTGGTAGACGACGCCCACGACCGGCAGCGGCCCCTTGTCCTCCTTGATCTTGATGGTCTTCGGCTTGCCGGGTTTCTCGGGCTTGCAGGCCGCCCGCTCGGGTTGAGGGCAGGGCGGAATCCACTCGAAGTATTCCCGCGCCAACCGCTGGACCGTCTCGTGGGGCGCGGCGCCGACGACGACCAGCGTCGCGTTGTTCGGCGCGTAATAGCGGTCCCAAAATGCGCTGACTTCCTCGACGCGCGACTGGCGCAGGTGCGAAATCTGTCCGCCGGGCGTCCATCCGTAACACTGATCGCCGTAGATTTCGCCGAGGAGCTTCTCGGCGATGCGTCCGTAGGGGCGGTTGTGCCCCATGCGCAGCTCTTCCTCGACGACCTTGCGCTCGGTTTCGAAACCCTTCTTGTCGATCTTCAGGAACGCCATGCGCTCGGATTCGAGCCACAGGACGAGCTCGAGCTGATTGCTCGGCAACTCCTGGACATAGACGGTCTGGTCGAACGCGGTATAGGCGTTGCAGTTTCCTCCGACCCGGCGAATGTTGTCGAAGTGCCCAGTCTCGCTGAGCCGATCGGTGCCGCGAAACATCATGTGCTCGAACATGTGGGCGAAACCCTGGCGGCCCTCGTCCTCGTTCTTCGCGCCGACGTGGTACCAGACCTGCACCGCGACGATCGGGCATGAGAAGTCTTCGAGCGTGATGACCTTCATGCCGTTGCCCAGCTCGAGCTCCGCAAACGGATAGCGGCGCTCGCCGGCGACGGATGCCCCGGTGAAAAGCAGAACGATCAACGAAAACAGGTAAACTCGTTTCATGGCAGGATGTCCTCCGATGGGCATGCCGAGGGATTCTTGAACAGTCAGAATATACCCCCGCCGGGGGTTATCCGAAAGCATACGGTGCGCAGCGACCCATTGTGGCACCGGCCAATGGCCGGCGCGAACCGGCTATTAGCCGGTTCCACAAGTGTTGAGTCAGTGCCCAGGTGGCGTCTCGCTTGACGCGGCTTTTCGCGCCGCCGATACGCGTCATATACTGCCCGTTTCTCACAAAAAGGGGAGCGCATTGATGAAGCGATTCGGGGCCGCCTTCGCCCGATGGTCTCAAAGATGGATGCCCGACCCGTTCGTCCTCGCCTGCGGGCTGTCAGTCTTCGTCATCATCTCCGCCGTCGCCGTTCCCCAACACGAGTCACTCGTGGAGCAATCGCTGTTGCATCGCATCCCCGCCGTTGCTGACTTGTGGCTCAACGGACTTTGGGACGCGGGCTTTCTGACGTTCGCCCTGCAGATGTGCTTCGTCCTGCTGACCGGATTCGCTTTGGCCAAGGCCCCGCCGGCGGTCCGCCTGCTCGGGCGCCTCGCGGGCCGCATTCGCACCGAGCGCGCCGCGGTCACGTGGACGGCGGCGCTGTCCTGCGCCGGCTGCTGGATCAACTGGGGCTTCGGGCTCATCGCCGCCGGCGTATTCGCCAGCCGCCTGCGGAGTGAATTCGCTGCCCGCGGCCGTCGCTGTCACGGCGCGCTGCTTGTCGCCGCCGCGTACGTCGGCATGATGATCTGGCACGGCGGGTTGTCCGGCTCGGCCCCGCTGAAGGTCGCCGAAAGCGGCATCGCCCTGGCGAACGGAAAGACGATCGCCCCGATTTCGATCGACGAGATGACGCTCTCTACAGGCAATCTCGTCTTGTCGCTCGTGCTGCTCGTCGGCGTTCCGCTCCTCATTCGCCAGATGGCGTCGAAAACCGACGCAGCCGATCGCGCATCGATCGAAAGCGCGGTCGCCCATCCTCCCTCCGGCAGCAACGAACGCGATCGAACCGACATCGGGGCAAACGAACGACAAACCATTGCCGACCGACTCAACCGGACGGCCGTGCTCCCCGTGCTCGTGGCGGCCGTCGGCAGCATCGCGCTGGTCAATACCGTTCGTCGCCACGGCAGCGCCGCGATCGATCTGAACTTCGTCAACACGGTGTTTCTCGTCGCCGGCCTCCTCCTGCACGGCAACCTCGCGTCCTACGTCGCCGCCGTCGGCGAAAGCGGCCGAGCCATCGCCGGCATCGTCCTTCAGTTTCCCTTCTACGCGGGCATTCAGGGCGTGATGCAGGACGCCGGCATCGCCGCGTGGCTGTCGAGCGCCTTCCTTGACGGCTCGGTCCGCATTGCCGACGCGCTGGGCGTGCCCGCCACGGTGACGTTTCCCATCGCGACGTTTCTCTCGGCGGGGATCGTCAATATCTTCGTGCCATCCGGCGGGGGCCAGTGGATCGTGCAGGGACCGATCGTCTGCGAGGCGGCGCAAGCGCTCGGCGCGCCTTTCGGGCAGGCGGTCATGGCCCTGTCCTACGGCGACGAGTGGACCAACATGATCCAACCCTTCTGGGCCATCCCCCTGATGGGCCAGACCGGCGTGAACGTGCGCGAATTCATGGGCTACTGCGCCCTGATCATGCTGCTGGCGGCGCCGGTCTATCTGATCGCCCTGGTGACACTCTATTGACGCGGTGCATCGGTTGATCGCTTAGTCGCATCCCGCCGCAAATGCGCGGATGATCACGCCCCGCGCTGCACCGCATGATTGGGGTACTTCCCCGCCGCGTGCAGCCGCCCGAGGTGGATGTAGCTGGCGAGCACTTCCTCGAGGTACTGCCGCTCGACGTCGGTCGTGTCGCGGACGATGCGCCCGGGAACGCCCATCACCACCTTGCCGTCGGGCACCATCGTCCCCGGGGCCAGCACGGCGCCGGCCGCGATGATGCAGCCCGATCCGATCTCGCAGTCGTCGAGGATGATCGAGCCGATGCCGACCAGCGTCCGTGGACCGACGCGGCGGCAGTGGACGACGGCACGATGGCCGATGCCGACGTCGTCGGCGATGTCCAGCGGCACGCCGCGATTGGTGTGGATAATCGTTCCGTCCTGGATGTTGACGCGGGCCCCGATGCGGATCGGCGAGACGTCGCCGCGGATCACGACGTGGTGCATGACCGTACACTGATCGCCGAGCGAAACCTCGCCGCCGACGTATGCGGTCGGCGCGACATACACCTCGCGCCCCAGCGTGACGCGGTCGGGCAAATCCTGAAAGTCAAACATCGCGGCGGATTGTAGGGACGCGCTCGGAATTGTGCGATTCGGTGGGACACCCTTTGCTCTCAATCCCGATCCTCTTGCGCCTCGCCGGTCATCGGAACGAAGCTGACCGGGATCACGCGGCGACGTTCGAGCGATCCGTCGGGAAGCTTCGTCAGCAGGATCAACTCCTGCCCGAACATCCCCGCCCCGACCGGGATGCACATCCGCCCGCCAACCGCCAGTTGCTCGATCAGCGGATCGGGCACGTCTTCGGGTGCGCAGGTCACGATGATCGCGTCGAACGGCGCCGCCTCGGGCCAGCCGCGGTAGCCGTCGCCGATGCGCGTGCGGATCGTCTCGTAGCCCCTGCGCTCGAGCAGCTTGATGGTCCGCCGGGCCAGCGGCTCGACGATCTCGATCGTATAGACCTCGTCGGACAGCTCCCCCAGCACCGCCGCCTGATAGCCCGATCCGGTGCCGATCTCCAGCACCTTCTCGCCGGGGGCGATCGACAGCAGGTCGGTCATCAGGGCCACGATGTACGGTTGCGAGATGGTCTGGTCGTATCCGATGGGCAGTGGCCCGTCGGTGTGCGCCATCGACTCGAGATCGGCTGGAACGAACCAGTGCCGCGGCACGTTTCGCATGGCGGCCAGCACGCGCTCGTCCCGCACCCCGCGGGCTCGGATTTGTCGCTGCACCATTGACTCGCGCTCGGCCGCCCACTCGTCGCTTCGCGGCCGGGCCGCCTGAGTCGTCGATGATGAATGCGCTGGGGCCGTGGCGGTGACGCCTGCCGAATCCGAATCGGATCGGGCCGAACCCGCCGCGTCGCGATTGGTCGACGGTCGACACGCGGCCGACAGCAGAATCGCAATCGACAATGGAATGGCACGCGCTACGGTTGGGCGACAACCGCCGATAGGTGCGCATAGCCCGCCTGCAACCAAACCGTTGCGTCCGTACAGCACGTCAATGCGCAAGCAGCCCATGTCGATATTGTATCGCTGCCGAAGTCGAGTAGGTCGGGTCATCGACCCGACAAATCGCGGGCGCAAATCCCAAAAAGTCGGGTCGATGACCCGACCTACGAGACTACAATTGCGGCGGGCGAACGTGCAATCGTTAGGAGTGCATCCAATGGCCAAGCAGACCGTCGCCGTGCTGGGGGCTTCGAGCGATCCGAGCAAGTACAGCAACAAGGCCGTCCGGGCCTACCTTCGCAAGGGTTGGGATGTCTTTCCGGTCAATCCCAGGGGTGGCACGATCGAGGGGCTCCAGGTCTACGCCCGCATCGAGGACATTCCCGTGGCCATCGACCGCGTGACGCAGTACCTCCCGCCGGCGGTCGGCGTCGGCGTGCTGGAGGGCGTCGCGAAGGCCCATCCGAAGGAGTACTTCGTCAACCCCGGCGCGGAGAGCGACGAACTGGTGGCGAAGGCGAAGGAGCTGGGCCTGTCGCCGATGCTGGCGTGCAGCATCATCGACATCGGCGCGAGCCCGAGCGAGTTTCCGGGGTAGAGAGCGGGGCGCGGTGTGCCACTGCTAAAGAGCAAGTGCAAAGGCACCGGATCGTTACTTACGCTGGCGGTAGAGGTTCTTGTCGACCACGGCGGACATCGCCGCGGTATCGAGCGAGCCGCCGAGAAATTCGTTCAACCGAACAATGTCGGCAGCGGGCGCAGCGAGCATGTCGTTGTAATTGACCTCGATGCAGTCCATGCACGACTGCTTCTTGGCCCAGCCCATCACGTGCTCCAGATGCTTGGAGAGCATCTGGCCCATTTCCTCGTCGGAGGGGCCGCCTTCCTTGAGCGTGCCGCGGCGGACCATCATCTGCCGCTGCGAGGCGAGTATTTCGCCGATGTCGCGGCGCATGAAGACGACCTTGTATGGATATTCAGGCGGTAAATCGAGCAGAAGCTGGGCGATCATCTTGACCACCTTGCCCCTGGCGGCAGGCAGCCAGGCCTTGTCTTCCTTGATCTTCTTGACCCGCTCGAACTCGTAGTAGCCCTTGGGGTTGTCCTCGTCGGCGCTGCGGACACCGTCGGTGACGGGCGACAGGCCGCCGGCCTCGAGCATCTTCATCATCATGCTGGTGCCGGACCGGGGCAGGCCGGAGACGACGATAATTGCGTTTTCCAGACTCATGGGTGGATGCTTTCCAAATCGTTATTCGCCAATCATTGGGGATCGCGCCCGTCGGCGGCGAGTGGCGCATGATAATCGGCCCCGCTTTCGTGTCCAAATCAGCCGCGGCGGGCCGCGGCGGAGATCGGGCCAATAGAAATGCCCGGCCGTGCGAGATGCATCGACCGGGCATGGTTGTGGCGTCCCTTTGTCCGCGGGGCCCTGGGGGCTGGTCGCGCCGCCGGCGCCGATCGCGGACGAGTTCGGACCGTCGCTGGATGGATTACCAGGCGACCGAATAGCGCCGCGTCTTGCGGCCGCGCATCGTGCGGTGGGCCGTGATGCGGCGGCCATGGCTCTTGCGGGCGTAGCTGCGCTTGGCATAGCGGCGGCCCGTCTTGTTCTTGATCGTGCCCTTGTGGCTGCCGGAGATGAACTGGGTCATCGTGAAGTTCTTGGTGATCCAGATGATGCCGCCAAAGCCGAAGGTCTTCCACTGCTTGGCGAACTGCTTGAGTTCGATGCAGATCTGCTTGGCTTCATTCTTCAGGAAGCGCATCTCGACGGGGCTGATAGCGATCATGTACCGTCGTTTGAATCGCTTGAACTGATTCTGCTTTCGCGTGATCTGCGACTTGAAGGTGCCCTTGCCGATGTTCTTGACGTTCGATGGCATTTTGTCTTCCTCATGCATGAGACAAATGTTCCGAATTCCCCGGCCCATTACCGGAGAGCACGAAAATGTGGTCGGCCAGCTTGGCGCGCGAGTTAAGCATCTGATCAGGCCTTTCGGATTATTATTTCAAGTAGCGGGGACGCCGGGAGCGGCCCGCCAAACGGACCACCGCACATAAGCCGTGATTTGTTATGCGGTTACAGCCGCGGCCTGGGGTCGGCCCGCGTCCGGGCGCGCGGGCCGACCGAGAGCGAATTTTCTTGTCAATGGCGCGAGTTTCGCGGGTCCATTGGCATGCGGAATCACGGTGCGGAGCATTTCAAATTCCCCTCGGCGGCCGATACTCCGCCGGGTGCGCGGCGATCAGGCGGCGCGCCGGAGCGGGGGCGCGGCCGGCGCGGATCGCGCGATCGGTTGTGAATTGATGCGACGCGGTCTTCGGCGACGTGGTTCGAGTCCGTACCGCCGGCGGTTATGATGCTGCCCGAGGGGCGGCGGAGACCTCGATGAGGAAAGGGGGCCGGCCGACCCTCCGAGGTGCAGGGAGGCAGACCGACATGACCGAATCGCCGGCGCCGACTTTCGCCCACCTCCACGTCCATACCCATTACAGTCTGTTGGACGGCGCCAACCGCATCGACGAACTGGTGCGGGCGGCCAAAGACATGAACATGCCGGCGATCGCCATCACCGATCACGGCAACATGTTCGGCGTGATCGATTTTTACCGCGCCGCCGTCGCCGCCGGCGTCAAGCCCATCATCGGCATGGAGGCCTACATCGCGCCCGGCGACCGGCGCGCCAGGGAAGCGGACGCCCGGGGGGAGACGAACTACCACCTGCTCCTGTTGGCGATGAACACGGCGGGCTATCGCAACCTCCTGAAGCTCGCCACGATCGGCTACTGCGAAGGATTTTACTACAAGCCGCGGATCGACCGCGACACGCTGGCGGCGCATCACGAGGGGTTGATCTGCACCAGCACCTGTCTCGGCGCGGAAATCCCCATGACCCTGATGCAGCGCGACCGGGCGGCCGCCGAGCGGGTCGCCGACTGGTACCTGTCGGTCTTCGGCCCGGAGCGGTTCTACATCGAGCTCCAGGACCACGGCATCGAGGAGCAACGGGTGATCAACCCGGAGTTGATCGACATCGCCGGTCGCCGCGGGCTGGGGCTGATCGCGACGAACGACGTGCATTACCTTCGGCACGAAGACGTCGAGGCCCACGACGTGCTGTGCTGCATCAACACCAAGGCCCTGCAAAGCGACGTCGACCGCTTCAAGTTCCCCACCGATCAATTCTATCTCAAGAGCCCCGAGGAGATGGCGGCGCTGTTCGGCGGGCAGGCATCGGCGATTTCCAACACGCTGCGCATCGCGGAGATGTGCAACGTCGAGCTCGATTTCAAGACCCGGCACACGCCGGTCTATCGGCCGCCCCGGGAGATCAGCGCCGAGGACTACCTCCGCGAACTCGTGTTGCAGGGGGCGGCGCGGCGCTACGGCGACATCTCGGACGATCTCCGCGAACGCATCGATTACGAATTGGACGTGATCCAGAGCAAGGGCTTCTCCAGCTATTTCCTGATCGTCTGGGATTTCGTTCACTACGCGCGGGACCACGGCATTCCGTGCGGCGCGCGGGGCAGCGGCTGCTCGTCGGTCGTGGCATACTGCCTGAATCTGTCGCAACCGGATCCGCTGCGCTACGGGCTTTATTTCGAGCGGTTCATGGACCCCGACCGCGACGAAATGCCCGACATCGACATCGACATCTGCCAGGACGGCCGCGAGGACGTGCTGCGGTACGTCCGCGAGAAGTACGGGCACGTGGCCCAGATCATCACCTTCGGCACCCTCAAGGCGCGGGCAGCAATTCGCGACGTCTGCCGGGTGCTCGGCGTGCCGCTGGTCGAGGCGGACCGCGTCGCCAAGCTCGTCCCGGAAGAGCTGAAGATGACGCTGGACAAGGCGCTGGCCCGCGAGCCGGAGCTGGCCAGACTCTACGAGGAAGAGCCGCAGGTCCGCCGGGTCATCGACATCGCCCGGCGCGTCGAGGGGCTGGCCCGCCACGCCGGGGTCCACGCGGCCGGCGTGGTGATCGCGGACGAGCCGCTGGACGGACTGCTCCCGCTCTACAAGTCGCCGTCATCGGACGCGCTGATCACGCAATTCGAGGGACCGACGGTCGAGGCGATCGGGCTGTTGAAGATGGACTTTCTCGGCCTGCGGACGCTGAGCGTGCTGGCGATGACGTGTCGGCTCATCGGAGAGAACCGCGGAGAGACGATCGATCTCGAGAAACTCGACCTGTCGGACGAAAAGGTCTTCGCCCTGTTCGCCGCGGGACAGACCAAGGGCGTGTTTCAGTTCGAGTCAGGCGGCATGCGCGACGTGTTGATGAAGATGCGGCCGAACCGCATCGAGGACCTGATCGCGGCCAACGCGCTCTATCGCCCCGGTCCGATGGTGAACATCGACGCCTACGTCGCGCGCAAGCACGGCGAGCAGTGGCGCACGCCGCACAGAATCATGGACGACGTGCTGGCCGAGACCTACGGCATCATCGTCTACCAGGAGCAGGTGGCCCGACTGGTCAATCAACTCGGGGGCATCGAGCGCCAGCGCGCATTTCGACTGGCCAAGGCGATCAGCAAGAAAAACATGAAAATGATCGAGGCGGAGCGGCAACCGTTCATCGACGGTTGCCTGGCCAAGGGGCTGGAGCGCCGCGTCGCCGAGGAAATCTTCAATCAGATCCTGCCCTTCGGCGAGTACGCCTTCAACAAGGCGCACTCGACGGGATACGCGCTGATCGCGTTTCAATCGGCGTATCTGAAGACCTACTATCCGCTGGAGTTCATGGCGGCGCTGCTGACCTATGAAATGGGGGATACCGACAAGGTTGTCGAATACATCGAGGAATCGCGCCGCCTGGGGACCGACGTGAGGCCGCCGGACATCAACTCCAGCGGCGTCAATTTCACTCCCGTCCCCGCGAAGACCGCCGGCGAGCGCCCCTACCTGCGGTTCGGCCTCGCCGCGATCAAGGGAGTCGGGGAAAAGGCGGTTCGGGCGATCATCGACGCCCGGCAAACGGGTGGAGCATTCAGCCATCTGTTCGACTTCTGCGAGCGCATCGATGGTTCGCTGGTCAATCGCGGCGTGATCGAGGCGCTGATCAAGGCCGGCGCGTTCGACGGAACGGGCGCCATGCGCAAGGCCTTACAAACAGCGCTGGACCGGGCCCTGTCGACCGGGGCGGCGACGCAGCGCGATCGCCAGGCGGGCCAGTTGAACATGTTCGACGTCCCCGGCGTCGAGGCGCCGACGGCGCCGATCGACCTGTCCGGTGAGGAATGGACCGAGGCGGAGATGCTGGCGCACGAGAAGTCGGTGCTGGGCTTTTACGTCACCAGCCATCCGCTCACCCGCGAGGCGGAATTCATGCGCCGCTTCGCCACGGCGGACTGCGCCGACCTGGAGCGCCTGGGTGATCGGACGGACGTCGTCGTCGCGGGGATGGTCAGCCGGATGAGGACGGTCGCCTCCCGCGGCGGCCGCAAGCCGGGCTCGAAGCTCGCCGTGTTGACGTTCGAGGACCTGACCGGATCGATCGAGGCGGTCGTGTACAGCGAGGAGCTCGATCGATGCCGCGAACACGTCGGACCGGACCAGCTCCTGTTCCTTCGCGGCACTGTCGACCGCCGGCGCGAAGCGGCGGCGCTTCGCGTTTCCGAGGTCATCCCGATGGATGAAGGCCCGGCGCGGCTGGCGGAGGCCGTGATCCTCAACGCCGGGCGGGGCATCGAGCCCGCGGCGTTTGCGCAGGTGCGCGACGTGTGCCGGCGTCATCCGGGGGACCGGCCGCTTTTTCTTCGGCTTAGCGGACCGGACCAGACGGCCCTGCTGCGATGCGACGCGGACTGTTCGGTGCGGCCGGGAGACGGATTTCGGCGCGAGGTCGAAGCCCTCCTCGGCGAGGGAACCGTGGAGATCGTCGGTCCGCGCAAGCCGCCGGTAATCTCGAACCGCTTGGGCGCCGAGAGAGGTTCGAGGGAATCCCCGTCGTCGAGCGAGCCGGCCCAGGTTTGACGACGCCGCCGTCGCTTTGCGGCGCTATGATCGTGGCAGTAAAACACGCCCTATGGCCGTCGCCTCGGAAAAGACCGAAATCGCCCGATCGATCGCCGACGCGCGGAAGCGCGTCGCCGCCGCGCGCCGCGCGGGGCGCGACGTGGCGCTGGTCCCGACCCTGGGAGCTCTGCACGCCGGGCACATGAGTCTGATCGACGCGGCGAAGAAGAGCGGGGCGTATACGGTCGTCAGCATTTTCGTCAACCCGACGCAATTCGGGCCGAACGAGGACCTCGCCGCCTACCCGCGAACGCCGCAGCGCGACCTCTCCGCGTGCGCCGAGGCCGGCGTCGAGATCGTTTTCACGCCGGTCGCCGCGGAGATGTATCCGCCGGGAGATCAGACCCGCGTGCAGCCCGGGCCGCTGGCGGATGCGCTGTGCGGACCGTTTCGCCCCGGACATTTCCGCGGCGTCTGCACCGTCGTGGCCAAGCTGTTTCAGATCGTGCAACCCGACGCCGCGTATTTCGGACGAAAGGACGCGCAACAGGCGCTGATCATCGAGCGCATGGTGACCGACCTGTGTATGCCGGTGAAGATCGTGACCTGCCCGTTGATTCGCGACGCCGACGGGCTGGCCCTGTCGAGTCGCAACGTGCGACTCGGCGCCGAGGACCGGGCCGAGGCGCTGTGCCTGTACCGCGCGTTGAAAAGGGCCGAGACGTTGCTCAAGGGCGGATCGCGGTCCACGGGCAGCATCATCGCCGAGATGCGGCGGGAGATTTCACCGCGCGCGGACGTGAAAGTGGACTATCTGAGCATTGTCGATCCGCAGACGCTGGAGCCGATCGGCGGATCGGCCCGCCGGGCGCTGGTCGCCGGGGCGATCCGGATCGGCGGCGTTCGCCTGATCGACAATCTGCTGGTGGACATGGGTTAGCGCCGAACGCGGCCGCCGATAGGAATCTATGACCGGGCCGCGTCCCGATGGAAAGACGACATGTATCCCACGATGTTCAAACTGCCTTACCTGCCGGACTGGCTCGCCGACATCAAGAGCTATGGCGTGATGATGACCATCGCGTTCCTGACCGGCATCTGGATGTCGTGCCGGCGGGCGGACAAGAGCGGGGGCAATCCGGACACGGTCTTGAACATCGGGTTCATCGCACTGATCTTCGGCATCGCCGGCGCGCGTCTGATGTACGTGCTGCACTACTGGGACAGCCGGTTCGCCACGCAGCCGCATCCATACTGGGCGATCATCGATATCCGTGCCGGCGGGCTGGAGTTCTGGGGCGGGCCGATCCTGGCCATCCCGGCGATCGCGATCTACCTGCGCTACATCGCGAAAGCATCGGCGCGATGGTACCTGGACATGGCGGCGCCGGCGCTGGCCTGGGGGCTGGCGGTCACGCGGATCGGCTGTTTTCTCAATGGCTGCTGCTGGGGGGCGACCTGCGTCGATCCCCACGATCCATCCCGCGAACAACCACAGTACGCCTGGGCCGTGCAATTTCCCTTTGCAAGCCCCGCGATGACGCAGCAATATCGCTTCGGTCAACTGACGCTTCCCAAAGAACTGATCTACGTCAACGAGCGGTCCGGCGAGAGCTTTCCGATGCCGCGGCAGTTCCTGCTCGAAGCCGTCGAAGACGACGGGCAACAGTATGGCCGGCTGCAAGTGCGATTCCAGGCGGCGTTCGCGGAACTGGCGAAGGCGCAGAAAGAGGGCGTGGAATCCGAGGCGTATGCACGGGCAAAGAAGGAATCCGACGCGACGCGGGACGCGCTGACGCGATTCCGCAGTACGCCGATCGGCAACGTCGAAGTCCATTGCCAGAAATACGGCCTGACCGCCGCGGAACTGTTGGCGCTGGCGGACCATCAGCACTTTCGATCCAAGCCGGTGCATCCGGTTCAACTGTACGAGACGGTTTCCGCCCTGCTGATTTCGCTCATCCTCGGTCTGATGTTCTACTACCGGCGGCGGCACGGCATCGTTCTGCCCTGGTTTCTGATTCTCTACTCCATCTCCCGCGTGGTTCACGAATTGATCCGTCAGGACAATCCGCTGGACGTCGGCGGCGTGACGATCTCGCAGGCGATCAGCGCGGTGACCTTTTCCCTGGGTGTCATCGGCCTGTGGTGGTTGTATAATAAGATGCCCATGGTCAGCCCGCGGGTCGTGCCATACATCCCGCCGCAAGACGATCCCGCTCCCGGGAAGTCGTCGTAAGCCGCCTTCGCCCGCACCTCACCGCCGGGCCGCAGGAGGACCTGCCATGCCGCCGATTGCGCCGCGCCGGAAACCCGTCGCCAGCGTCCTGATCGTCCTCCTCCTGGCGGGCCTCGTCGAAGCGGCGCCGCCGCGGATGACTTTTCGCAACAACCTGCTGCCGGGCCACCTGACGCGCCATCACCTGACGCGCACGACGCGCCGCATCACGCAGAAGCCCGAATTCAAGGAGACGTTCGTTTATCGCCAGCAGGGCGAGCTGACCCAGGTGAACATCGAAGAGGCCCAGCCCGGCAACGTCCTCGTGTATCAGATGATCGACGACGGTCCCGCGAAGGCCGTCAGTCTGTTCCGCGGCGCGGAGCGGATCAAGAAAATCCCGAACGCGACAAAGTTGAATCTACCGAAGGGCTCGACGCGGCTGCACAGCGCGACGCGCACGGCGCGTGACGCGCCGGCGCAGGTGCCGCTGTCGGATTCGGCGCAGCGCGTCGTGATGGAGGCCCTCCTGGATTTCGCCCATTGGCCCCGGGAAAAGCTCGATGCGGGCCATCGCTGGGAGCGGACGCTCAACCTCGACGGCTTCGAGGGCAAGCAGACGTTCGAGTTCGTCGACCTGGTGCGCGTCAGGGAGGACGTGACGGCGCGGGTCACGATGTTCGTCGAGGGGACGTTCACCGGCCCGCTGGAGCGTGATTACGAATTCGAAAAAGGCCAGGCGATCCTTCACTGGTCGCGGCCCGAACGGACGCTGGTCCGGCTCGAAGCCCAAGCCACCTACCGGCGCAAGCGGCAGGATGGCGAGGAATCATTCCGGCTCAAGCTCGACGCGGACCTGACCCACGTCGACATGCTCGACGAGGATGCGCAGGAAGAGGTGCGCGTGCAGCTCACGGCGTTCGCCGGGGCGCTGGAACAGTCGAGACGGGGACACCCGCGCGAAGTCGTGCAGATTTGCCGTGAGTATCGCGGGCGTTGGCCGCGGTCGATGTGGGAGCCGGCGATCAGGGAGTTGGAAGATCAGGCGACGGCGCGCTACGCCGGGGCCGGGCGCCTGACCTCCAAGCAGCTCCGCCAGGCGCTGTCCAGCGGCATCCTGGCCTGGGAGGCGGCCTGGCAGAGCCGGGAATACGACGTCCTCGAAACGAGCGAGCGCGCGTTTTCCGAGCTGGCGGAGGAATACCGCGACAAGCTCATTCGCCTGGCCCAGGGCAAGGACGACGCTCCCCGCAGCCAGGCGATGTTTGCCCTGGCGTTCAGCGTCCGTCCTGACGACCTGGCCATCGTGCAGAAGGCGGCGGCCGACAAGTCCGTGCGCGTCCGGCGCATGGCCCTGGCGGGACTGGCGGCGAGCCGGGCGCGACACGTCAGCGTCGAGACGTTGATCGCGGCCCTGGGCGACGAGAACGTCGGCGTGCGGCGGCGGGCCTGCCAGGCCGTGGCCGCGTGCGTTCCGCCGGAGCACTACTCGATCGTGACCGTCGTGGACAAGATCAACCACCTGATGATTTTCGACGAGGCCGACGCGGTTCGCCGGGCGGCGGTGCAGGCGCTGGCGGCGGTCGGCGCGCCGGCCGACGTGCCGAAACTCAAGAAGGCCCTGAGCCACGAGCTCAATCAGGAAATTCGCCGCGAAATCGAAAACGCGATCGACATCCTCGAGTCGAAATCGTAGCGGTCGCCCGCGGAATAATCGCGCCGGCCTTCATGGTTCGGCCGGCTGCGCCAGCGACCACAACCACCAGCGGCGTTTCGGCGCTTCTCCCGGCTTCGTTTGCCGGACGGCGTACACCGTGGCGATGCTCCCGTCGTCGAGCCGCAGACGCCAGAAGTGCTTGCGGACATACCGATCACCGCTGCGGTGGTGTTCCCGCTCGGAGGCCTTCCATGCTTCCAGCACCGCCTGGATTCGGTAGCGGCGATCTCTCCAGGTGAACCCGACGGGCAGGCCGGGCAGCCCCCGGGCCATCGCGGCGGTGTCAAACGTTCCCGCGTCGGGCACGATCGGTTCCGATACAAACGCGTCCCCGTCCCGGGTTGTCGGCTTCGACTTGCCCATGGCCAGATCATAGGGTCAAAGGTCGAGTCCGGGGGCGGGTCCAATCAATCGCTATCGGCGTACATTCACTTAAGGACGGACTTCGGCGCGTCGATAATCCACGCGACCGCTCGGGCCGGCGATCGCATGATCGGACCCGGCGCGGCGAGTGCGGCCGATCGATCAGGAGACGTGCCTTGTCGCAGTCCAGGGAATCCCCGGTGGCGCTCGTCTCACCGCCGCGCCCGGTTCCGGCGACGGTTTGCGTCGGGGCGATGTTCGGGGGCGGCCGCACGCAGTTCGGCTGGCTGCTGCTGGCGGCGGCGGTGGCGCCGGTCTGGTGGCTGGCGCAGGATCCGTCGTTCAGCCCGATCGAGGCGTTCGCGATGCTCGGGCCGACGAAGGAAGTCCAGGGCGTGGTCACCAAACTGATCGAAGGGCGGAAGGACAGATTCGCGCCGTTTGCCCGCGACGGATACGGCCATGAATACCGCATGGAGCGCGTGGAGATCCGCGGCGTGCGCTACGGTTACAGAGGACCGGATGGCGCGCCGCTAACCGGCGTGGCCTACGGCCTGCGACAAAACACGCATGACAGGTACGCCGACGTCGGGGCGTCGATCCCGGTGAAGTACTCGACCTGGCGGCCGCAACTGTCCAAGGTGTCGGGCCTCTCCGGAGAGACGGAGGCCAGGACGTGGTGCGTGACGGCGCTGTTCTGGGGCGCGATCCTCGTCGGCGGGATGGGATTGATGATGGCTGGCGAGGCCGTCATCCGCGGGTTGTCGGGCATCCGATTGATGGGCAAGGGGAAGCTGGCGGCGGGCCGGCTCATTCACAGCGAGACGGTCGCTCGCGGGGGCGGCCGGCAGTCGACTCGCCGACTGACCTACGCATTCAACGACGGCAGCGCCGATCATCGGGCGACCGTCATCAGCGATGCGTCGGGCGAAGAGTTGGCGGCGTTGGAAGAGCAGCCGATCTTTTATAACCCGCGGCGCCCCGGCGACGACGCGATCGCGGCGGGGGAGATCGCCGGACGCCTGGAAATCGACAAGTCCGGCCATCTGACCGAGGGCGACTCCAATCCCTACCATTTCCTCTGGCTCCCGGTGGCCTGCGCGATGGTTTACGCCTGGTTCGTGTTGAATCAGTTGGACATGACCGATCCGCCCAGTCTGGCGTTCCTTTCGTCGGTCCTGGGTGGATGAAATTGCGCCCGCCGGCCGATACACTCTGTGCAGGGACCGGGCGGCCATTCTCGAAAGGGCAGACGATGCAGAATCAATATTCCTCTCAAGAGCGCACTGCGACGCAGTTCAACGCCGGCGAATTCGTCACGGACGGGATCGCTCCGCCGATGGCCGTCGCCGATCGCGGCCGGTTTATCGTGCGGACGTACCTGCACCTGTTCGGGGCGGTGCTGGCGTTCGTGGGCATCGAGGCCGCGATCTTTGCATCGGGGTTTCACGTCACGATCACGGACTCGATGCTGAGCGTCAGTTGGCTCGTGCCGCTCGGGGCGTTCGTGCTCGTGTCGTACATTGCCACCCGGTTTGCCCATACCGCGGGGTCGCTTCCGGCGCAGTATCTCGGATTGGGTCTTTTCGTCGTCGCGGAGGCGTTCATCTTTGTTCCGTTGTTGACGATCGCCAACGCCTATGCTCCCGGCGCGATCCAGAGCGCGGCGTTGTGCACGCTCCTGGGCTTCGGCGGCCTGACGCTGGTCGCGTTCGGCACGCGCAAGGACTTTTCATTTCTCGGCGGCGTCCTGGGCTTTTCGCTGGTGTGCGCCATGGTGGCGATCGTCGCCAGCGTGATCTTCGGATTCGAGCTCGGAACGCTGTTCAGCATCGCCATGGTCGTCGTGGCCGGCGCGTACATCCTCTATGATACGTCCAACGTCCTGCATCATTACCCGAGCGATCGCTACGTCGCCGCTTCGCTTCAACTGTTCGCGTCCGTAGCGCTGATGCTCTGGTACCTTCTCCGCATCTTCATGGCGGCCCGCCGCTGAGCGGACCGCGATGTCCCGGCCTGGTCAGACGAGAGCCACGAGGGCTTTTGCTGCGCCCCCGCGGTGACGGGCCCGCGCCCCCCCGGGGCAGTTCCTGCCGCTAGAGCAGTTTCAGAATTTGTGTAGCGGCCCCGCTCCGTCGGGGCCGACGAGTGATAGGCAAGCAGACAGCCGCTTTCCCGTCCGCCACGGAGGGCGGACGCTACAGAAAAAATGAAACTGCCGTA
>Ga0299906_10000024_pt1 | contig 152843 bp, 119 predicted proteins | sample RVTome_14_FD_200259 | JGI IMG/M metagenome (GOLD analysis project Ga0299906, IMG submission 200259) | Soil microbial communities from uranium-contaminated site in the Upper Colorado River Basin, Wyoming, United States - RVT145D125 (version 2) ...
TCGGGGAGACACTCGACCGCCGGTCGTTCGAAAAGCGGGCAGGTTTGGGTTCGCACCGCCGCAGGGCCAATCTGGCCGCTGCGGCCTCCCAGGGCGCATTTCGGGCAGGCGTGTCAGGAGATCTGGAGTCAGCGCTCGTCGCCGACGCTCCCGTGCCCGAGGCAATGCCCGAACCGCCCGTCCTGGAGCGCGTGCCGGCCGCGATGGACGAGTGGACCGTCGATCGCGAGCGCGACCTGCACGGGATCGTGGTCGACGAGGTGGATGCGCCGGTGGCGGGAGCGGCGGTGCGCGCGCACGAGTCGGACTGGTCCAAGGGATGGGCGCTGTGGCCGTGGGGCGACCTGGGGGAGCGCGCGGTCGTCGGCGAGGCGCGGACCGACCGCGAGGGGCGCTTCGCGATCCCGCTCGCCGCCGGCCGGCTGTACGACCTGGAGGTCGAGGCGCGGAGTTTCGGGCGCTCCTGGTCGCTCGAGCACCAGGCCGGCGCGCGCGTCGTCATGCGCCTCGCCGCCGCAGCCGCCATCGCGGGCCGCGTCGTCATGGAGACGGACGGCGCAGGCGTCCCGAACGCCACCGTGCACATCGGCCCGCACGGCCCCTTCGAGTCCGGGCCGCGGTTCGCCGTCGCGAGCGCCCGAACGGACACGGACGGCTCCTTCCGCCTCGCGGGACTCGCCCCGGGACGGATGTCGCTCCTGGTCGACACCTCCGCGGGCGGCGTGCCCAGCGGGACTCCCGTCGAAGCTCACCGCCGGAGAGACGTCGACGGTCGAGATCCTCGTCCAGCGGACGCGATCGATCCGTGGCCGCGTCACGGACGCGGCGACCGAACGGCCCATCGCCGGGGCAGACGTGATGGTCCGTGTCCCCACCCTCGTCGACGGCGTTTGCCGGACTGCCGAGGACGGCACCTACCTCCTCGAGCTCGTCCCCACGCGTGAGATGTACGGCGTTCAGGGCGGCGGCATGCCGGTGCTCTACGTCTCCGCCCCGGGCCGGGTGACCCACGAGCAGAGGCTCGAGCGGCTCCCGCCCGACACCCCGGCCGAGACCGTCGACGTGGCACTGAAGCGCGGCCTCGCGGCGCGCGGCCGCGTCGTCGACGGCGCCCGCGCCCCGATCGAAGGAGCACAGGTCACGCTGGTCACGTTCGCGCGCCGGCCGGGCGGAGGCTTCGCCGTCTTCCAGCGCTGGCAGCTCCGCACCGGCGCCGAGGGGTGGTTCGAGGCCGACGGGCTGCGAACCGATCTGGAGCGGTTTCCTCCGGGCGGGACGCCGACCGATGGACATGCGCTTCACGTCTTCGCCGAGCGCTGGGGGCAGGTCGTGATGGAGCTCCCGCAGTGGCGCAGCGCGGACGAGCGCGTCGACCTCGGGGACATCGCCCTGCCGGAGCCGGCGACCCTCCGCGGCGAGGTCGTCGACGAGCTCGGCCGTCCCGTGGCCGGCGCCGACGTCGGCGTCGTGTCTCGCTGGGAGGAACGCATGCGCCTGTGCCGGCCCGAGGACCGACCCTCCGGCATCGGGGACGGTCTCGCGCGCACGACACTGACGACCGACGACCTCGGCCGCTTCGCGGCGGCGGGCCTGCCGCCCGGGGAGGTCGCCGTGACCGCGCGCTGCCTGGGCATCCACCGCCGCGTGGAGGAGACGGTCACGCTGTCCGCGGGCGAGGAGCGCCGCGGGCTGCGGCTCGCGCTCCCCGGCGGCGAGACGATCGAGGGCGTCGTCCAGACCGCGGACGGCGAGCCGGTCGCGGGCGCTCTCGTCTACGTCCGGGACGGCGGCCGCGGCGGCGCGTCGGTCGAGACCGACGCCGACGGCCGGTTCCGCGCGGAAGGCCTAGCGGAAGGGCGGTACCTCGTCCTGGGCAGCGTGAAGTCGGTCCAGGGCCAGCCCCCGACCCACCTCAATGACGGCCTCGAGGACGTCCCCGCGGGCACGAGCGGCCTCGTGCTCACCGTGCGCCGCGCCGTCGACGCCACCGGTGTCGTCCTCGGCGCCGGGGACGAGCCCGTGGCGGGCAGGCACATCGAGCTCTCGTCCTCGGCCTACTGGCGCTCGTTCCCTGTCTACACCGACGAGCAAGGCCGCTTCCGCGCGGCACTGCCCGAGGGGATCGCCTTCGACCTCGTCGTCAAGCCTGCGTCGCGCGGCGGAGGTCCTGGCGTTGTCCGAGGTGCGCGGCGGCGACGAGGATCTCGTCGTGCGCGTTCCGTGACCCGGGTCAGTCCACCTCGCTCCCCGCGCGCAGCAGCACCTCGCAGCGCGCCACGCCCTCCTCGTCGCGCTCCGGCTCGGCGATCGTGACGCCCTCGCGGCGCGCTTCCTCGAGGATCTCGCCCCGCAGCTTCGGGTCGTCGGCGAAGACGACCTCGCTCGTCACGGAGCGCCGGCCCTCGGCCTCGAGCGTGTAGTGGACGTGCTGCGGGACGTCGGATTCGGGGTAGCTCGCGGGCCGGATCGTGCGCAGCTCGAAGCGGCCCTCCTCGTCGGTGCGCAGGTAGCCGAAGATGCGCGGGAGGTCGCTGCCGCCCGGGCCGTACGAGCCCTTCCAGTCGGTGTGGTAGACGTAGATCCGGGCGCCGGCGAGGGGCGCGTCCCCCTCCGGTGCGACGACCCGCCCGCGGACGACGAGCGGCTCGCCCTCTTCGGTCTCCGCGGTCAGTCGCAGCTGCGCGCCGCGCAGGTGCTCGCGGAGGAGCTCGCGAAAGGCGCGGCCCGGGCGCAGGTCGACGAAGTCCGGCTCGAGGAGCGCGCGCTCGGGACGCTCGAGCCCGGCCTGGAAGGCGCGCTCGAGGGTGGCGAGCGCGTCCGCGCGCTGGCTCGCGCTCGCGAGCGAGCGGGCGAGCCGGTACATGGGCTCGGGGCCCTTGTCGCCTTGGGACTCGTCCTGCGGGACGGGTAGTGCGAGGACGGCGAGGACGTAGAGCATGGCGCGCATGATCGGGTTCCTTTCCTCCGCTGGATCGTGAAACGTAGATCGTAGATCGCAGCGGCGTTTCAGTCCCCCGGCGCCAGCGCCTCGAGCTCGCCCGCGAGGAACGCGGCCCGCGCCACGCGCCGCTCGCGCACGGCCTCGTTCGAGAGGATCGTGTTGCCCGGCGCCTGCGGATCGAGCGCGCGCCACTCGGCCAGCGCCGCGGCGAAGCCCTCGCGCTCTTCCCGCGCCCCGCGCTCGAGCCATTCCCCGAGCGCGCGCTCCGCGCCCGCGGGGTCGCCGAGCTCGCCGGTCAGCTCGGCCGCAAGGAAGCGCGCGACGCGCGCGCCCTCGCCGAGGTGCACGAGGCCCGAGGCGCACGTGCGCCGCAGGTCGGCGTCCTCGGCCGCGTCCGCGAAGAGCGCGAGCAGGGTCTCGCGCGCGACGGCCGATCCCGTGCGCCCGAGGCCGCGCGCCGCCGCGACGCGCAGCTCGAGCGCGTTCCCCCGAGCCGCGCGCTGCGCGAGCGCCGCGAAGCCCTCCTCGAACCCGACCGCGCCCAGCGCCTCGGCCGCGGCCGGCGCGAGCTCGGGGTCGTCGAGCGCCGCGACGAGCGCCGGCCCCGCGGCCCGCGCGCGCGCGCCCGTGCGCTCGAGCACCTGGGCGGCGTGCAGGCGCGTGTGCGCGTCGCGCTCGACGAGCGCGGCGGCGACGTGCGGCACGGCCCACGCTCCCAGGTGCGACAGCGCGAAGCGCGCGTCGTCGACGCCGCGCAGCTGGAAGTGCTCGTCGGAGAGCTCGTCGACGCGCCGCCAGAGCTCCAGCTCGAGCGCTTTCGAGGGCGCGCTCTCCGAGAGGCGCCCGGCGTCCGGCGAGTGCCAGAGCGCGCGCAGCGCGGCCGCGTCGGGCTCGCCCGAGCGCTCGGCGAGGCCGGCGAGCGCGGTCCGCGCGCGGGCGCGCACGCCCTCGTCCGCGCCGCCGCTCTCGATCTCGAGCAGCACGTCGACGCCCGCGTAGCTGTCGAGCGCTCCCAGCGCCTCGGCGAGGAGCGTCTGCGCCTCGGGGTCGGTCTCGTACTTGAGCCTCGATAAGAGCCGCAGGAGCACGCGGTCGTCGCCCAGCTTGCCGAGGTTCCAGTACGCGTGCGAGCGCAGCCACGCCTCGCGCGCGGTCTCGGCGAGCTCGACGAGCGCGAGCGCCGCCGCGGCGCTCGCCTGTGCGCCGAGCAGCTCCGCGGCGGCCGTCCGCTCGCTTGCCGGGCGCTGTGCGTCGCGCGCGAGCGCGCTCCAGACGGCGGTCGCCGCCGCGCCCATGTCGGCCGCGGATTCGAGCGCGACCTCGCGCATGCGGCCCTTCGCGCTCGAGAGCATGGCGACGAGGCCCTCGGCGTCCGCCCGCTGCCCTTCGTCGAGCGCTTCGAGGGCCGGCAGCTCCGGCACCGGCTCGACCTGCCGCTCGAGGGCCGCCAGCCGCTCGCGCACGACGCCCTCGAGCTCGGGCGGAGGCGGCGGCTCGGGAGCCGGCGCGGCCTTCTCGCGGCAAGCGGCGAAGACGAAGGTCGCGACGAGGAGCGCGCGCATCGTCACGGCCGCAGCACGATGCGGTGTACGAGCAGCGACCCGGGTCGCGGGTCGCGCACTGTGGACTCGTGGACCGGCGTGCCCGTCTCGGGGTCGGTGTAGTACGGCGTGAGGCGGTAGAAGAGTGCGACCTCGGCGCCTTCGGCGGACTCGGGATCCTCGAGCGGGATCGCGCGCACCTCGCCGAACGCGACCAGCGTGCTCTCGAGGTCGACCTCGTGCCGGTAGGGGTCGCGGATGCGGTGGAGGAAGCGCCAGTCGCCCGCGCCTTCCTGCGCACCCGGGGCGAGGGGCCGCCAGAAGACGTCCGCCGCGCGCGAGCGCTCGTCGGTGGGGAAATGGTGCCCGGCGGCGACGTTCTCGACCTCGACCACCCAGCCCTCGCCCGCGCGCCTGCCGCGCAGCTCGACCGCGCTGCGCACGAGCGCCTCGTCGTGCCCGCCGAGGCAGCGGTGGTCGCGCCCCAGGTCCGGGTCGCCGTCGCGGAAGGGCATGTGGCAGTCGATGCAGCCCGTGCCGGCCTCGGCGAAGGGCGTCGCCTTCCACTGCTGCACCGTCTGGTGCTGGTCGTGGCACACGCCGCAGAAGTCGGCGCGCGCGAGGTCGAGCGTCGCGGCCGGGCGGCACGCCGCGCTGGGCTTGTCGATCGTGCCCGCCACGCCGCCGCCCGGGAGCTGGTGGCAGCTGATGCAGTCCACGCCCTCGCCGCGGCGCGACGCGCGCGGCAGCACGCGCTTGCCGACGCCCGTCTCGAACACCGGGCGCGGCGCGTGGCAGTCGATGCAGTCGGTGTTGGCGAAGTCGTTCGAGAGCGCGCGCACGTCCTCGTCGATCCAGGCGCGCGCGTGCCAGGACGACTCCCACTCCGCGAAGACCTGCGGGTGGCACTCGCGGCACTGCTGCGAGCTCGTGAACTCGCGCGTCTCGACCTCCTCGACCGCGGGGCCCGCGAAGAGCGCGGCGAGGAGCCAGGCGAGGAGGCCCAGCACGATGAGGCCCAGGAGCGTCTTGAGCGCGTTCATGTCAGAGGAGGCGGCCGCCTTCGAGCACCAGGGTACGGTCGGCGAGGTGGCTAGCCTCCCCGGGGTCGTGGGTCACGTGCAGCACGGTCAGACCGAGGCTGTCGTGGATCCCCTTCAGGCGCTCGAGCAGCTCGCGGCGGCGCGGCGCGTCCAGCGGGCCCAGCGGCTCGTCGAGGAGCAGCAGCCGCGCGCCCGCGGCGAGGGCGCGCGCGAGCCCCAGGCGCTGCGCCTCGCCGCCGGAGAGCGTCCCCGGGCGGCGCTTCGCGAAGTCCGCGAGGTCGACCAGCTCGAGCAGCTCGGCGATGCGCGCGGCCCGGCGCGCGCGCGGCACGCCGCGCCCGCGCAGCACGAAGCGCAGCGTGCGCTCGACGCTCATGTGCGGCCAGAGGGCGCCGCCCTGGAACAGGAGGCCGACGCCGCGCTCGGCGGGCGCCAGGAGGCGCCGCGGCCCGTCGCTCGCGAGCCGGCCGTCGATCTCGATGCTCCCGCCGGCGAGCGCGTCGAGGCCCGCGATCGCGCGCAGGAGCGTCGTCTTGCCCGAGCCCGAGCTCCCGACCAGCAGCACGTGCTCGCCGCGCTCGAGCTGGAGGCTGACCGGGCCGAGGATCACGGCCCCCGAGCGCCCCGATCCCCGACCCGGTCCGCGTCCCGATCCACGCCCGGGCGCGCGCACCGACGCCTCGCGCACGCGGAGCGCGATCATGCGACGACCTGCATGCGGCGCCTGGCGAACAAGGACCACAGGAGGCCGGGCGTCACGATCACGAAGACGATCAAGAGCGCCAGCGCCGCGACGAAGTCGTCGCGCCCGAAGTGGACTCCGTTGAAGAGCCGGATCATGACCGTCTCGTTCGCGGCGGGGACGAGGATCGCGGCGTCGAGCTCGCGCATCGCGAGGACGAAGACGAGCGTCCAGCCGCCGGCGAGCGAGGGCCACAGGCCCGGCGCGACGATCGCGACGAGCCGCCGGATGGGCCCCGCGCCCGCCAGCTCGGCGGCCTCCTCGAGCCGCCGGTCGAAGGAGGCGACGGCCCCGGAGGCGACGAGCGCCGGGAACGCCAGGAAGCGTCCGGTCCACATCAGGACGACGAGCCCGCCGCCGGTGTAGAAGCTCGCGACGCCCAGCCCGCGCAGCGCGGGCGCGTTCCAGAGCGGGTGGTTCCAGAGCACGATCGTGCCGATCCCGAAGAGGATCCCCGGCACCGCGACAGGCAGCACGAGCGCCCACTCGAAGAGCCGGCCGCGCCGCGCGCGCTCGAGCGCGTGGCCGAGCACGAAGGCCAGCGGGACGGCGACCGTCGCCGCGGAGGTGGCGTAGCCCAGGCTGGCGGCCAGGTTGTCGCCGCAGAGCTCGATCGCGCGCGCGAACGCGCCGCGCAGGCCGGCGACGCTCCAGCCCTGCGCGCCGCCGCCGGCCTCCCAGAGCATCCGTCCGACGGGCACGAGCGCGGCGAGCGTCACCAGCGCCGCGCACGCGAAAGCCGCCGGCCAGCGCCAGCGCCCGAGGTCGAGCGGCGCGGGGCGCCGGAAGTCGCCGTCCACCGTCGCGAGCGACCCGCTGCGGCGCAGCGCGAGCGCGGGCAGGAGGAACGCCAGCGTGAGGGCGACGAGCGGCAGCGCGGTCGCGACCGCCTTGCCATCCGCGTGGTCGATCTGCCAGGTCGCGAAGACCTCGTCGGCGTACACGTTGAACTTCGGCCCCAGCGAGGAGACGTAGTCGGGCACCGCGAAGTCGTTGATCGCGAAGACGAAGGCGAGCGACGCCCCGCAGAGCGCCGGGGGCAGGACGAGCGGGAAGCCCATCCGCACCGCGGCCCACGAGCCGCCGACGAGCAGAGCGGCTTCCTCGCGCCGCGCGTCGATGCGCTCCCACGCCGCGGCGGTGAACACCGCGACGAGCGGGAACGTGCCCGCGGCGAGGATCAGGATCGCCAGCGCCGCGCCGCGCAGGTCGACCAGCACGATCCAGCTCATCGCCAGGACGAGCGGGGGCAGGAGCAGCGGAACGACGCCCAGCGGCCGCAGGAGTCCGGCACCGGGGACGTTCGTGCGCGCGGTGAGGAAGCCGAAGGGGACGCCGGCTGCGAACGCCAGCACGGCCGCGCCGGCGCCGAGCGCGAGCGTGCGGCCGAGCAGGTCGAGCGTGCGCGCGTCGAGGACGGTCGCGAGGTCGGCGGGCGACACGCGCGCCGCCATCACGGCGAGCGGCGCGAGCCCGGCGATCCCCGCCGCGAGAAGGCACAGCGCGACGAGCGGCCGGCTCACCGCACGAACAGCTCCTTGAACTCCTCGGTGCGCTTGGCGATCTGCTTGCCGATCGCCACGTAGCTGACCTGCATCACCTCGAAGCCGTCCAGGCTGCGCACGTGCGCGGGGCGCGACACATCGGGCCGCACGGGGATCTGCGCCGAGTCGGAGTGGGCCATCGCGCTCTCGACCTCCTTCGAGAGCGCCCAGTCGACGAGCCGCCGCGCGGCGTCGGGATGGGGGGCGCCCTTCAGGATGGCCACCGTGTTGGGGATGACCAGCGTCCCGATCCCCCCCTGGTCGGGGTACACGGCCGCCACCGGGCGGCCCTTCGCGCGGGCGACGTTGAAGTCGTCGGTGTCGGTCCAGCCGAAGGCGAGCTCGCCGCTGCTCACGAGCGTCATCACCTGACCGTTGCTCGAGCAGATGTTGACGTCGCCCTGCGCGCCCGCCGCCTGGATCCGCGAGAGGTACTCGCCCGCCTTCTCCTCGCCGACCACCGAGTAGAGCGCCGTCGCGTGCGTGAGGGTCGTCCCGGTGAGCGGGCGCGCGATCCCGACCTGACCCTTCCACCTGGGGTCGAGCAGGTCCCACATGCCCTCGATCTCGGCCGGGTCGGCCAGGTCGGTGTTGACGATCAGGATCCGCGCGCGGGCGCCGAAGCCCGTCCAGCGGCCCTGCGGGTCGCGGAACAGCGGCGGGATGTCAGCGGCGCTGGGCGAGTCGTAGGTCGCGAGCATCCCGAGCTCGGCCAGGCGCACCGTCTGAGCGATCTCGTTGTTCCAGAAGACGTCGCAGCGCGGCTGGTCCTTCTCTTCGATAAGGCGCCGCACGAGGCCGACGGTCTTGCTCGCCTCGGTGTCGAAGTGCATCTGGACGTCGAGGCCGGTCTCCTTCTCGAAGCGCGCGAGCAGGGGCTCGGCGAAGACCTGGTCGAGGGCGCAGTACACGACGAGGTCGGGCTCGGGCGTGCAGGCGGTGCAGAGGAGGGCGAGGAGGGGGGTGCGCAGCATGGGCGGAGTCGGGAGCGGAGTCGGGAGCGGGCACGGGCACGGAGAGGCACTAGTGCTCTCGGCCCGAGTGGACACACAGGGGTGGGACGATATCCGCCCGCGGCGTCCGGGCGCGAGCGCGCCGCGAGCGCCTTGACGCCCGCTCGCGACGGGCCGTAGCCTGGGGCGCTCCGCTCCGTCCGCCGACGCGAAAGGAATCCACCTTGCAGCTCGCCCAGCGCATGTCCTTCCTGGGGACCGAGACGGCCTTCGAGGTCCTGGCGAAGGCCAAGGCCCTCGAGGCCGAGGGCGAGAGCGTCGTCCACCTGCACATCGGGGCTCCGGACTTCCTCACGCCGCCCAACATCGTCGAGGCGGCCGAGAGGGCGCTGCGCGACGGGTGGCACAAGTACACGGCGGCCAAGGGCGTGCTCGAGCTGCGCGAGGCCGTGTGCGAGGACATCGCGAAGCGCCGCGGCGCCGAGGTCGACCCCGAGCACGTCCTGATCGTGCCCGGCGGGAAGCCGACGATGTTCTTCGCGATCACGATGTTCGGCGAGCCGGGGACCGAGATCCTCTACCCCAACCCCGGCTTCCCGATCTACGAGTCGATGATCCGCTGGTCGGGCGCGACCCCCGTCCCGATCGAGCTGCGCGAGGAGAACGGCTTCTCGTTCAGCGCCGAGAGCGTGCTCGCGAAGGTGACTCCGCGCACGCGGCTGATCATCCTGAACACGCCCGCCAACCCGACCGGCGGGGTCGTGCCGCGCGCGGAGATGGACGCGCTCGTCGCTGGGCTCGAGCGGCATCCGCACGTCACCGTGCTGAGCGACGAGATCTACTCGCGGCTGCTCTACGACGGCGAGGAGCACGTGTCGATCCTCGGCTACGAGTCGCTGCGCGAGCGCGCCATCCTGCTGGACGGCTGGAGCAAGACGTACGCGATGACCGGCTGGCGCCTGGGCTACGGCGTGTGGCCTGCAGCGCTCGTCGCGCACGCCGAGCGGCTGCAGATCAACTCCGTCTCGTGCGCCAACGCCGTGACGCAGATCGCCGCGATCGAGGCGCTGCGCGGGCCGCAGGACGCCGTCGACGAGATGGTCCGCGCGTTCGACGAGCGGCGCAGGATCATCCACGCGGAGCTCAACGACATCCCCGGCTTCTCGTGCGTGCTGCCCAAGGGGGCCTTCTACGTCTTCCCGAACACATCGGGCACCGGCATCCGCTCGCGCGAGCTCGAGCACCGCTTCCTGTACGAGGCCGGCGTCGCGTGCCTCTCGGGCACGAGCTTCGGAGCCCTCGGCGAGGGCTACCTGCGCTTCAGCTACGCCAACAGCATCGAGAACATCCGCGAGGGGCTGCGCCGGGTGCGCGAATGTCTCCAGCCGGCGTGACGCCGTCCGACTTCCGCAGCGACACCGTCACGCGACCCTCGCGCGCGATGCGCGAGGCGATGCTCGCCGCCGAGGTCGGCGACGACGTGCTGGACGGCGACCCGACCGTGCGGCGCCTGGAGCAGCGCGTCGCAGAGTGGCTGGGGAAGGAGGGCGCGCTCTTCGTGCCGTCCGGCACGATGGCGAACCAGACGGCGCTGGGAGCATGGACCCGTCCCGGCGACGAGATCGTCGTGCAGCGCTGGGCGCACGTCACCGCGCACGAGGGCGGCGCGCCCGGGTTCGTGCACGGGGTGCAGACCGTGTCGATCGGCGACGAGAGCGGCGTGCTGGACGCGGCCGAGGTCGAGCGCGCCGTGCGGCCCGAGTCGGTCTTCGCGCCGCGCACGGCGCTGGTGTGCATGGAGCAGACGCACAACCTGGCGGGCGGACGCGTCGCGCCGTTCGCCGAGCTCCAGGCGGTCGCCGGGGTCGCCCGCGCGGCGGGCCTGCGCGTGCACCTCGACGGGGCGCGGCTCGCCAACGCCGTCGTCGCGAGCGGCGTCCCCGCCGCGCGCTGGGCCGCGCTCGCCGACTCGGTCTCGACGTGCGTCTCGAAGGGGCTCGGAGCGCCCGTGGGCTCGCTCGTCGCCGGCGACCGCGAGTTCCTCGAGCGCGCGGCGCGCGTGCGCCTGCGGCTCGGCGGTGGCATGCGCCAGGCCGGGATCCTCGCGGCGGCGGGGCTCTTCGCGCTCGAGCACAACGTCGAGCGCCTCGCCGAGGACCACGCCCTCGCGCGCGAGGTCGCGGGCTGCTTCGAGGGCTTTCCGGGGGTCTCTTGCGACGTGGCGCGCGTCGAGACGAACATCGTCAACGTGCGCGTGGTCGGGGGAGGCATGGACTCCGGCGCGCTCGCTGGCCGCCTGCGCGAGCGCGGCGTGCTCGCGCTGCCGATGAGCCGCGAGATCCTGCGCTTCGTCACGCACCTGGACGTCGGGCGCGCCGATGTCGAGCGGCTGCGGCTGGCGCTGGCAGGGATCGGATAGACGGCGCCGTTCGACGTCGGCGAGGCCGAGGTCCGCGACCTGGGCGGGATGCTGCTCGAGCGGAGCGCCGTGCTGGGCGATCGAGGTCGTCGGACCGAGCGCACCGGGCGTGGTCGCGCGCGAGCGCGCGCTCTCCCCGCGGGAGGGCGCCGTCACCGAGGCGCGCTTCGAGCTGACGCCCGACGCGCCGCGCTCGCCCGCGCTGGCCCGCTCGTCAGTAGGGCAGCGTCGCCGTCGACTGCACGTCGTCGGCCTCGACGTAGGGCGGTCGGCCCGGCTGCGAGCGCACTTCCTCGACCACGAAGAAGAGCTCGCCCGTGCCCGGCACGACCCAGGGGGGGATCGGCACGAAGATCGTCACCAACCCGTCGGTTCGGCGCACCCAGGACGTCACGCTCGAGTCAACCACCGCCAGCCCGGAGGGGGAGACGTGGTAGATCCGGCCGCGAACCTGGTAGCCCAGCGGAGGCCGGGCGTCTCCGGCGAGGAGCTGGACGTCGATCTGCACGTCGGGGGTCGAGCCGACGACGGTCATCGAGATCGACTCGACGTGGACCGGCGGCGAGAAGACCGGCGACTGGGTTTGGACCAGGACGCTCGTCGGCGTCTCGTTGCCCGCCGGGTCGCGCAGCAAGAGGCCGATGGTGTGCAGCGTCCCCGGCGTCAGCTCGCTCACGACGATCGAGAACGCGTCGTCGAAGATCACATGGTCGAGCGGGAAGCGCTGGAACGGGCCGTGGCCGTCGATGTCGACCGTGACGCGCACGAGCTCGTTGGTGTGGACCTCGAGCTTGGCGGCGTTGGTCGTCACGTAGTGGACCTTGATCTGCTCGGCGAGCTGCGGCGGGTCGAAGTCCGGCACGCTGGGGTTGGGGACCGTCGGGCTCTGGCCGTAGAACGCCTCGTAGCCGTCGGGGAAGCCGTCGTCGTCGGTGTCGTGGTCCTCGGGGTCGGCGCCGCGGATGATCTCGTCGAGGTCGAGCATCTGGTCCCAGTCGCGGTCGATCCCCATGGGATAGCCCATCCAGGGCGGGACGCCGACGAACGTCACCGGGGTCCCGGCCAGCGCCAGGTCGATCAGCGACTGCGAGCTGACGTCGGAGAGGGTCATCGACGCGAGCCGGTACGAGGCGCTCACCGGGTCGTACAGCCCCGTCGTGTAGCGCGGCTTGCCGAGGCCGGGAAGCGGGCCGTAGCGGAAGACGAGGTCGCAGTGCCCGAGCGCGGCCTGGTTCTCGAGGTACGCGAGCTCGTTCGCCTGCACCGCCAGCGCATTGCCGGCGTGGGCGGTCGCCTGGAACCCGGTCGCGGGCGCGAGCCCGGTGTCGAAGCTCTCGAGGAACGCCGTCAGGACGCTCACGTCGCCCGGGGACAGCGTGAAGCGCGGCCCCGACAGGGGGGGCGCGAGCTGCTGGGTCAGGAAGGCTTCGATGCTCGGCACCGCGCCGCCGTGGCCCAGGCCCGCCCCCAGCTCGGTGCGCACCGCGAAGTCGCCGCCGATCGCGAACGCGGGGGACAGCTTGTCGGCCACGCCGCGCAGCGAGGGCACGACCGTCGTCCGCGCGGGGCTGCCCAGCTTGTGATCGACGATCTCGCCCCTGGTGCCGAGCGGCAGCGGGTGGCACTGGGCGCACGTCAGGCCCTGGTGGGTCTGGCGGTTCAGGAACACCGACGCTCCCGCCTGCTGCATCGGGGTGAGCGTCCGGTCCAGCTGCTGGCGATGGTTGGGCCGCCAGGCGACGTGCTCCATGTACTGCGTGATGTAGAGGAAGTCGCCGCCCAGATCCTGGGGAACGCCGTCCACCTCGCGCTCGAGAAGGCCCACGAACGCCGCGTTGAAGTCGCGCAGGCTCTTCTTCTCGCCGCGCCAGTGGTACGGCCCGACCTCCATCAGGCGCCGCAGGGTCTGGGTGACGAGCGGTCCCTTGTCGTCGACCGGGAAGGACAGCGCGGAGCTCGGCGTCCCCTCCGGGTCGAGGAAGGCCCCGAGGTTCCAGGCCAGACCGTCGATGTGCGCGTCGACGTGGCAGGAGTTGCACGACGAGGTCATCGACTTCGAGTTCTGCGTCTTGACGAACAGGTGCCGCCCGCGCCGGATGACCGTCGGCTCCGGGGTCATGCCCATGGAGATCGCGGGGTTCGCGAGGAACTCGAAGCCCGCGGTCGCGGGCAGGTCCGCCAGGCGCACGCGCGACAGCGAGTTCTCGCTCTTGTTGTGGACCATCAGGAATCGGCCGTCGGGGCTCACGGCGCCCGCGCGCGGCCCGGAGCCCTCGGGGTACACGCCCTGCGGCCGGATGCGGATCGTCCCGGCCCAGCTCACGCTCGAGCCGGCGACGTCGAGCACCGCGACGCTGTCGGACCCGTATCCGAACACGAAGGCGCGCGTCCCGTCGCGCTTGAACGCGACGCCCGTGGGCTCCGCGCAGCGCAGCCTCGGATCGGCGATCAACGCGTCGAGATCGATGTAGGTCGTCGCGGCCCCGGGGCGCACGACCGCGATGCGGTTGCGCACGACCTGACCCTCGACGAAGTTCCTCTCGCCGCGCGTCACGCCATTGAGCGCATCCGTGTGCGGGATCCACAGCTCGTCGGTGCCCGGACGGACCTCCATGTTGAACAGGATCGTCCCCAGGCCGCTGACGGTCGCCGAGGAGTCGAGCGCGTCCGTCGCCGGGCTGCCGGTGATCGGGATGGCGAAGAGGTCGCGGTCCGGGAGCGCGGTCAGGCCGGGGAACTCGTCCACGTGGCGGACTTCCACGATCGAGTCGGTCCACGCCGGATCGCCGAGCGGCGCGGTGCCGTTGCCCGACAGGAAGGACGTCACGTAGATCGTCCCGTTCAGCTCCACGATCGCCCGGGGGCTGCGGGCCGGGATGTCGATCTGGTTCACGACCGAGTACGTCGAGGTGTCGATCACGTCGACGCGATCGACGGCCGAGCACGCGACGTAGGCGCGGTCGCCGGAGGGCGAGAAGGCGATCCCGTGCGGCTCGGCCCCGACGCGGATGCTGCGGATGACGCGCGCGCCGGGGAACGTGACGACGCTGACCGCGGAGGTGATCGTGTCCACCGTCCAGATCTCGCCGCCGTCCGGCCGCATGGCCATCGAAACGAGGCCCTGGCCGAGGGGCACCTCCGCCATCCGCGTCAGCCCGATCGACTCGTAGATCGCGAGGCGGCTTCCGGGCTGGTTGAGGTTGAAGATCCAGCGCCCGTCCGCCGAGTAGACGAGCGGGCGGATCGGGCCGGTCGCGTAGTTCAGCCAGCGGCCCTTGAGGTTGTCGAGGGGGACGCCGACGGCGCTCGCGTCCTGTGCGGGCAGCGCGGGAGCCAGGAGGCAGGCGAGGGCCAGGGAGACCAAGGGGGACTTGGCACGCTCCAGGGAGGCGATCATGGCGAGTGCTCTGGGGTTGAAAGGGCGAGCAGCGGCGCGAAGCTAGGGACGGTCCCGGGCTCCGCGCTCGATCGGGTGAGGTTCCCTCTACACTAAGAGGATAGCGCGGCCCGGCGAGGCGACCAGGGGGACCTCGCCCGGCCCCGCCGGGAGCCCGCCCTGCCCCTCCGACCGACGTCCTTAAACCCCGCTTCCCAAACGGTTTATCGATTCCATGGGGATCTTCAAGGCCTACGACATCCGCGGGCGCGTGCCCTCCGAGCTCGATCCGTCCCTCGCCCGCCGCATCGGGGGCGCGTTCGCGCGCCGACTCGGCGCGCGCCGGCTCCTGGTCGGGCGCGACATGCGGGTCCACTCGCCGGAGATCGCGGCGGCGGTCATCGAGGGCATGCGCGCGGCCGGCGCGGACGTCGTCTCGATCGGCCTCGCGTCGACGCCGATGACCTACTTCGCGATCGGGTCGCTGGACGTCGATGGGGGGCTGTGCGTCACCGCCAGCCACAACCCCGGCGAGTACAACGGGATGAAGCTCTGCGGCCGCGGCGCGCGGCCGATCTCCCGGGAGAACGGCATCGCCGACATCGAGCGCGCCTGCGCCGCCCCCGAGCCCGAGCCCGCCGCCCGTCGCGGCGGACTCGAGGAGGTCGAGCTCCTGCCGCGCTACGCCGACCACGTCGCCTCGTTCGCCGACCTCGCGGGCGAGGTCTCGATCGCCGTCGACGCGGCGAGCGGCATGGCCGGCTTCACGCTGCCGTCGATCCTCGAGCGTCTGCCCGCGGTCCGGGCGCAGACGCTCTGGATGGAGCCCGACGGAACGTTCCCGGGCCACGAGGCGAACCCGCTGAAGGAGGAGAACCTGGACCCCGTGCGCGAGCTCGTGCGCTCGAGCGGCGCCGATCTCGGCGTCGGCTTCGACGGCGACGCCGACCGCTGCTGCTTCGTCGACGAGACGGGGTGCACCGTCCCCGCCGACCTCATGACCGCGCTGCTCGCGCGAGACTTCATCCAGCAGAGCCCCGGCGCGCCCATCGTCTACGACCTGCGCTCCTCCTGGGTCGTCAAGGAGGTCATCCGCGAGTCCGGCGGCGAGCCGATCCGCGACCGCGTGGGACACTCGTTCATCAAGGCGACGATGCGCGAGCGCGGAGCCGTCTTCGGCGGCGAGCTCTCGGGCCACTTCTACTTCCGCGACAACTTCACGACCGACTCCGGCGTGATCGCGATGGTCAGCGCGCTCAACATCGTCACGCGCGCTGCTCCCCAGCGCCGGTTCTCCGAGCTCGTCCGGGACCTGCGCCGCTACCACTCGACCGGGGAGATCAACTTCCGCGTCGAGGACAAGGAGGCCGCGATCGAGGGGCTGCGCGCCGCCTACGGCGACGGCCGCGTCGACGACCTCGACGGCATCACGGTCGAGTTTGGCGAGCTCGGCGATCCAGAGTGGTGGTGGTTCAACGTCCGACCCTCGAACACCGAGCCGTTCCTGCGCCTGAACCTCGAGGCCTCGAGCGCGGCGCTGCGGGATCGCCGGCGCGACGAGCTGGTGACGCGCCTGGGGGCGCCCGCTTGAGCCGGGCCGGGCGCCTCTTTGGGAGGAATAGACCGCGCCCGGTACCCTATCGTGGCCGATACGGACCCTGACCCATGCCCGCGCCCCACGCCACCCCGCTCCTCTTCGGGCTCCTCGCCCTCCTCGCGCCCGCTGCGGCGCAGGAGACCGAGCAGGGGACCCTGCAGGCGCTCGCCGAAGAGGAGAGCTGGCCGGAGACGATCGCCCGCGACGCGCGCACGGGCTTCTCCGCGCGCGGCGCGCAGCGCGCGCTCGCGCAGCTCGACCGTTCGACGGGGACTCCCGAGGAGCGCGCCGTCGCCCTCGTGGCGCTCGGCGCGGCGGGGATGCTCGCCGAGCGCCAGCGGCTCGAGTCCTGGGCGGCCGAGGGGCACCTGCTCGAGCGTCAGGGCGCGATCCTCGCGCTGGGCGAGCTGGGGCGGGTCGCCTCCGACCGGCTCGGAGGCAGCGCGGAGCCGATCCTCGCCGGGCTGCTCGACGACCCCTCGAGCGACATCGCCGAGTGCGCGCTGCTCGCGCTCCTGCGCACGGGCAGCGCCGATTGGCGCACGCGCGCCGAGGACATCGCCCTCGAGCCCGCGCATCGCCTCTCGGGGCCCGCGCGCCGCTTCACGGCGTTCGTGAGCGAGCCGGCCTTGAGCGCACCGCAGCGCACGCTGCGGCTGCTCCTCGACCTGCGCTGGAGCGCCGCCCGGCGCTTCGGCACCGTCGACGGTCAGGCGTGGTCGGTGACCCTGCTCGACATGCTCGGCGAGGACGAGGGCTTCCTGGAAGAGGTCGTCCTCGGCGCCGCCGCCGAGCTCAAGTTCCCCGGGGTCAAGGACCACCTCCTCGAGCTCCTCCTCGAGGAGCGCACGCCGGCGGTCCTGCGGGCTTGCGTCCAGCACATGCCCGTGCGCCTCGACGAGCTCATCGACTCCGAGCTCCTCTGGCCGCAGCTCTCCGAGGAGGAATGGGCGGTCCTCGTCGACGCGGCGGTCGAGCAGAACGTCGGCGCCACGATGGCCAGGGCCATGGCTCGCGCGACTTCGGTGCCGCTCGTCGCGCCCACCGCCGCGGGCGAGATCTTCGCGCAGGACGAGCGCCATCTCGAGGCGATCCTGAGCGCGCTCGGCGACGCCGATCCCGAGCGGCGCGTCCGCGGCGCGCGCGCCCTGCGGCGCGCCAAGGCCGCCAAGCAGCTTCGCGCGCTCGAGAAGCTCGAGAAGGACGAGGTGCCGCGCGTGCGAGCGGCGGCCTGGGTCGCGCGCTGGGCGCTCGGCGACACGGTCGGGCGCAACGTCGCGCTGGAGACGCTCCTGGGTCCAGCGGACCATCCCGAGCGCGCGGTGCTCTTCGAGGAGATCCTGCTCGCGTACCGCGAGCTGCCCATTCTGCAGGGCGTCGAGGAACGGCTCGACGCGCTGCCCGACGTCGAGCGCGGCGCCGCGCAGGCGGCGCTCTACCTGCGCGACCAGACTTTCTCGGTCGACGAGGTCCGGCGCACGTTCGACCTCCTGGATCTCGAGTCGTACGGCGGCCGGCTCGCGCTCCGCGCACTGGGGCAGGCCGGCGACGTGGGCTTCCTGGCGCGGCGCTTTCCGCTCGAGGGGCACCCGCGGGCCAACGTCGAGATCGCCCTGATCCTCGCCCGGACCGGCCACGACTCCGTCCGCCCCCTGCTCTACGAGGCGATCTGGAGCGGCCCGATGAACCGCAGCGTCCTCGCCGCCGCGGTGGTCAAGGGCCACTACAGCGTGCAGCTCCTCGTCGACTGGGCGGACAAGCCGCCGGCTTCCGCGACCTCCGAGGACATCCGCCGGCTGGGCTTCGCCGTCGGAGAATGGGGCGGGCTCGAGGCCCTCGAGACCCTCGACCGGACCCTCGGTGGCCGCACGGACCACCCGGCGCTCCAGGGCGCGATGCTCGGAGCGCTCCTGGCGCGAACCCACTGACAGGCCGTGACGAGGAAGGCGATGGGAGTGCGCAAGGTAGCGCTCGTCGGCGTGCCGATGGACCTCGGAGGCGGGCGCCGCGGGGTCGACATGGGGCCCAGCGCGATCCGCATCGCGGACCTCGAGCGCCAGGTCCGCGCCCTCGGGTTCGACTTCCAGGACCTCGGCAACGTCCCGATCCTCGAGCCCGAGTCGCTCGAGCCCAAGAACCCGCGGGCGCGCTTCCTCTCCGAGATCGCCGACTGCTGCCGGCGCCTGCGCGCGCGGGTGGAGACGATCCTCGAGGAGGGCGCGCTCCCGCTGGTGATCGGCGGCGACCACTCCATCGCGTGCGGCACCGTCGCCGGCATCTCCTCGCACTACCACCGCCGGGGAGAGAAGATCGGGCTCGTCTGGTTCGACGCGCACGCGGACATGAACACGCCCGAGACGACGATCTCGGGCAACATCCACGGCATGCCCCTGGCGGCGTGCCTCGGATTCGGGGCCGAGGAGCTGACGCACCTGGGCGAGCGCTTCCCGATGGTCGACGTCAAGAACACGGTCCTCGTCGGAATCCGCGACGTCGATGCGCGCGAGCGCGAGCGCGTGCGCGACTCCGGCCTGCGCGCTTTCACGATGCGCGAGGTCGACACGCTGGGCATCCACCGCGTGATGGAGGAGGCGCTGGCGATCGTCACCGACGGGACGGTCGGGTTCCACCTCTCCTTCGATCTGGACGGCACCGATCCGACGGTCGCGCCGGGCGTCGGCACCCCCGTCCCCGGCGGCACCACGTACCGCGAGTCGCACTCGGTGATGGAGCACGCGGCCGAGGACGGGCGGCTCCTGGGCCTCGAGATGACCGAGATCAACCCGATCCTCGACACGCGCAACGCGACGGCGCAGACGGCGGTCGAGCTCGTGCTCTCGGCGCTGGGCAAGACGATCCTGTAGCCCGGATTACTCATGAGCCTTCGCGCCAGACGCCGCATCTGCTCGCCAGCTCGCGACTTTGCTCCCTCGCCGTCCTCGACGACCTGTCAAGGTCGCCTCCGGGCGCCTCAGTCGCAAAGCCGCAATCTGGCGGCATCTGCGACGCCTGGCGCAAAGCCTCATGAGTAATCCGGGCTAGACACCGTGGGCCTGTTCCGCTCGATCCTCCTGAACCGCCGGCTCCTGCGGGACTTCGTGACGCGCGACCTGAAGGCGCGCTACGTCGGCTCGGCGATGGGCTTCTTCTGGTCGATCGTCTTCCCGGTCCTGAACCTGTTCGTCTTCATGTTCGTCTTCCGGCTGGTGCTCAACGCCCGCTGGAGCGACCACCAGGGCCCGCTCGAGGTCGCGCTCGTGATGCTGGCCGGGATCGTCGTCTGGTCGGCGTTCGCCGAGACGATGTCGCGCGCGACCAACTCGCTCGTCGAGAACGCGAACCTGATCAAGAAGGTGGTCTTCCCGTCCGAGCTGCTGCCGCTCTACTTGACCATCTCCTCGCTGATCAACATGTGCATCGGGATCCCGGTCGTGGTCCTGTGCGTCGCGTGGTTCGGCTTCCTCGCGCCGCCCGAGCTGGCGTTCGACCCGTCCCTCGCGAATCCGCGCCTGACCGAGATCTGGGAGGAGGGCGTGCCCGCGCGCGCGCGCGTCGCGCTCACGCGCGGCTTCCGCCGGCCGACGGCGTTCGTCGTGCAATCGGGCGGGACCGCGACGCTGGGCGAGGACTACACCTTCGAGGGCGGGCGGATCGAGCTGCCGCGCGGGCGCCTCGCGTACGACCTGATCCTCGCCCCGATCGCCGACGGGAAGCCCGAGGGCACCGAGACGATCGTGCTCGGCATCACGGCGACCGAGGGCGCGCCGCGCGGGGAGTTCCACACGGTGACCTTCCACCTGTCCGACGGGGCCCCGCCGCCGGGGCGCGGGCTGCCGGATCCGGGTAGCGGGGGGCTCGTGGGCATCGACGCGACCTACCGCTACTTGAACCTCGGGCCGTCGCTCGCCCTGCTGCCGCTGCTCTTCGTGCTGCAGGTGCTCTTCACCGTCGGGCTCGGCTACTTCCTGGCGGCGCTCAACGTGTTCCTGCGCGACGTGTACCACCTCGTCGGCGTCTTCACGACGGTCTGGATGTTCGGGACGCCGATCTTCTACCCGGCCGTCATGGTCGAGAAGGCGGGCTTCGGGTGGATGCTGCGGGCGAACCCCATGCACTGGCTGATCGACTCCTACCGCGCGATCCTGCTGTACGGGACCTTCCCCGACTGGACGCTCCTGGGACGATTCGCCCTCGTCGCGCTGGTGGTCTTCGCCGCCGGCGGCGCCTTCTTCCGCACCCACAAGGGGCGTTTCCCCGACCTGCTGTGAGGACCAGAGGGTGAGCTCCGTCGAGCGAGGCGAGCCGCGCTCCCGGGCGAGCGCCATCCGCGCCCGGGATCTCGGCAAGGCGTTCCAGATCTACGGCAAGCCGATCCACCGGGTGTGGGACCTGATCCTGCCCGGCCCGCCGCGCTTCCGCGAGTTCTGGGCGCTGCGCCACGTGTACCTCGACATCCCTCACGGCTCGTCGGTGGGCGTCATCGGCGAGAACGGCGCCGGCAAGAGCACGCTGCTCAAGCTGCTCACCGGCATCTCCGCGCCGTCGACCGGAGAGGTGCACGTGGACGGACGGATCGCGTCCCTGCTCGAGCTGGGCGCCGGCTTCCACCCGGAGTTCTCCGGGCGCGACAACATCTACCTCAACTGCTCGATCCTGGGCATGAGCGAGGAGGAGACCCGCGAGCGCTTCGAGTCGATCGTCGAGTTCTCGGAGCTCGGCGACTTCATCGAGCGGCCCGTGAAGACGTACAGCTCGGGCATGTACGTGCGTCTGGGCTTCTCCGTCGCCGCGAGCGTCGACCCCGACATCCTGTTGATCGACGAGGCGCTCTCGGTGGGGGACGAGCACTTCCGCGGCAAGTGCATCAACCGGCTGAACGAGTTCCGCGAGCAGGGCAAGACCACGGTCTTCGTCTCGCACGACATCGGGACGGTCAAGGCGATGTGCCAGTGGGTGGTCCTCCTCGACCAGGGCGAGGTGCTCGAGCAAGGCAGCGCCGAGAAGGTCGCCGACCAGTACCTCAAGCGCGCCCACGAGCGCGGCAACGAGCGCCTCACGAGCGTGAACCGCGAGAGCAGCGAGTACCCGCGCTGGGGGACGGGCGAGATCGAGACGCTCGGCATCGATCTGGTCGGCGCCGCGGACGAGCCGACGCAGGTGTTCCAGCCCGGCGAGCGCTTCGCCGTGCGGGTCCACTACCGGGTGCACGAGAGGACGGCCGAGCCCGTCTTCGGGATCGGCCTGTTCCGCTCGGACGGAACGCACATCAACGGCTCGAACCACGGCTGGCGCGACGCCCCGATCCAGCTGCGCGACCTCGAGGCCGGCGAGGAGGGCTGGGTCGAGATGAGTTTCGACACGCTGCCGCTGCTGCAGGGCCAGTACTATCTCACCGTGTACCTGTACGACCACAGCAAGGCGGCGCCGACGGCCATCGACCACCGCGAGCACGCCGTGGTCTTCGAGGTGATCGACGCCGCGCCCAGGCAGCACGGGATGCTCTTCCTGCCGACGCGCTGGGAGGTGCGGCGCCGGCGCGCGGACGGAGCCGAGGAGCGCGAGGTGTCCGAGTCGTGAACGACGTCGAGAGCCTCCCGTTCGACCAGTACCAGCGCTACCGGCTGGTCAGCGACCTCGTCGAGGGCGTGCGCGCGGCGTACGGCAAGCGTGGCCCGCTGCGCATCCTGGACGTGGGCGGGCGCACCGCGCTCCTGCGCTCGTTCCTCTCGGCCGACGACATCGTGCTCGTCGACCCCGATCCGTCCGAGGAGCCGGGGCTCGTGCTCGGCGACGGCTCGCGGCTGCCCTTCCAGGACCGCTCCTTCGACGTGGTCGCGGCCTTCGATACGCTGGAGCACGTCCCGCCGGACCAGCGCGAGGCGTTCGTCGCCGAGTGCGCCCGCACGAGCCGCGCTTACGTCGTCCTCGCGGGACCCTATGGCTCGCCCCAGGTGGACGAGGCCGAGGAGCTCCTGCAGGACTTCCTGCGCGGCAAGCTGGACGTCGAGCACCGCTACCTCGCCGAGCACCGCGCGCACGGCTTGCCGGTGCGCGCGAGCGTCGAGCGCCAGCTCGAGGCGCTCGGGGCGCACGTGACGAGCTTCGGGCACGCCAACCTCGACCGCTGGCTGGTCCTCATGTGCATGGAGATGTACATGGACCACGACCCGCTCCTGCGGCCGCTCGCCGCGCGCTTCTTCCGCTTCTACAACCGCAGCCTGTACGCGTCCGACCACGCTCCGCCCGTGTACAGGCACGCGGTCGTCGCCTGCCAGGGGGGCGCGCCCGCGCCCGCTTCCGAGAGCGGCGGCGCGGGGCTCTTCGGGCCGCCCGTCGCGCCCGCGGACGCCCTCGGGAGCGTGCGCGAGCTCGCCGCCGAGCTCCTGCGGTTCGACAGCGAGAAGGACGCCTGGAAGCCGGAGATGGAGCGGCTCGCGGGCGTGATCGGCGACCTCGAGAAGGACCTCGAGGGCCACCGCCAGGTGGCCGACGAGCTGCGCCGGGAGTACTGGAAGGCGGAGGAGGCGGCCGCGAAGATCCAGAAGGAGCTGCTCGAGGCGCGCGCGGACGTCGACCACCTCGTCGAGGAGATCGGGCACCGCGACCGGCAGCTCGAGGCGCTGCGCGCCGAGCTCAACGACAGGCTGCGGAACCTCGGGCGCGCCCTCGCGCCGAGGAAAAAGCGGTTCTGAGGTACGTTGGAGGCCTCCCTCGGGCTTCCGAACCATGAGACGGCCCCGCGCACGCTCGTCGCGGCCGCCGCCGCAGCGCTCGCCCCCGCCGCCGCGGCGGACGTCCTCGCGTTCGTCGCCGACCGCGACAACACGCTCTACGAAGAGGCCGACGGAGCGTCTGAGCAACGGCGCCGGCGAGCACGTCTTCTCGGGCCGCAACGCCGGTTTCGTCGGTCCGACCAACCTGCGCCGCGCGCTCGTGCGCTTCGACGTCGGCGCGATCCCCGCGGGCGCGACGATCACCTCGGTCACGCTGACGGTCACGCAGTCGACCTTCGCCGCGGGCGAGTGCGACGTCGCGCTCCACACCGTGCTGGCCGACTGGGGCGAGGGTGCCTCCGACACGATCGGTCAGGAGGGCGCCGGGACGGCCGCGACGCCCGGCGACGCGACCTGGCTGCACACGTTCTTCGCGGGGTCCTCCTGGACGAGCCCCGGCGGCGACTTCGACCCCGCGCCGAGCGCCGTGCAGAGGGTCGACCTCGAGGCTCCGTACGTCTGGGGCTCCACCCCGGCGATGGTCGCCGACGTGCAGTGCTGGGTCGGCGCGCCGGGCTCGAACTTCGGCTGGCTCGTCAAGCACGCGGACGAGGGTCCGAGCACGACGGCCAAGCGCTTCGCCTCGCGCGAGCACCAAGATCCGTCGTCGCGCCCGACGCTGGAGGTCGAGTTCCTCCCGCCCGGGGGCTGCGACGCGGCGAGCTACTGCGCCGTCAACCCGAGCTCGACCGGCTCGCCTCGGCGACGCCCCAGCGCTCGAACGCGTGGCCGAACACGTACATCGAGGCGATCAGCACGAGGGCCGGCGAGGCGAAGCTCGCGAAGGCGTCGGTGGTCGAGAGGCAGCCGGTGAGCGCGAGGACGAGGACCACCAGGACGGCGACGATCTCGTAGCGCAGGGCGTCGGTTACGAAGAGGATCAGGCTCAGCGCCAGGGTCGCGAGGACGATGACCGCGGGGTCCACGGCGGGCATGGGGGGAGGAAGATGGCAGGCGGAGGGTCGCCCGCGCAAGCGCGGCGCGCGCCGGGGTTCTTTCCGGCGCGGGGCTGAGCTATAAACGGGCGTCTCCGCGGAAACCCACGTTCCTCGCCTTGGCGTACACTCCGATCGACCTTCAGGCCCTGGCCAAGCACATCGGCGCCTGGCTGCACCCCCAGGCTCCGGATTCGGATGTCGTCATCTCGTGCCGCGTGCGCCTCGCGCGCAACGTCGGCGGGTTTCCGTTCATCTCGCGCCTGAGCCCGGAGCAGGCCGTCGAGCTCAGCGACCGGCTGATGATCAACCTGCTCGACGCGAAGATCGATGGCGAGACCTGGTGGGTTCCGATGGGCGAGGCGAGCCTCGTGCTGCGCCTCCTCTTGCGCGAGCGGAACTTGATCAGCCGCGACCTCGCCCCCGTCGAGGATCCGCGCCGCGTCCTTCCGGGCCGCGCCGTGGCTTTCGGCGAGAGCGAGGCCGTCTCGGTGATGGTCAACGAGGAGGACCACTTGCGCCTCCAGGCCCTGGCCGCCGGCTTCGACCTCGACCTCGCCTGGCAACGTGCCCAGACGCTCGACCGCTACCTCGAGACGCGCGTCTCGTACTGCTACAACGAGAGGCTGGGCTACCTGACGGGCTGTCCCACGAACGTCGGCACCGGACTGCGCGCGTCGGTGATGCTGCACCTGCCGGCCCTGGGGATGGTGCGCAGCGAGCTGGAGAAGGTGTTCACCGCGGCGCAGCGCACCGGTCTGGCGGTGCGCGGCCTGCACGGCGAGGGCAGCCGCGCCGCCGGCGACTACTACCAGATCAGCAACCAGGTGACGCTGGGCCGCAGCGAGGCGCAGCTCATCGACGACCTGAACACGCTCGTGCCGATCATCGCCGAATTCGAGCGGAAGCTGCGCGACGCGCTGATCCAGAAGCAGCGCGCCGCCCTGCGCGACCGCATCACCCGCTCGCTGGGCCTCCTGCGCAGCGCGCGCTCGATGCAGACCGACGAGGCCCTCGCGCACCTGAGCAACCTGAGGCTCGGGATCCAGCTCGGCCTGCTCGACGGCACCTCCCTCGACACGGTGACCGAGCTCGGCATCCAGGTCCAGCGCGGCCACGTACAGGCGCTGGAGCGGTCCGACCGCCGCGAGGGCCTGCTCGACGTCAGCGAGCGCGACAAGCTGCGCGCGGGCCTCTTGAGGCGGCGGCTCGCCTGACTCCGACAGGGCGCCTGGCGAACGATTCGGCCCTCGGCGCCGGGAAGGAGTTTCCGGTCCCCGCGGAGGCGCGGCGGATGCCGGGGCTCGGCGCTGGCGGGAGTACGGGGGTTGAACGCGATCCGCCCCAAGATCGCGTCGCGCGCCGGCCGACAAACCGTCGGTCCCGCACCCCGGGCTTCGTCGCGACTCCCTCCGCCAAGAGCACCCCTGATGCTTTCTCTCGCCTGCCTCGCGCTCGTCCTTGCGCCGTTCGCCCCGACCGACGAAGGGCGCGGGAAGCCCGCGCCGCCCGGCAAGGAAGCGCGCATCGAGGTGCTCCGCGGCCGGCTCGGCTTCGTGAGCGGCGGTCGCTCCGGGGAGCTGGTCGGCGAGGCCCAGACCGCCGTCGTCACGGGGACCTCGCACCTCGAGGTTCCCGCGGGCTCACGCGCGCGGGTCGTCTTCGCCGGGCACGCGAGCCTGACGCTCTGGGGCCCCGCGGCCCTGGAATGGGGGACCGAGGAGCGCGGGGGCTCGCCCACGCTCTACTGGCGCGTGCAGGACATCGCCTGGCTCGACATCGAGGTGCGCGAGGGGCTGAGCTCGCTCTACCTCCCCGGCGGCTGGTTCGCGCGGGTCGGCTCGGGCTCGTTCCACTTCGAGGGCCTTCCGAGCGGCGCGCTCGAGCTGCTGCACCGCGCGGGCAGCCCGCTGGTCGTCGAATGGCGCAAGGACCCGTCCAGCGCCCGCCCACCCCTAGGCGTGTATCCCGGCTCGAGCCTACGGCTGGAGCCGCCCGCCTCCCCGGTGGACGGGGCGGCGAGCGCGAGGCCCTGGTCCGAGGAGAGCGGCTCGTGGCCATGGAGGCGGCCCGCGGACCAGTCCGGCGAGGTCGAGAGCCGGATCGCCGCGCCGCGCACGCTGGCGCGCGAGCCCGAGTTCGCCGATCCGACGAGCGTCACGCTGCTCCCGGGACCGCGGACGCCGGCCGGCGGCGCGAGCGGCGCGCGCATCCCGCAGGCCGTCGTCGGGCCGGTCGAGTACACGCGCGACTACGTCGCCAGCCAGTGGCGCGGCGTCCCGCGCGAGAGCCTGATCCCCGCCGGCCCGGTCGCGGTGCAGCGCGCCCGCGGGGTCGAGGTCCGGCTCGCGGCCAAGGGGCGGCGCAAGGTGTTCGTCGCCGCCGCCGCCGCACGGCCCGTCTGGTGCTTCGGGCGCACCATCGATCACCTGCTCCACCCGGGAGCGGTCGTCCTCTTCGAGGAGGACGGCGCCGTCCTCATGAAGATGGGCGTGATCGAGGACCTCCCGGCGGCCCAGGGTCGTCCGGCCCTGGAGAACCTGAACCCGTAGCGAGCGACCGGTTTTGCTCAGGGGTCGTTCCTGGCGTCGCCAAGCGGGCAGACCCACGGGCGACCGGCTAGCGCGCGACGCGCGAGTCGGCCGTGATGTCGCGCACCACCTCGGCCATCGATTCGCCCCAGATCTGCGGTTCGACCTGCAGCTCGGAGTCGCCGAGCGTCGCGGGCGAGCCGATCCCCGCGAGGCGGCATCCGGCCCGCCAGCCGGCCACGAGCTCCAGCGTGCCGTCCCCGACCACCCAGCAGTGATCGAGGTAGATGCCGTCGAACTGCGCGGCGTGGTACAGCGCGCCGGTGTTGGGCAAGAGGAAGACCGAGTCCCTGGTGTGGGGCTTCACGCCCTGCGGGTGGTCCAGGCACGCGTAGCAGCGCGTGATGGGGATCCCGTGGGCGCGCAGGTGCTCGAGCAGGTCCTCTTCAAAGGCCCTCCAGCGCGCCTCGGGCAATCGACCGAAGGCGACGTCCTCCTCGTTGCCGAGGAGGTAGAGCTTCCAGTCGGCCTGGCCGGCGTGGAAGAGGGCGTCGAGCGAGCCCGGCGTGAACTCCACCCGTTCGAAGCGCCCCTCGAAATGCCCCTCGGGAGGCTCCAGGAGCGTGCCCCAGCGGTCTATGAAAAGGCCCCGGGGCGGATAGCCCGCCCCGGGAATCGGCGATCGACTCGAAATGGAAAGGGAATCCATGAAGAACGGCCAGCGGCCGAGCAGAGACGAGGAGGACCGGACAAAACCACGTTCCTACGGCTTCGTTTTCGGCGCTTCACGGCAGAACTTGAGCACTTAGGATTCACTTCCACCGCACCCGATGAATTGGTCGGAGAGCACTCCTTTCTTTCGTTTCGAAGCTCCCCCTTTTTTTCCATGACGTCGCTCCGGATCGCGCTGCTGGTCAATCCCTTCACCCTGCGCAGGGTCGGAAGGGATCACGCGCCTTCGCTGGCGCGCGAGCTCCTCGGCCGCGGCCACGTCGTGCGCGGGTTCGGCACTCTGCCGGGCGTCATCCCGCGCTCGAGCGTCGAGCCCGAGGTGCCCGAGGTCGGAGGCTCGGTCACGCAGGACCTCCCTGGGCTGCGCGGGTTCGCGCCGGACGTGATCGTCGCCTACGACGTGCTCTCGCCCGCGGCGTGGCTCGGCGCGCGCCGGGCGCGCAAGCAGCACGTGCCGCTGGTGCTCGTCGAGCAGGGGCTGCCGGCGTTCGGGCGCCCCCTCGAGCGCATCGTGCGGCGCGTCGGCGAATGGCTCTGGGGGCCGTACGTGCGGCGCACCGCGACGCGCATCGTCGCGGTCGACGCCTGGGTCCGCGAGCAGGTGCGCCGCGAGGGGTTCCGCGACATGGACATGGTGACGCTCGGCTCCGGGCTCGACCTCACCGTCTTCCGACCGGGCCTCGCGAGCCCGCTGCCGGGCCGGCACGGCGTGCGCGGCCGCCTGCTCCTGCACGTGGGGCAGATCGAGGAGGGGCGCGGTCTCGACACGCTGATCCGCGCGTTCGCACGCACCGTCGGCCAGCGCGGCGACTGGACGCTGGTCCTCTGCGGGGACGGCCCCGCTGGCCGCAGCCTGCGCGTCCTCGGCGATCGTCTGGGCGTGGGCGCGAGCCTGCGCTGGCTCGCGCGCCCGCGCGACGAGGAGCTGCCGGGCCTGCTCGGCTCGGCGACCCTCTTCGCCGCGCCCACCCTCGCCGAAGCCGACGGGACGCTCAAGATCCGCCGCGCTCTCGCGTGTGGGCTCCCGGTCCTGTCGTCCGACCTGGCGCGCACGCGCGAGCTCGTCGAGCCGGATGGCTGCGGTCTGCTCGTCACGCCCGGGGACGTCGAGGCGTGGACCCAGGCGATCCGCTTGGCGGCGAGCTCGCCCGAGCGGCGCAAACGCTGGTCGGTCCGCGCGCGTCAGCTCGCGAGCGAGCGCATGTCCTGGCCGGTGATCGCCGAGCGCTACGAGGCGGTGCTGCTCGCGGCCGTCGAACAGGAGCGCGTACCCGCCGCGGCGCCCGAAGGCGCGACGCGCTGAGCGGATTCCGATCGCCGTGGGCCGATTCGCCGATCGTTGGGGGGGGGGCGAAGCCCCGTCAATCGTCGGTCGCCCGGCGCAGCTCCTTCTTCAGGACCGCCATGTCCTTGGCGTACTGCCCCACCGCCGAGCGCGTCTCCTCGTCGACCCGCGCGAACGTCGTCCCGACCTTGACCCCGTCCGCCCGCTCCTCGAGCAGAGCGACCTCGACCTCGGCCTCGCAGTAGCCGCGCTGCAGGAGCGGCAGGCGGAACTTCACGCGGAGCCGGGTTCCGACCGAGAGCATCTGGCCCATGTCGAAGGGCGACAGGTCCGTCTTCCCGCCGTTCCAGGTGAAGCGCAGGCCGGAGTCGTCGAGCGCGGCCATCTGGCCCACCCCGGTCCATCCCCAGGCGTGGTCGTGGACCGGGTTGTCGGCCTTCTGGGCCGGGATGAAGTGCGAGAGGCGCTCCTTGTCCACGAGGGTGAAGAGCACCGAGGACTTGTCCTCCTCGAACCCCCCCTCCCCCCCTGTTGGCGCTGGTTCGTCGCTCCCCCGGAAGCTCTCCACGGCCTCCTCGTCCGTGTCGAACACGCGGACCACGCGGTCCAGCCCGACCTTCTCGATGATGTCCCGGCAGAAGGCGGAGGGGCGCGCGATCAGGAGCTTGCCGCCCTGGCCGGCCAGGGACTTGGAGGCCTTGATGATCGCGCCGAGGGCCGTCGAGTTGATGAACTTGACCATCCGCAGGTTCAGCACGACGTTGTTGACCCCGGCCTTCTGCACACCGCTGATCTCCTCTTCGAGAAGGTGGCAGTAGTAGGTATCGAACTCGCCGGAGAGGTGCAGGATGGCGTGCTTCTCGCTCGGTTCTACGTTGATGCGCATGGGGTACTGGACCCAGGCTCGGGATGCGGGACAAAGGGCAGAGCAGTGTGCCCGCGGCGCGCGGGCTCGCGCAAGCGGAAACCCCGCGGGGCGAGCCGCCGCCGGGGCCGCCGGGTGCGGCTCGGTCCCGCCCTCCCGGCGCGTCGGGCCGACGGCCGACAACCTCGTCGGCTCGCGGGGATTCTCGTTAGACTCTCGGGACCATGGCCTTCTGGAAGCGCAAGAACGCTCCGAACGCGAACCCGGCGCACTCCGCGCCTGCGCCGCCCAGCCCGAGCACGGACGCCGAGACGAAGTTCCTGAGCGGGGATGCGCTCAAGGACCGGCGCTCGGTCGAGGTGCTCCTGGACGCCATCAAGCAGGTCTCCGAGTCGCGCGACCTCGAATCGCTGCTGGACTACGTCGTCGACCGCTCGATCGAGGTCACCGGCGCCGAGCGCGGCATGCTCGTGCTGATCGACGACGCGGGCGCCCAGCAGGTGCGCGTCGCCCGCCAGGCCGGCGGTTATGCCGCGGACGAGGGCGCCAAGTACTCGACGAACGTCGTCAAGCGCGTCCTCGAGGACAACACGCCGATGCGCACGACGGTGCAGTCCGACGCCGAGGCCCTCGAGCTCGGGGCTTCCGTCTTCGACCTCAAGCTGCGGGCCGTCATGTGCGTGCCGCTGATCGCCGACGAGCAGGAGGCCCCCGAGGACACGCAGCGCGGCGCCCTGTACGTCGACTCCAAGGCCGCCAGCCGGGCGTTCACCGACGAGGATCTCTCGCTCTTCTTCGCCCTCGCCAAGCACATCGCGATCGCGCTCGAGAACGCCCGCCTGACGCTGCAGTCGCTCGAGAACGCCAAGTACCAGCAGTCGCTGGACATCGCGGGGGAGATCCAGAAGGGGCTGATGCCCAAGTCGCCCAAGTCGATCCCGGGCTACGACGTCTTCGGCTGGTATCGCTCGGCCGAGCACGCCTCGGGCGACTTCTACGACTTCGTCCACACGCGCGACAAGCGCATGGCCGTCGTCGTCGGCGACGTCTCGGGCCACGGCATCGGCCCGGCGCTGATCACCGCGACGGCCCAGGCGAGCCTGCGCGCCCTGATGAAGGTCGTCGGGACCCCCGGCGAGGCGATCAACATGCTCAACGAGGACATGGCCGAGCGCATGGACGACGGCATGTTCCTGACGCTGTTCATCGCCTACTTCTCGACCGACGGCACCGTGCAGGTGATCAACGCCGGGCACACGCCGCCGCTGATCTGGCGCCAGCGGACGGGCGAGATCGAGCGCATCGACGGGCACGGCCCCGCGGTGGGGATGGTGGACGACTTCGACTACTCCGAGAGCCCGCTGTTCAAGCTCGACCCCGGCGACCTGATCCTCGCCTACACCGACGGGCTCGTCGAGGCGCGGCACGAGAGCCGCCCGGACCGCTTCTTCGACGAGTCCGGCGTGCGGCGCATCCTCTCCGAGGTCGCGCCGCGCGGGACCTCGACGAAGGAGCTCACCGAGGAGCTCGTGCGCCACGTGCTCGAGTTCGCCGGCGGCGTGCGCGAGGACGACTGGACCGTCGTCGCCGTGCGCCGGACCGGCCGGGCCTGATGGAGGACCTGCTCGTCCGCGGGGCCCGGAGCTACCCGCCCGGCCCGCGCGCGCGGCGCGTCGACGTGCGCATCCGCGCGGGGCGCATCGACGCCGTGGGCGCCGACCTCGAGCCCGAGGGCTGCGCGGTCGTCGAGGCGCGCGGGCGGACCGCGATCCCGGGACTGGTCGACGTCCACGTCCACTTCCGCGATCCCGGTCTCGCGCGCAAAGAGGGCTGGGAGCGCGGCTCGGCCGGCGCGCTCCACGGCGGGGTCACGAGCGTCGTCGAGGTGCAGAACAACCCGCCGCTGTCGACCTCGCTCGAGGCGCTCCAGGCGCGCATCACCCACGTGCGCGCGCGCTCGCGCGTCGACTTCGGGTGCCTGGCGAACCTCCTGCCGCAGTCGCAGGGCGCGCTCGCCGCGATGGCGCCGCTCACGCCGGCCTTCAAGTGCTTCCTCGGCGGGTCGACCGGCCTCGGCGGTCAGACGGACGCGGACACCATCCGGCGTCTCTTCGACGGCGCGGCGCGCGCCGGGCGCATGATCGTGGCGCACTGCGAGGACGAGGAGCTGCTCCGGCGCGGCAAGCGCGCGCACCCCCGCGCGACGGCCGTCGAGCACCACCTCGTGCGCTCGGCCGAGGCCGAGGTCGAGTCCGTGCGCGCCAGCATCGACCACGCCGAGGCGACCGGCGCCGAGCTGCACGTCTTCCACCTCTCGACGGCCGAGGGGGCCGATCTCGTGCGCGCCGCGCAGCGCCGCGGCCTCCCGGTGTCGGCCAGCACGGCGCCGCACTACCTCCTGCTCTCGTGCGAGGACGCGCCGCGGCTCGGCAACCTCGCCAAGGTCAACCCCTCGATCAAGACGCCCGGCGACGCGCGCGGGATCCTCGCCGCGCTCGCCGACGGCACCGTCGACGCCATCGGCACCGACCACGCGCCGCACCAGCTCGCGGAGAAGCAGCGGCCGTACGCGAGCGCGCCCTCGGGCATGCCGTCGGTCGACCTCCTGTGGCCGCTCACCTGGGAGCTCGTGCGCCGCGGCCTCGTCGACGCCGGGACGGCGCTCGCGAGCGTGAGCTGGCGCGCGGCGCGCAGCCTGCACCTCCCGGGCAAGGGCCGGCTCGAGCCCGGGTGCGACGGCGACCTCGTCCTGTTCGATCCCGCCGCGACGCGGCGCGTGGCCGGCGCCGAGCTCCCGTCCGCGTCGAAGTGGTCGGCCTACGAAGGCCTCGAGCTGGCGGGCTGGCCGGAGCTCGTCGTGCGGCGCGGAGCCGTCGTCTTCGCGGACGGAGAGGTCGTCGGAGACGCCGGCGGGCGGCCGCTCGAGCTCGAGCCGCCGCGGCCGCGCCGCTGAGACCAGCGATGCGAGCTCCCGCGCTCCCGCACGCCGAGGTCCGCTTCCCGCCCGACTTCGTGCGCCGGCTCGAGCGGCTCGTGCTGCGCGTCTCCGCCGCGCGCGAGCGGCGCGAGGGCGCCGGGAACGCCGCGCTCGCGGGGGCGGGGGACGAGTTCGTCGGCTACCGGCCGTACCGCCCCGGCGAGGATCCGCGGCCGATCGACTGGAGCCTGTTCGCGCGCCTCGACCGGCCGTACGTGCGGGTCATGCGGCGCGAGGCCGCCGAGCACTGGAGCGTGCACGTCGATACGAGCGCGTCGATGGCGGCCGGCCCGCCCGGGAAGCTGCAGCGCGCCGCCGAGGTCGCGTGCGCGCTCGCGGCGGTCGGGCTGCGCGTCGGCGCGCGCGTGCAGCTGTTCGCGACCGGGGCCGAGTCCCCCGGGCCTACCGGGGGCGCGAAGCCGGCCCAGATGCGCGTGCGCCGCCAGGCCGACCTGCCGAGCCTCTTCGCCTTCTTCGAGGGCCGCGCGGCGCACGGCGCGCGCGGGCTGGGAGAGCTCTTCTCCACGCGCCGCCCGCCGCACGAGGCCGGTCGCGTGTTCCTGCTCGGCGACCTGCTCGACGCGCCGCCGCAGGCGGTCGCCGGATGGATGCGCCGCGGGCGCGAGCTGGCCCTCGCCCAGCTCCTCGCGCCGGTCGAGCTCGACCCGCCCGAGAGCGGCGCGGTCGAGTGGTGGGACCCCGAGGACGGGACGCGGCTCGCGTTCGAGCTCGACGCGCGCTCGAGCTCCGCGTACCGGCGGCGGCTCGAGGCGACCTGCGAGGCGTGGGAGACCTTCGCACGGCGCCACGGCCTGCGCTACGGCTGCTTCGACACGCGCCACTCGTTCGAGGATGTGGCGCGCCGGACGCTGGCGGGGCTGTGATGGGGGACCTCGCGGCGGGGATCGAGTGGACGCGGCCGGCGGGCCTCGCGGCGCTGGTCCTGCCGCTCGCCGTCCTCTTGCTCTCGCTGCGCCGCGCGCGGCCCGCGGCCGTCGCCGTCGGCACGCTCGCGCTGTGGCGGGCGGTGCGCGCGGTGCGGCCGCGCTCCGGAGCGCGGCGCCGGCGTCGCATCCCGCTCGAGCGCGTGCTGATGGTGCTCGCGCTCGCCCTCGGCGCGCTCGCCCTCGCCGGCCCGCGCCGCCCGCGCGCCGCAGCTCCGCTCGTCTGGCGCGTCCTGCTCGACCGCAGCCCGTCGCTCTTCCTCGAGCACACCGACGCCGCGGGCCGGCCGAGCGGCGGCGGCTCGCGCCTGGACGTCGCGCTCGCGCGCCTGCGCGCGGCGGCGGCCGCGGAGGGGGCGCGCGTCGAGCTCTGGCTCGAGGAGCAGGGGGCCTGGCGCGCGCTCGGCGCGGACCCTCCGCAGGGCGCGCCGCGCCCCGCGCTGCCCGAGCCGCGCTGGCGCGTGCACGACCAGCCGGGCGCCGTCTGGCTCACCGACCGCGAGCCCGAGCCCGCGCCGCGCTTCGCCGGCGTGATCGCCTCCGGCGGCGGCCCGGTGTTCGGTCCGGTGTCCAGCTCGCCGGCGACGCTGGAGGTGTGGGACGGCGAGCGGATCCGCGCCGCCGCGCGCTCCGACGAGCCGCGCGTCGCCCTCGCGGACGACGTGCCGGAGGAGCTCGCGAGCTTCGTGCGCGCGTGGGCGCAGGAGCGCGGGTACGCGGTCGAAGCGCGGCCCGCCGCCCGGGAGCCCGGGGCCGCGGGGGCTCCGGGGGACGCCGACGTCGAGCTCGTCGTGCGCGGCGTGGCTCCCGAGGCGTCCGACGTCCACGGCGTGAGCGCCCGCGGCGCGGGCTGGTCGCTCGGCGGCGAGGCGGCGGCCGTGCCGCTCGCGGGCGGCTCGGAGGTCGCGCTCGAGCCCTGGCTGCGGGCCGACGCGGGCGCCGCGGGGTCGTTGACCGTGGTCGCCTCCGGCCCGGGCGTCGTCGTGCAGGGTTTCCGCACGCTCGACCCTCCGGGCGGCGATCCCGCCGCGTTCGCGGTCGCCTGGGCGGCGCTGCTCGACGGCGCGCTGCTCCCCGCGCGCGGCGTCGTCGCCCTCGACGAGCGGCTCCCGGCCGGCCCCTCGGTCTGGCGGCCGCCGGCGCGCGCCGAGCTCGCGGCCGCGCCGCCGGAGCGCCTCCCGGCCTGGCTCGCGATGGCGGCTGCCGCGCTCGCCCTCGCCGGCGGCTGCGTGGCGCTCGCGCGCTCGCGCTGACCGAGGCTCCGGGCGAGAATCGGCGAGCTCACCGAGGACGAAGGAGCGACGACGGATGCTACCGCGACTCTTGGCCGCCACCCTACCGGCACTCGCGACGAGCGCGACCCAGGACGACTTCGTGCGCGAAGGCGACGCAGAGCGCCGCGAGCTCCTCGAAGCCCTGGAGGGCAAGGCGCCGCCGCCGCTCCACGTCGGCGGCTGGCTGAACACGGAGCGCGAGCTCGCGCTCCCCGAGCTGCGCGGCAAGCTCGTCGTCGTCGAGTTCTGGGGCGTGTGGTGTGCCCCCTGCCGGCGCGCCGTCCCGAAGCTCAACGAGCTGTACGCCCGCTACCGCGACCAGGGGCTGGTCCTGATCGGAGTGCACACCACGCGCGACGGCGACGAGCTGGCGGCGGGCGCCCAGGATCTGGGGATCCGCTACCCCGTCGCCGTCGACCGCGGCGGCGCGACCGACGCCGCCTGGCTCGTCGACTCCTACCCCGACGTGTACGTGATCGACCGCGCCGGTACGCTGCGCGTCGCCGACCTCGCCAACGCCGACCTCGAGCGGACGGTCGAGGCGCTCCTGGCCGAGAGCGCGCCGGGACCCGAGCGGCTGCAGCGCGTGATCGACCTCGCCGGGTCCTGGCGCGCGAGCCGCTACGACGTCTTCGCGGGGGAGGAGCGCGTCGGCGAGGCGCTCCTCGTGAACACGCTGGTCGAGATCGCCGACGGGCCCGACTACTTCGAGTTCGTGGACCAGGCGGAGCTCGCCTTCGGCGTCGAGCACCACGTCCTGCGCACGATCGTGCGCTGCGAGATCGACGAGCTCCTGACCCCGACGCACGTCCTCGCCGACGGCCAGAGCGGGCGCCAGGACCTGATGGCGGACCTGCGGGTGGAAGAGGGCCGATGGAGCGGCCGGATCGGCGGCGAGGAGGTGCTGCGCGAGCTGCCCGTGGGCGTGCTGACCGAGACGACCGTCCTGCGGATGGCGGCTGCCCTGCCCTTCGAGAAGGGGGCGCGGCTTTCGTTCGAGGGCCTCGAGCTGGGGCGGGGACGCCTCGACCCCGGGCCCGGCCGCACGCTCGAGGTGGCCGGCTGGGAGGACCCGCCGGCGGAGGGCGGCGGCCCGCGCACCGTGCGCGTCGACCAGCTCGCCGGTCGCGAGGTGCTCGCGCGCTACTGGTTCGACGCGCGGCGCGTGCTCGTCCGGGCGCGGCTCCCGTCGCCGGTCGCGGGGACGCTCGAGTGGAGGCTGGCGGAGGAGCGCTGAGCGGCTACAGCTCGAACACGTCCCCCTCGCGCGCCACGTGCATTCCGCTGGCGCGCACGCGCGCCGCCGCCGCGCTCTCCGGATCCGCGGCCGGGTTCGTGTGGTTGAGGTGCGTGAACCAGACCTTCGCGCGCTCGCTCGCCGGCAGCGGGGCGAAGCGCTCGAGCGACTCGGCGACCGACGGGTGCGGGATGTCGGCCATCGAGCGGCCGGGGATCTCGCCATCGGCGAAGAAGGCGCCGTCGAGGAGCGCGTGGTCGACCGACGCGAGCACGTCCTCGATGCGCCGCTCCCAGCGCTCCCACTTGTCGATGTCGGGCAGGTACAGGAGGCTGCGCCGGGGGCCGCGGATCAAGAAGGCGAAGGTGTCGGTGTACTCGTCGCGGTGGGGGACGGAGAGCGCCGTCACGGCGAGGTCGGGCGCGAGCTCGAGAGCCTCGTCCGCGGCCATCGCGCGCGGCTCGATGCGCCCTTGCTCGACGAGCAGGTCCCAGGGGCCGTTCTGCGCGAGGAACTCGGCCATCCGCCGCGACCCGTGGACGGGCGTGAGCTCGGTCGCGTAGGCCTCGGCGCCGAGCTGCGCGAGGCCCGTGTAGTGCCCGATGTGCGCGTGGGTCAGGAAGATGCCCTCGAAGAGCCGCGGCCGTCCGCCCGCGCCGCGGGAATTCGCTCCACGGCGGGGGTCCGCATGGCCGCGCGCGAGCTCCACTTGCTCGGGCAGATCCGGCGTGCAGTCGAACAGCCAGCGGCGGCTCGAGCGCGGGTCGACGAGCAGGAGCGAGGTGACCAAGCGGCGCTTCTGCGGGTCGCGGCGGGCCGCCTCGCACGGCGCGTCCGTGCAGCCGATCTGCGGCAGCCCCGCGTCCTGCGCCGTGCCGAGGACCAGGACGTAGGGCGCGTCGATCCGGACGCGCGGCACCGGGTCCGCCGCGCGGCAGGCGGCCGGGACGAGCGCGGCGAGCGCAAGGCCGATGCGCAGCATGCCGCCAAGGCTACGCAGCGCGGTGGACGCGCGCGACCGGCGCTCGAATAATGGCCCGCTCGCCCGTTCCCCTGGGAGACGAGGAAGAGACGCCATGGCCTTCGACCCCACGCCCGAGGACCGCTTCACGTTCGGCCTCTGGACCGTCGGCAACCCCGGACGGGACCCGTTCGGCGGCGCCGTGCGGCCCGTCGCCGACCCCTGCCACCTCGCGCGCAAGCTCGGCGAGATCGGGGCGTACGGCGTGAACCTGCACGACGACGACCTCGTGCCGTTCGGCTCCTCGGCCGCGGAACGCGAGCGGATCGTCCGTGAGTTCAAGGCCGCCGTCGAGGATTCGGGCCTGTGCGTGCCCATGGCGACCACCAACCTCTTCACGCACCCGATCTTCAAGGACGGGGCGTTCACCGCCAACGATCCGAAGGTGCGCGCCTTCGCCCTGCAGAAGACGATGCAGGCGATCGACCTGGGGGTCGAGCTCGGCGCGCGGGTCTACGTCTTCTGGGGCGGCCGCGAGGGCACGGAGGCGGACGCCTGCCGCGACCCGCGGGCGGCGATCGGGCGCATGCGCGACGCAATGGACTTTCTCTGCACGCACGTGAAGGATCAGGCGTTCGACCTCGTGTTCGCGCTCGAGGCCAAGCCCAACGAGCCGCGCTGCGACATGTACTTCCCGACGACGGGGCACATGCTGCACTTCATCTCGACGCTCGAGCACGAGGAGATGGTGGGCGTCAACCCCGAGGTCGCGCACGAGCACATGGCGGGGCTCTCCTTCGTGCACGGCGTCGCGCAGGCGATGGAGGCCGGCAAGCTCTTCCACATCGACCTGAACGCGCAGCGCATCGGGCGCTACGACCAGGACCTGCGCTTCGGCTCGGAGGACCTCAAGCAGGCCTTCCTGACGGTGCGCTTGCTCGAGGGCACGGCCGGCGGCCCACGCTACGAGGGCTCGCGCCACTTCGACGCGCACGCCTACCGCACCGAGGACGAGGCGGGCGTGTGGGACTTCGCGCGCGGCTGCATGCGCACCTACAAGATCCTCGCGGCGCGCGCCGCGGCCTTCGACGCCGACCCCGAGGTGCGCGAGCTCGTCGCGGAGCGGCGCGACGCGCAGCTCGAGCCCCTGCTCTCGGGCTACGACCCGGGCAAGGCCCGCGCGCTGCGCGCGCTCGAGATCGACGCCGACGCGGTCGCGCGGAGAGGCCTCGGCTACGAGCGGCTCGACCAGCTGATGATGGAGCACCTCCTCGGGGCGCGGGGCTAGTGCCGCTCTTCCTGGGGCTCGACGTCGGCACGCAGGGCACGAAGGGCCTGCTCGTCGACGCCGAGCGCCGCGCGGTCGTCGCCCGCGCGTCGAGCTCCTACGACCTGATCGCCGGCCTGCCGCCCGGCGCCGCGGAGCAGCATCCCGCGACGTGGATCGACGCGGTGCGCGACGTGGCGCGCGAGCTCCTCGCCGCGCCCGGCGTCGAGGCGGGCCGCGTCGCGGGCGTCGGCGTGTCCGGCCAGCAACACGGGCTCGTCGTGCTCGACGCGCGGGGCGAGGTCGTGCGCCCGGCGAAGCTCTGGTGCGACACCTCGACGGCGAACGAGGCGCGCGAGCTGTCCGCGGCGTTCGGGCATGCCGTGCCCGCGGGCTTCACGGCGCCCAAGGTCGCCTGGCTCGCGCGGCACGAGCCCGAGAGCTGGGCGCGCACGCGGAGCGTCCTCCTGCCGCACGACTACGTCAACTTCCGGCTCACCGGCGCGAAGACGATGGAGGCGGGCGACGCGTCCGGGACGGGCTTCTTCGACCCCGAAGCGCGCGCGTTCCACCCCGGCGAGGTCGCGCGCACCGACCCGCGCCTCGCCGAGTGCCTGCCGCCGCTGCTCGCGACCGGCGCGGCCGCGGGGGCGCTCGACGCCGCGGGCGCGGAGCTCCTCGGCCTGCGCCCCGGCGTCCCGGTCGCGGCGGGAGGCGGCGACAACATGCTGAGCGCGGTGGGCAGCGGCGCGACGCGGCCGGGCGTCGTGGTCGTCAGCCTGGGCACCTCCGGGACCGTCTTCGCGTACGCCGAGCGCCCGGTCGTCGACCCCGAGGGTTGCATCGCCCCCTTCTGCGGCTCGGTCGGGGGCTGGCTGCCGCTCTTGTGCGTGATGAACGTGACCGGGGTCACCGAGGAGGTGCGCGCGGCGTTCGGTTCGACGCACGCCGAGCTCACGGCCGCGGCCGAGGCCGTCCCGCCCGGCTGCGGCGGGCTGACGTGGGTTCCCTACCTCGTCGGCGAGCGCGTCCCGAACCTGCCGGAGGCAGCCGGCTCGCTCCTTGGCATGCGCCCCGGGCACCTCGCGCCCGGCGTGCTCTACCGCGCCGCGCTCGAGGGCACGAGCTTGAACCTCGGCTGGGGCGTCGACCGCATGCGGCGCCTCGGCATCGACGCGAGCGAGGTGCGGCTCGTCGGCGGCGCCGCGCGGAACCCGCTCTGGCGGGCGATCCTCGCCGACGTGCTCGGCTGCCCCGTCGTGCGCCTCGCCGAGCCCGAGTCGGCGGCCCTCGGGGCCGCCCTGCAGGCCCTGTGGACCGTGCGCCGCGCCGCGGGCGAGGACGTGTCCGCCGACGAGGTCGCGGCGCCCTTCGTTCGCACCGACGGCGAGCCGGCGCTGCCCGACCCCGCCCGCGTCCGCGCGTACGCGGAGCTGGCCGCGTCCTTCCGCGAGCGGGTCGGGGCGCTGTACTCCAGCTGCAACCGACGGGCTGCGAGCTCGAGCGATTCCTCCGTCGCACGCCAGAAGTCCTCGTAGCGTCCAGCCGACGCGGAATGCGCGAAGCTCGCGCTGTCCTTCGTTACGAGAGCCCGCGCGAGGACGGCGGGGCGTTCCCCTTCGTCCTGCGCTTCCACGCGTCCAACGCCTTTCCCGCGGGCCTCTTGCGCAGGCGCGAAGTTGGAAGCGGGCGCCATCCGGGTCGAAGAGGTATGCTCGGTGTTCCAATCCCGGGCAACTCCGGACCCCGACGAAGCCCGGTCCGCCTTCCCATGCGACACGCCCTTCTCCTCGCCGTACTGCCGCTCCTCGCGGCTTCCTGCACGAGCTCCGTGGAGCACGTCCAGCGCTTTCAGCAACGACAACGCGAGGACCACAGCCAGGTCTCCACGCAGGAGCTCGCGCTCGCGCTGCTCGACTCGGAGGAGTTCCGCTCCTTCCGATGCTCGGTCGATGGCGAGGCGGTCGCGGCCGTGGAGGCGGAGCGCCGCGTCCGGGCGCTCGCGGCGGGCGAGTCGCTTCGCCTGCGCATGACCCGGGCCGAGGGCGTCATCGAGCTGCGCGTGACCGGCGACGACCGCATCACCGTCTCGAGCCGCTCGCGCTCGTTTCACGCGGTCCGGAGTCGGCGGTGAACCGAGACGCTGCGAAGTCCTCCTGGAGGTCGCGGATGTGGTGACCGTGCGGAACTCGCAACTCCAGGGTCGGCTTCGAACTCGTCGTGCCCGGGCGGGCCGTTCCGCGTTCTCGCGAGCGAGGATCCGGTCGACCAGCTGCGTCGCATCAATTCCTGCCCTTGACAGTACGCACAGATACTGATTGCTGCGTCTCCCGCAGATAGTCAGAATGGAGCACAGCTCAACGATGCGCATGACGCGCCCGAAGAAGCAACGACCATGCTGTACTTGATCGCCGTTGTCCTGATCGTCCTGTGGCTGCTGGGCCTCTTGTCCTCGTACACGATGTCCGGTTTCATCCACGTGTTGCTCGTGATCGCGATCGTCCTCGTGCTCTTACGGCTCATCAGCGGTCGGAAGGTCGCCTGACGGTTCTTCCCAACCAGCGAGGTTTCCATGAACAAAGGTATCTACTTGGCGCTGATTGCCGCCGGCATCGCGCTCCTGATCTTCGGCGTGCGTGCTTCCGAGTCGATCAGCTCGGATGTCTCGCGCTTCTTCACGGATTCCCCGACCGACAAGGCGGTTTGGATGATGATCGGCGGGGGCGTGGCTCTGATCGTCGGCCTGGTCGGCCTGGGCCGCGGGCGCGTGCACTCCGCCTGAGAGCGGGACAGGTGACGAGCGCGAGAGCACTCCAGCCCGCCAGGCCCCGCGGCGCGGCCGGTGCCGGCGCAGGGCCTCCTCGCGAGGCTGTGGACGTAGCTCTTCGAGATGCCGAGCACCCGCGCTCGCCTGGGTTCGCCTCGTGCGGCCCGACGAGCAGCTCGAGGCGCCGCGCGAGAAGTGAGTGGCTCGACTACTTGGGCTGGCGCGCCATGCGGGCCAGCTCGTCCTCGCCCAGCGGGGCCTTGACCTTCACACGCAGGCTCTCGGTCCATTCCCGGGCAAAATCGCGCTGCCAGCGCCAATTCCAGGCAGCGGTCACGCTCATCGCGATGATCGCACCCATGGCGGCCAGGGCCATGTCCTTGTGGGCGTCCCACTCGTCGCCCTGTGTGCCGAGGTAGGCCTTGCCCGCATCACCGGCGAACACCAGCACCAAGGCCCACTCCAAGAACTCGAAGATCAACGACGTGGACATGGTCAGGTCAAGGGGTAGGAAGTAGCCCCAGAACCCGCGCGCGTTGGCGACACGCAGGAAGACCTCGCGCACGGGATAGGCCAGCAACAGGCCGTAGCTGAAGTGCACGACGCGGTCGAAGTTGTTGCGTTCCCAGCCGACCAGGCTGTTGAAGGTGCGTCCGGTGATGCTCTCGAAACAAGCGTCGTAGGGCACCTCCGAGTACGTGTAGTGGCCGCCGATCTGGTGCAGACACAGGAACACGAAGATCAGGGTGTAGGACACGCGCGAGAACAACAGGCGCCGGTGGAACGTTGCCAGCAGGAACACGGCCACGACGACCAGGCCGTTCTCCATGGCCCAGACTTTGCGGTCCAGGGGTCGGATCGCCAGCAGGAGCCACCAGATGCCGAACGACACCCCGAGGATCGCCAGGTAGCGCCGGTGCGACATCAGCATCATCTCGAAACCGAATCCTGCTTCATGGCCGGTCCGCGTCGTGAGCGCCGTGGCTCGTCTTCTCGATGTCCGTCTTCGCGCCCTGCGCTTCGCGGTCCCGCTTGCGGAGCTCTTCCAGGCGCCGGATGCCCGACGCCGATCTCGGGACCGACGGCCTCGCGGATAGCCCGACTCTCGGCGCCTTCGCCGATGTGCAGCGTGTCACGCTTCAGCAGGAGCACGCCGGCCGCGCACGCCGGGCACGCGTACGGCGGAACCCGGTGGTCGTAGAAGGGCTCGTGCAGGGGCCCGTCGGCGGGCCACTGGGTCTCGAGGGGGACGGTCATGCAGGGTCCCTATCGGCCTGCGTCGGCGGCCGGCTGACGCGCCAGCCCGGGATCAAGAAGCCCATCTCGGGCATCCGCGCGTAAGTTCCTCGCATGCTGCCGCTCCGGCGTGAGGGACGCCCAGGACCTGGCCGTAAACCCTACGCAGCCAGCAAGTTCCGCTCCGACGTTGGTCCGTTCGCCGCCACTCGAGGCCCCCGAATCGGGGAACCCACGGGGAACCCACGGGGAAGTTCCGGGGAACTCCCGCCGGCCGCACGCGCAGGTTCGGCGCCCCACGGCGGGTGCCGATTCGGCCGCGGTCCTCTCTTGGATGTGGAAGCGGGGGCCTCCTGGGCTCGGCTGGATGCTCATCCGGCAATCGTCGGTCGCATGGGTTCACGCAACTCGCCAGGCGTCTCCCGGCATCCAGGCGTCTCCCGGCATGATGCGGAGCATGAACTCGTCGAAGAGGGGAACTGTGAACGCGGTGTCACCGTGGCTCGGGCTCCAATCCTGCGCCCGACCCACGCAGAGCACGCGCCGTGCCAGACACCGCCCCGGGCCAAGATGAACCCCGGCGACCCTGCGCGAGGTGCCCGCCACGCTTCCGCGCGCGGTGGATCCCGACCGGGGCCGAGAAGATCCTGCGGATTGCACATTCCGCACAGGGGACCCTCAGGAGCCGCTCGCCTCGTACACGTTCAGGCGGTTGTAGAGCGTCTTCAGGCTGATCCCCAGGATACGCGCGGCGGCCGGCTTGTCCCCGCCGAGGTGCTCGAGCGTGGCGCGGATCAGGATGCGCTCGAGCTCCGCGATCGACGAACCGACCCGGATCGTGAGGACCTTGGCCAGCGTGGCGCTGGGCGCAGCGCGCTCGAGGCCCGCGACCGCGTCTTCGGCGAGCAGGACCTCGTCGGCCAGGATGCAAGCGCGCTCCACGGCGTTCCGCAACTCGCGCACGTTGCCGCGCCACGGCCTGCTCGCAAGCTGCTGGAGCGCTCCCGCCTCCCAGCGTTTCTCCGTGCCCTGCTCACGGTTCTGCGCGTCCAGAAAGTGCTGTGCCAGCAGCTCGACGTCCCCACTGCGGTCCTGCAGCGGAGGCAACTGGATCGGGAATGCGGCCAGCCGGAAGAAGAGGTCCTCGCGCAGCCTGCCCATCTGGACCGCCGCCTCGGGCTCGCTGTTCGTCGCGGCCAGGACGCGCACGTCCACGTGGATCGGCCCCGCGCCGCCTACGCGCTGGACGAGCCCCGTCTCGAGGACGCGCAGGATCTTCACCTGGAGCTGCGGCGGCATCTCGGTGATCTCGTCGAGGAACAGGGTGCCGCCGTCCGCGCGCTCGAAGAAGCCGCGGTGCAGCTGGTGCGCTCCGGTGAAGCTGCCCTTCTCATGGCCGAACAGCTCGCTCTCGAACAGGCTCTCGGAGATCGCGCCGCAATTCACCGAAACCAGCGGAGCGGCCTTGCGGAGGCTCAGCTCGTGGAGCGCCTGTGCGACGACCTCCTTGCCCGTGCCGCTCGCGCCCAGGATCAGCACGCTCGCGTTCGTCGGGGCGACGCGCTGGATCATGTCAAATACGGGCTGCATCGCGCGCGACCGGCCGATGATCGGCCCGAGCTTCCCCCGCTCCCGCAGCGCTTCGCGCAACTCGTCGACGTCCCGGCGCAGCGCGCGCACGCGCGCGAGGCGGGTAGTCGTCGCCTGGAGAACCGCCGGATCCAACGGCTTCGTCAGGTAGTCCGCGGCGCCGCGCCGCAGCGCGTCCACGGCCAGGTGCATCGAGGCATTGGCTGTGACGACCACGACATCCGTGGACGGAGGCCGCGACGGATCCTCCAGCAGGTCGGAGCCCCTGCCGTCGGGCAGCTCCTGGTCCACGAGCACGGCGTCGAACGGATGCGCCGCGAGCGCGGCTCGCGCACCGGCCAGGTCCGCCACCCCGGAGACCTCGTGCCTCTCGCACGCCAGTAGGCCTTGCAGGCTCTCGCGGAAGTCATCGTCGTCGTCGACGACGAGCAGATTCAGTCTTGGGGTGGTCAGAGACATCGTGGTGTTCCCAGCTTCTTCGAGCACCGGACTACCAGGGAACGAAGTGTAGTCTGCCGGGGGGGATGGGGTCCGGGGAAGGCCCCCTTCCCCAAGCGGGGAGCCGCGCGAAGCCTGCCGTGGCAGGCTGAGGCGTAGCGCGGCGGTCCTGGGGCGGAGCCCCGGGAGGTGGGGTCGAGGGGATGCTGCTCGAGGAGCGCGCGGTAGGAGCGGCTCGCTGGTCAGGTCCAGCTCACGGGCCACCTGGGCCAGGTCGGGAAGACTCGACGAGAATGGGCAGCGAGAGCACAAACGGCGTGGCTCCGCGGAGGCTCGGACCAGCCTCCCGAGACCCCGGAGCGCGAGGGCGGCTCCGGCGGAAGTCTGTAGAAAGCGCCACGCATCTGCCCTCCGCTCCCGCGCCCAGGCCTCTTCCGGCGAAGGCACGCGCATTGCTTGAGTCGTCCCGCACGCCTCTATTCGTCGCGCTCCAGCTGAGCGCGCGGACGGATCAACCGTCCAGGGTCTGCAAGCACCGATCTACCGACTGGGACACCAACATGACCTCACAAGCACCGCTCCTCGCCGCCGCCCTCGTGGCATTCGGCGCATCCACTCTCGCGCAATCCGCCGCACCCACCGCGGTCGAGGACGAGACGCACAAGCACCTGCTCTGCCCGTCCGGCAAGCTGGTCGGACTCTCCGTGCACAACGAATCGAAGAAGAACCTGGGCGAGATCCGCGACGTGCTCGTCGACCCGCGCTCGGGAGGGCTCCGCTACGCGGTACTCGAGGCCGACAGCTTCCTCGGCCTGGGCGATGAAATGCGAGTGATCCCGTGGAACTTCCTAGTGATCACCGCCGACGAGAAGGACTCCGAGAAGCTCCACGTGCGCACGCAACTGACGGAAGAGCAGCTCTCGGCCGCCCCTGGCTGCAAGGTCGGGCAGAAGTTCGACGCCGACCTCGATCGCCGCATCGAAGCGACCTTCGGCAAGGACAAGGCGTGGGCCTTCGTCGGCACGGGGCAGCCCTCGTTCACGTGGCTTTCGCAAATGGACGGCGTCCCCATCGAGGACAAGGACGGCCAGGATGCGGGCGCGGTCACGGACGTGATCCTCGCTCCGCAGAACGGTTGCATCGCGTACCTCGCCGTTCGGACCTCCAAGGAGGCCGGTGACAAGGTCGTTGCGGTCCCCTGCTCGCAGGTGACCTTCGCATACGGCCGCGACGAGGTCCTCCGGGCAACGGTACCCTTCGCGCAGTCGCGCTTCACCACCGCTCCGCAGTACGTCGCCGAGGATTGGAAGCGCATGTCGAGCACCGCGTGGATGAACGAGATCTCGACGTTCTACGCCTGCGACCCGTTCTGGAAGACGACCCGCTTCGCCTCGGCGCGCACGATGTCGGCACAGCGTCCGTGAGTCGACCTCCTCCCACGCGGAGCGGGGTGTCCGTCCTGCGCGACTGGGATCGGATCGCAGGCTACTGGCGGTTCCTCGCGGACAAGCTCCGCTTGCGCTCGGGCGAACTTGCACGCCGGTGCGAGCAGATCGAGGACCAGATCCAGGGCGACTACAGAGACGGGCGCGACGCCGTGCGCGTGCCGGTCGAGATCGCGACGAAGTCGCTAGAGCGACGGCAAGTCTCCGACGGAGAGAAGCGAGGGCGGCCCACGGGCTGCCCTCGCTCGTTGGGATCGATTTGTAGAAAGCGCGGGCCTCCTGCCTCGAAGTCCGCCCCGCGTGGCCTCGCGGCCGGTGGAGCGGCAATTGCATGGAAACGGCCGACGACGCACGACCCGGAACTCACCCGAACCAGAACTGCAAACGAATCATGACCATCACCAACGAATCGATCCCGAATCTCGACGCCTCGAGCCGCCCGTACACGGGGAGCCGCCCGCCCACCCTCGGAGAACAGACCGCCAAAGTCGCCGACGACGTGCGCGAGCTCGGCAGCATGGCGATCGCTGGTACCGGGGAGGCTCTGAAGACGGTGAAGGAACACGGCAGCGAAGTCGTCGGCAAGGTGCGCGAGCGCGGGCAGGAGGCCCTCGAGAAGGGCCGTGAACGCGCGACCCAGGCGCGCGAAGGATTCGAAGCCTACGCAGCAGAGAACCTCTTCAAGACCATGCTGATCGCCGCGGGCATCGGCGCCCTCATCGGGTACCGCCTGGGCAACCGCAACTGACCCGGGGCCTGACTCTAGCGAGCCACACACCATGCCAGCGAACGAAGTGTACTCCGAGAGTGCCTCCACGTCCCCGGAGGCGCCGCGCCCGGCGGGTCACGACCCGTCCCGCGACGCGACCGGCCGTCTGCGCCAGGAGATCGACGCGACGTACACGGCCCTTCGCCGAAGTTGGTACGCGGAACGCCAAGCGATCGGTCTCTCCATCTTCGAAGGCGCATTCCGGCTGGGCACGTTCGTCTTTCTCGGCGCGCTGGGCCTCGCCGTCGCGCTCTCCGCTGCGGCCCTGCTCGTCGTGGGCTCGCGCCGCGGACTCGCGCTGTGGACCGGAGGGGCATGGTGGAGCGACATCATGCTGGCCTTCGGCCTCGCCCTGGCGGTCGCGGCGATCGCACAACTCGTGAGGCGCGGCGTGCGCCGTTCGGTCTCGTCCAGCACACGCCGGCAACTTGCGCAGGCCCCGTCCCTTCGCCGTCGAAGCCGGCGCCTCGCCGGAGGCCGCGACGTGAGCCGCGAGCAGGAGGAGCTGCGTAGCCTCGCCCGGCGCGAGCGCGAGTTCGCGTGGACCTGTCCAAGACGCATCCGCGCGCGCGCCGGCGACGCCGCTCGGGCATTCGCGCGCCAGTATCCGGGCTGGGCGCTGGGCGGAGCCGCGGCCGTCGCCATGGGCCTCATGGCCCGCCGCAAGCGCCGTCGGTCGGCCGTGGTGGGGCGCCCCGCGCGCTGGCCGATGGCCCTCTTGGCGCTCGGCGTCGAGTTCCTGCCCGGCGTCCTGCGCCTAGCGGGTCTGACCAGCTCCGACGACACGGCGCCCGACGAGATGCCCGACAGAGCGCAAGGCACCGTGCGTTGATTGCCGACCCACATCCACGCGCCGGACGCGGCACCACTCGAACTCCGCACCGTGCTCCAACTCCGCTTCCGTCGCGTCTTCCACCACCCTTGACTCCTTCGATCCTCGAACCGTGCCCACACGCCTGCTTGGCATCATTCTCCTCGTCGCCGGCATCCTGATCGTCGCGTTCGGACTCAACGCGTCCGAATCGATCTCCGACTCGATCTCCAAGGGCTTGACCGGTCGTTTCACGGACAAGACGATGTGGTACCTGATCGGCGGTGCCGCGCTCGCGATTGGCGGTGCCAGCCTAGCATTCTTCGGCCGCACTCCGGCACGCGCGAACTGAACGCGACATCCGAGCGCGGCAGGTGGTTCCGGTGTGTGCCTTGACTGGCGCACGCCGCCGGGCCCTTCGCCGTCCTCCGTTGCACCCTTTGGACGACGAGTACCCTCGCACTCTCTCGCTGAGGCAGCCTTCCCCCGCGTCGGGGGCTCGGGGGAGTTGGTCGGCCAGGCCCAAGAGGAACGCCGGCCGTTCTCGTACGTCATCGTCTACGACGTCAAGCGTCTCGGACGGCTCGACAACGACGAGTCCGGGTACTACGCCACATCCTGCGGATCCACGGCGCCCTGGTGCTGTACGCCGGCGAGAGCTTCTCCGGCGGGCTTGGACGCTTCAACCGAATACCAGGCTGCAACCTGTGCTCCTGCTCGCGTGGGTGCGCGCGCCTGGCACGCGCCTAAATCGGGGAACCCACGGGGAACCTGCGGGGAACCACGGCCGGCCTCGAGCGGCCTCGTTCGCCGGGTGCCGAATGCCCCGATCCGGCGGTGCGCATCGGGGTCCGCTACGCACCGGCGACCCGACCCGCGTTCCCCCCAGGCGCCACCGGGTTCAGCGCCAGTGCCACGGCATCCGACCGCTGAGCACGCGGTAGCCGAGGCGCTGCACCTCCGGGACTGCGTCCTCGCCGTTGAGCTTGCTGAAGAGGATCACAGCCTTCTCCTGCGCTGCAGCCACGGCGGGGAGATCCTCGGGCAGGGGGCCTGTGGTCACAGCGAACCCGTCGGGGTCCAGCACGTTGCCGCGCGAGTCGACGCGGGCGGCCCTGATGTCTCCGCGCAGCTGCTCGACGCCCGAGTTGGTCCGGAAGTCCGTCCAGGCGACGACGTACCGACGGCCGTCGAAGCCCACCGCGGGGAGCATCTGGTGGTTCGCAGCCGCGCTGATCGTGAAGGGTGCGCCGTCGAGCCCTCCGTCAGGCAGGACGAACCGTCCCCTGATGTCGTTGTCGCCGCCCTTCTCGTGCCATACGACCAAGGCGCGGCCCCCCTCGGAGGCCGCGTCGGGCTCCTTGGCGTTCGACGAGCTGATGGGGAAGGACCCGGTCTGGGTGCCGTCCGCCGAGACGACGACGCCCTGGATGTAGGCTGTGGCCGAGTCGTGGAGCGCGTACTGGGCCCAGACCAGGAGCGCCCGGTCGCCGATCATGGCCGCGGCCATCTCCCTCGCGAAGCCACCGGCGACCATGACCGGCTGAGCGTCGAGCACGACACCATCGCTTCCCCGGATGCGGACATACTCCACCCAGCGGTCGGGTTCGGAGAACGGGACGTAGTGGAACGCGCCGACGACGAACACGTCTCCCGCAGTCGTGATCGCTCCGACGCCGTAGCCTTCGGGGCCCGGGCGGTCGAGGATGAGCGACAGGGGATCGGGATCGATGACGGTGTTGAGCGGGGAGAGCCGCTTGCCGACGATCGAGCCGGCGTCCGACCAGACCACGCAGTAGACGCTCCCGTCCCACGCCACCTCCGGCTGGAAGAGCGGCGTGGGCCCCTCCTGAAGAACCGTGTGGACCACCGTCGGCTCGGAGTCGATCGGCGACCCGTCGAACGCGATCCGTTGCGAGAGGATCCGTGTGCGCCCGGACCGCTCGCTCACGAAGACCGCCAGGTGCTCGCCGTCGCCCGTAGCGGTTCGCGCGAACGTCTGACGCGTCAGACCGATGGAGACATCCTCGGGCGGCGAGACGAACCCTCCCGCGTCGAGGCGCGCGCTCCGTACGTCGACCATGTTCGTCTGGTCGTCCCCCCTGACGAACACGACGGTCGCGTCCCCGTTCCCCACTCCGCCGACCGCAGTCGGCGCCTTGAAATTGTCGAGGCCGGAGGGAGCGGACTCGACCAGCACCGGCTCGACGTCGAGGACGGACCCATCGTTACCGATCCGCTGAGCCGCGACGTCGTAGTACGCGAACTCCCCGAACGTGCGCATCGAGACGACCCAATGGGTCCCCGTCCAGCACGCGTCTTGGAAGGACGAGCTCTCGCTGCCGCCGAGCTCGATCCCGGTCGGGTCGAGCAGCGTCCCGTCCGGCTCGATCCGGTGCGCGCGGCGGCCGACCACCAGGAATCGGTCCCCGTTGGAGGCGATCGCGGTCCTCTGCGTGCCGATGGCGGGCCCCGCCAACTGGAGGCCCGAGACGGGCACGAGGTCGGGGCCGAACAGGCGGAAGTGGACGTTCCCGTCGGCGTAGTTGTTCGCCGCCAAGAGGTACACGCCCCCCGCAAAGTCCGCGACCGGATTCATGAGCGAGTTGGACACTTGCAGGTTCACCGGCTGCGGATCGATGAACGATCCGCCGGGTGCGATCCTGCGCGCACGCACGACGCGATTGCTACCGATCCACTGGTCGGCGACCACGAGCCAGTTCAGTCCGTCACTGGTCACGTGGGGGTCGTAGACGCCCTGGCCGTCCTGCTCGCTGAAGATCACGAGCGGTTCCGCGTCCAGGACCTCCCCTGTCGGAGAAACCCGTACGCCGGACACGTTCTGGTCGAAATACCAATCCGGTCTCTCGGTCTCGAAAACGACGAGCCAGCCACTGCCGTTCCAGGCTGCCATGGGGTCGCGCTGGTTGCGCCCTTGGTTGGTGACCAGCGCGAGTGGGCCGAGCGGCTGACCGAAGTGGTCGAAGACCCGGGCGTAGATGTCCTGCTGGTTCCCCCCCAAGGGGAGATGTCCCATCGTGGGGTTCGCCGCGATGACCGTCCGCTCGTCGGTCCACACGGCCAGGAAGCCTGGACCACCCTCGGCGATCGCGACCTCCATCTGCGTGCCGATGGCCGCGCTGGGCTCGGCGTCACCCGGTAGGTACCGGATTCCGGCGAGCCATGGCCGGTCCAGTCGCGAAGTGACCTCGAGCTGCGCCGGGCCGCCGAGCGGAGCCGCGATCACGGCGCCGACTGTGCTTCCCATCAGCACCGCAGAACGAACGAGGCGGAACGTCTGCCTCGCGACTCCATTGCAGGAAGTCCGAATCATCGTAGTGCCCTCCGTTACTCTCGATCGTGAACGGCCCACGGACCAGCTGGGTCTGGCAGCGCGTCGAAGAATTCAGCGGGCCTGCCAGCCAGGCTCACACTACGGGGACCCACGTCGAGCACCGATACGCCGTAGGCCGACACGGGGGAGGGGAATAGTCCGTAAGGGGAGAGGCCCAAGCCGTGGCCTACTACGCTTTCGAGCGCAGCGGGGCGGGTCGACCCCGTGCGGGGCCCGCAAGGTACGCAGGCACGCAGGTACGCAGCTGCGGAGCCAAGGAGAACGGCGACGCCTTGGCCACGAAGGCCGCCGGGCCGCCCGCGCGCAGTGCGAGCCAAGCTAGCGCTTCTCGGTGACCGGCTCCTGCACGCCCGGCGAGGGGAGCGCCGCGGAGGGCTCGAGCTCTGCCGTGTCCGCCGGCGCGACCTCGCTCGCTGCGCGCGCGAGCAGGTGGCCCTCTCTTGGAAGTGGTAGCGGGGGCCTCATGGGCTCCGCAGGGGATGCTGTTGCTCGACGGCCATACGCTCATCGAGCGTAGGGGAGGACCCACACCAGCAACCCGAGCGCATAGCAGATTCCCGAGGAGACCAGCACGAACGGAACGCTCCACGTCAAGAACTCCCCGAGCCGGACTCGACGCCCCTCCTCGCGCTCGCAGAAGCTCGTGACGGCGTAGAGGGCAGGCGCTCCCGCCACGGTCAGATTGCTCCCCAGCGTCCCCGACCAGAGGAGCATCCACCAGAGCGGCCAAGGTTCCACCCCTTGCTCGGACAAATCTCCGATCGTGTGGAGGAACGTGAGGATGTAGGCATCGTGCTCCACGACTCCGACGATCGGAACCGTCACCCAGTAGAGGAGCGTGGCGCCGAGGGTGGGGTCCCTTGCGAAGAGCGGTGCGAGCTGGGCCGCCAGGTGATCGAAGAGGCCGTTCTTCTCGAGCCCCCCGACGAGGGCGAACAATCCCACGTAGAAGAAGACCACTCGCCAGTCGAGCTCCCCGACCACCTCCGCGAACGCCGGCCTCGTGGAGCGCCCGCCGAACCCTTCCAGAACCACGATCAGCGACAGGGCCCCGCTCGCGGCGATGAACCCGAGCTTCACGCCGAGCCCCTGGCGAAACGCCATGGCTACGAGCGTCGCGAGGAAGGCGATCAGCACGACCAGAGCGAACGCCCGATCGCGGATGGGGCCGTCTGCGGGCATTCTCGGTCCTGGATTCGCCGCCTCTCGGGGCTCGAGCGCGACCGCGGCGACGACCGGAATGGCGCGTGGCCGCAGCGCGCGGAACCCGGCCCCGTAGAGCACCGCGAGCGTCCCCGCGAACGTCACCAAGAGGATCGGGAAGGACGACGGACGTCCGAACTGCCAGATGAAGTCGAGGAACTCGGCGCCAGAGACGCTGTGAAGCAATTGTGGGGGCAGGTCGCCCAGGAGCAGCGGCGCGCCCATGAAGTTGGCGCAGAAGCCGATCATCAAGAGCGCCGGCACGAGCGGTAGCTCGAGACCCCGCACGATGGGCAGCGCGACGGGGGCGAGCATCAGGATGACCACCACGTTGTCGATCAGGATGGAGAGGATCCCCGCCAGCGCGCAGAGGATCAGCAGCAGAGCCGAGGGCCGCCCGTGGGAGAGCCGCACGGCGCGCGCCGCCATCCACTCCGGGATGCCGGTCCTGCCGAAGTATCCGGCCAGGACCCACACGCTCAGCAGGGTCACGATCACGTTCCAATCGACGGAGAGGAACGCCTCCACCTCGGTAATCGCGCCGGCCCAGACCATCACCGCCGCTCCGACCAGCGCCGCCACCGAGCGATCGATGATCCCCGTGATCACGGCCAGGATGGTCGCCGAGAAGGCGGCCAGGGCGGTCCAGGCATGCAGGTCCATGGAAGAGGGCGGCGTTCGCCGCGCGGCGGGGCGAGCGCGGAGCCCGTCAGTTCGAGTCCCCCTGAGGCTCGGCCGAGGGAGCGCCGCCGAGCGCGTCCAGGAGCCCTTCGAGGAGGTCCCGGATCTCCTGACCCACGACGTGCACGGAGCGCTGCTCGTGCAGGTGGAGGTAGACGTCTCCCCCGAGCGGGACCTCCTTCCCGAGCGACAATCGGACCTCCCGGCCGTCGGCGAGTCCCAACGCGACCGCGAGCCGCGGCGGGAGCAGCCCGTACTCGTAGCGGCGCGCCTCGTCCGCACCATCTCCGAGCAGGAGGGCGCGGCTCTCGAGGAACTCCAGGGCCGAGAGCAGCCTCGCGACCTGCGCTCCGTCGACCGCTCCCTCCTGCGGCTCGACGGTGCGGAACTGCACCGGATCGACGCGCTCGACGACGGCGCTTGTCCATGCGTCGCGGCGGATCTCGATCCGCTCGACCTCATCGGCGGTCAGTCGCACGACGCGCCCGGCGAAGCGTTCCCGCTCCGCCGTCGTCTCCAGCCTCGGCTCGAGGAGGAAGACGTGCCCGCTCGCGAGGAGGACGAGGACGCCGAGGAAGATCGTCGTGCGAGGCGAGGGCATGGTCACTTCCGCCGCCGCCACGCGACGGTGAGGCCGAGGATCGCCACGCACCCGGGGAGAACGCCCAGGACCGTCCAGAAGGCCGCCCGGCGAGCATTGGCGGTGAGTGTGATGTTGCGGACCTCGGCGGGGCGCGCGCGGAGCGCGATCAGCGCCTCGCGGCGAGCGAGCCAGTCGACGCCGTTCAGGAAGAAGTCGGCGTTGCCGAGGCGGTGGAAGTGCGAATTCGTCGCGAAGTCGGCATCTCCGACGATGACGATCCGCGCCGGCTCGCGCCGCCCGTCGGCCGCGTAGTGGTCGACCGGTTCCTCGACCGCGGTCGCGACGGAGAGCGGCGGCCGGTAGTCGAGTGCGGCCGAAGGGCCGCCGGCGGCCTCCGCGCCGTCCCGTAGGCCAAGACCGTCCTCGCTCGTCAGGACCAGGTTGACCCCGTCGAGCGGGCGCTCGCCCTCGCCCCGGAAGTGCACGGAGGTCGCGAACGGAAAGACGAGCGAGGCGCCGGCGAGGGCCGAAGTGACCGAGTGCCTCTGGAAGCGGGATGCGACGAGCGTCGTCGGCCCCAGACCCGCGATCTGTCCCGTCGGATCGACGAGGTGGACCGGCCGCACCCCGATGCCCCACTCGGAGAGCAGCGGCTCGAGTCCTCCCGCCTGCCGCGGCTCGACGAGGAGCAACCACTTCCCTCCCTTCTGCAGGAACGCGTCGATCGACGCGAGGTCCTCGTCCTCGAGCCTGCGTTGCGGCCCTGCCTGGACGAGGACCTGGACACCCGGCGGGACAGGCGCCCCTCCGACGAGGAGGAACGTCTCCGTCTCGAAACCCTGGCGGCGGAGCCGATCCCGCGCGAGGGCGAGCCCCTCGGGACCGAAGTCGTCGGGACTCCGCTCGCCGTGACCCGTGACGAATCCGACGCGGACGGGCGCGTCGCTCTCGAGCGCGGCGATGGCCGAGGTGAGGGCCTCCTCGCCCTTGAACGTCGGCTCGATGTTCGCCACGCGGACGCGCCGGTGCTGGATCCGGACGTACTCGAAGAGGAGCAGCTCCTCGGCCGGCAGCAGGCGAACGCGCTCGCGGTGCTCGAGGACGATGGAGGAGAGCCGCGCCGCCGCGAGCCCCGTGCGGTCCACCAGCCGCTCGACCTCGCCCGGGTCGCGGTCGGGATCGATGTGGTGGACTTGCACGAGCCGCCCGCGGGCCGTGTACTCCGCCAACAGGTCGCGCACCTCGGCGGCGAGCTGTCCCTCCCGGAACACGCTCGTGATGCGCAGCGGCGCGCGCAGCCGGTCGAGGGCGGCGAGCGACTCGGGGCTCAGCGTGAACCTCTGCGCCTGCGTGAGGTCGAGACGGCGGTAGTGGCGCGAGGCGACGTGGTTCGTGTAGACGGCGAGGACGAGGAGCAGGACGGACGAGGCGCCTGCGTGCAGGCGCACGGTCCGCGGGCCGCGCCGGGCGAAGAGCCCGCGCTGCCCCCAGGCCCAGAGCCCCGCCGCGGCGATCCCGAGCGCGAACAGGAGGTAGCCGGGCGCCGCGAGCCCTCCGCCGAGCGCCCCGAGCCCGAGCCCCGCCGCGGCGAGGACGGCGCCTGCCGCGCCGACGGGAGCCGGCAGGCCGGAGAGGATGGCGCCGCGCGCGCGGAGGCGAGCGCGCTCGAGCTCGAGCGGGAGGGCTCGGGCCCGCTCGCGGAGCCGAGCGGGCCACTCTTCGGGCAGGGACCGACCGGCGAGCCGCAGCAGGGCGCCCACGCCCACCATCCCGCCTCCGAGGAGCAGCGAGGTCGCCCAGGCCCTCCCGTCGAGAGGGACCGTGCGCAGGATCTCCCCGCCGAACTGGACGGCGAGGAATTGGAGGACGGCGATGCCCCCGAGGAGGGCCAGGAACGCGCGCGCCGCAAGGAGGCCGCGCAGCGGGCTCCGGTCGAAGCGCGTCGTACGGCAGTTGACGAGGTTGCCGAGCTGGAGGAGGACGAAGACGTTGAACAGGAAGGTGAAGTGCGCGGGGTCGTCGCGCGGTACGAAGAGGCCGCCGTAGAGGATGGCGACGAGGATCGCCAGCATGACGCTCCCCACCGCGGCCATCTGGAAGACCATCGCGGGGGAGAAGAGGGGGACCCGCTTGCCGTGGGGGGGGTCGGCGAGCAGGTCGGCCCCAGGCTGCTCGAGGCTCAACGCGACCGCGGCGATGGCGTCGAGGATGAGGTTCACCCAGAGGAGCTGGACGACGCTGAGCGGCGTTCCCTGCCCCGTAGCCGCGGCGACGAAAGCGATCGCGAAGGCGACCCCGCTCACCGTGAGCTGGAACTGGAGGAACTTGCGGACGTTCGCGAAGATCCCACGCCCCCACCGGATCGCGCGCACGGCGGTCGCGAAGTCGTCGTCCCGGAGCACGATGTCCGACGCCTCGCGCGCCACGTCGGTGCCCGAGAGCCCGAGCGAGAGGCCGACATCGGCGTGCCGCAGGGCGGGTGCGTCGTTCGTGCCGTCTCCGGTCGCGGCGACGACCAGCCCTTCGGCTTGGAGGAGCTGGACGATGCGCAGCTTGTCCGCGGGGACGGCGCGGGAGACGACGCGCACTCGCGGGAGGCGCTCGCGGATCTCCTCGTCCGAAGCAGCGCGGAGCTCGCTCCCCTCGAGATGGAGGTCCCCTTCCCGCAGGAGGTCGAGGGACCGCGCGACCGCCTCGGCGGTGAGGCGCGCGTCCCCCGTCACCATCTTCACCTCGACCCCCGCCTCCCGGCAGGCTCGCACCGCTTCGCGCGCGCTCTCTCGCAGCGGGTCGCCGATCCCCACCAGGCAGACGAGCACGAGGTCCCCTTCGAGGTCCGCCGAACGGGGACCCGCCTCGTGGGCGAGGTCTCGATAGGCCAGCGCCAGGGGACGCAGGGCCTGGTTCCCCCACGCATCGAGAAGACGCTGGAACTCGCGTCCGTCCGCGGCGGTCATCCCCCGGACCCCCTCCGCGGAGAGCACTCTCGTGCAGCGCGCGAGCACGATCTCGGGAGCGCCCTTGACGAGGAGCCGCAGGTCGTTCCCGGCGCGCACGACGGTCGACATGCGCTTGCGGTCGGACGTGAACCCGAACGTCTGCGTCGCCTCGAGCCGCCGTCGGATCGCGCGGTAGTCCTCGCCCCACGCGCCCACGAGATCGAGCAGCGCCCCCTCCGTCGGGCTTCCCAGGAGACGGCGACCGGCGGACCCCTCCTCGTAGTGCGCGCTGGAGTTGGCGGCTGCGATCTCGACAAATCGCTCCCGAGTCCAGATCGATACCTCTTCGCGCCGCGCGGGGTCCCGAGTCTCCCCGCCGGCGAAGGCGAGGCGCTCGACCCGCATGCGGTTGAGGGTGAGGGTGCCCGTCTTGTCGACGCAGACGACCTCCGCCGCGCCCATCGTCTCGCACGCCAGCAGGCGCCGCACCAGGCAGTTCTCCCGCGCCATGCGCAGCACGCTGTAGGCGAGGCTCAGCGTCACCGCGACGGGCAAGCCCTCGGGGACGGCGACGACGACGATCGTGATGCCGAGCAGGAGGGTGTCGAGCATCTCGCGGACGGCCGGGAAGGGTCCGCCCGAGAGGCCACGCACCAGCCCCGCGCCCATGAGCGCGAAGGTGACGAGCACCGCGGCCCCCGCGGCGAAGAGGCTCAGCCGGTCCGCCAGCCGGCCCAGGCGGACCTGGAGCGGGGTCGCCTCCTGCTCGACGAAGAGATCGGAGCGCAGGCGGCCGTACTCCGTGCGCTCGCCGACGGCCGTGACGACCATCGTCCCGCGACCTTCGGCGATCAGCGTCCCGGCGCGGAGATCCGCGTCCCCGTCCGGGTTCTTCGTGCAGGGAGTCGATTCCCCCGTGAGCAGCGACTCGTCGACCTCGACGTCCGTGCCGCGCGCGAGGCGGCCGTCCGCGGGGACCTTGTCGCCCGTCTCGATCAAGACGACGTCCCCGACGACCAGTTCCCGCGCGTCGACTCTCCGCACGGCCCCGTCCCGCGCCGCGCGGACGTCGAACGCCTCCTTCTCCTGCTGGAGGCTCCGGAAGTGCGCCTGGGCGCGCCAGTCGTTGTGGGTCGTGAAGAGGGATGCGACGCCCACGGCGGCGAGGATCGCGATCGCCTCGATCGGACGCGACCCGCCCGCGAGATCGACGACGAGGACGACTGCGGCCGCGGCGAGGAGGACGCGCAGCGTGCGATCGCGCAGGGTCTCCCGGTAGATGGACCCCCACGTCCTCCCGCGCAGTTCGGGGAGCCGGTTCGCGCCCCAGGCGGCGCGGCGCCGCTCGACCTCCTCGGAGGAGAGTCCGGCGGGCTCGAACGGGACCTCGGTGGCTGGGGTCATCGGAGCCGGCGCAGCGCGAGGATGCGCGCCGCGACGAAGAGGCAGAGGACGGTCAGGCTCGTGCAGTACGCGAGCGCGCGGGTGTCGAGAATCCCGCGCCGGAAGGGAGCGAAGCGCGTGAACGTGCTCAAGTACTCGACGGCATCGCGCGCCCTGCCCGGCACCATCCCGTCCGCGAATGCGCCGAGCAGCCACAGCACGAGGAGCACGGTGAACGTGAGGGCCGCAGCGGCGACCTGGTGCAGGGTCGCCGCCGAGGCGAGCAGGCCCACGGCGAGGTAGAACGCCCCGATGAAGACCAGCCCGACGTACCCCCCGAGCACGGGCCCCGGGTCAGGCGAGCCCACCCTCGCGAGGACGGCGGGGAAGACCCCCGTCGGCAAGAGGAAGATCAGGAACAGCGCCAGCGAGGCGAAGTACTTTCCGGCGACGACGACCGCCTCGTCCACCGGATCGGTCAGGAGGACCTCCAGCGTGCCGAGGCGGTGCTCCTCGGCCAAGAGGCGCATCGTGAGCAGAGGGATGACGAACAGGAGCAGCGCCCCGAGGTTCAAGAAAGTCGGGTCGAGGGAGGCGGGCGCGCCGTCCCGCAGCGATGCCGCGAAGAGGTACCCGGCCCCGACGAGGAAGACGACCCACACGAGGTAGGTCATCGGGGAGAGGAAGTAGGCGTAGATCTCGCGCCGGAAGACCGCAGCCGCCTGCGCTCGGACGGGGGCGGGGCGCGACGCGCGCGCGGCTTGCGTGTTCATGGCGCCTTCGACCCGTCCGTCACCCGGGCGAACACGTCGTCGAGGCTGAAGCTCCGCGGGGCGAGCTCGACCACCAGGCAGTCTGCGCCGGCGAGCGAGCGCGCGATCGCCGCCCGCACCTCGGGCTCGGCCGTCCGTTCGCCGTGGACGGCGAGACGGACGGTCGGCGAGCGGGCGACGATCTCGGCCTGCAATCCTGCGACGGCGGCGAGAGCCCGCAGCGCGCCGTCCGCATCTCCGTAGAGCTCGACGGAGAGCGAGTGCGCGTCGAAGCGCGAGGCCAGCTCCCGGGGAGAGCCTTGGGCGAGCACCCGGCCCTGGTCCACGATGACGACCTGATCGCAGACGGCTTCCGCCTCGGAGAGCACGTGCGTCGAGAACAGCACCGCGTGCTCGTGTGCGAGATGGCTCACGAGGCCGCGGATCTCCCGCACCTGGAGCGGGTCGAGGCCGACGGTCGGCTCGTCGAGGATCAACACCGGGGGGTCGTCGAGGAGCGCCGCCGCCAGGCGGACGCGCTGGCGGTAGCCCTTGGAGAGCTGGCCGACGACCCGGCGGCGCACCGCGACGAGCCCGCACGCCTCGAGCGCGCGGTCGACCTTCGCCCGGCGCAGGGAACGTGGGATGCGCTTGAGCGCAGCGCGGTAGGAGAGGTATTCGACGACGCGTAGCTCAGGGTACGCCTCTCCGCTCTCGGGGAGGTAGCCGACGCGCTCGCGTACCTCCATCGAGTGGGTCTCGGCAGGGAAACCGGCGACGGTCGCCGTTCCCTCCGTCGGAGTGAGGAAGCCCGCGAGGATGCGCATGATGGTCGACTTCCCGGCGCCGTTGGGGCCGAGGAGCCCGAGCACCCCTCCGCCTGGCGCCGCCGCGAAGGAGACGCGGTCGACCGCGAGGAGAGTTCCGTAGCGCTTGACGAGATCGCGGACTTCGATCACCGCTCGGAGATCCGTGCCTCGGCGGAGGCGCCGAGGAGCCTCGCCATCTCGCGCACGTCGAACCAGTCGCGGCCCGCCGTCGGGAAGGCGATGCTGTCGACCCGGAGGTTGCGCACGGCCTCGAAGGCGGCGAGGTTGCCCCCGCCCACCTCCACGGCCTGTGTCTTCGCCCGCTTCACCTTCGCTTCGGCGAGCGCGATCGAAAGCGTCCCCTTGGCCCGCAGCTCCTCCTTGTAGAGGTTGGCCTCCGCGCGGCGCTCCGCGGCGTACTTCTGGGCCTCGGCGTCGATCCGCGCCGACTCCGCCTGCGCCGTCGCCTCGATCACCCGCACGCGCTTCTCCGTCTCGAGCCGGATCGCGTGCACCGCGGCGGCCTCTGCGGCCGCGCGAGCCTCCGCCTTGCTCAGCTCGACCTTCTGGTCGGCGAGCTTCTTGTCTCGGATCACCTGCTCGTACTTCGGCTCGAACTCGACGTCCTCGATCATGAGGTCCACCACCTCGAGAAAGCGCGTCGCGACGACCTCCCGCAGTGACGCGAGCGCCTCCTGCGAGCGCTCGTAGCGTCCCTCCGGGTCGTAGAACTCCTCCGTGCGGAGTGTGCCGAAGTGCGCGCGGAGCCGGTCGCGCGACATCGTCTCGAGCACGCGCACGTGGTCGTCACCGGGCCCGGAATCCTGGAGCATCCTGTGGACGAGCCCGGGCTGTACGCGGAAGAAGATGTGGAGGTCGAGCATGACGCGGTCGCCATCGCCCGATTGGACGAGGAGCGCCTCGCCGCCAAGAGCGGATCGGTGCAGCGGGTTTTTCGTCAGCTCGACCCTGCGGACGTGCGCGGGGAAGACGTTCCACGTGTGGAGGAAGGGGAGGTTCCAGTGCCAGCCGGGGCCGAAGTCTCGCGGGACGACCCCCCGGCCGCCCCATCCCACGTTGTTCGTGCGGGCGCCGACCTCGTCGGGGCCGATGCGGATCACCGGAGGGACGAAGAAGACGAGCGCGGCGAAGGCGATCACCGCCCAGAAGAGGAGCTGGCGCTTCACCGGGAACTCCGCGGCGGCAAGGGTTCCGAGTGGAGCCCGGACGCGTCCGCCGAACCCGCGGCAGCGCCGTCGGGGCCGTGCTGGATGCGGAACTGGCTCATGTTCGCCTCCTGCATGACCGGGACGCCCGTGAAGCGGATCTCGCCGAGCTTGCGGGCGTACTCGAGGGCGACGAGATGGACGCCGCCGACGCCTTCGAGCGCAGCGGCCGATTCCCCGAGCCCCTGCGCCTCGGCCAGGCCGACCGCCTCGATCCCGGCGGCTCGCTTCTCGGCCTCGAAGACCGCCGCCTCGGCTTCGAGCTGCACCCTCTGGACGTAACCGTCGGCCTCGGCCCGCGTGCGCCGCGCCTCGCCTTCGGCCTCGGCAATCTTGTGCTGGGCCGCGAACTCCGCCGCCGCGATCTGCTTGTGCTGCTCCTCGGAGGCGAGCTTCGCCTGCGAGCGCTGCTCCTCCACCCCTTGGTCGGCGAGCTTCTTGGCCTTGATGATCTCCTCGTACTCCCTGTAGAAGCGGAACTCGTGCGGGACGACGGCGATGATCTCGACTCCCTGGTCCGCGAGCTGCCGGTTGAGCTCGCGGACCGTGCTCCGGGCTCGCTCGTCCCGCAGGGCGGCGTCGTACATCTGCTCCGTCGTCAGCTTCCCGAACTCCCGCCAGGCCATCGCGCGGACCGAGGACCGGATCCAGAGCTCGCCGAAGGCAGCGCCCCGGCCCGCGTTGCGGAGCACGTCCGCCGCCCGTTCCGGAAGGAGACGGTAGGTCGCCTGGAGGTCGAGCGAGACGTTGCTGCCGTCGATCGTCTTCACCTTGACGGCGTCGGCGCCCCGGAAACCCCCGCCCCCGCCCTCGCTCATGAGGAGGGTCTGCACCCTTCGGTCGAGGCGGAAGAAGGACTCGATCCACGGCACGAGGAGCCGGTAGCCCGCGCGATCCTCGACGCGAATGCCGCCCGTGAGGTTGTTCACGACGACACCGACCTCGCCTCCGCGGATCCGAGCCAGGCTCTTGGACGCAGCGAAGGCGACGAGGGCGAAGGCGAGGGCGCCGGCGATCCCGGCCTTCAGTCGCCGGCTCGCACCCAGGCGCGCGAGCGCCCCGGACACTGCGGCCCGCGCGCGCCTCGAGGCCGCCGCGGAGCGCTCTTTCCAATGCATGCAGGTTCCTCCTCGAAGAGGCGCGGCCACGGCCCAGCACCACGGCTCCGGCGACGAGGTCCCGCGCGAGGTCCGGTGCGCAAGTCCCGTGCCGTGGACCGGCGGGGCCATGCGACCGGCCGGGGCCTCGCTTTCGGTCCGCGGAGGGCGCGGCGGCATGTGGCAATCGTGTACGGTACTGGCATTCCTGCCACGGCCGAGCATGTGAAGGTCTCGACCCGATTTACCCTGACCATCGGCCTCACCGGGCTCGCCTTCTTCGGCGCCCTCGGGGCCTATCAGCTCCGGGTCGAGCGACGGGACCTCTTTCGAGCGGTCGAGCGTGAGACGCGGCTCCTCGGGCGCACGCTCCGCGTGGCCGCGGAGAACGCCCAGCGCGACAGCCAGAGCCAGGACATCTTCGAGACGCTCCAGGCGGTCCACGAGTCCGACCCGCCGATCGACATGGTCGTCTTCGACGCTCTGGGATCGGTGATCGCCCGATCCGGAGGGGCGCGGGAAGTCGATCCTTCCGTCGCGGATTGCGGCGCGACGGCGGTGGCGGCGCGTGCATCCGTCTTGCGTCGCGACCCCCAGGGCGAGCCCGTGCGCATCCTCCTCGCCTTGCCGCTCCTCGACGATGCGGGATCCCACGTCGGTGGGATCGTCATGGTGCGACCCCTCGACGACCTGCGCGAGGACCTGGCGCGCACTCGGCGCGCGATAGTGGTCACGGTGGCGCTCTTCGCAGCGCTGACAGCCGCGCTCGGGCGTCTGCTCGGGGCCGCCTACATCGCGCGGCCGCTCGCCCGGCTCACGGCTCGCATGCGGCAGGTCCGGGCGGGTGAGTTCCCTTCGAAGCTTCCGGAGGGGAGACCGGACGAGATCGGGCTTCTCGCCCAGGAGTTCCACGCAATGCTCGATGACCTGCGCGAGGCGCGCTCGCGGCTCGTGCAGGAGACGGAGTCGCGGGCACGACTCGAGCGCGGTCTCGAGCGGGTCGACAAGCTCGCGACGATCGGACAGCTCTCGGCGGGCCTCGCCCATGAGATCGGCTCCCCCCTGCAGGTCCTCCACGGCCGGGCGCGGGCCCTCCTGGCCCGCCCGGCGGACCAGGAAGATGTGCGTCGCAACGCGCAGATCCTCGTCGAGCACAGCGAGCGCATCGCGCGGATCGTCGAGCGCCTGCTGAGCTTCGCCCGCCGGCGGCCCCCGAGCTTCGCGCTGGTGAGGCTCGAGCCCACCGTCCGGCGCGTGCTCGACCTGCTCGAGGTCGAGGCGCGACGCCGCCAGGTGAGAGTGCGCATGCGCGCCGGGGACGAGCCCCTCGGGCTGCTCGCGGACGCCGACCAGCTCCAGCAAGTGGTGCTCAACCTCGTCAAGAACGCGCTCGAGGCGACGCCTCCGGGGGGCGAGATCGAGGTGGAGCTCGAGAAGGGGGCGCTGGCGGGGGCGGACGGAGCGCTTCCTTCCGTCCGAATCGTCGTCACGGACACCGGACGGGGGATGAGCGAGGATGTGTGCCGCCGGATCTTCGAGCCGTTCTTCACGACCCGCCCCCAGGAAGGTGGGACCGGCCTCGGTCTGGTGGTCGCGCGAGCGATCGCCCGGGACCACGGCGGCGAGCTGACCGCCGCCTCGAACCCGGGGCTCGGGACGCGGATGACCGTGGAGCTTCCGATCGGCGCGCCGGTCGCGCGAGAGGCCGGGGTGACGTGACGGGACGCCGGGCGAAGTGCCGGCTGCTCGTGCTCGACGACGAGCCGGGGGTCGTCGAGTACCTCGTCGAGATGCTCCGCGAGGCCGGCTACGAAGCGCAGGGGGTCTCGTCTCCGAGCGCGGCGCTCGAGCTCGTGCGCCGCGAGCCTCTCGACCTGCTCGTCACCGACGTCGAGATGCCCGAGATGCGGGGAATCGACCTCCTCGCGACCATCGTGCGCGAAAGACCGGGGTTGCTCGTGCTCCTCATCACCGCTTTCGGAAGCATCGACCTCGCAGTGCAGGCGATGCGCTTCGGGGCCTGCGACTTCATCGCCAAGCCCTTCACGATCGAGGTGCTCCTCCTCGCCATCGAGCGGGCGCTGCGGGAGCGTCGCATGCGGCGCGAGATCGTCCGCTTGCGCAGCCGTCTCGCCGGCGAAGCGCCCGGGGAACCCGTCGCGAGGAGCGAGGCGATGCGCCGCGTGCTCGAGCTAGCCCGCCGGGCGGCCCGCAGCGACGCGCCCGTGCTCCTCACGGGAGAGAGCGGGAGCGGCAAGGGGCTCTGCGCGCGGTTCCTCCACGACCACGGCCCGCGCCGCGAGGGCCCCTTCCTGCAGGTGAACTGCGCCGCGCTTCCAGAGCTCCTGGTGGAGAGCGAGCTCTTCGGAGTCCGGCGGGGCGCCTTCACGGACGCGCGCGAGGACCGCGACGGGCTCTTCGTCCAAGCGAGCGGTGGAACGCTCTTCCTCGACGAGATCGCCGAGATGCCTCTCGGCGCTCAAGCGAAGCTCCTCCAGGTCCTCGAGGGGGGACGGGTCCGGCCGATCGGCGCCGATCGCGAGAAGGCGGTCGACGTCCGCGTCCTGGCCGCGACGAACCGCTCCCCCGAGGAACAGCTTCGCGAACGCCGTTTCCGGGCCGACCTCTACTACCGGCTCAACGTGCTGCGCCTCGACCTGCCCCCGCTGCGCGAGCGGCCCGAGGACTTGATGGAGCTCGTCGACGTGTTCCTTGCGCGCGCCAGCCGCAGGCACGGCGCCCCGCTGGTCGGCATCTCCGCCGAGGCGATGCGCAAGCTGCTCGCCCACGACTGGCCTGGAAACGTACGGGAGCTCGCCAACGTCGTCGAGCGGGCCGTCGTCCTCACGAAGCACGACACGATCCTGCCCGAGGATCTCCCGCTCCCCGATCCGGGCTCGGCGCGCGCGGGCTCGATCCGCGAGGCCGCCTCGCGCGGGCTCTCCCTCGCCGAGCTCGAGCGCGCCTACGTCGTCGAGGTGCTCGAGGCGAGTGGCTGGAACAAGACCCGCGCCGCCCGCAGCCTCGGCATCGACCGTCGCACGCTCTACCGCAAGCTCGCCGAGGACAGCGACCCGGCCGCTTTCCGATGACGAGCTCCTCGGGTCGCGGGTACGCGTCCGGCAGGCGGGTGCGTCTCGCCTTGCCCTACGCAGCGAGGTAAGGCCCTGCCGCCTAATCGGCGCCCCTGGATGGCGTCGACGGGCCAAGTTCCCCGCTCCAAGGACCTCTCCAGAGGTGCGCATCGGGGTCCGCTACACACCGGCGACCTCACCCCCGCGCACGGCGCACGGAAAGAGGACCGCCGCCCGTCGGGGCCGCGGTCCTCTCTTGGAAGTGGTAGCGGGGGCCCGCTACGCGCGCGCCCGACGCGTGGACCTCTGCGCCTCCTTCCTTGCGGTCTTCTTCTTCCCTGCTTTCTTCTTGCGGTAGGCGACGGTCTTCTCGATGTAGCTCGCGGCGTCGGGCGTCTTGCAGCCCGTCTCGCCGTGGTCGACCTCGACCACGCCGATGCGCTTCGCCGCGGCGACGGCCTTCTTCTGCAGCTCGCCGCCGCGCACGCCGACCGCGATCAGGGCCATCAACATCGCGTAGCGCGTGCGGTTCTTCGCGCCGTGGATCTTGGCCTCGATCTCCGCCAGGCAGGCCTCGAGGTCGGCGTCCGAGAGCGCCGGCGACTCGACCCGCTGCGCGCGGATTCCCCAGCCCGCGGCGCCCAGCCACTCGTCCTTCGAGCGCGTCCACTTGCGCTCCAGCGCGGGCGCGGCCGGGCTCTTCGCCGCGACCCGGGCGAACGCGTCGGTCAGCACGTGGTTGTCGAGCGCCTCGGCCCACCCCTCGAGCTCGCGCGCGGACATGCGGCCGGGGTCGACGACCATCGTCGCGAGCACGCGCGCGTCGTGGTTCCCCGAGGCCCACAGCTCGAGCGCCAGCTCGTGGTCGGCCCCGATCTCTCTCACGAGCTTGCCGAGGTCCGCGTAGCTGACGCCGAACATCTTCGGGCCCACGCCGTGGCGCGCGTACACCTTGCGGTTCTGGGCCGTGCCCAGGGACTCGAGCTTCTTCAGTGCCTCAGTGACCTTCATGCGACCTTGCCGGAGCCAGGGCGGCGCGCTGCCGCCGGAAGAGCCAGAGCGCCACGAGCCCGACGCCCATGGCGAACCACAGGGTACAGAGCCGGATCAGGATCGTGGCGGAGGCGGCCCGCGCCCGGGCGGCGTCCGCGGCGACGCCGAGCGCCTCGTAGCGCCCCCCGAGGAGCCCGCTCATCGCGCCCTCGGTGATGCCCAGGCCGCCCGGGAAGACGATCGCCACCGCTCCGGCGACCGCCGAGAAGGAGAACGTGTACACGGCGAACAGGAGCGGCACGCCGTCCTGGACGAACGAGCTCGCGATCAGCCAGAACCCGACGCATTCCAGGCCCCAGCCGACGGTCGAGACGAGCGTCGGGAGCGCCAGCTCGCGCGGCGCCATCAGGACGCGCGCGCTGTCGAAGGCCGCGCGCGCCTTGGGCGCGGCGCGCCGGACGAGCGGCAGGCGTGCCAGGACGTCGCAGGCGAGGTCCGCGAGCCGCCGCGAGGCGAACAGCGCGAGCAGGCCGGCGCACAGGACGAGCGTGGCCCAGAACACCCAGGCGTGCTCGGGCTGCGTCGCCAGGCCCCCGATGCCGATCAGCACCAGGAAGGAGAGCAGGTCCGTGAAGCGCTCCGCGACGACGATCGGCGCGCTCCTGTGCACGGGCGTGCCGTCGACCTCGCGGATGAGCCACGACTTGAACGTCTCGCCCATCTTGCCCGGCGTCACGGTGAGCGCGAGGCCCGAGAGGTAGATCAGGAACGAGGTCCAGCGGCCCATGCGGATGCCGAGCAGCCCGCGGTAGCGCTCCCAGCGCGCGAAGCGCACGACGTAGTTCGTGAACGAGAGTCCCATGGCGACCGGCAGGAGGCGCAGGTCGAACCCGGAGAGCGCCGCGCGCATCCCGCCGACGTCGGCCCACAGACCGAGCAGCGCGTACACGACGAGGCCGAGCACGACGCCCAGGAGGATGCGCCGGCGCAGGCTGCGCGGGCGCGGGCGGGGATCGCCGTTCGCGGGCGCCACGCTCAGCCCGTGGGGCTCGGCGGGCCCGTGACCGCTCGCGCGTGCGGCTCGACCTCCCGCCCCACGACGAAGAGCGAGCCCGCGAGGACCGCCAGGCCGAGCGCGATGCCGAGGAAGGGCGACATGCGCAGGAACGCGCACGGCAGGTACCCGACGAGCAGCGCGACGACCATGGTCAGGACGGCGTAGGGCGCCTGCGTGCGGACGTGGTCGATGTGGTCGGAGGCCGACGCGATCGAGGACATCACGGTCGTGTCCGAGATCGGCGAGCAGTGGTCGCCGAAGATCGCGCCCTCGAGCACGGCCCCGATCGAAAGGATCATCAGCGGGATGCCGTAGCCGACCTCGGCCGCCTCGCCGACGCCGAAGGCGAGGCCGACGACGAGCGGCAAGAGGATGCTCATCGTGCTCCAGGAGGAGCCGGTCGAGAAGGCGACGACGCCCGCGAGCACGAACAGGATGGCCGGCAGGACGGCGGCCGGCAGCGCGTCGCCGACGAGCACGGTGAGGTACGGGGCGGTGCCGAGCGTGCCGCACACGGCGCCGATCATCCACGCCAGGTAGAGGATCGCGATCGCGATCGCCATCGAGCGCACGCCGGTCCAGGCGGCGCCCAGGATCTCGCCCCTGAGGCCGGCCGCGACCGCCATCGCGACCGCGACGACCAGGCCCGCGCCGGAGGCCCAGGCCAGGGAGCCCAGCGCGTCGCCGTCGTTGAGCACGCCGGCGAGCCCGCGCAGCAGGCCCTCGTCGAACGCGCCGCCCGTGAAGGCGCCGCCGTTCGCGAGGACCAGCACGAGCGTCCCCAGGAGGAACACGAGCAGCGGGACGAGCGCGCGCGCCGCCCAGGGCGCGACGCCCGGCGCGGGCGCGAGCGCCGTGACCGCCTCGCCGATCATCGGCTTGGCGCCGTCGCGCAGCACCTTGCCCGCGCGCGCACGGCGCTCGGCGACGAGCATCGGCCCGAAGTCGCGGCCGAGGAGCACGACGAAGCCGACGAACGCGAGCGTGAAGATGCAGTAGAAGCGGTAGGGCAGGGTGCGCAGGAAGACCGAGTACCCCTCGCTCGCCGCGAGCCCCGCGTCGGGCAGCTGGGCGCTGAAGGTCGAGACCTCGAACGCGATCCAGGTGCTGAAGATCGAGAGCCCGGCCACCGGGGCGGCGGTGCTGTCGACGATGTAGGCGAGCTTCTCGCGCGCCACCCGGAAGCGGTCGGTGAGCGGGCGCATCGTCGTGCCGACGAGGATCGTGTTGGCGTAGTCGTCGAAGAATACGGCGAGCCCCATCAACCACGCGGCGACCTGCGTGCGCCTGGCGTCGCGCGCCGTCCGCGCGATCCAGTCCATCAAGCCCTGCAGGCCGCCGGCGCGCGTCATGACGCCGACCATCGCGAGCATGAAGAGCACGAACAGCATGATCTTGATGCGGTCGCTGTTGACGAGCTCGTTCGCGAAATAGGTGCGGAAGACGTCGAGCGCCCCCGGCCCGAGCGCGGCGATCGCGCCCGCCCCGTCGGCCATCTGCGCCAGGACGGAGCCCAGGAGGACGCCGCAGAAGAGCGCGAGGACCGGGCGCCGGAAGAGGATCGCGAGGAAGATCGCGAAGAGCGGCGGGAGCAGGGACGAGCGGCGCGGGGGATGGAACGTGCTCTGCGCCCCGAACGGTTCGCTGCCGGGCACCGCGAGCCTCAGCCGCAGCGCGCCCGGCGGCATCTCGACGGCGATCGCCGCGGCTGCAGGGTGCGTGCTCGGCCGGGCGGCGCCGTCGATCTCGACCACGTAGCCCTCGCCGTCCAGGATCGCGCGCAGCGCGCGCACGACCGACCCGCGGGCCTGGCCGTCGACGCCGGTCAGCGCGCCGAGGTGGATCGTGACGCGCCCGTCCGCGCGCGTGGCGGCCGGGGAATCGAGCAGCGCTTCCCACAGCATCGGCGCCGCGGCGCCCCGTCCCTCGACCTGCTCGTTCAAGCGGTCGCCGCAGGCGAGCGCGGCGAGGCGCTCGGGCTCCGGATTGGGGAGCAGGAAGAGCCCGGCGGCGAGGAGCGCGACGAAGGCCAGGCTGAGGACGCGACTCATCGCGGGGAAGCTAGGGACCGCCGACACCTCTTGCAACCGGCCTTGCAACGAGCGCACCGTCGATGGACCCTGGCGGCGCCCGTGTTAGGCTCCGCGTTTCGAGCTCCTCCCGCCATGCCGACCCCGCTGCTCCTCGCCGCCGACCCGGTCGTCTTCGGACAGTCGGCGCTGCCCTGGATCACGCTCGCGATCCTCGTGGCGCTCGCGGGCTGCATGGTGCTCCTGAACGCGCTGCTCAACCAGGTCAAGCAGGTCGACGAGCGCCTCGGCAAGCTCGACCTGCTCAAGGACCTCGAGACCACGCTGAACAAGGTCGTCGAGCGCCAGGGCGACCTGGACCTGCGCCGGCTGGAGCACGCCCTGATCGACATCCGCGACGGCCAGAAGCGGCAGGAGGAGCGCCTGATCGGGATCCTCGAGGCCTCCGCGCGCGCCGAGCAGCTCGGCGACGCCGCGCTCCCCGCGCCAGGTTCACCCGCCGCCGCGCTCGCCGACCGCGCGATCAGCCGGCTGCTCGCCATGGGCTACGAGCGCGTCGAGCTGCTCACGCCGCTCGCCGAGATCGCCGAGATCGTCGAGAACGGCGGCGACCTCGACGTCGAGGCGCGCCGCGGCGGCGCCTACCACAAGGGCCGCCTCGTGGTCAGCGACGGGCGGATCACCGACGTCAAGCTGCGCGACTCGTACCGCGGCTTCCCCTAGAGCCCTTGACGGGCACCGAGCTGGACGTTTGAGTCAGGTCTCGCCGTCGAGGGCTCCCGGCTCCGTCAGGAGCCGTGCCGCGCCGAGCGAGCGGAGCGAGCCTTCGGCGCAGCCGCGAAGCGGCGCGATCATCGGTTTGCAGGCCCCAGTCATCCTTCGTGACGCAGTCGATTCCCAACACGCCTCGTGGGGCAGGTGCGGAGCCCCGTTAGCCCTAGACCGCCATGAGCACCGTCACCACCGTCGAGCGCCTCCAGGACCACGTCGGAGAGACCGTCACCCTGCGCGGCTGGATCTACAACCGCACCTCGAAGGGCAAGCTGCACTTCGTGCTCCTGCGCGACGGCACGGGGACGGTGCAGTGCGTGCTCTTCCAGAAGGGCGTGCCCGAGGAGCTCTTCGCGGCGGTCGGCGCCGCCGGGCAGGAGTCGAGCCTGACCCTGACGGGGGAGGTGAAGGCCGACGCGCGCGCGCCGGGCGGCTTCGAGATCGGCGTGAGCGGCGGCGAGGTGCACCAGAGCGTCGACGGCTTCCCGATCACGCCCAAGGAGCACGGCGCGGACTTCTTGCTCTCGAACCGCCACCTCTGGCTGCGCTCGCGGCGCCAGTGGGCGATCATGCGCGTCCGCGCGGCGGTGATCACGGCGCTGCGCTCGTTCTTCGACGAGCGCGGGTTCGCGTGCATCGACTCGCCGGTCTTCACGCCGAACGCCTGCGAGGGGACCAGCACGCTCTTCGAGGTCGACTACTTCGAGGACCAGAAGGCCTTCCTGACCCAGTCCGGCCAGCTCTACGCCGAGGCCGCGGCCATGGCCCTGGGCAAGGTCTACTGCTTCGGCCCCACCTTCCGCGCCGAGCGCTCGAAGACGCGCCGCCACCTGACCGAGTTCTGGATGCTCGAGCCCGAGGTCGCCTACGCGAACCTCGAGGACGTGATGGAGCTCGCCGAGGACATGATCGTCTACACGGTGCAGTCGGTCCTCGCGCGCCGCCGGCCCGAGCTGGAGGCCCTCGAGCGCGACGTCACCAAGCTCGAGTGCATCCAGAAGCCGTTCCCGCGCATGCGCTACTCCGAGGCGGCGAAGATCCTCGCCGAGCACCCCGGCTCCACGTTCACCGAGGGCGACGACTTCGGCGCGCCCGACGAGACGATCCTCTCGGACCTGCACGAGCGCCCGCTGATGGTCACGCACTACCCGAAGGAGGTGAAGGCCTTCTACATGAAGCGCGACCCCGAGGACGACTCGAAGGTCCTGTGCATGGACATGATCGCGCCCGAGGGCGTGGGGGAGATCATCGGCGGCAGCCAGCGCGAGGACGACCACGACGCGCTCTTGCGCCGTATCCGCGAGCACGAGCTGCCCGAGGGCGCCTTCGACTGGTACCTCGATCTGCGCAAGTACGGCTCGGTCCCGCACGCGGGCTTCGGCCTGGGCCTCGAGCGCACCGTGGGCTGGATCTGCGGCATCGAGCACGTGCGCGAGGCGGCGCCGTTCCCGCGGATGATGTACAGGATCAGGCCGTAGCTGACGGTAGCGTCAGCTACGGCACCCGCAGCGACACCACCGTCTCGTACGCCCCCTGCTCGATCCGGACCCGCTGCTCGGCGCGCTCCGATCCCCCCGCGCGCCACGCCCGGACCTCCAGCTCGATGCCCGGCGTCACGAGCAGCCACACGCTCTCGCCGACGAGCCCGACGTGGCTCCACTCGGCTGCCCGTCCCTCGGCGCCCGTCGCGCTCTCGCAGGTCACTCGCGCGAGCGCCGGCGGCGTCGTGCGCTCGCCGGCGAGCTCGACCTTCAGCCGGTGCGCGTCGAGCTGCAGGACAAGGCCCGAGACGCCGGTCTCGATCGCCGCGTTCGCCGAAGGCGCGCCGGGCGCGAAGAGCGGCCGGCGCATCGGTACGCTGCGGCGGCGCGTCGCCGCCGGCGTCAGCTCGGCGAACAGCCGGTAGCTGCCCGGCTCGAGGTCGACGAGCTCGAAGCTGCCGTCGGGCGCGGTGTGCGTCGAGCCCGAGCGCCCATGCTGCGCGCCGAGGAATGGGTGCCCGCCCGCTGCGGCGCGCTGCGCGCTCGACTCGCCGAGGGCCCGGCCCGCGTCCCGGCCGATGCCGCCCGAGGCGAGCAGGTCGCGCTGCGCCACGACGGCGAGCTCGGGCGCCGGACGGCCGTCCGCGTACGTGACGCGGCCCGCGATCACCGGCTGCGGGCGGAGCACGAGGTCGGCGAGCTCGAGGTCCGCCGCGGCCGCGCCGCGGGAGAGGCGCAGGCTGCCCCGGCCGACGCCCGCGGCGCGCGCGAACACCTCGGCCGCCGGCCGGCCGACGCCGATCTGGTAGCGCCCCTCGGCGTCCGTGCGGACGCTGCTCGGACCGGGCATCGTCGCCTCGACCCCTTGCAGCATCGCCGCCTCGAGCCGGAAGCCGACGTTGACCTCCGCGCCCTCGACCGGCTTCCCCTCGGGGCCGACGACGCGGCCGCGCAGCGTGGCTCCGGCCTGCAGCCGCAGCCGTACCTGCCAGCGCTCGGGGGAGCGCGGATCGTGGCTGGCGAGCACCGATTGTCCCTGGTGGCCCGCCGCGCGCGCGTCGACCCAGACCTGCGGCGGCGGTGGGTGCTCGGCCGCGGCGAGCGCCGCGAGGCCCGGCACGGGGATGCGGAAGCGACCCTCGGAGTCGGTCCACGCCGGGCCGTGGGCCGTCAAGAGCGGGCCGAGCTCCACGCGCACCCGGACCTCGGCGCCGCGCACGCCCTCGTCCGCGCCCGTGAACACGCGCCCGACGACCTCGCCGGGAGCGGCGGCCGGCGCGGCCACGCCGGCGTCCCCTGCGCGGCGCGCGGGGGCCGCCCGGGCCGTCGGGTCCGGTTCCGAGCCCTTCGCGGGCGCCGCCGCGCCGCGCTCGAGCTCGACGCGTCCGCCGCCGCGCTCGGGAGCCGCCGCCTCCGGCGGCGCAACGCGCTGGGCGTCGGATCGGCGCTCGCCGGAGAGCGCGAAGAAGAGCGCCAGCGCGGCGCCGGCGAGGGCCAGCGCGAAGAGCGAGAGGGCCCGGCGTTCCATGGTCCCGGCTAGCGGTCCCCGAGCAGCTCCTCCAGCCGCCGCGCTTCCTCCTCCTGGTGGGCGACGGACCCATCGGGTCGGAAGCCGCTCTGGATGCCCGCGCGCTCGGAGAGCGCCTCGGCCGCGCGCGTCTTCGCCCACGCCATCGTCTGCGTGGGCTCCCAGTCGGGCGGCGCGAGCTTCTCGTCGTGCGTCATCGCGCGCAGCGCGCGCAGGAGGAAGGGGATGACGCCGTCGCGCCCCAGCCGCAGGGCGCTGCAGGCGCACTCGACGCGCACCTCGAGGTCGGGGTGCGGCGTGGCGCCGGTGGCGAGGGCCTCGAGCCGCCGCGCGCGCCCTTCCGAGCGCGTCGCCGCGAGCGCCGCGGCCGCCACGAGGTCCCCTGCGTCGAGCTCGCGGCTGGGCGCCTTCCTGCGCTTCTCGAGGCGCACGAGGAGCAGCTCCTCGGCCTCCTCGGCGCGCGAGCGGGCGAGCAGCACGGCCGCGCGCACCGAGCTCTCGTCCTGGCGGTCGAGCGCCTGGGCGAGGGCGCGCAGGTCCTCCTCGCCCAGGCGCAAGGGCTCGGGTCCCGGGGCCCAGGCCGCGACGGCCTCCTCGAAGGCGAAGTGGCCGATCGTGCTCCAGTCCTCGAAGACGCGCTTCGCGCCGGGGGCCTCGCGGGCGTCGGGGACCCCGGGCTCCTGACCGCGGACCAGGCCGCGCGGCGGCGCGCCGTCGCGCGCGAGGCAGGCGAACGACGCCAGCAGGGCCACGGCGGCGATCCGCCGCGGGACGCGCGTGTCGGAACCGTCCACGCCGGCATGCTACCCCGGCGCCGGACTGCCCGCACTAGCCCTGCACCGGCCCGGGCTACTGCGCGGCCGGGACGAACGCGCGGATCCCGGCGCCGTCCGAGACCCAGAGCCGCCCGTCGGGGAGCCTGGTGTGCGGCGCCTCCCACGCGAGGAAGACCCAGTTGTCCTCGCGCCGCACCGTGTACCCGCCCTCGGGATCGGCCTCGGTGTAGACATGGAACGCCTCCTCGAGGACCTCGACCGCCCAGTCGTTCCACGGCGAGGCCAGGCGCTCGTCCATGTCGACGCGCTGGCGCAGGACCTTCAGGCCCTGGTCGGACCCGTTGCGGTAGCCGATCTCGCGCTCGAGCAGCTTGCGCGTGCGCGAGGCGGACTTGATCGTCGGGCGCAGGCTGCTCCCGAAGCAGGCGAGCTCGCCCGACTTGAGCCGGACGCAGACCTCGCCGTCGACGACGTACGGGCCGGCGACGGGCGGGACCTCGAGGTCCCAGGGGCCCTCGGGCGCGCCGTCCTCCGCGCCGAGGATCCAGGCGTGACCCTCCTCGGTGACGAGCAACAGGGCGTCGGGCCGGGCGGGCATGGGCGCCGGCGGGCGCATGATGCCCGACAGGGTGTCGACCTTGGCCTCCCAGACGACCTCGCCGCCCTTCCCGACGCGCGCGACGTTGCCGTGGCGGTCGGCGAACACGTGGTCCTCGCCCAGGGGCAGCGGCATCGCGTCCACCCGCCCGCCCGTTCGCCACCTGCGCTCGGGGGTGCGCGAGAGGTACACGAACAGGTTCATGGGATGCTCGACGTTGAGAATGAGCTTCTCGTAGCCCTCGTACTCGAACGCGAGCAGGACGCCGCTGGTGTAGGTCGTCTCGATGTCGAACGGCGTCGTGCGCGTGCTCCCGTCCTTCAACTGCACGTCGGCGCCCGAGGGGAAGCTGTCGACGTGCCAGGGAAGGACGAAGAGCTCGGGACGCGCGAGCTCGCGCGAGAGCAGCTGGAACGCCTCGCGGTGACGGCCCTCCAGCGCCAGCTCGCGAGCGCGCGACACGGCGGAGTCCTTGCGGTGCAGGTCGGCGATCTCCTTCTCGAGCACCTGCGCGATCCGCCCGTCCGGGTCCATGCTCAAGAGCTCGTCGTACATGCGGATCGCGCGCTGGAAATCGCCGCTGTCGGCGTACTGCTGGGCTGCCTTGAGCAGCGCGTCCTGGTGGTCGAGCGCCTGCCGGGCGCGGCGGTCGAGCGCGATGCGCGCGCGGTCGACGTCGCGCTGGCGTACGACCTGGTCGACCCGCTCGAGCGACTGCAGGAACTCGACGATGTCCGGGTCGCGCTTCAGCTCGCCGACGATCTTGCGCAGCTCCTCGACCTGTTCGGTCACCTGGCGCTCGACGCGGACCTGCTCGATCGCTCCCTCGACCGGCGTCCCCAGGGCATTGAGCGTGTCGATCAGGTGCTCGCTCACGTCGTGGTAGAGGTCGCTCTTGAGCGGCCAGGGCTCCTTGACGAGCAGAAGCTCCGGGGGCTCGGGAAGCTCGAGGATGCGCCGCAGGCCGAGGATCGGATCGCCGGTGTTGCATTCGGCCTGCGCCTCCCGGTAGAGGTCGCCCCACACCGCGCGCTGCTGCAGCTCGCGCTCGCGCTGGACGGTGAGCACCTCGTCGCGCAGCGCGACGACCTCCGGCGAGACGTCCCGGGGGAAGTTCAGCTCGAGGCGCGCGATGGCCGCCGGCGGGTCGTTCAGGAGCGAGCGCACCTCCCTGACCCTGCGCTCCTGCTCCTGCTCGGCGCGCACGCGGACCGCAGCGACGAAGGAGACGAGCGTCACCGACGCGGCCGTGATCAGGAGGTTCTTGCGCAGGTTGCGCACGCGCGTCGACGAGCGCCGCGCGCGGGTGAAGAGCTGGCGCGCCTCGCGGTTCCGCGGATCCGCCACCAGGAGGGTGCGCAGCGGCGTCAGGACGCGGTCCGCCTGCCCCTGCGTGAGCAGCTCGGTCGCCGCGGCGATGATCCACGGCGCCCCGTCCTCCACCCGACCGATCGTCAGGAGGCCGAGGCCGAGCTCGAACTGCGCCGCGGTGGCCGAGGGGTTCTTGTGCGCCGCCATCACGAAGGCGGGGCCGGCGCGCCAGATCCTGTCCTGGTCGCGGAAATCGCGCGCGAGGTCGAGCAGCTCGCGCACGCTCGGCACGGCCGGGTTGCTCTCGGCGGCGAAGCAGGTCGCGTAGTAGTGCAGGCGCGAGATGCGGTCCTTGGGATCCCGGCGGTGCGAGTGCTCCCAGATCGCGGCCGAGAGCAGCGGGTCCTGCAGCGTGTTGTCGAGGCGCCGCAGGAGCGAGCGCACGAGCCACTGCGGCATCGAGCCGAGGACGGGCATCAGGCGCCCCGCCTGCCACTCGGCCGCGAGCATCTCGGCCTGGTCGGCGCGCAGCCAGCCGGACGGGGCGTCGTTGCACCACGCCGACAGGCGCGCCGCGGCGCGCGAGAAGTTGTTCCGCGACATCTCGTTCGTCGCGAGCTGGAACACCTCCTCCGGCGCGGCGAGGCGCAGGGCGCCCGAGCGCAGCTCGCACCAGAGAGTCAGGCGCGCCTGCCGGATGGGCCAGCCCATGCGGTCGGCGATCTCGCGCAGCGTCGAGAGCCCGTCGACCTCGCGCTGGAAGCTCGCCGACTGGGCCATGCTCAGCTCGAGGGCCAGCGGCACGGCGTCCGCGCGGATCGAGTCGAGCGCCTCGCCGACGGACGCCAGCTCGTCCGCCAGGCGCGCGTACTCGAGCAGCAGGTACTCGACGGACGTGCCCTCGCAGTAGACCGAGCCCTGGCCGCCCTCGAGGCCGGGCTCCTCGTCGGGGCGGCGCCCGCGGTCGGGCAGCGGGCCGGGGTCGAACCGGAAGTGCACGCCCTCGCCGTCGAGGATGCAGAACAGGTTCTCGGTGCGCTGCGCCTGCGCCGTCTCCGACATGCGCAGGTGGTCGACGCGGAAGGTCGGATCGGCGGCCCACGCGTCGCGCACGCGCGTCCGCCAGATCTCGATGTCCTCGTCGGGGTTGGGCAGGAGGACCAGGTTCCCGGCTTCGAGGCCGAGGGTGCAGGGGGCTCGGCCGCGAGCGGAGAGGGTGAGGACACCTTCCTTGCGACCGCGGGCCAGTCCCTGGAGGAGCTCGGCCAGGCCGATTCCCCGAACGTCGCCCTGGAAGCTCATGGGGGTCTGGGCGTTATCGGTCGCGAATGAGCCGAAACTGAGCCCAACTGGCAATGCCGCAACCCGCGGCGGCCGGGGCCGCGCCCGCGCCGTGCGGCCCGGCTTTGCGCAGGCCTTGCTCCGAGCTCGCACCCGCGCTCAGGCGCCGCCTGCGCCTTCGAGCCGCGCTCTCAGACGCTCGAGGTCCGCGGGCAGGTCGAGGTCGTCGAGCACCTCGAGGCCCGGGACGTCCAGCGAGAGCAGCGGAGACGCCCGCTCGCGCAGGGCGCGCAGGGGGGCGTCCGGCTCGAGAAAGGCGACCGCGCGGGCGAGGTCGCGTCCGAGGACCAGCGGGTGGCCGTGGCGCGCGCGCCCGTACGCCCCCCGCGCGCGCGGGGCGAGCCAGCCGCGCGGCGGCGCGCCGGCGCGCACCCAGCGCTCGGCGAGCGCCTCGAAGACGGCCCGCGGCACGAGGGGGCAGTCGATCGGAGCGAGCGCGAGGTCGCGGCCCGGCCGCCGCTCGCAGGCGAGGGCGAGGCCCGCGTTGCGGCCGCGCGCCCAGTCCGGGCTGAAGACGCGCTCGACCCCGGGCGGCAGCGCCGCCGCGATGGGGGCGTCGTCCGCGCCCGTCACGACCAGCGGCGGCGTCGAGTCGAGCACGGCGCCCGCCGCGAGCAGGCGCTCGAGCGCCGTGCGGCCTCCGAGGTCGACCAGGGCCTTGCAGCGCCCGAGCCGGCGCGACGCTCCGGCCGCCAGGATCACGAGCGCCGGCTTCAACACCCCACGTAGCGATCGTAGAGCGCGAGGGCACGCCCCTCGTCCTCGGTCCCCTCGACCAGCGCGCGCCCGTCGGCGAAGAGCGTCACGCGGTGCTCGTCGATCTCGAAGCGCAGCATGTCGCCCGCGCGCCGGACGCTCTTCGCGACCGGCGCGACCGCGCGCGCGAGCGCCTCGACGTCGGGCGTGCCGCGCGCGGCGAGCACTTGCACCGCGTTGCGCCCGCACAGGACGAGCGCGCGCCTCGAGCGCGGCGCCGCGAGGAAGGGGAACTCGCGCCGCGCGCAGCACGGGCAGTCCGCGCGCCGCTCGGCGGCGAGGCTGCGCACGTTCCCGTTCCACGCGTCCAGCTCGAGGAGCCGCGGCTTCGGAGGGTCGCCCGCGAGCACGCGCTGGGCGAGGCCCGCCTGGAGCGCCGCCACCGCGCCCACCGCGGGCGCGAGCACGCCTGCCGTCTCGCAGGTCGGCAGCGCGCCCGGCGCGGGCGGATCGGGGAAGAGGCAGCGCAGGCACGCGCCCGCGCCGGGCAGGACGGCGAGCACGAGGCCCGCGCCGCCGACCACGCCGCCGTAGATCCACGGCCGGCCGCGCTCGACGCAGTAGTCGTTGACGAGGTAGCGCGTCGCCAGGTTGTCGGTGCCGTCGACGAGGACGTCGGCATCGCGCGCGAGCTCGCCCAGGTTCTCGGGGCCGACGTGCGCGGCGTGCGTCTCGATCCGCGTCGGGCCGCCGATGCGCGCGAGGGCCTCGCGCGCCGCGTCGACCTTGAGCGCGCGCTCCCGCGCGTGGCGCTCCTCGAACAGCACCTGGCGCGCCAGGTTGGTCTCGTCGACCACGTCGCGGTCGACGATCGCGAGCCGCCCGACGCCCGAGCGCACGAGCAGCTGCGCCACGACGCCGCCCAGCGCCCCGCAGCCCACGAGCAGCACCGAGCCGCGCTCGAGCCGCTCCTGCCCGGCCGCGCCGAGCGGGGCGAAGCGCACCTGGCGCTCGAAGCGTCGCGTGGAGCCCGGCATCGACCCACTCATAGCACGAGCCGGAAGAACAGCCAGCCCAGGAGCCCGGCGAGCGCCAGGCCCCCGAGCAGCCACGGCAGGAGGACCTTGAAGTCGCTCGCCGGCGGGCGGTCGATCTCCACCCAGTTGAAGTAGCGCCGCGCCTGGCCCTCGAGCGCGGCGCCGCAGTGCGGGCACCCGGCGCCGTCGTGGTCGAAGGGCACGACGCCGTCGCATTCCATGCAGTAGAAGTTGCGCGGGCCGCCGCCCTCCTTGACGCCGGGCGCCTTCGAGCGCTCGCGGTAGTACTCGATCGCCTCGCGGTTCGTCTCCTTGCGGGTCCGCGTCCAGTGATGCTCGCCGACGTTGCCGTAGCTCGACGGGCGCTCGGGGGGCTCCTCGGCCATCGCGAGGGATCAACTTAGTGAAGGGGGCGAGACGCCGGGCAAGAAACCGGCGCTTTGCGCCGATGGAGTCTCCGTGGACCTTGCCCTTCACGTGCCCGTGCCCGTGCCCGTGCCCGAAACCGCCGCCCGCCGCCCGGTCCGCACCGGCGAGTCCGACGTCACCGGCGAGCCCGTCGTCGCCCTCGTCCCCCTGCGCGTCACCGGGCCCGGCCGCCTCGAGCGCGGCTTCCGCGCGCGCATCCTCGAGCTCGAGTCGACGCTCTCCGAGCGCGAGCGCGCCCTCGAGCTCGCCGCCCTCCTCGAGCGCGGCCACCACCGCGCCCTCGACCGCCTGGCCGGCGAGGACGCGCGCCACGCGGCCGAGCGCGACGACGCGCGCCGCACCGCGAACCGCCTCTTGGTCGCGCTCGGCGCCGCGCAGCGCGAGGCCGAGCACCTGCGCGCACGCCTCTCGACGCTCCAGCTCGCGCCGCCGAGCCCCCGCCCCCAAACCCGCCCCTGGTGGCGGCGCCTCTTCTAGCCCGGCCCCCTTGACAAGCGCTCCGGCGCGGTCGAAGCTCTCCCGCCCCTTTCGGACGGTGGATGTAGCTCAGCTTGGTTAGAGCGCCAGATTGTGGATCTGGAGGCCGGGGGTTCGAGTCCCCTCATCCACCCCATCTCGGGGACGGTCGGAATGGATCCGCCCGCTGGCGGATCCCCGGCGGCGCAGCCGCCGTGCGCCGCAGGCATCGTCGGGCGAAGCCCGACATCATGGCCGTCAGGCCGCAGGTCGGGGCGTGCCCCGACCTGGATCTGGAGGCCGGGGGTTCGAGTCCCCTCATCCACCCCATCTCGGGGACGGTCGGAACGGATCCGCCCGCTGGCGGATCCCCGGCGGCGCAGCCGCCGTGCGCCGCAGGCATCGTCGGGCGAAGCCCGACATCATGGCCGTCAGGCCGCAGGTCGGGGCGTGCCCCGACCTGGATCTGGAGGTCGGGGGTTCGAGTCCCCTCATCCACCCCATTCAGCGGTCAGCTCCCGGTCCCGCGGGCGCAGACCGGGAAGCGCCCAAGAGGAGCTTTGGGGACTGCCGGTGCGGGAGGTGTTCAGGCGCTGGGAGAGTCGGGCCTGAGTCTGCGGGCGTTCGGCTACGCCCGCGCCAGCACCGCCTCGAGCACCTCGACCGTGCCCGCGCTCCCTCCGAGGTCGCGCGTCCACGGCCCCTCGGCGAGCGTGCGCTCGACGGCGCGCGCGACGCGCGCCGCCGCGTCGGCGCGGCCGACGTGCTCGAGCAGCGACGCGCAGGCGCGCAGGGTCGCGACGGGATTGGCGATCCCCTTGCCCGCGATGTCGGGCCCCGCGCCGTGCACGGGCTCGAAGAGCGCGGCCTCGTCGCCGAGGTTCGCCGACGCGACGAGCCCGAGGCCGCCCCCGGCGTGCGCCGAGAGGTCCGAGAGGATGTCGCCGAAGAGGTTGGTGGTGACGAGGACGTCGAAGCGCTCGGGCTCGGCGGCCAGCCGGTAGGCGGCGTGGTCGACGAGCAGCTCCTCGACCTCGAGCCCTTCGATGCGGCCCAGCTCCTCGAGCGCGGCGCTGCGAAAGAGCCCGCAGGTCTCGCGCAGGACGTTGGACTTGTGCACGACGCACACGCGCGAGCGGCGAGCGCGAGCCGCTTCGCCCGCGACCCGCGCGATCCGCCGGCTGGCCGCTTCGGTGACGACGCGCTCGGCGATCGCACGCCCGCCTTCCCGGCGCTCGCGGCCCGCGTACAGGCCCTCGGTGTTCTCGCGCACGACGAGCAGATCGACCTCGGGCGCCTCGGGCCGCGCGGCGGGGCAGCCCGGCGGCAGGCTCTGCACCGGGCGCAGGTTCGCGAAGAGGTCGAGCTCGCGGCGCAGCTCCACGACGGGGCTGCGGTAGCCGGGTCTCGGCTCGAGCGGCGAGCGGACGGCGACGAGCAGGCACGCGTCCGCGCCGCGCGCCGCCTCGAGCGTCGCCTCCGGGAGCGCCCGCCCGGTGCTCTCGAAGGCGCCGAGCCCGAGCGGCATCTCGACGAGCTCGAGGTCGGGCGCGAGCGCGCCGAGGAGCTCGCGCGCGTGGACGAGGAGCTCCTCGCCCAGATCATCGCCGCGCAGGAGGCATACCTGCGCGCTCACGCGGGGACCTCACCGGGGAAGCGTCCGTGCTCGCGGAAGTAGCGCACGAGGCCCCCTGCCAGGCGGATCTCGCGCGCGAGCGCGCTCGGCCGGGGAAGCTCCACGCTGCCGCCAGCGTGCGCGAGCCGGCCGGCGTCCGGGTCGATCTGCACCTCGGCGCCCTCGCCGAGGAAGCGCACGTCGGCCTCGAAGAGCGCGAGGCCGAGGTTGACGGCGTTGCGGTAGAAGATGCGCGCGAAGCTCGGCGCGACGATCGCTCCGAGCTCGCAGCGCCGCAGCGCCTCGGCCGCGTACTCGCGCGACGAGCCGCAGCCGAAGTTCGGTCCGGCGGCGAGGACGTCGCCAGCGCGGACCTCAGCGGCGAACGCGGGGCGCGCCTCGACGAAGGCGTACTGGCGCAGCTCCTCGTCGGAGGTCACGTAGGGCGCGTAGCGGCCGGGGACGATCGCGTCGGTGCTGACGTCGTCGCCGAAGATCCAGAGGCGGGGCATGGTTCGGGCTCCGAGGCTCACAGGGAAGAGAGGGCCGGCGCGCTCGCGCCGGGCGCGGGACGTCGGGACGGCGCCGCCAGCCGGCCGGCGAGGGCGCTCGCGGCCGCGACCTCGGGCGAGGCGAGGAAGATGCGCGCGTCCGGCGAGCCCATCCGCCCGCTGAAGTTGCGGTTGCCGGTGAAGACGCACGTCTCCCCGGGCGCGAGCACGCCGAGGTGCCGGCCGATGCACGCGCCGCAGCCCGGCGGACCGAGCGTCGCGCCGGCGGCGAGGAGCGTGGAGACCGTCCCGTCCGCCACGGCCTCGGCGAGGACCTGCGACGAGGCGGGGACGACCATCAAGCGCACGCCGCGCGCGACCCGCCGCCCGGCGAGCGCGCGCGCGACCGTGCGCAGGTCGTCGAGCCGGCCGTTGGTGCAGGTCCCGACGTAGACGACGTCGACGGGAACCTCGCCGAGCTCCGCCGTGAGCTCGTCGATCGGCACCACGTCGTCGACGCGCCCGGGCCGCGCGACGGAGTGGCGCAGGTCCGCGAGGTCGATCTCGATGCGCCGCGCGTAGCCCGCCTCGCGCGCGGGCTCGCGCAGCCATCCGGGAGCGGCGAAGCCGGCGTCCTCGAGGCCGCCGGGCCAGACGAGGCCGGCCTTCGCGCCGGCCTCGATGGCCATCGAGGCAACGGTCATGCGGCTTCCAAGAAGGTGCTCGTCGAGCCCGAACACCTCGAGCGCCGCGTAGGTCCCGCCGCGCGCGCTCAGGCGGCGCACGATCTCGAGCGCGAGGTCCTTGGGGCCCGTCCCGCCGGCGAAGCGGCCGCGCACGTCGATGCGGATCGCCTCGGGCACGCGCATCCACGTGCGCCCGGAAGCGAGGCAGACGGCGACGTCCGTGCTGCCCATCCCCGTCCCGAAGGCGCCGACCGCCCCGTACGTCGTCGAGTGGCTGTCCGTGCCGACGACGACGTCTCCGGGCCCGACGAGGTGCTCCTCGATGAGCACCTGGTGGCAGATGCCGCGGCCGCTCTCGAAGAAGCGCTCGATGCCCTGGCTCTCGACCCATCGACGCAGCTCGCGCTGCTTGATCGCGGTCTGGACGCTCGCGGCGGGCGCGACGTGGTCGATGACGACCGCGACGCGGTCGGGCTCCGGGAGGCGTTCGACCCCGAGGTCCTCGGCGAGGATCCGGATCACGCTCGGGCCGATGGAGTCGTGCAGCATCACGCGATCGGGGCGCAGGGTGACGAGCTCGCCGGCGCGCACGGGCCGGCCGGCCGCGCGCGAGAGGATCTGCTCGCTCAGCGTGGTTTCGCTCTGCGTGGTCATCGTGGTTCTCCTGCGCGCGGTCACAGGGCGGGCGAGGCGGCGGCGTGGCGCCGGAGCAGCGCCTCGACCGCCGCGGCTTCGGGGGAACCGTCGTCGGCGAGCGCCTTGAGCTCGCGGGTCGCGCACTCGAGCGCGTGGCCCTCGAGCTCGAGGCCGATGTCCTGCGCGCGCCGGCGCACGGCGTGGCGCCCGACGAGGCAGTGCTCCACGAGCACGTCGCGCCGGCGGCCGAACGCGAGCGGGTCGAGCGACTCGTAGGTCGAGGGCTCGGACAGGACCGCCTTCGTGTGCAGGCCCGCCTTGTGGGCGAAGGCCGTGGGGCTCGTGATGCAGGCGTTGAACGGCACCTCGATGCCGATGGCGCGCGCCACGAGCTCGTCGAGCGCGGTCAGACCGGCGAGCGCGAAGCGCTCCAGGGAGGTCGGCTCGGACTGCGCCGCGCGCGCGACGAGCCCCGCCAGGGGCGCGATCCCGTTGCGCTCCCCGATGCCGAGCACCGTGACGTCGAGGTGCGTCGCCCCGGCGCGGTAGGCGGCCCAGACGTTGGCGATGGCGCAGCCGCCGTCGTTGTGTCCGTGGAACTCGATGTCGCAGTCGACCGCGCGGCGCACGAGCGAGACGCGCTCGTGTACCTCGTCGGGCGTGGCGACGCCGACCGTGTCGGCCAGGCCGATCCGGTCGACGCCCAGGTCCTCGACGGCCTGCACGATGCGCAGGAGGTCGCGCAGCGGCGTGCGGAAGGCGTCCTCGCACGAGAAGCGCAGCGTGACGCCGCGGCCCCGGAGCGCAGGCAGCACGTCGCGCAGCGTGCCGGCGATCCCCTCGAGGTCCCGGCCGTGCGAGTGCTCGCGCAGCTTGGGGGACGTCCCCAGGACCAGGTGCAGGGCGCCGACCCCGCACGCGAGGGCGCGCTCGGCGTCGTCGCGACGGCAGCGCACGTGCGCCGCGATCTGGGCCCGCAGGTCGAGCCGGGCGACGCGCTCGAGGTCGGCGGCGGCGCGCGGCGAGGCGACCGGCGAGGTCAGCTCGATGACGTCGACGCCGAACTCGTCCAGGGCGCGGGCGATCGCGACGCGCTCTTCGCTCTTGAACGCTGCGCGGGCGAATTGCTCGCCCTCGCGCAGGGTACAGTCCACGACGCGGAAGGTCGGTGTGAGGGGCATGGGCGGTGGGGGGTGGGTGCCGCCCCTCGGGAGCCGTCGGATCGCCCGTAAAGCGAACCGCCGGCCCCCTCGGGGACCGGCGGTTCGTGTTCGGCTCGCTGCGCCTACGATGAACCTTGGCCGTCCCCCGAGGGGATCGGCTTGGCCTTGCCCTTGCGGGCGTCGATGGTGGGGTTCGTCACGGCGCGTCGGACCGTCCTGGTCCGACGGACGGGAAGCTAGAGATCGCGCTCGGCGATGCAAAGCGACTTCCCGGTTTTCTCGAGCCGCCGGCGTCGCTCTCCAGGCGGCTCGACTTATATCCTAGGGAGCGAAGGTCACGGCGAGCGCGTTCGACAGGTTGTAGCCCGAGCCGCAGGGACTGCCGAGCGGATCGCGGTACCACACCTGGAACACGCGCGTGTAGCCCGGCGACCAGCCGCGGCCCGCCGCCAGGCCCGGACCCCAGACCGCGTTGCCGCCGGGGTCGGGCGCCTGGACTCCGAGCCGGACGACGAAGCCGCCCGCGACGCGCAGGCCGTCGCCGAAGGGAACGCCGCAGCCGCCCGCCAGGGCGGAGGCCCCGGCGAACAGGAGCCCCGGGCCACCGGGCTTCAGGTTATTGGCGAAGAAGCGCAGGTCGTCGCGGGAGAGGTCGTCGGTCCCCCACGCGGCGAGCCGCGCGCCGAAGCCGGTCGAGTTCCCGCAGCCCTGGCCCATGCCCGGCCGGCTCTCGTTCGCGCACGGGCAGGGCGTGCACGAGCCATCGCCCGGCCCGAGCTCCGCGAAGCGTCCGCGCGAGAGGCGGTGGACATAGGCCGCGCCCTGGTTCGAGACGGTGTCGTCGTGACCCCAGGTACCGGAGAGCACGGCGTCGCCCGAGAGCGCGACGCCGAAGCCGAGCTCGTCGGCGGCGACGCTGTCGGAGCCAGCGTAGCGCACGACCTCCGACCAGGTCGTGCCGCTGCGCTCGAAGACGTAGATCGCGCCCGAGCTCGCGCCGGCGAGGTCGGCGTACCGCGCGCCGAGCGCGACGCGCCCGGCCTCCACGTCGACGCCCTCGTCCCCGAGCCCGGCCCCGGCGCTCGCGTCGCTCGCCACGAGCTGATCCTGGAACGCCCACACCCCGAAGGAGGGGTCGAGCGCGAACACGTAGGCCGAACCGGCGTTCGTGAGCCCCAAGTGGTCGTCCAGATCGGACGTCACGACGACGGTGTCGCCGTCGATCGCGACGGCGCGGCCGAACTGGTCGCCCGCGGCGGGAACGGGGGCGAAGAACCGGGTCGTCTCGACCCACACGCCGCCCTGGAGCTCGAAGAGGTAGGCGGAGCCGGCGTCGGCGGCCGGCGAGTCGTCGTACCAGGCCCCAACCACGATGCGGCCACCGTCGACATCGACCGAGATGCCGAACTCGTCGCCCGCCGATGCGTCGGAGGCGTCGAGCTCGGCGTACTCGAGCCACGTGTCGTCGCAGGGATCCGACGGCGTCCCGCCGTCGACGCGGCGGAACACGTAGGCGGCGCCCGCGTCGCTGAACCCGCCCGCGTGCTCGTGCCGGCGAGCGCCGACGACGGCCCAGTCGCCGTCGACGGCGACGTGCTCGCCGAAGATGTCTCCGCCTGCGGCGTCGCTCGCGAAGAGGTGCGCGACCTCGGTCCAGGCCCCGCCGCAACGGTCGAAGAGGTAGGCCGAGCCGGCGTCGGTGAGCGAGGAGTGGTTGTCCCCGTAGGCCCCGACCAGGATCGTGGTGCCCGACACGCCCACGGAGCGTCCGAAGTAGTCGTCGCTCGCCCGGTCGGAGGCCGCGAGCTTCGCTTGGAGCGCCCAGGTGGTCGCGCTGCGTTCGAAGACGTAGGCCGAGCCCAGGTCGCGCGAGCCGTCGTTGTCACCGTAGGCCCCGGCCGCGGCGAGGCCGCCTTCGAGGGCGACGGCGAGCCCGAAGTAGTCGTCCGTTCCGAGGTGCGGGCCGGCGGTGAGTTGCGCCTCCTGGGCGGCGATCGTGCTCTGTCCGGCGGCGGGCGAGGCCAGGGTGGCGGCGACCACGACGAGGCCGATCGAGGGACCGATTCCGGATCCGGCGGCGTGAGAGAGTGTGTGCTTCACGACGTTCCCTTTCCTGCTGTTCGTGCGGTGTGTTCGGGTTCGCAGAGCCGGAGAGGGCGCGCGGGGCAGGGGATTACGGATTCCCGCCGCATTCGACCCTTTGCAGGCCTGGAGCCGCGGGCCCGCGCCGGCCGTCGCTACCCTTTGGGGCCGACATGCGAAGAACCACCGAGAGCTGCCCGACCCTCGCCGCGCTCGCACTCGCGCTCGTCGGATGCGGCGAAGCGCCGCCCTCGATCACGGACGGCGCCGCGGCCCACAGGCCCTCGATCGTGCTCGTCACGCTCGACACCCTGCGCCGCGACCACGTCGGCCTCTTCGGGTACGCGCGCGACACGACGCCCTTCCTCGACGCGTTCGCCGAGGAGTGCATCGTCTTCGACCGAGCCTACACGACGATGTCCTGGACGCTCATCGCGCACATGAGCCTGCTCACCGGGCTCTACGCGAGCCAGCATGGCGTGTGGGACGAGTCGTCCGCGCTGTCGCGGTCGGTCCCGACGCTCGCCGAGCGGCTCTCGGCCCAGGGGTACCACACGCTCGGCTTCTACTTCGGGCCGGACACGTGGCTCAGCGAGCGCTACGGCTTCGGTCGCGGGTTCGACGTCTACGTCCCGCACGAGGGCGCCGAGGAGGCGGGGGAGAACGTGCGCGCGGCGCTCGCGGAGCTGCCGGCCGGCGAGCCGTTCTTCCTGTTCCTGAACCTCTTCGACATTCACAGCGCCCCCGTGGAGGATGGCGTGCACGGGCAGACCGTCTACGCGCCCCCGCCACCCTGGGACGAGCACTTCCTCTCCGGCGCGAAGGAACGCCTGGCGGGGATCGACGCGTGGCGCGCGCTGAAGCGCAGCGCCGACGACCTGACCCCGGCCCAGCACGAGGCGCTGGTCGCCCTGTACGACGGAGGGATCCGCTACGTCGACGAGAAGCTCTCGCAGTGGTTCGCGGAATGGCGCGAGCGCGGCCTCCTGGACGACGCGGTCGTCGTCGTCACCTCGGACCACGGCGAGGGGCTGCACCAGCGCGGCGGTCGCCTCGGCGGGCACGGCGACACCTACGAGGAGGGCCTGCGGGTCCCGCTGCTCGTGCGCCTGCCCGGCGCGCGGTTCGCCGGCCGGCGCGTCGACGACCCGGTGTGCCTGGTCGACGTCGTGCCGACGTTGCTGGAGCTCCTGCGCCTGGAGCGCGAGCCGTGGCTGCCGGGCTACAACCTGCTCGCGGACGTCCCCGAGGGACGCGCGATCTACGCCGAGCGGCCGAGCGGCGAGGCGATCGTCCAGTGGCCGTGGAAGCTCGTCCAGGACCGCGACCAGACCGGCGGCAAGCTCTACGACCTCGAGCGCGATCCGCTCGAGCTGAACCCGCTCTCCTCGGCCGCCGACGGCGAGCGCTTCGAGGAGCTCGCCGGGCGGCTGCGCGAGCGCGCCGCCCGCGAGCGCGAGGCGTGGCTCCACCCGCGCGACGCGTTGCCGGCGACCGAGCAAGGCGCGGGCGAGCGACGGGCGCTCAAGGAGCTCGGGTACGGGGGGGAGGCGGACGAAGGCGCGGACTGAGGCGCTCAGAGGCCGAGCGCTCGAACGGCGAGGAGGTCCATCGTGAGCGCGACCAGGCCGTGCAGGAGCGCGCCGCCGTAGAACGAGCGGAAGCGCAGCGCGAGCGCCCCGAGCGCGACGCCGGCGGCGATCGCCGCGTAGGCCTCGAGCCACGGCTTGTGGTAGTGGATCATGCAGTAGGGCACGACCATCACGAAGATCGCCGTCCACCCGAATCGGCGCTCCAGCGTCATGAGGAGGTAGCCGCGGAAGAACGCCTCCAGGCTCAGGAACTGGAGCATGTAGAAGGCCTCCCAGGTCCAGAAGGCCCCCCAGCTCGCGCGCGCCTCGTGCACGAACGGGTAGAGGCCGGCGAAGTCCGGCCGGCGCGCGGCGGCGAAGAGGAGCGGCAGCATCAGGACGTAGCCCGCGAGGTAGACCCACGCGTGCCGGACGAACCCGCGCAGGTCGTAGCCGATGCTCGCGAGCTTCTCGCGCTGCCCGAAGCGCACGATCAGCGCGGGCAGCACGAGGTACACGACGCAGGTCGCCACGCAGTAGGTGGCGCCGGCCTCGACCGAGAGCTCGCTCCTGCCGTCGATGCGCCGCTGGACGTGCCAGGGCATGTAGAAGAACTCGAGCAGCGTGAGCCCGGCCGCCGTGTAGAGCAGGGCGAGCGCCGCCCGCCCGTCGACCGATCTCAGGCCCTCGAGGATCCCGCGCACGACGCCGTTCCCACGCCGAGGGTACCGCCCGCCGGAGCGTCGCGCCGTATCGGCGTCAGATCTCGAGCAGCTCGCCCGCCCGCCCGAGCTCCTGCTCGAGCCGCGGAACCAGCGCCGCGAGCCCGGCCTTGGGCGTCGCGCACGCGTCGAGGGCGTGGGCCGAGACCTCGTGCGTGAGCTCCCCGAACGAGTCCGTGATGCCGACCGCCCAGGTCAGGCTCTCCGCGAGGTGCACCGTGGCGCACATCAACGGGTCGCGGCGCGCGCGCAGCGGCGTGTGGTGGCAGCGCGTCGTGTCGACGAGCACGTCCGGCATTCCCCAGCGGGTCAGGAGGCGCGCCCCGAGCTCGGCGTGGTGCATGCCGAGCACGCGCCGCTCGGCATCGAGCAGCGTCGAGCCGCGCTCGACCTCCTCGGCGAGCGCATCGCGCACGGCCGCGACGAAGCGGTCGAGCACGAGGTGGCCGACGTTCTGCAGGAGGCCGATCGTGTAGGCGAGCTCGCGGTCGATCCCCGCGTTCTCGGCGAGGATGCGGGCCGAGATCGCGTTGGCGACGCAGTGCTTCCAGAGCTTGTCGTGCGAGCCGCCGGTCGCGCCGCCGTAGTCGCGGAAGTAGCGGCCCGTGCAGCTGGTCAGCACGAGGTTGGCGAGCGTCTCGGTGCCCAGCCGCGTGCCGGCCTCCGCGATCGACGCGATCTCGCGCTGGAATCCGTAGTAGGCGGAGTTGCAGAGCTTCAGCACCTTCGCCGTGAGCCCGGGGTCGACCTGGATCACGTCGATGATGTCCTTGGGCACGACCTGCGGGCGCGTCGACAGCTCCATGACGCGCAGCGCGACGCGCGGGAACGGCGCGAGGCTCTTCGACTGCCGGACGATCTCGCCGATCGGGGCCTCCATCGGTTCCCAGGTCGGAGCCGCCGCGACCCGCACTGGAACGAATCCCCCGGACGCTCGCGCGCGGGCTGTGAGCTTTGTGTCTAGAAGCTCCAGTAACCCTCGCCGTACACGAGCGTCCCGCCGAAGTGCGCCGCGATCCCGACGAGCACCGCGCACGCGACCAGCGCGACGCGGAACGCGCGGTCGGCGCCGGGCGCCGCGCCGCGGAAGCGGCGCTCGGAGAGCCAGGCGAGGACCAGCGTCCCGAGCGCCGTGGCGACACCGAGCCAGCGGTGCAGGTCCAGCGTGCTCCCGGTGCGGCCCTCGACCGCGGCGTGGATCCAGCCCAGGGCCGCGACGAACGGCGCGCAGGCCGCGGCGACCAGGATGCAGAAGCGGCTCGCGCCCGCGAGGCGCCGCGCGCGCCCTCCGAGGACCTCGGCGAGGAGCGCCGCGACGACGAGCGCGATCGGGAAGTGGACGCTGGGCGGGTGCAGGCGGCCGATCAGCCGCACCGCGCGCGAGAACGCCGGCCTGGCGGGGTTCGCGGCGGCGCGGCCGGGCGCGGCGCGCTCCGGCGCGGGGTCCTGGGCCCGCGCGCCGTCCCCGGGCGGCTGCGCCGCGAGCGGCGCGCCGGAGAGGATCCAGGCCCGCAGCGCGTCGAGCTCGGCTGCGTCGGGCGGCGCGACGCCCGAGTCCGCGGGCGGCATCGAGCCGTCCTCGACCTGCAGCCAGAGGTCGGAGAGCTCGAGCTCGCCGGGCTCGACGAGCTCGCTCTTCGCCCGCTCGAGGTCGAGCGCCGAGTCGAAGAGGCGCTTCGCCTTGACCTCGTCGGAGTCGGGCGTGTGGCACTTCGCGCACTTCGCCGCGAGCAGCCGAGCGACCTCGGCGCCGAGGTCGCGCTGCCCTGCCTCCCCGCCCTGGGCGAGCAGCATCAGCGGAGCAGCCAGCGCGCCGACCCGCACGCAACCCCCGGCGCGCGTGGGGCCCCCCGAGTCGCACCCTTTCCTCTTCCCCACGGCTTCCTTCGGGACTCCTGACCCCGGGGAAGGATGGGTGAACCAGAAAGAATGCGACTCGGGGGGCCGCACTAATCGACCTGGAACCTGTCGTGGGCTTCCTTCTTGATCTTGGTGAGCGTCGCGTAGCTGGCCTTCGCCTCCTCGAGCTTGCCCTCGACCAGGAGGTGCTCGAGCGAGAGGAGCTCGCCGAGCAACCCGTGGATGCCCTGCCGGAACTCGACGCTCCACAGCTTGGCGGCGTCGCCCGCGTTGGACTCGGGCGGGGCGGGCGGATGGCCGAACGCCGTCAACGCGTGCCCTTGCATCGCGCGCACGAGGTCGACCGCCTGCGCCGTGGTCTCCGCGCTCCCGATCAGCTTGCGCAGGCTGCGCAGCCCCGACTGCATCTCCTCCATCGCGGCGTGCAGCGGGCCCTCTTCCTCTGTCTCCTGCGCGGGCGCCGCGACCGCGACGAGGCCCAGGCCGGCGAGCGCCAGGAGCGCGGCTCCCATCGTTCTCCGGAAGGACGGGGGGAGAGTGGTCAAACGCATCATCGATGATCCTCGAGCAGACTTCGCGCCGACGAAGGGGCCAGAAACGAGCCGCAGATTATGGGCGATTCGGGCCGTTTGACCACCTTTACAGCCCGGAAGACCGCACCAGGCGCCGCCACAAGTCGAGCGTCTCGCGGGCGCTTCGCTCCCATGTAAAGCCCGCGCTACGCGCGACCCGGGCCTGGCGTGCGGCGGGCGCCGGCGCGCTCGCCAGGGCCGCCGCCATCCCCGCGGCGAGGCGCCCGGCGTCCGCCTCCTCCCCCGGGGCGACCCACACCGCGTCCGCCCCCAAGGCCTCCTCGAAGGCCGGCAGCCGGGTGGCGAGCACGGCGAGGCCCAGCGAGAAGGCCTCGAGCGGGGTCACGGCGCTGCCCTCGTCGGCGGCGAGGTGCACGAGCGCGGTCGCGCCCGCGACGAGCGCGGGCATGTCGGCCTCGAGCGGCGCCCGGATCCAGCGCACGGAAGCGCGCGCCGGCGAGCGCGCGAGCGCCGCCTCGAGCGCCGGCGCGGCGTCGCCCGGCCGGCCGACGAAGGAGAGCCGCGCGCCGGGCTCGCGCGCGTGCAGCTCCGCGAAGCCGCGCAGCACCTCGAGCGGCCGGCGCGCGCGGCGCACGGCGCCGAGCACCACGAGGTGCGGCGCGCCGGGCGGCGCGGGAAGCTCGGGGATCTCGCGCCGCCAGTGGTCGCAGCCGACGGGCACGCGGTGCACGCGCTCGGGCGGCAGCGAGTAGCGCGCGCACACCTCGCGCGCGTAGTGCGTCGAGAACACGATCACGTCCTCGACGCGCCCGACGCCGCGGCCCAGCCGGGCATCGGCCGCCGAGCCCGCCGGAGGCAGCTCGGCGATCGGCAGCACCTGGCGCGCGGCGCGCACCGGCGGGTAGTCGGGGAGCATGCGCTGGAACAGCTCGACGCCGCCCAGCACGCGGTCGGCGCCCGAGCGCGCGGCGCGGCAGTACAGCTCGAAGACCCGGCGCGGGAGCCGCGCGCGCCGGCGCACGACGCGCGCCCCCTCGAGACCGAGCGCCGGGCCCTCCATAACGCGCGCGCCGCCGCCGATCTCGAACAGGGCGAGCTCGGGACAGTCGGGAAGCCGGACGAGCGCGCGCACGAGCTCGCGCGCGTAGCGCCCGATGCCGGGCGCGTGGCACACGGCGGGCAGGTAGTCGAGGCCGATGCGCACGCTGGGCGTTGGGGGTGCGGGTTCGTGGAGCCCCTAAGAACCGCGGGAGAACGGAGAATGGAGACCAGCCTGTGTCTTATTCTTCTTCCTGGTTTCCTGCGCTCCCCAGCGGACTCTCGGCGAGTGGCGGCCGCAGGAACGCCCGAACGCGTCGCGAGCTCCGGTCACCAGCCTAGCCCGGCAACCCGTCGCGCAGCACGCCTTCCATCGCCTCCGCGAAGCGGTCGACCTCGTCCACGGTCGAGTAGACGCTGGGGGAGACGCGCAGGCCGGGGCATTCCTCGTGCGCGATCGCCACGACGAAGATCTGGTGTCCCTTCCACAGGTACTCGGCGAGCTCCGTCTCGTCGATCCCGTCGATCGCGACGTTGGCGATCCCGCACGCGAGGCCCGGGCGCAGGCTCGTGTGCAGGCGAACGCGCTCGTGCTGCGCCAGGCGCCGCGCCCAGCGGTCGCGCAGGTAGACCAGCCGCGCCTGCTTGCGCTCGGGGCCGATGCCCTCGTGGAAGGCCAGCGCGTCCGCGATCGCCAGGACGTTCGGGACCGGGTGCGTGCCGATCTCCTCGAACTTGCGGATGTCGCCGTCCTTGCTCGCGTCCGCCGCCATCAGCGGCCAGAGGCCCGCGATCTTGTCGCGGCGCACGTAGAGCAGGCCCGTCCCGAACGGCGCGAAGAGCCACTTGTGCAGGCTGCTCGCGTAGTAGTCGCAATCCAGGTCGGACGCGTCGAAGACGAAGTGCGCGAACGCGTGCGCGCCGTCGACGATCACCGGGATGCCGCGCGCGCGGCCCAGCGCCACCACCTCGCGCACGGGCAGGATCTGGCCGGTGATGTTGATCATGTGGCAGACCAGGATCAGCCGCGTCCTGTCGGTGATCGCGGCCTCGAAGCGGCGCACGACCTCGGCCGGGTCCTCGGCCGGCACCGGCAGGCGGATCTGCACCAGCCGGATCCCGTCGCGGCGCTCGCGCTGCTCGAAGGTCGTGACCATGCGCGGGTAGTCCTGCGTCGTCGTCAGCACCTCGTCGCCGGGCGCGAGGTCGAAGCCGAGCTGGCAGGTCTGCAGGCTCTCGGAGGCGTTGCGCGTGATCGCGATCTCCTCGGGGTGCGCGCCGAAGGCGCGCGCGAGCTGCGCGCGCACCGCTTCGCGGTGCGGCTCCTGGACGCGCCACATCGTGTACGCCGGGGCCTCGTTGGCGAACGCGAGGTGGCGCTCGAGCGCGTCCTGGACGACGAGCGGCGCGGGCGACACGCCGCCGTTGTTGAGGTTCACCATCGAGCGGTCGACGCCGAAGGCCTGCTGGACGTGGAACCAGTAGCTCTCGTCGCGCGCGATCTCCTCGGGCGATCCCTGCGTGCGGGACAGCTCGGAGGCGATCTCGCTGGCGCCCGGGCGCAGGGCGCACGCCGACGGGCCGAGGGCCAGCGGCGTACCGACCGTCCTGAGGAACGCACGGCGGTTCAGCACGACGGTCCCATCATGCGTCGCGCGGCGGCCCTTGTCCAAGACGGTGTGTCTGGAGCAGGTCAAACCGGCTAACCTAGTGGTGTGATTCAGGCTGTTGGGGCATCATCCCGGCCCGCCTGCGCCCGCCCCAACAGCCCGAATCACACCACTAGCGCGCATGCCCGCCGGATACTCGGGAACGCCGCTGGTGAAGAGGCTCGGCCTGGAGCCGGGCATGCGCGCAGCGTTCGTCGGCGCGCCGCCGCACTACCCGGAGCTGCTCGGCGAGCTGCCCGGCGACGTCCGCGTGCTCGCGCGCGTCGGAGCGGGGATGGACTTCGTGCACCTGTTCTGCACGCGCGCCTCGGAGCTGGCGCGCAAGCTGCGCGCGCTCGCGCCCAGGCTCGCGCAGGGCGGGATGGGGCTGGTCGACGTGAAGGTGTGCGCCGTCGACGAGGACTGGTCGGGCCTCAAGTTCGTGATCCCGGTGGCGCGGCGCAAGGAGTAGCGCGCCTCAGCGGCCTTCGGCCTTCGCGAAGACCGGCCCGGCGACGACGAAGATGCGCCCCGTCTTCGGTCCGTGCACCTCGCTCCAGCCGGAGGTGAGCAGGAAGTCGATCCCCCCGTCGCCGTCGACGTCGCCCAGGCCCGTGGCGTCGAAGCCGAACGTGTCGCCGGCGCGGCGCAGGTGAGCGGGGATAGGAGCATCGGGGCTACGACTCGAGGAGCGCTCGGGCGGCCAGCGCGCCCGGCGCGCAGGTGACGCCGCCGCCCGGGTGGCTGCCGCTCCCGCCGGTGTAGAGCCCGGCGATCGGCGTCGCGTAACGATTGCAGAAGCGCGTGGGGCGCAGGAAGAAGAGCTGGTCGAGCGCGTGCTCGCCGTGGTGGACGTGCCCGCCGGACAGGCCGTAGCGCTCCTCGATGTCGGCGGGACTGAGCGTCTCGCACGCGAGCACCCGGGCGCCGATCCCCGGCGCGAGCTCCTCGAGCGCGTCGAGCACGCGGCGCTCGAGCGTGTCGCGCGCGGCATCCGTCCAGCCCCCGGCGAGCGCGCGCGGCGCGTAGTGCACGAGCACCGAAACGACGTGCTTGCCCGGCGGCGCGAGGCCTTCCGCCGCGAACGTCGGCACCGAGACGTCGAGCAGCGGGCGCTCGGAGAGCGCGTCGTACTTGACCGCGTCGAAGGCGCGCTCGAGCTCGTCGAGCGTCTCGCCGGTGATCACGCGCGCGATGCGCGCCTCCTCGCGCCCGCGCCAGCGCGGGGGGCCGTCGAGCGCGAGGTGCACCTTGGCGGTGGTGCCGCGCACGCGCCAGGCCGCGACCGCGGCCCCGAGCTCGGAGTCGAGGTGCTCGCGCGGCACGAGCTCGAGGAACGTGCGCCGCGGGTCGAGGGTCGACAGCACGCGCTCGGTGACGAGGACCTCGCCGTCCGCGAGCTCGACGCCCCGGACCGCTCCGTCCGCGACGTGCAGGCGCAGGGCGGCGGACTCGAGGCGCACGTCGACCCCGGCCGCGCGCGCCGCGCTCGCGAGCGCCCTGACGACGGCCGCGGCGCCGCCGCGCGCCTCGCGCTCGATCGAGCACTCGTGCCCGAGCAGGCACGCCGCGCTGCCCGCCGACCAGGGCCCCAGCCAGGTCCCCGTGAGCGCCGGCGCCGCGAGCGCCGCCCGCAGGCGCTCCGACTCGAAGGTGTCCTTCATCCAGTCGGCGACCGCCATCGGGCCGACGCGCAAGAGCTCGAGCATGTCGCGCTCGCCGAGGCGCCGCAGCGCGACGCCGGCGCGCAGGAGCTCGAGGATCTCTCCCGGCGCGCGCGGGTCGAGCTCGGGCGGCGGCTCGCTCAGCGCGCGCAGCACGAAGGGCCGGACGCGGCCCAGGAAGGCGCGCCAGGCCGAGTACGCCGCCGCGTCGCGCTCGCCGAGCTCCGACGCCGCGTGCGGGTCGCGCGGCACGACGAGCCCCGGGCCGTCGCGCGCGGCGGCGAGGACGTCGGCCGGCCGCTTCTCGAGGACGAGGCCGTGGCGCTCGAGCTCGAGGCGGCTCGCGAAGGCGCGCCGCAGCGTCGCCGACTCGTGCAGGAGGCCGGGAGTGCGGAAGCCGGGGTGGAACTCCTCGCCCGCGGCGACCCCGCCGAGGACGGCGCGGCGCTCGAGGAGCGTGACCGCGTGCCCGGCGCGCGCGAGCAGCGTGGCGGCCGCGAGCCCGTTCGGCCCCCCGCCGATCACCACCGTGCGGCGGCTCACGGCGCGCTCCCCCGATGGGGCCGGCGAGCCGCCGTGCGCAGGGCCGTCCCCAGGTCCGCGCGCAGGATCGCGCGCGCCGCGAGCGCGCCCGGGGCGCCCATGAGCCCGCCGCCGGGGTGCGTGCCCGACGCGCACATCCAGAGGCGCCGCAGCGGCGTCTTGTAGTGCGCCCAGCCCGCGACCGGGCGCTGGAACGCGAGCTGCTCGAGCGAGAGCTCGCCGTGGAAGATGTTGCCCTCGGTCAGGCCGAACTGCTGCTCGAGGTCCCAGGGCGTCAGCACCTGGCGGTGCAGGATCGACTCCTTGAAGCCCGGGCAGTACTCCGCCAGCGTGTCGACGACCGCGTCGCCGAGAGCTTCGCGGTGCTCGGGCCAGCGCGCCGCGCCGCCGGCGATGTGGTAGGGCGCGTACTGCACGAAGCACGAGACGACGTGCTTGCCGGGCGGCGCGACGCTCGGGTCGACGAGCGAGGGGATGACCACGTTGAGATACGGGCGCTTCGAGAAGCTCCCGTACTTGGCGTCGTCGTACGCGCGCTCGAGGTACTCGATGCTCGGGGAGATGGCGATGTCGCCGCGCAGGTGCGGTCCGGCGCCGGGCCGCGCGCTGAACTCGGGCAGGCGGTCGACGGCGAGGTTCACCTTGCCAGAGCTGCCGCGCATCTTGAAGCGCCGCACGCCGGCCGCGAAGTCCGCCGGCAGGTGCTCGGCGCCGACGAGGCCGAGGAAGGTCCGGTGCGGGTCGAGCGCCGAGACGATCGTCCTCGCGGTGAGCTCGTCGCCGTTCTCGAGGACCACGGCGCGCGCCTCGCCGCCGCGCACGTCGATGCGCTCGACCGCGGCCTCGGTGCGGATCTCCGCGCCGAAGTGGCGCGCGGCAGCGGCGATCGCCTCGCTGACCTTGCCGGTGCCGCCCTTCGAGAAGCCCCAGGCGCGGTAGGCGCCGTCGATCTCGCCCATGTAGTGGTGCAGGAGGACGTACGCGGTGCCCGGCGAGCGCACGCCCAGGAACGTGCCGATGATCCCCGAGACCGCCATCGGGGCCTTGAGCTGGTCGGACTCGAACCACTCGTCGAGCAGGTCGACCGCGCTCGCCGTCATGAGCTTCAGGAGCCCGGCGCGCAGGTCGGGGTCGAGGTCGCGGTAGCGCCGCGCGGTGCCGAGCATCTCGAAGAGCGCGCGCGGGTCGAGCGAGGTCGGGCGCGGCGCGGGCGCGTCGACCATCGGCTGCACGAAGCGCGCCAGCTGGCTCATCTTCTTGCCGAACTCCGGGTAGACCTCGGCGTCGCGCTGGCTGAAGGCCGCGATCTCGCGCCGCGTGCGCTCGGGGTCCGCCCAGCGGCACAGCGCGCGCCCGTCCGGGTACGGCGAGAAGGCGGCCTCGAGCGGGATGATCTCGAGGCCGAAGCGCGGCAGCTCCAGCTCGCGGATGACCCATGGCCGCAGCAGGCTGACGACGTAGGAGCAGACCGAGTACGTGAAGCCCGGGTGCAGCTCCTCGCTCACCGCCGCGCCGCCGAGCACGTGGCGCCGCTCGAGCACGAGGACCTTGCGCCCGGCCTTCGCCAGGTAGGCCGCGCACGTCAGCCCGTTGTGGCCGCCGCCGACGACGATCGCGTCCCAGCTCACTTGCGCTTGCGCTCCGGGTCGAAGAAGGGCCTCTCGGCCACGGTGGCCCCGACGGTCCGGCGCCGGTGCTCGACGGTCCACTCGATCGCGAGCTCGGTGCCGGGCGCCGCGTGGGCCGCCTCGAGCGTCGCCAGCGCGAGGTTCTTCTTGAGCGTCGGCGACCACGAGCCGCTGGTCGCGTAGCCGACCTGGACGGCGCCCAGGTAGACCGGGATCGACGCGCGCCAGGCGTGCGCCAGGACCAGCGGCGGCAGGCCCTTCTCGTCGAAGAGCGCCCGCAGCGCGTCCCAGTCGATGTCCAGGCCCACGAGCGCGTGGCGCGAGCCTGCGCGCGCCTCGCGACGCAGCGCGGCCTGCCCGAGGAACGGCTCGCGCTCGAGCTGCACGCACCAGCCGAGGCCGATCTCGTACGGCGAGGACTTCTGATCCTCGATCAGCGCACGGCGCGCGCTGGTGTAGTCGACGCCGCCCAGGATGAAGCCCGCTTCGATGCGCGTCATGTCGAGCGCGTCCAGCCCCGCGGGCTGGAGCCCGTAGGGCCGCCCGGCCTCGGCCAGGGCGTCCCACACGGCGAGCGCGTGCTCGGCCGGCGTCCAGACCTCGTAGCCGAGGTCGCCCGTGTAGCCGGTGCGCGTGACGTCGACCGGCACGCCCGCGATGTGCGCGTGCTGCGCGCCGAAGAAGCGCAGCCCCGCGACCTCCGCGCCGGCCACGTCGACCAGCACCGCGCGCGAGCTCGGGCCCTGGAGCGCGAGCGCGCCGAGCTTCTCGCTCACGTCCTCGATCTCGACGTCGAACCCGCGCGCGTGCCGCGCGAGCCAGGCGAAGGAGGGATCGGCCGAAGTCAGGCGGTAGTGGGCGTCGTCCCAGCGCGTGATCGTGCCGTCGTCGAGCACCTTGCCGTCCGCGTCGCACCAGCAGAGGTAGGTGACGCGGCCCGGCTTCATCTGCGTGACGTCCTTGACCGTGACGTACGCGAGCAGGCGGCCGGCGTCCGGACCGCGCAGGTCGTACTTGTAGAGCGGCGTGACGTCGAGCAGCCCGGCGGCGTGGCGGAAGGCGAAGTACTCGCGTTCGGGGTAGGTGTCGTACGAGCGCACCGCGTGGTAGCCCGCCCACTCCTTCCACGCGAGGCTGGTGCAGAGCGCGGACGTGCGGGCGTGGAAGGGCGTCGGGATCGGCATGGCCGGAGGCCGTCAGCGGAAGCGCCGCTGGCCCGCCTTCAATCCGAGCGCCGCCGAGCGCGTGGCTCCGCGCGAGCCCTTGACGGCGGTCACCCCGGCGCGCTTGCGCTCGGCCGGCGGCCGTTGCGCCCGGGGCGCCCTGCCGGCGCGCGTGTGCGCGAGCGGCTCGTGCACGAGCGGGTCCTCGCGGCGCGCCTTCTCGCGCTGGATCTCGAGCAGCTGGCGCGCGGAGGGGGGATCGCCCAGGAGGCCGCCGTGCTCGCGCATGGACTCCTTGAACTCGATCCAGAGCGCCTTGGCGAAGGGATACCAGACGGGGGCCGCGACGATCACCACGCCGAGCTTGATGAGCTTGATCGTGAGTTCGTCCATGGGCGGGAGCCGGAGTTCCTCGTAGTATCGGGTGCGGATCCGCGCGAGTGTCGGTTTTTTCCGCTGGGCTCCCCTCAGCAGGCGCGCTTGATCTCTTCCCGTGTCGGGTTCTCGTTCTTCGCGCCGCAGCGCTGGCACTCGAGCCAGAGAGCCGACTCGCCCTCCGCGCTGAGGTCGAGCTCGGCGAGGCTCTTGGCGTTCGTGCTCCAGCGGATCTTCGGGTTGCTCGTCTTGTGGACCCAGGTGTGGCCGAACAGCTTGCAGAAGACCTTCATGCGGATCGGTGGGGAAGGTGCGGGGCTGACGTTCTAGTGGCCGCGGCGGCCGCTGACAAGCCCCGTTCCTGGGCGGCCGTCGCGCGCCGGCGCTCGACCCGGGCTAGCCGTGGGCTAGCCGGGGGGCGGGACGACGCGCCGCACGCGCCAGCGGTGCTCGCGGAAGCGCAGGGCAACCTCCATCGGCCCGAGGTGGGTCGAGCACGAGAGCCGCGCCGACTCGGGGTCGGCGAGCTCGATGCTGTACGACTCGATCGCCGGCAGCGAGCGCCACTGGCGGAAGGTCATCCACGTGTGCACGTCGTCCAGCCCGCGCTCGGCGTCCTCGAAGAACGGACCGAGCTCGTCGATCCGGGAGAGGTTCCAGGCGCCCCGGAAGCGCTCGGCGAGGTCCGCGAGGGGCAGCTCGCAGCGCTCCAGCCACCAGCGCCGCCCGCGCAGGCTCCAGTGCGTCGTGAGCTCCCCGCCGCCCATCGAAAAGCACACGCGCACGCGGCCGTCGTCGAGGGTCTCGGGCGCGGCGTGCTCCAGGAGCTTGGGCGTGTACTCGAGCCAGCCGCGCAGGCGGACATCGGACGCCAGCGCGCGGCCCATGGATGCACGGCCCTCGTCGGGGGCGAACGCGACGACGGCCTCGGCGCCGCGGTCGTTCCACGCGCGCATGAAGCTCTCGAGCTCGTTCGCGAAGACCGGGGCGCGGCCGGCGACCGCCAGGCCGACTGCCGCGGCGAGCGCGCCGAGCGCGACGCCGCCCGCGAGCGGCGAGAGCCGCCGCCGGCGCTCGGGCAGCGCGGCTTCCGCGTGGCGCCGGCCGCGGCGCTCGCCGCGCTCGAGGATCCAGCGCCGATCGCGCCGCGCGCGCCAGGCGAGCGCCACCAGAGCGAGCCAGAAGAAGGCCCGCAGGCCGCTCACGACCTCGCGCACGGGGGAGGGGAAGACGGCCACCGCGAGCAGCGCGAGCGTCATGATCCCGTACAGGCCCGCGAGCCCCGCGGTCCAGGCGCCGAACGAGCGGCGCGCGTACTGCCGCGCGCCGAGGAGCGCGGCGCTCTCGAGCGCGAGGCAGGCTCCGACGGCGAGGCTCGCGAACGGCGGGGTGCCGGTGCCGACCCAGCCGCGAGTGCTGCGCTCGTAGAGCAGCACGAACCACGCCAGCGCCAGGATCGCGCCGATGGTGGCGAGCGCGCCGTACGTGGTGCGCGCGAGCCGCAGAGTGGCGGCGGCCGCGCGCCTCCGGCGCCGCTCGGGCGCCTCGCCCGCGGCGTCCTCGCCGTTCCCCGCGTCCCTCCCGCGCCCGGTCGCGAGCGGCGCCGCCACCATCGGCACGAGCAGCGCCGCGCATCCCGGGCAGCGCCGCGGTCGGGCGCTCGGAAGGCCGAACGTCCTTCCACACTCCGGACACCGGGCTCGGACGGAGATCCTCTCGGCCGCCATGCGCGCCGCCTCGCGGTCGGCCGACAGTGTATCCTCCGCGGCGCGACGAGTTTCTTCCCCCGCCGTCGCCGCCGATGCAAGACAGCCTCTCCGTCGCCCTGATCGGGCAGAAGTTCATGGGTCGCGCCCACTCCAACGCCTGGAGCCAGGTGGGCCGCTTCTTCGACCCGCCGCGCGAAGTCGTGATGCACACCGTCGCCGCCCGCGACGCGGGCGAGCTCGAGCCCTTCGCGAAGCGCTGGGGCTGGCGCCACTTCACGACGCGCTGGCGCGAGATCGCCGCCGATCCCGAGGTCGACCTGGTCGACGTCGGCACTCCCAACGACGTGCACGCCGAGCAGTCGATCGCGATGCTCGAGGCCGGCAAGCACGTCGCGTGCGAGAAGCCCCTCGCCGGCACGCTCGCCGACGCCCGCGCCATGGTGCAGGCGGCCAGGCGCCGCCGCGGCCAGAGGACGTTCGTCTGGTTCAACTACCGCCGCTGCCCGGCCGTCGCGCTGGCGTACCAGCTCGTGCGCGAGGGCCGGCTGGGCGCGGTCCGGCACGTGCGCGCCGCGTACCTGCAGAGCTGGGGCGGACCCGACACGCCGCTCCTCTGGCGCTTCCAGAAGCGGCGCGCCGGCTCGGGCGCGCACGGCGACCTCAACGCGCACATCGTCGACATGGCGCGCTTCCTGCTCGCGGACGAGGTGAAGGAGGTCAACGGCGCGATCGCCCGGACCTTCGTCAAGGAGCGCGCCGTCCCCGGGACCCAGAGGACGGGCAAGAGCGACGTCGACGACTGCGCGCTGTTCCTGGCCACCTTCGCGGGCGGCGCGACGGCGAGCTTCGAGGCGACGCGCCTCGCGCCGGGGCACCAGAACCGCAACACGATCGAGCTCAACGGCGAGAGGGGCTCGCTGCGCTTCGACTTCGAGGAGATGAACGTGCTCTGGTTCTTCGACGCCGAGGACGGGCCGCGCGAGGGGGGCTGGCGGCGCATCATGTGCACCTCGGCCGCGGGCGGGCACCCCTGGGCGGGACACTGGTGGCCCGACGCGCACGTGCTGGGCTACGAGCACGGATTCGTGAACATGGCGGCCGACATCGCGCGCGCCACGGCCGGCGAGGAGCCGGTCGTGCCGCTGCCCGACTTCGAGGACGCCTACCGCACACAGCGTGTGCTCGAGGCGGCCCTGATCGCGGCCAGGCAGCGCTCGGCGGTCCGGCTGTCGGAGGTCCGATAGGGCCGGCGCGCGCTCTCTGCTAGACTCCGCTCCGTTCGGAAAACGAGGAGAACGAGCATGCCCCGCCCCCTTTGCCTCTTCACCGGCCAGTGGGCCGACCTGCCGCTGGAGACCCTCGCGGAGAAGGCCGCCTCCTTCGGCTACGACGGCCTCGAGCTGGCGTGCTGGGGGGATCACTTCGACGTGCAGCGCGCCCTGCGCGAGGACGACTACTGCGCCAAGCAGTGGCAGATCCTCGAGAACCACGGGCTGCGCACCTACGCGATCAGCTCGCACCTGGTGGGGCAGGCGGTCTGCGACCTGATCGACGCGCGGCACCAGGCGATCCTGCCCGAGCACGTGTGGGGCGATGGCGTGCCCGAGGGCGTCCGCCGGCGGGCGGCGCAGGAGATGAAGGACACGGCGCGCGCCGCGCGGCGCTTCTTCGACGCGGCGCCCGACGACGTCAAGCAGCACCTCGCGAAGACGGGCAAGGTCGTCGTCAACGGGTTCACGGGCAGCAGCATCTGGCACGCGCTGTACGGCTTCCCGCCGTTCCTGCCCGGGCAGATCGACGCCGGCTTCGAGGACTTCGCCAAGCGCTGGAAGCCGATCCTGGACGTGTTCCGGCAGGAGAACGCCGTGTTCGCCCTCGAGGTGCACCCGACCGAGATCGCGTTCGACCTCGCGTCCGCCAGGCGCGCGATGGCGGCGATCGGCGAGCACCCCGCCTTCGGGTTCAACTTCGACCCTTCGCACTTCGGCTACCAGGGCGCCGACTACGTCGCCTTCCTGCGCGAGTTCGCGGGCAAGATCTACAACGTGCACGTCAAGGACGTGCGGTGGTCGGAGGTCCCCACCGCGGCAGGCGTCTTCGGCGGCCACCAGCCGTTCGGCACGGACGGCCGGTACTGGGAGTTCGTCTCGCCGGGGCGCGGAAACGTCGACTTCGAGGCGATCGTGCGGCAGCTCAACCAGATGGGCTACCAGGGGCCGCTGACCGTCGAGTGGGAGGACTCCGGCATGCACCGCGAGCACGGGGCGCGCGAGTCCGTGGCGTTCGTGCGCGCGCTCGACTTCGAGGTCTCGCCGCACGCGTTCGACGCCGCGTTCGCGGCGCAATAGGGCGGGCGGGGCTCCGCGTGAGCCAAGCTCCGCCGCTCTCGACGTCGCTGCGCGTGCGGCTGTCGGCGATGATGTTCCTGCAGTACGCGATCTGGGGCTCCTGGCTGCCGTTCCTGTACTCCTTCCTCGAGCACCGTCGCTTGAGCGGCGCCGAGATCGGGGACATGTTCGCGGTCGGCGCCGTCGGCGCGATCGTCGGCCCGTTCATCGCCGGACAGGTGGCGGACCGCTACTTCTCCACCGAGAAGTTCCTCGGCATCAGCCACCTTCTCGGCGCGATCCTCGTCTGGCAGCTGGCGAGCATCGGGGGCTACGGCGGCTTCCTCGCCTTCTCGCTGCTGTACGGGCTCGTGTACATGCCCACGCTGGCGCTGACCAACTCGCTCTCGTTCCACCACCTGCCCGATCGCGACCGCGACTTCGGGCGCGTCCGGCTCTGGGGCACGATCGGCTGGATCGTCGTCGGCCTCGCGATGGGGCAGTGGCTGGCGCTGCGTCATTCGCCCGCGGAGCTCAGCGGAGACGCGCTGCACGCGGCCCAGGTCGCGGGCAAGGCGGACGCGTTCCGCCTCAGCGCCGTGCTGGGCGCCGTGATGGGGCTCTACTGCTTCACGCTCCCGCGCACCCCGCCGGTACGCGGCGCGCAGCGCAACGCCACGCTCGAGGCGCTGGGGGAGGCGCGCCGCCAGCCGCTCCTCACGCTGTTCCTCCTGGCGGTCCCGGTGAGCTGCATCCACCAGTTCTACTTCGTGCAGACCGAGACTTTTCTGGGCGTCAAGCAGCTCGCCGCCCCGGCGTGGTCCAGGGCGATCTTCGGCGTCGGCGGGGGCGGGCTGATGACCGTCGGCCAGATGTCGGAGATCCTGGTCCTCGCCGCCATCCCGCTCGTCGCCACGCGCGTCTCGCGCAAGGCGCTGCTGGCCGTGGGCCTGGTCGCTTACGGGCTGCGCATGGCGCTGTTCGCGTACGTCGACACGCTCCCGCTGCCGACGATGGCGACGCTGCTCGCCGGGATCGCCCTGCACGGTCTGTGCTTCGGGTGCTTCCTCTTCGTGGCGTTCATGGTCGTCGACGAGGAGTCTTCGGCGGACGTCAGGGCGAGCGCTCAGAACCTCTTCAACCTCGTGATCGTCGGCGTGGGGGTGATCGTCGGGAGCAAGATCGCCGGCTGGGTCGGGGACTGGGCTGCCGGCGACTACCGGCGGCTGTTCTCCGTGCCGATGTGGGCCTCCCTCGCGTGCCTCGCGATCCTTCTGGCGCTGTACCCGGGCGGGCGCCCGCTGCGCTCGGCGGCGAGCGAGCCCGCGAGCACCTAGGATGCAGCGAGCGCCGGCAGCTCCGAAGACGCAGCGGCGCCCATAGCGTCTAGGAGGCCGCTTTTACGTTGTCTATACGATAGGGCGGCGCACGAAACCGCTGGCGCTACGGGCTTTTCGGGCGGCGAGTACGCACTTTGCGCGGTGCCGTTGACGCGCGCCGTACCTTGCGGGCCTGCCGAACCCGTCTACGATGAATCCCTGATGAACCCGGCGGACCTCGCGTCCGCTCCACCAGTCCGCGTCCCCCGCCGGAGAGTTCCGGAGAGTCCAAGGGAGGGTGGCGCGCTTCCGTTCCCTGCCAGAGGTCAACCTCGCATGAAAACCATTTCCCTAGCGGCTGCTCTACTCGTGTCGGGCAGCGCCTTCGCTCAACAGAGCGCCGAATTCGAAGCGAGTTGCGAGCCGCAGTTCGCGGGCACCTACCACTACGCTTCGCGCACCTTCATCCCCGGCGACGCGCCCCCGGGCGTGTCCGACGTGATCTTCAACCAGTCGGCGCTGAGCGGCTTCTTCGCCGGCGGGATGAACGGGGGCAACACCTACATCGACGAGGGGCGCGTGCCCAGCCCGAGCTCGGCGGCGCCCGTCGGGACGAACCGCAGCTACACGGTCGACGGCTTCTTCATCGGCTACTGCACGCGCGTGCTGGACGTCAGCCTGGCCGGTCCCGGCGCCCACGTGCAGGTCGGCTTCCTCGATCGTTTCGGCGCGAACTGCGACAACCTCGCGGCGTCGGCCCCGCAGACGGTGATCTTCGACATCAGCGGGCTGCCCGCGAGCGCCGCAGCGGGCACGCTGGCCTGCTGGACCGTCTTCATCGACCTCACGGGAGGCGGCGAGTTCTGCCTCTCCGGCGACGGGGAAGGCGACAGCGACGGCAACGACCTGTTCGGCTACACGATGAAGATGTTCGGCGAGGCCTTCGGCACCGCCGGCTTCCTCATCGCCGGCCACCCGGCCGTGATCGCGGACGACACCGTCTTCACGACGGGCGGGGCGGGCGCCGGCAGCGGCCTCGACGCGCAGGACCTCTTCTTCCGCGAGGGCGACGGCACCTCCACGACGGGCTGCTTCTTCTACGGCGGCTACGACCCCGTAGACAACAACCCCCCCTTCTCCAGCCACTACATGATCGTCACGGGCAGTGCGGACGGCGTGGACTGCGCCGAGTGCCCCAACGACGACCGCTACGACACGAGCCCGGCTCCGGCCGGTGACGACTGCACGGCCACGGTCGACCTCGCGGGCGACGCCTCGCTCGCGGCCCTGAGCGCCGTCGATGCGGACCTGGACCACTACCGCATCACGGTGCCCGTCGCCAACAGGATCACGGCGACGTCGCTCTTCTCGCACGCGCAGGCCGACCTCGACATGCAGCTCTGGAACGCCGACTGCAGCATCCTGCTCGACGGGAGCTTCAGCGTCAGCGACAACGAGGACGTCACCTACCTCAACACGACCGGCGCCGACGTCCAGGTCGTGATCGAGATGTACGTCTTCCCCGAAGGGACCGCCACCGGCTGCGGCGACTACGAGCTCGACATCCTGCTCGAGGAGGACGCGTGCCTCGCGGCGCCCGACGACGGCTTCGCGCCGAACCACGACTGCGCGAGCGCGGTGGCGGTCGGGGCGGGTGCCTACCCCGACCTGTTCATGGTCACGAGCAAGGACGACTGGTTCGAGGTCTCGGTGCCGCCGTTCACGACGGCGTTCATGCAGATCCTCTTCACCCACGCCGACGCCGACATCGACCTGCGCCTCTGGGACGGGTGCGCCGGGACGCAGATCGACTCCAGCCTCTCGGTGAGCGACAACGAGCAGGTCACCTACGACAACGCGACCGGCGCTGCCGTGTCCGTCTTCCTCGAGGTGGACGAGCTCTTCGTCGACGCGTGCGCCGACTACACGCTAGTCGTCTCGCTCGAGACGGGCCAGCCGGGGCGCGAGTACTGCACCGCGGATCCGACGTCGACCGGCGTCCCCGCGAGCATCTACGGCCTCGGCAGCTCGAGCCTCTCGGCCAACGACCTGACCATCGTCGTGGCCCCGATGCCGCCGAGCCAGTTCGGCATCCTGTTCTACGGTCCGAACCAGGTCGCGCTGCCGTTCCTGGGCGGTCCGCGGACGCAGTGCGTGGGCGGCGGTCTGAACCGCATCCTGCCCCCGGGCATCTCGGACGGCTTCGGCGTCCTGAGCACCTACGTGGACACGAGCAGCCTGCCCGGGTTCGCGCAGGGCGTGACCAGCTACTTCCAGGGCTGGTTCCGTGACGCCCTGACGACGCCGAACTTCAACCTCTCCACCGGCTACTGCGTGACGTTCACGGAGTAGGGCCGGTTTCGATTCGGATCCCCGGCGGCGCCGCGTTGGACGCGGCGCCGCTTTTCGTCGGGGGGAAGGGCCGCCCCGGATGGCCCTCCGTGTTCGAACCCCGTAATGCGGGCGCGTCCGGTACGCGGCGCGCGCGTGACTCCTCCCGGCGCGCGTTATAACCCGGGTCAGGACTCGCCGACGCGCTGCCCCCGAACACGCCATGGTCCTCCGCATCCCGCTCGCCCCGCTGCTCGTACTGTCGCTCGCCCTGCCCTCCACGCAGGAGCAGAGCTCCGCATTCCAGCTCGCGATCTCGGCCGCCGAGCGCGCCCTCGAGGGCGGCGACACGAGCGCCTGCCGGGCCTGGATCGAGCGCGCCCTCGAGCGCGACCGCAAGTCGACGCTCGCCTGGGACCTGCGCGCGCGCTGGGCGCGGGCCGTCGGGGACCGCGACGAAGAGGTGTACGCGCGCCACCGCGAGTACGGCCTGGCGGTCGCCCAGCGGCGCGCGCGCGCGGAGCTCCTGGCGCTGCGCGAGCGCCTCGACGAGCTCGATCCGGTCGCCAAGGACGTGTACGGGATGAAGGAGCGCTTCATCGGCCGTCTGGCGAAGGTCGCCGAGGGCTACGAGAAGCAGGAGCGACCGCACGGCGCGATCCAGGTCTACAGGAAGATCCTGTCCCTGGATCCCGAGAACGCCCAGGCGGCCGAGGCGATCGAGCGCATCGCCAGGACCCCCGATCCGAGCCTGGCCGAGCACGCCAAGCCCAAGGATCTCTTCGCCGACGTCTCCGAGGAGTGGATCCGCGAGTTCGACGCGGAGCACTCGTCCTGGAAGGAGCGGGCGAAGATGGAGCGCGACAACTACACGACCTACACCGACGCGGGGTACGTCGTGCTCGTGCGCGTCGCCGAGGCGATGGAGCAGATGAACGCGTTCTACCGCATCTTCTTCCGCCACGGCACGGAGGAGGACGGGGGCAGCGTGCCCAGGATCGGCGTCAACATCTTCAAGAACCGAGACGAGTACCTGACGCTCGGGATCGGCCCTCCGGTCGAGTGGTCGGGCGGCCACTTCACCGGCAACTTCGTCGAGACCTACGTGGGCGAAGGCGGCGGCTTCGAGCAGATGACCGGGACCCTGTTCCACGAGGCGGCGCACCAGTTCGTCTCGCTGGCGACGAACGCCGCCGGCTGGCTGAACGAGGGGCTCGCGTCCTTCTTCGAGGGCACCCGCATCCTGCCGAACGGCACCGTGATCATGAACATGCCCGCCGACCACCGGCTGATGCCCCTGGCGGAGCGCATGGAGAAGGGCTGGATGTCGAGCGCGAGCGAGGGCCTGGACTCGGGCGATCCCGACCAGACCCCGGAGAAGGCGCCCACCTTCCGCATCGTCCTCGAGAACGAGTACTCCTGGGGCCCGCCGTGGTACGCGCCGACCTGGGGCGTCGTCTTCTTCCTCTTCAACTACCAGGACCCGGTCGACGGCCGCTTCGTCTACCGCGACTCGTTCTGGGAGTTCGTGAACAGCTCGGGCGGCCGCGTCGGCAAGGGCGCGGTGCGCAACTTCGAGGAGGTGGTGCTGGCGAACCCGGCGCCGGCGCTGGAGGGCATCGAGCGCCCCGAGGACGCCCCCGAGGTCGCCCTGCCCCGGGATGTCGGCGAGCTGACCGAGGTGTGGAAGCAGTGGATGTTCGAGCTGCGCGACCTGCAGCAGGGCAAGCTCGAGGCCGCGCGCCCCTACCACCAGTGGGGGCGCTTCGCCGCCGCGAACAAGCAGTACAAGGTGGCCAAGGAGCACTTCGAGAAGGGCCTGGTCGAGGACCCGGACGACATCGAGCTCCTGATGGACTTCGCCGACCTGCTCTCGAGCAAGCACTTCGAGAACCCCGACCGGGCGTCGCGGCTCGTGCTGGAGGCGATCCACTACATGGAGTCGCAGTCCGAGCCGGACGAGGACCGCATCCGGCAGGCGGAGCGGCTGCTCGCCAGGCTCGACCCCAAGCGGCGCACGCTGACCAGCGTCCTCGAGGAGATGCTCGCCGAGGCGCGCAGCGTGCTCGCGCGCTACGAGGAGGCGGGGATGCCGACGATGGTCATGGACCTCGCCTGGCGCCTGGGCCGCGACCTCGAGTTCTCCGAGCTCTTCGCGCTGTACGAGGACGCGCTGCGCCGCACCGGCAAGTCGCTCGAGATCTGGCAGCTCGCCTACAACGAGAAGAACCTCGAAGGCTGGAACGTCGCCGGCGAAGACGCGTTCCGCGCCGACGGCGTGTCGCTCGTGGGCCAGAACGGAGCGTTCTCCGCGGACGACTTCACCTTCCAGATCGTGACGCTGGACCAGGTCGCCTCGGGCGACTTCTCGATGGACGCCGAGGTCCAGGCGAACCGCGGCGAGGTCAACTTCTGCGGCTTCGTCTTCGGGCGCAAGGGCGACCTGAGCTTCCATGGCATGGTGCTGTTCCCCGGGAAGACGTCGGTCGCGGCGGGCGTCGCCGAGACGGGGTTCATCGACCTGATGAGCTCCTACGGCGCCGGCCGGCCCAAGACCTGGACCCACGACCCGGTGCAGACGACCGAGCCGCTCGAGGAGGGCCGCTCCTCGTCGGCCGCCGGCGACTGGCACCACATGCAGGTCAACGTCAGCGGGCCGCACGTCGACATGTGGTTCGACGGCGAGTTCGTCGCCATGCACGAGTTCCCGAGCGCCGAGGTCCTGCGCGGCGGGTTCGGGCTCATCATGGGGCCGGGGACGGCGCGCTTCCGCAACGTGCGCTACCTGTCGCGCGACCCGCGCGACCCCGCCTCGCGCATCGAGCGGGCGATCCGTCTCGAGCCCTTCACTCGCGCGCGCGCCGCGCCCGCCGCGGCGTCCGCGAAAGGGGAAGGGGCCGGCAGCGAGCCCGGCGCCGAGCCCGCCGGACCGGTGGGCGCCACGCCCGCCGACGCGGTCAACGGGCGCTACAAGGGCATGGTCCCGCCCTGGCCCGAGGTCCGCGATTGGGTCGCCGGCGAGCCGCGCTCGAGCTGGCGCGAGGCCGGCAGCGTCCCGCAGCTGCTCGTCTTCTTCAGCATCGAGCAGAACGAGATCGTGCCGATCGACGCGTGGCTGCGCGACCTCGCCGCGCGCACCGAGCGCTACGGCATGCGCATCGTCTGCGTGGCCTCGCCGAACGACCTCGAGCGGATCGAGTCGTACCTGGGAGAGCACCCGTTCCCGGGCTCGGTGGGCGTGGACAACCGCGACGAGGGCACGGTCGGCATCGGCGACAGCAACGAGATGTTCTTCATCCGCAAGTTCAACCTGCCGCGCCTCCTCTTGCTCGACCTCGACCAGACGGTCGCGTGGGAAGGCGACCCCGGGTTCGGCCCCAGCGCGCCGTACCCCGACGTCGAGGCGTACCTCGAGGACCCGCTGGACGCGCTCGTCGCCGACCGCAAGCTCGAGCAGCTCGCGAGCTGGCGCCTCGCGTGGGCCGAGCGCGCGGCGCCCGCGCTCGAGGCGGGCGACGTCGCGGCCGCGATCCCGACCTTGATCGATTCGCGCCAGTTCGACGCCCGCTACTCCACCGAGGTCGCGCTGGCGCAGGCGCGCCTGGCGGCGATCGAGGGCGCCGTCCAGGACCCCGTCGCCGCGGCCCGCGAGCTGCAGGACGCCGGGGCCGACCCGGCCATCCACGAGCTGCTCGCGTGGCTGCCGCTCTTCGAGCTCGAGCTCACGCGCAAGCTGCGCGCCGACCTCAAGGACGTCCTCCAGGGCGACGCCGCGAAGGACTGGTCCGCCGCGCTCCAGGCGATCGAGAAGGCGCGGAAGACGCACGGCGAGTGGTCCGAGAAGGGGCCCGAGCTCCTGGCGCGCTGCGAGCGCTGGGAGGGGCTCTTCGTCGGCGATCTGCGGGCCGACCTGCAAGCCGCCCTCGACGCGGGCGACGACGCGGCCTTCGAACGCCTGCTGGACGAAGCTCCGGCGCGGCCGCTGCGCTGGCTGACGGGGACGTACTTCGGCTGGTAGCGCGCCGTCCGGGCTAGCGGAGGGCTAGCGGGATTCGCCGAGCAGCCGCTCGACGAGCCGCAGGGCGGCGCGTGCCTCGGCGTGCTCCGGCTCGAGCTCGAGCGCGCGCTCGAGTGCCTCTCGGGCCTCGACGTAGCGCCCCAGCTGGCCGAGCACCTTGCCGCGCAGCGCGTGCGCGTCGGCGGCGCCCGCTGCGTCCGGCGCGAGCCGCGCGGCGCTCGCGAACGCCTCGAGGGCGAGCTCGGGCTGGCGCGCGAGCGCGGCGGCCTCGCCCAGGGAGAGCCAGAAGCGCGGGTCCTCGGGGGCGAGGTCCAGCGCCGCGCGCAGCGGCTCCAGGGCCTCGGCCGGCAGCGCGAGGTGCAGCAGGGTCACCCCGAGGTTGTAGTGCCCGAGCGCGTAGTCCGGGTCGACCTCGACCGCGCGCTCGTAGCAGCGCCGCGCGTTCTCGAGCCGCCCGAGCGCCACGTTCGCGCGGCCCATGCCCTCGAGCGCGCGCGCGAGGGTGGGGTCGCCCTCGATGGCTCGCTCGAAGAGGCCCAGGGCGCGGCGCACCTGCCCTTGGTCCAGAGCGCGGCGCGCCGTCTGGTCGAGCACGTCGGGGAACGCCGGCTCGTCGCGCAGGGCGTCGAGCACCGCCGCGAGCGCGGCTTCGAGCTCGGTCAGGGGCCCGACCCCGAGCTCGCTCTCGGCCTCGGGCGCGCGCTCGGGACCCAGGAACGCGCGGGCGAGGCTCCCGCCGGCGTCGAACACGAACGTCCCGCGCGGGGCGCCGGCGCGCGGCGCCGCGAGCCAGCGCACCTCGGGGAAGCGCCGCGCCAGCTCGGGCGGCGGCGTCGCGGTCCCGGGCTCGCGCGCAGGCCACAGGACGACCGGCGCGACGCCCCCGACGTCCTCGGTGCTCTCGATCTCGGCGTAGTCGCCGATCCGCGCCGGCAGCCCGCGCGGCGGCCGCGAGGCCGCGGGCCAGCTCGGCAGGCTCTCGGCGCTCGCGCGCGCCTCGCCCTCGACCACGTGGATCCGTGCGTCGACCGGGAGGTCGGTCCACTCCTCGGTCGCGCCCGACGGCCACGCGACGCGCAGCCGCTCGATGCGCCCGGCGCCGGCGAGCCCGAAGTGCAGGTCGCGCGGGACCTGCGTCTGGAAGCCGTCGACGAGCTTGACGAAGTCGCGCTGCACGACGCCCCCGGCCTCGAGCGTGACGAGCGCGCCGAGCGCCTGCGCGTCGCTTCTCGTCGCCGTGACGCGCACGCGCGCGAAGCGCCGCGGCGGGCCGTCGTTCACGAACAGCCGCAGACCTTGCAGAGTCCAGAGCGCGAGGTCGAGGTCCCCGTCCCCGTCGACGTCGATCGGGATCACCGCCCGCCCGTCGTGCTCGGAGTCGAGCCCGAAGTGCCAGGCCGTGTCGAACATCCGCTCGCCGGTCCCATCGGGGTTGTAGTAGAAGCGGTCGCGCTGGTAGCCCGAGAAGGACCCCTCGAAGGGCTCGTCCGCGTTGACGTCGCGCGTGCGCTCGCCGCGCATCAGCGCGCCCCCGTCGGCGGCGACCTGGTGCCAGTAGTACGTGTCCCAGTCGCCCAGCGACGGATCGGAGTGGGAGGTGAACCCGTTCGTGACGAAGAGGTCCTTGTCGGCGTCGCCGTCGAGGTCGCAGAAGACGCAGCCCCAGGCCCACTCGGCCTCGTTCGCGCGCGTCGCGTCGGTTCGCTCGCGCCAGCGGCTGCTCGCCGGGTCCTGCGTGAACATCCGGTTGCCCGAAGCGATCAGCTCGAGCCTCTTGCGCATCCGGTCGTCGAGCTCGCGCGGCAGCGGGCCGATGCGCCCACCCGCCTCGGCCGACATGTTGGACACGTAGAGGCTCCACTCGCCCGTGTTGTCGTAATCCGCCAGCGTGACGCCCATCGAGTAGTCCGAATCGCCCGCGAACACCGACTCGACGTCCTCCGTGAAGGAGCCCTGGCCGTCGTTCAGCCACAGGCGGTTGGGACCGAAGTCGTTGCCCTCCCAGAGGTCGACGTCGCCATCGGCGTCGAAGTCGAAGGCCGTGGCGACGTAGGTGAACTGCGTCCCATGGATCCCGCGCTCCTCCGAGACCTCGCGGAAGCGCAGCCCGCCCTCGGCGAGGAACAGGTAGTTGTCGCCGCCGTCGTGGGCCTCGACCGTGTTGAAGCGCTCCCCGCGCGAGTGCTCGTTGCCGTACACGGCCGCGAAAAGGTCGAGCCGTCCGTCGCCGTCGACATCGCACGGCACGATCGTCGTCACCGAGATGCGCCGCAGCCCGCGCGGGAGCGTGATCTCGAGCGCGTCCGCGGCGAGCCGCCATGCCCCGGGATCGCGGGGGCCACCGCGGCCACCGGGGCTGCCGGGGCCCGGGGAGCGCGTCCACAGCCCGAGGTACGCCTTCTCGCCCGCGTGGCGCAGCACGCCGGAGCCGACGAGCTCCTCGAGCCCGTCGCCGTCGAGGTCGACGTACAGGAGGAAGGCCGGGCACTCGACGGGGGAGCGGAAGGGCAGCGCGGCCGGGACGAAGCCGCCACGGCCGTCGTTCAGGAACAGCGTCGAGAGCTGGTCCTTGCGCGTCGCGATCACGTCCCAGAAGCCGTCGCGGTTCCAGTCGACCGCGGCCAGCCCGCCGAGCGCCAGCGTGAAGTGCGCGTCGATGAAGGCCTGGATCATCGCGCGGTTCTCGGCCGACACGCGGTCGTCGAAGCCCGTCGCCGCGCTCGCGTCGAAGAACGGCGGCGCCGGCGCCTCGATGCGCGTCGCCTCGAGGAGCTCGAGCGCGGCGAGGCGCCAGCGGTCCGAGTGCACGAGCTCGACGGCGCAGCTCGCGCGCAGGTCGGCGCGGCTCCCGTCCGCGAGCTCGCCGGCGAGGTAGAGCTCGGCGCGCCCCGCCGCGCGCCGCGCCGCCTCGGGCCGCGTCGCGAGCTTGAAGCGGTCGAGCTCGAAGCCGCGCCGCGCGACGCGCCAGCCGGCCGCGTGGGCGAGGAGCCGCTCGACGAAGGCCCGCGCGTCGAGGGTCTCGGCAGCGGCGTTCGCGGAATAGACGCGGATCGAGAGCCGCGCGTCCGGAACCCGCTCGCCGTCCTCGGGGGCCGGGAACCGGGCCGCGAACCCGGGCGCGAGCGCCGTCGCCGCCAGGCCCGCGTCGCCCGCCGCGACGCCGCAAAGGAGCGCGGCCTCGACCTCCGCCTGCGCGGCGAGCGCCGCCCGCTCGCTCGCGAGGATGTCGCGCTCGAACTCGGCGGGCTCGGCGACCGGAAGGCGCGCCGCCGGCCGCTCCCCGCAGCCGGCGAGGACTGCGGCGCTGAGGGCGGACCGCAGCAGGACCAGGAAGAGCGGCGGACTCTGCATGCCAGCCGAGGACACTAGGAGAGGGGTCGCGCGCTGACAAGCCGCCCGGGCGGCTCCAGCACCGCGCGCTCCGCACGGGTGCGATACTGGAGCCAGAGCGTCTGCAGCACGCCGGCGCATGTGAACGCGACGAGGGCAGAGTGGATGCCCGGGTAGCGCTGCCAGCGCACGGCGACGAAGAGCAGCGCGCTCGTCACGCCGAGGTACAAGGCGACCGCCTCGGTGATCGGCCGCGTGCGGTGGGCGTGCACGAGGACGCCGGTGTACCAGCTCTGGAGCGCGGCGTAGCCGGGCATCAGCACGGCGAGGAGCGCGGCGCTGGCGCTGAGGCGCGCGAGCTCGGGCGAGAGGCCCGTCACCTCGCCGAACCACACGATCGAGAGCGGGCCGCCGCCGGCGTGGCCCGCGAGCACCCAGCGCGCCGGCAGCACCCCGATCGCGAGCAGCGCCGATGTCCCGAGCGCGAGGCGGCGCGCGAAGCGCCGCAGCGCGCGCCGCCGGGCAGGCCGACCAGCGCCACGACGACCTCGTTGTAGGCGAGGCCGAGGCTGCGCAGGAGGAACGCCAGCCCGTACACGCCCGGCCACGCGGCGAGCGAGGGCAGCGCGCGCGGCATGCGGCTCATGGCGAGGGCTCCGATCGGCTGGATGACCAGCGTCAAGAGCGGCGTCAGCGCGAGCGGGAGGTAGAAGCGCGCGAAGCGCGCGCGGGTCAGGGGCTCGCCCAGGGCGTTCGGGAACACGCGCTCGCGCAGGACCGGGCGCACGCGCAGGCCGGCGTAGAGCGCCTCGGCGACGACGCCCGTCGCGACCGCCGAGGTGCCGACGACGATGCCCGGGAAGCGGCCCGCCGCGAAGCCGGCGCCGAGCACGAGCATGTTCGCGGCGAGCCGCACGAGCGTGCCGATGCCGACCGAGCCCGAGTAGCCGTAGCGGATCAGGACGCCCTGCTGGAAGCGCCGGTAGGCGATCGCGAACGTCTAGGGCGTCATGATCCGCAGGCCGGTCCGCGCCGGCTCGACGACGGCCGCGGGGACGGCGACGACGCGCTCGGCGACGAGGTCGAAGAGCGGCGTGAACGCGACTGCCACGTGCAGCGCCGTGAGCAGCGCTCCGGCGACCAGGGTGAAGCGCCGCAGCTTGCCGTACGCGTCGCGGTCGGTCGCGAGCGCCGTCGACGCGGCGAGGAGCATGATGATCGGCGCCTCGACGACGAGCGCGACGGGGAAGACGAGCGAGCCGTAGGCCGCGAGGTTCACCTCGGGCTCGGGCATGCGCGCGACGACCGCGGTGAACAGCGGCAGCTCGGCTCCCATGAGGAGCCAGCTCGCCCGGATTGTTCATGAGCCTTTGCGCCAGACGTCGCAGATGCCGCCAGATTGCGGCTTTGCGACCGAGGCGCCCGGAGGCGACCTCAGACAGGTCGTCGAGGACGGCGAGGGAGCAAAGTCGTGAGCTGGCGAGCAGATGCAGCGTCTGGCGGGAAGGCTCATGAATAATCCGGGCGAGCGGCCAGCGGCCACCAAACGGAGAGGACGCGGGAGAGGTCGACCGGGCGGCCCGCCGGCGCCCGGTCAGAGGGCCCGGGAGTCGCCGTCTCCCTTCTCCTGGGGCTCCTCCGGCTGCTCCTCGTCGCCTTCCTTCCTCTCGCCCTCGCCCGACCCGGCTCCGCCGCCGTCGTCCTTCTTCTCGGGCTCCTCGGCGCCCTCGGCGTCCGGAGGCGGCGTCTCGCCGCCCTCGGCTTCCCCGGTCCCGGCTTCGGTCTCGGAGGCGTCGCCGGCACCTTCGTCCGTCGCGCCTTCGACCGTGACCGGCGCTTCCCCGGCGTCGGCCGGAGCCTCGTCCCCGGGCTCGACCGCGTTCGGCTCGGCGGCGTCCCCGGGCGGCGGCTCGACGTCCTTGAGCATCTCGGAGGCGCGCTTGACGAAGCTCGACTTCTTCCAGCTCGGCAGGACGTACGTCCAGCTCTCGGTGGTCGCGAGGATCTTGGTCACCTGCTCCTGGACCTCCTCGGCGGACGGGCCCTCGTCCTCCTCCGGCTCCGCGTCCGGCTCCGCGGGCTCCTCGCCCTCGGGCACCGGATCGGGCTCGGGTTCGGGCTCCTCGGCCTCCTCGGGCTCCTCGGGCGGCGGGACGAACGAGGCGTCGAAGCGAGCGTAGAGCAGCTCCTTCTCCTCGCCGTCCTCCTCGGTCTTCGCCTCGTGGATCGTGACGACGACGGTCAGGCCGTCGAACGTCTCGAACGTGCAGCGCGAGAGCGGCGGGTCGTCGAAGACGACGTCCGCGGACGGGACCACGTCGTCCATCGTGAGGCGCGCGAGCGCCGATCCGAGGGTGTTCGGCGCGCTCGCGTACGAGAGCTGCTTGCCCTCGGGGATGTCGGCCAGGGCGAAGTTCGTCTCGTCCTCGCTCTCCTTCGAGACCCGCACGACCTCGCCGTCGGCGTGCTCGATGCGCACGGAGCGGATCCGCTCGCGCGCGACGTCGAGGATCTCGCGCTCGAGCCATTGGCCCTCGTCGCCCTCGACCTGCAGGTTGCCCTCGGCCAGCCACGCCTGGTCCTCGCCCGAGCGGCGCACGAAGTAGGTCTCCTCCGAGGTCCCGGGCGTGCGCGCCGCGCCCTTGGCCCAGCGGCGGTCGCCGACGATGAGCGAGGCGACTTCCTCGTCGGCCGCGTTCAGCGCCGTGACGCGCGTCGATTCCGCCTCCTCGGTCCCCGGGTCCTGCACGCCGAGGCGTCCGTAGAGCTCGGGGTTGGACGTCTTGGCCTCGAGGATCGTGGCCGCGCTCATCCCGATCAGGATCCCGCGCACTTTCTGCAGGTCGACCGGGTAGCCGCGCTTCTCCTCCATGCCCCAGGTCCCGTCGTCCTCGCGGCGCACGGTGAAGGCGCCCTCCGCGCCATCGACGCGCAGCGCGACGACGTCGTTGATCGCACCCTCGAGGGCGGGCAAGAGGGCCTTCTTCTCGATCCCGGCGGCGCTCGACGAGGACCCCGACTCGAAAGCGTAGTACCCCCCCGCGAGCGCGGCCGCCGCCAGGGCCATCAGTCCAATGGACTTCGCGTTCATCACTGCCTCCTCCGTGTCGAGCGGAAGGTCAAGACGCCGACGCCCCCGAGCAGGATCAGGATCGGGATCAGGAGCACGTTGACGAACTTGAGCCAGGTCCCGAGGCGCTCGATGTCCTTGTTGAGCTGGTGCTTGACGTTGCGCAGCTCCTTGCGCGTCTCGAGCCGCTTCTCGTACGCCCTCTCCAGCTCCTCCTTCTGCTCCGGCGAGAGGATCAGCTGCGAGGCGCCCGCCTCCTTTTCCTTCTGGAGGTCGTTGATGCGCTGGGTGATCTCGCGCAGCTCGGCCTCGAGCGCCTCCTCGCGCGCGCGGAACGCCTCGTCGGCCCTGCGCTCCAGCTCCTGCTTCTTCGTGAAGGGCCGCTGGGAGCGGCCGCGGCTGCGCAGGCTGATGAGGTCGCTCGACCCCGAGAGGTTCTCGATCGCGTTCAGGAAGAAGGTGCCGTTGTCGGCGAGCTTCTGCGCGAGCTGCGTCCCGAGGAAGGGGGTGAGCTGCACCCACGCGTTGTCGGCGAGCAGGTCGGCGTCGGCGACGACGATCACATTGATGTCGTTGCTCCAGCTGACCCAGTCCTGCTTCTCCTCCTGCGGCGGTGCTTCCTGCTCCTCCTGCGGCGGCTCCTCGGGCGGCGCGGGCGGCGCGTCCTGCGCTGCGTCGGCACCCGGGTCCTGCGCGTCGATGCGCGGCCCGCCTTTTCCCTCACCGCCGGCGGGATCGTCGCCCAGGGCGTCGAACGGGTCCCCGAAGGGATCGTCGAGCGGCTCCTCGAGCGAGTCGGGCTGCCCGGGCTGCCCGGGCGGGCCGTCGGGGAAGGCCGTGCTCGCAGGCCCGCTGATGCGCGCGGCGAGCGTCAGCGCCTCGCCCCGCGGCAGGAAGTTGTTCAGGAGCCCGGCCGGGTCCGGCGCGAACTGCACGCTCATCGCGTCGATCTCCTGGCTCTCCTCGGTCGTCTGCACGAGGGGCTCGAAGGTCGTCGTGGCGCCGTCCTTCCCGCGCAGGATGCCGGCCGCGAGGAAGTTCATCGAGTCGAGGTCCGCGGTGACGAAGTCCTCCCCGTTGAGCGCGTCGCCGGAGGCTCCGATGTAGACCACGTAGGGAACCGGGCGTCCGTCGCGGCCGCCGATCGCCAGCGCGTTCTTGGCGTCGCCGGCCAGCTTGCCCTCGACCAGCTCCACGCCCCACGCCTCGAGCAGGCGGTCGAGCTCCGAGCTGCGCTGGGCCATCATCGGGTTGCCGCCCGGCGGCTGGCTCTGGTCGTGCTCGCAGTGCGGGTCGACGAACACCATCGCGCGCCCGCCGCGCAGGACGTGCTGGTCGATCGCGAACAAGAGCTCCTCCGAGAAGCCCTTGGGGTGGATCACGACCAGGATGTCGATCTCCGGGTCGATCTCCGTCGTCGAGGCCGGGGGCAGGTGGCGCACCTCGTACAGCGACTCGAGCTGCTCGATCACGAACCAGGGCTTGGGCGGCTGGAAGCTCTGCGGGTTGGGCGGGGCGCCCTGGACCGGCAGCGTGCTGAGGATCCCGACGACCTTCTTGTCGAGCGTCGCGAGGTTCGAGACGAGCTCGGCGATGTCGTACTCGAGGAAGTCCTCGCGCCGCGGGTGGAAGAACGGGATCACCTCCTCCGCGTCGACGCTGTTCGTGCCGACCAGACCCAGGTACAGCAGGTCGCCCGCGGTGTTGACCGCGGCGCCTTGCAGCCCGTAGCCGACCGCGCGGTCCTCCTCCTCGGAGAAGGGCTCGGGCTCGCCCTTGATCAGGACCAGCTTGCCCCTCGAAGCGGCCGCAAACTCGCCCAGCATCTCCTCGACGCGCTGCGCGTACGCCGGGATGCCGGTCACGTCGCGGGCGAGCTTCTCCGAGTAGTAGAAGCGCAGGGTGATCGGCTCCTCGAGCTTCTTCAGGATGTTGCGCGTGCCCTCCGAGAGCGTGTAGAGCTTGTTCTCCGTGAGGTCCGCGCGCGCCGCGCGCAGGGCGGTGCCGGCGAAGAGGTTGAGGGCCGCGAATAGGACGACTCCGACCAGGAGTCCCGTCAAGGACAGCGTGTTTCTCATGGCTCCGCCTCTACTGTCCTTTCTTGACGTCGATGGCGACGGCGTTCGCGAACAGGAACAGGACGATGACCGACGCGAAGTAGATCAGATCGCGCAGCTCGATCACTCCGCGCGAGATCGCGTTGAAGTGCGTCCAGAAGCTGATGTACAGGATGAAGTCGACCACGCCGCCCGGCGCCCAGGTGCTGAACCACTTCACGACCATCGGGAAGCCGGTGAAGGTGAAGAAGATCAGCGCCAGCACGCTGAGCACGAAGGCGATGACCTGGTTCTTGGTGAGCGCCGAGATCAGCGCGCACACCGAGAGGGCCGCCCCGGCCATCAGCCAGGCGCCCACGTAGGCGGCGAGGATCACGCCGTTGTCCGGCTCGCCCAGGTAGTTGACGGTCCACCACAGGATCGCCGTCAGGAGCAGCGCGATGCCGGTGAAGCACCAGGCGGCGAGGAACTTGCCGACGACGGCTCCGCCCATGCCGATCGGCAGGGTGAGCAGGAGCTCGATCGTCCCCGAGCGCCGCTCCTCCGACCAGAGCCGCATCGAGAGCGCCGGGATCAAGATCAGGAACAGGACCGGCAGCCAGAAGAAGAGCGGCGACAGGTCGGCCTGGTTCGACTCGTACAGTCCGCCGAGGTCCCACGTGAAGACGCCGGCGAGGATCAGGAAGACGCACAGGAAGATGTACGCGACGGGCGTCACGAAGTAGCTCGTGAGCTCGCGCCGGAAGACGACCAGGGTGTTGCTCATGACTTCGGCGCCTCCTCCTCGGCCTCGGCGTGGGACTCCTCGGCGAGCCGGCCTGCAGCGCCATCGTTGCCGCCGCGCTGCTTCGCGGGCAGCGTGACCTCGCGGTTGCGCGTCGTTATGAAGCGGAAGACGTCGTCCAGCCGGCCCTCGTCGACGTGCAGGTGCTCGACCTCCCAGTTCTTGCCGTAGGCGAGGTCGCTCACCTGGCGCAGGATCGGCGCCTTGTCGCGCGGGAACAGGAGGTAGCTCGACAAGCCGTTCTCGGCCGCCGTCGACTCGACGCGCGCGACGCCCGGCAGCGCCGCCAGAGCCTCCGCCGCCCCGCTCGCCGTGTCGCTCTTGAGCACGAGCGAGACCGCGTTGAAGTACGCCGACCTCGAGCGCAGCTCGGTGGGCGAGCCGTCGAAGCACAGGCGTCCTTCGGCGATGATCATCGCCCGCGTGCAGACCGCCTCGACCTCCTCGAGGATGTGCGTCGAGAGGACGATCACCTTGCCCTCGGACATCTGCCGGATCAGCGCGCGGACCTCGTGCTTCTGGTTCGGGTCGAGGCCGTCGGTCGGCTCGTCGAGGATCAGCACCGGCGGGTCGTGCAGGATCGCCTGGGCCAGGCCCACGCGGCGCTTGAAGCCCTTGGACAGCGTCTCGATGCGCTGGTCGAGCACGCCCTCGAGCTGCACCCGTTCGACCACCTCGCGGATGCGCCGCGCCTTCTCCTCCCCGCGGTAGCCGCGGGTCTCGGCCACGAAGCCGAGCAGGGTCTGCGGCGTCATGTCGGGATAGAGCGGGGCGCCCTCCGGCAGGTACCCGATGTTGCGCTTGACGGCCATCGGGTCGGAGCGCACGTCGTGGCCACAGACCAGCGCGGTGCCGGCGGTGGGGGCCAGGAAGCCGGCGATCATCTTCATCGTGGTCGACTTGCCCGCCCCGTTGGGGCCGAGGAAGCCGAGCACCTCGCCGGTCTCGACGCGAAAGCTCACTCCATCGACCGCGCGCAGCGAGCCGAAGTGCTTGGACAGGTTCCGGATCTCGATCATGGTGGTCGGGATGCTGGAATTCTGGGGCCTGGAACGACGACGTCCGCGCACCGCGACCGCGGGCTCGGCGACGGAAAGGGGGACTACTCTTACGCGCAAGTCCCTCCGTGGCAAGCCTCTGCGCCCCTCGGGGGTGCCTGGGGGGACCCGGCGCCTCGGGCCGATACGGAGATCGCGGCCGACTGTGAGAGCGGCCAGCGCTAGCGCGGCAGCTCCTGGAGCACCACGGGCACCTCGACCACCCGCCCCTCGCGCTGGACCGAGAGCACGACCCGGTCCCCCGGGTCGTGGTCGCCCAGGATCTCGAGCAGGTCGCGGCTCGCGCGCACGGGGTGGCCGTCGATCCCGACGACGAGGTCGAGCTGCACTCCCCCCCCGGGCAGGGCCGAGAGCGGGCGCAGCCCCGCCCGCGCCGCCGCGCTGCCGGGCGGGACCTCCCCGATGATCACCCCTTCGAGCCCGGCGCTGCGCGTCCGCGCGTCGGACACGAGCGACACGCCCAGGCCGGCGCGCGCCGGGACGCCGTAGCGGATGATCTGCGGCACGATGCGGTTGATCGTGTCGACCGGCACCGCGAAACCGAGGCCCGCGCTCGAGCCCGAGGGGCTGACGATCGCCGCGTTCACGCCGATCAGCCGCCCCGCGCCGTCGAGCAGCGGGCCCCCTGAGTTGCCCGGGTTGATGGCGGCGTCGGTCTGGATCACGCCGCGGATGCGGACGCCGGCGGGGGAGAGGATGACGCGGTCGAGCCCGCTGATCACGCCGGTGGTGAGCGTCCAGTCGTACCCGAAGGGGTTGCCGATCGCGTACACGTTCTGGCCGACGAGCAGGTCGTCCGAGGTCCCGATAGCGAGCGCCCGCAGCGTCTCGCGCGGCGCGTCGATCTTCAGCACCGCGATGTCGTGGGCCGGGTCGCCGCCCACGTAGCGGCCCGGGTACTCCGAGCCGTCGGCGAGCGTCACGCGCCGGCCCGTGGACTGCTCGACGACGTGGTAGTTGGTGACGACGTAGCCGTCGTCGCTCCAGATGAACCCCGAGCCGGTCCCGCGCGGGACCTCGAGGACGTCGTAGGAGTACAGGCCGCGCGCCAGCCGGCGCTCGCTCGTCGCGATGTGCACGACGCTGCGCCGGTTCTCCTCGAAGAGCGCGATCGTGGCGCGCTCCGTCGCGGAGAGCTGGGGCGCCGCGTCGACCGAGCGCGGCAGGGCGCGGCCGTCGTGCAGCGGGGACGGGGCGCTGGCGGCGCGCCACCCCAGGGCCAGGGTCAGCGCGAAGAGCACCCAGCCCGCGCCCATGAGGACGTCCGTCAGCGGGCTGCGGTGCGTTCGTGTTCGGAAAGGGTGCTGGGCCATGGCGTCGCGCCGCTCTCGGGCGGACCGGGATGTCCCTACGTAGCCCATCGGGGGGCGCTCGTGCAACCGACGCGGGCTGCGCTAGGCCGCGTCGGCCCGCGCCGTCGAGCTCGCGCTCGAGGCGGCCGAGGCCGCCTGGCCGATCGCCGGGCTCGGCGCGTCCGCGGCTCGTCGCTCGCGTGGAGGGGTCGAGGCTCGCTGAGCGAGGCCCGCCGCGTCAAAGCGTGAACGTCACCGACAGCCCGTCGGAGAGGTCGAACATCGCGCCGCCCGCGTCGGGGTCGCGGAACCACGCCTGGAACTTCCAGGTCGCGCCCGGGAGGATGCGCGCCGCCGCGACCGGGGGACGGGCGAGGTCGATCGTCGTGCGCAGCGCGTTCCCCGCGGCCAGCGTCACCGGCAGGCGGAAGACCCGCCCGCCGACGCAGCGGAAGCCGTTGCCGAAGGGGACCCGGACCTCGTCGAGCCCGTAGTAGTGGACGCCGGGCTGGTCGGGCACCGGCCGCGCGATCAGCGTGAAGACGTTCTCGGCGACGCTCGTCGTCCCGACGAAGCCGATCGTCGCCGGCGCGCCCGTCGAGCTCGCGGTCGAGGTGCAGAAGCTGCGCCAGCCGTCGTCGGGCAGGCGCGACCACTCGAGGGCGCTGATCTTCGGGCGGTCGGCCGTCGCCTCGAGGCGCACGTCCAGCGCGAGCCCCGCGACGGCGACGTCGAACGTGTGGACGTCCGCCGTCACCGCGCCGACCGCGTCCAGGATGTCGTAGTCGTCGAGGACGAGCTCGTCCTCGAGGTAGACGTCGAACACGCGGCTGCCCGGGCCGCCCGGCGCGCCGCCCGGGGCGCCCCAGAAGATCTCCGCGAAGTGCAGGCGCACGCGGTAGAGCCCGTCGGTCGCCGGGATGCGCCCCGCGAGGCGCTCGGGGTGCGCCGCGGGCGCGTAGCGCTCGCTCTGGTAGACCGGGTCGTCGAGCGTGGCGCCGATGTCGCCGGTGAAGGGGTTGGTGAAGGCGAGGGCCTCCTCGAACCCGAAGTCCGGGCAAAAGGGGCGGGTGGTATCGGGCGGCGCGAACGCGCCCCCACCGAGGTTCGTCGGGGAGGCGTCGGTCGCGCCGGCGCCGACGTCGCGCACGAACGTCGCCGTGGTCGACACGAGGCCCGTCGTGGCGCCCGAGGTGGCGACGACGAGCCCGCCCACGCGGCGCACGGCCGGGGCGAGCAGCGGCAGCGGCAGCGAGGGGAGCGCGCGCCAGGTGTCGGTCGTCGGGTCGTAGGCGCTCGAGTCGGGCAGCGTGGGCTTGTCGAGCGGCGCGCTCCTGCCCCCCGTCATCACGATCTCGCCGCCCTCCACGAACGTCCCCGGCTCGGCGTGCGAGCGCGGCACGGGCATCGGGGCGCGAGCGCTCCACGCGTCGGCGAGCGGGTCGTACACGTGCACCAGCGCAACCTCGAACGGGTTCGTGTCGTGCCGGTTCTGGCCGCCCAGCGCGTAGATCAGGCCGCCGACCTCCGCGGCGCTGAAGTGGTTGCGCGGGTCGGGGAACGGCGCCCTCGGCACCCACGCGCCAGGCGAGTCGAGGTCGAGCGCCCAGTGGTCGGCGCTGTCCGTGTCGCGGTCCGCGCCGACGCCGCCGAAGTAGTGCAGGCTGCGGCCAACGCGCACGAGCGCGCCGGCACCGACGCGCCGCGGCAGGCGCGGGCCGCTGTGCCACGTGTCGCCGTCGAGGTCGTAGATCCACACGAGGTCGGTCACCGGACCGGGGTGGGCGCCGAGGAAGCCGCCCGCGAACCAGACCTGGCGCCCGTCGCGCGCGGGCGCCGCGTGCGTCAACGGCGCGGGCATGTCGCGCAGTCGGGTCCAGGCGTCGGTCGCGGGGTCGTAGCGGTCGACGCGCGCCGTCACCCCGGGGAACGCGCTGAAACCGCCGAACAAGAGGATCCTGCCGTCGACCTCGAGGACCGCCGGCTCGAAGCGCGGGACCGGGGCGTCGCTGCGCGGCTCCCAGACGCACGCGTCCTGGAAGGCAGCCCGCGCGGGGGCGGGGGCGAGGAGGGCGAGCAGCAGCGGCCAGCCGCGCGGCCTGGAGGCGAGGGGACGTTGCAAGGGGCTTCCTCTTCGACGGTCTTCCTCCCCGGACGGCCGCGTGTCGCACGCCCCCCGCAAGGCAGCCCGGGGCGGCGGCTTACGGCGATCGAACAGGGGCGGCTCCCGCGGGCAGTGTACCCGGTCCGGCGCGGCGCGGCGCGAAGTCCGAGGTCGGCTACGGATCGGGAGCGGCGCGTGTCGAAGCGAGCGTTCGGACCCCGCCCCGTCCATCACCCCGCGATGCTCTCCTTCCACACCCTCGAGCTGGTGTTCTTCTCCAGCCTCTCCTGCCTGCTGGGCCTTCTGTTCGCCTGGTGGCTGCAGTCGCGGGAGCACCAGACGCGGCTGGCGCGGATCGTGCACGACATGACGGGCAAGGTGCGCGAGCGCTACGTCGCGTACGTCGAGCTGGAGGAGCGCATCGCGCGCGTCTTCGCCCAGTTCGACGAACGCGAGAAGGGGCTGAACCTGCGCCTGGCGGGGCAGGCCGACCACATCCGCGAGCTGCGCTACGCGCTCGATGCCTACCAGGGAGTCGCGCCGCTCGGACCGCTCGCGGGCGAGGAAGCGCCCGCCGCCGCGCCCGCGACCATGCTCGGGCAGATCGAGCTGGCCCTCGGGATGGCCGAGCCCGGGCGGGCCGGCGCCTCCGAGCCCACGCCCGCCGACCCGCCGGCCGAGGCGAGCGCGCACGAGACGGCCCTGAGCCAGCACGCGAACGCGCTCACCGAGCCGTCGCCGGGGAGGGCCGAGTCCGCGCCGTCGGTGATCGAGGACGAGCTGCGCCAGTGGGAGGAGAAGCTGCGCGCGGTCCACCGCGAGAAGGAGCAGGAGCTCGAGCGCCAGAGCCTCCTCATCGCCGAGCTGACCGAGCGCGTGCGCAAGCTGCCGGCGCAGCGCTCCGCGAGCGGGGAGCCCACCGAGGCTTCGCGGATCGATCCGTTCGAGGCCGAGCTCCGGCAGTCGCGCGAGCGCGCCGCCGAGCTCGAGCGCGATCTCGACGCCGCGCGCGCCGCGCACGCCGCCGAGCTGGAAGATCTGCGCGAGGACATCGCCGCGCGCGAGGCGCGCGAGCTGGAGGCGGTGCGCGCGGAGCTCGCCCTGCGCGAGGGCGCGGCGCGCGAGCTGGAGTCGACCGTCGAGGAGCTGCGCGGGCGCGTCGCGGGGCTCGAGCCGCGGGCCGAGCAGGCGCAGACGGCGCGCGCCGAGCTGGCGCTGCGCGAGGAGTCGTGGCGCGCGCTCGAGGCCGCGCGGCACGCCGAGATCGAAGCGGCCCGCGCGCGGCTGGAGGACGAGGAGCGCGCTCGCGAGGAGCTCGCCCTGCGCCACGCGGCCGAGCTCGCGCCGCTCGAGGCGCGCGTCGCGGAGCTCGCGGCGCGGGCGGAGGAGCTCGCGGCCGAGCTGCGTCTCGCGCGCGCGGAGCTCGAGCAGCGCGCCGGGGACCTCGCGGACGCGCGCGCGGAGCTCGAGCAGCGCGGGGAGCGCCTCTCGGTTCTCGAGGGCGAGCGCAGCTCCGACACGCGAGGGTACGAGGCGCGCATCGCCGAGCTCGAGGGGCGCGTCGGCGAGCTGCTGCCCCTGCAGCAGCGCGTCCGCGAGCTGGACGGCGAGGTGCGGCTGCGCCGATCGAACGTCGAGCAGCTCGAGCTCGAGCTCGCCGAGGCCCAGGATTTCATGCTGCCGCTGCGCCGCGAACGGGACTCGATCCGCGGGGCGCTGCAGCGCGAGCAGGCGCGCGTCGCCGCCCTCGAGACGGGCCTGCGCGACGCGCGCGTCGGCCTGCTCGCGCGCCAGAGCCAGTACGCGGCGGACTCCCGGCGCGCCGAGCACGAGCTCGAGGCGACGCGCGAGCGCCAGGTAGAGCTCGAGGGAGCGCTCGCCGCGGCGCGCGAGGAGACCTCGGGCGCTCGGGCGCAGCGCGAGGACCGCGAGCGGGAGCTGGCGGAGCGCGACCGGCGCCTCGCGGGGCTCTCGAACGAGCTCGAGCAGCGCTCCGGGCGGCTCGACGAGCTGGAGCGCTCGAGCGCCGAGCGCGTCGGCGAGCTGGAGCGGGGGGCGCGCGCGGTCGAGGGCGAGCTGGAGGCGTTGCGCGCGCGGCACGAGCTGGCGCTCGAGACCCAGCGCGAGGCGTCCGCCGAGCTCGCGCAGCTACGCGCGCAGCACGACCAGGAGCGCGAGGCGCGGCGCCTCGCGGAGGACGAGCTCGCCACGCGGGCGCGCGAGGCGGTGGAGCGCGAGACGCGTCTCGCCGAGGCCGACGAGGAGCTCGCCAAGGCCGAGGAACGGCTCGCTGCGGCCGAGGAACGGCTCGCCGAGCGCGCGGGCGAGGTCGAGGCGGGGGAGCGGCGGTGCGCCGAGCTCGAGCGGGCCAGCGCGGAGAAGGAACAGCGGCTCGACGAGCGGGCGCGCGCGCTCACGGCGGAGCTCGGCGCGCTGCAGGCCGCGCACGACGATGCGCTGCGGGCGAAGGGCGAGGTCGCGCAGGCGCTCGCGCAGCTGCGCGGCGAGCACGACGCGGCGCTCGCGGCGCAGCGCGAGACCTCCGCGCAGCTCGCCGCGCGGACTGGCGAGCTCTGCGCGCGCGACGAGCGAGTCGCGGAGCTCGAGCGGCGGCTCGAGGAGCGGGCGCGCGAGCTCGCAAGCGCCGAGGGCCGGGCGAGCGAGCTCGCCGAACGCGTGCTGGAGGTCGAAGGCGAGCTGGCGAGCGCGCGCGAGGCGCTGTCGGGGCAGAAGTCCCAGATGGGCCGCCTGATGGCGGCGCTCGAGTCGGCCGAGGGCGAGGCCCAGGCGAAGGCGGACGAGGCCTCGCGCCAGAAATCGACCGTCCTGGCCGCCCTGCGGCCGCTCTTCGAGATGATGGAGCAGAGCCGCGAAGAGGCGCAGTAGCCGCCGCCTTTCGCGATCGGCCACTCCGGGATACGTTTTCTGGGAAGCGAGGTGGAGGGGCGGCCGCTGCGGACGCCCTCCGTGCGCCACCTCGCTCCCCATGAGCGTCCGCTCGATGCTGAAACGCATGGGGCCCGGAGTCCTCCCGCTGGCCCTCGTGCTGCCCGTGGGCCGCGCCCAGGCCCAGGGCCAGCTCGCGCCGCCCGCGCGCGTCGCGTCGCCGTTCACCCCGCTCTCGGCCGCGACCGGAATCGAGTGGCTGCGCTTCGACGGGAGCGCGCGCGAGCTCCTGGCGCCGTTCGCGCGCGAGCGCCGCGCGTTCGTGCTCGAGGGCCTGCGCCTGCCGGGCGCCCGCGCCGTCGACCTCGAGCTGCGAGCGGTCGACGTCCTGGCGCCGGGTGCCACGGCGCGCGTCGTCGGGCCGCGCGGGACCGCGCGCGTGGGCACGAGCGTCGCGCTCTTCGCCGGGACGCCCCTCGACGCGGACGGGTACGCCCGCGGGCACGCGTTCCTCGGCGTCTCGCCGGACTTCGTCCACGGCTACGTGCAGCTCGAGGGCGAGCTCTTCTTCCTCTCGTCGGGCGCAAGGCGCGACGGCCGCGCGAGCGTCGCGCGCGCCGATGCCTTCCCACCGCTCGCGGACGATCCCTTCTGCCGCATCGCGCGCGGAGCGGCGGCGCGTCCGGGCGAGCGCGACTCCGCGCTGCCCGCGGGATCGGGGCCGCGCGTGCGCATCGCCGACGTGTTCATCGAGGGCGACGACCGCTTCCGCGGGCTCTTCGCCAGCGACCAGGAGGCGATCGACTACGCGACGCTGCTCGTGGGCGCGTCGGGCGAGCTCTACCGCCGTGACCTCGGCGTCGTGCTGCGCATCCCGGACGGCTACTTGAGGATCTGGAACGTCGTCCCGCCCTGGGGGCCGATCACCGGCTTCGGGGACGTCGCGAACGTGCAGGCCTACTGGACCAGCGGCCACCCGCTGCGCGACCTGCCGCGCGCGGCCGTGCACGTCCTCACCTACCCCGTGTTCGGCGGCGAGGCGTTCGCGATCGGCGGCCTGTGCGACAACTCGCTCGCCTACGAGGTGAGCAGCGTCTTCGGGTCGTTCCCGTACCCGATCGAGCACACCCATTTCGGCAACTGGGACCTGTTCGTCGTCTCCCACGAGTTCGGCCACACGTTCGGTGGAGTGCACACCGACGTCATGGTCCCCCCGATCGACTGCATGGACGACTCGGGGCCCGACGTGGGCACGATCATGAGCCTGTGCCACCTCACGTGGGGGCTCCTGCACACCGGCATGCGCTTCCACGCGCGCGTGCAGGAGGAGACGATCCTGCCCTACATCGAGCCGCTGGCTTGCTTCGAGGAGGTCGCGATCGAGCTCGGCGACTACGACTACGACGCCGACCGCGACGGCGACGACCTCGCCGCGCTCGACCAGCACCTGGCCCAGGGCTTCGAGTCCGCCGGCTGTCTCGAGACCTTCGATCTCGACGCCGACGGCGCCCTGACGAGCTGCGACCGCGCGATCCTGGCCGGCCTCGTCCTGGGGCCCGGCGTGCCCTTCTGCGCGCCCGCGGCGGCGTGCCCGTGCGGCAACGACGGGGGCCCCTGCGCCGGCTGCGCCAACAGCACGGACCTCGGGACGAGCCTCCTCGGGGCCGGGAGCGCCAGCGTCCTCGCCGACGACCTCGTGCTGACCGCCACCCAGGCACCCCCGGACCAGTGGGGCCTCTTCTTCATGGGCCCGAACCAGATCGACCTCCCCTTCGGCGACGGCCGGCGCTGCGCGGGCGGGCAGCTCTTCCGCTACGCGCTGCAGCACTCGGGGCCGGCGGGGAGCTTCACGCTCGGGCCCGGCGTGGTCGCGGACGCGCTGACGCGCTTCCCGCCGGGCGGGCAGATCACACCCGGCGAGACGTGGAACTTCCAGGTCTGGCACCGCGACCCCGCCGGCCCCTGCGGGAACGCCCACACCGCGAGCAACGCGTTCTCGGTGACGTTCCTTCCCTGAGGTCGCGTCCGACCCGCGGCCTTAGTGCCCGGTATTGTTTGCGCCCCGTACCGCGCGGTCCTAACGTCACCGACCCCGGGCGCGATGGGGATCCAGTGCTGGCTCGCGAACCGCCGCCCTCGTCGCGGCGGATGCCGAGTCCCGCGAGCGCGATCGCTGAGCCCGGTCCCACCCAGCCGGTTTCACGATGGTGCTCGAGCTCCAGTCGATCACGCGCCGCTTCGGGGCCCAGGTGGCGCTCGACAACGTCTCGCTGCACGTGCGGCGCGGCGACTGCTACGGCTTGATCGGACACAACGGGGCCGGCAAGACGACGCTCCTGCGCATCGCGCTCGGCCTGATGCCGGCCGGCTACTCCGGCCGCGTCCTGCTCGAGGGACACGACGCGCGGCGCTACCCCGCGTGGGCGCGCTCGCGGGCGGGCGGGCTGATCGAGGTCCCGGGTGCGTACCCGAGTCTCGGCGGGCGGCGCAACCTCGAGCTGCTCGGGCGCCTGGCCGGCATGGGGCGCCGCGAGGCGCGCCGCGAGGCCGAGCGCCTGCTGGAGCGCCTCGACCTCTCCCACGCCGCCGAGAAGCCGGTCGGCGCGTGGTCGCTCGGCATGCGCCAGCGCCTGGGGATCGCGCAGGCCCTCTTCGGAGGGCCTGCGCTGCTCCTGCTCGACGAGCCGATGGGGGCCCTGGACCCCGAGGGCATCGCGCAGCTGCGCGAGACGCTGCGCAGCCTCGTCGACGAGAGCGCCGTCACGATCCTCGTCTCGAGCCACCAGCTCGGCGAGATCGAGGGGCTCTGCAATCGCGTCGGCCTGCTGCACCGCGGGCGGCTGGTGGTCGAGGAGGCGACCGAGGTGCTCCTCGCCGGCGACCGCCCGCGCCTCGAGCTCGCCACCGACGACGACGGGCGCGCCGCCAGCCTCCTGCGCGAGTGGGGCTGCGCCGTCCGGGAGCAGCCGCGCGGCGGGCTCGCGGTCGAGGCCGACGGCGCGGCGCGCCGCGAGCTCCCGCGCCGCATCGTCGACGCCGGTCTCGAGCTGCGGCGCTTCGCGCCGCTGCGCATGACGCTGGAAGAGATCTACCTCTCGGCGACCGGCGCCGCCGGGGCCGTCGGGCCGGCCGCCCGCGTCGAGCCCCCCCTCGACCCACGTTCCGCCGTCGCCGCGGCGTCCGCGCCGCCCGCGAACCTTCCGCGCTGGGGCTCCCTGCGCGCGCTGCGCCACGAGCTGCGGCGGGTCGTGGGCCGCGGTCATTCCCTCGCGCTCCTCGCCGTCCCGGCGCTGGTCGCGGCCGCGGCGATCGCGCAGCGGCGCGCCGCCGCGCTCAAGCACGCCGGGCAGGTGGAGGCCGAGACCGTGTTCAGCGCGAGCGGAGTCACCGCGTTCGAGGGCGTCGGCGTCGGGCTGCGTGCCGCGCTGCCGCTGCTCGCCCTGCTCCTCGCCGGCTTCGCGAGCCAGTCGATTGCCGGCGAGCTGTCGCGCGGCACCCTGCGCAACCTCCTCCTGCGGCCGCTGCGCCGCGCGCAGCTCGCCTGGGGCAAGGCGCTCGCGTTCTTCCTCGCCGGAGCCGGCGCCTACGCCTTCGTCGCCCTGGCGACCGTCGCCGCGGCCGCCTGGGCGTTCGACTTCGAGGACGTCGCCGAGATCCTGCCCAACGGCGCCCGCTTCCCCCTCGTACCCGCGGCCGAGCTCTGGCCCAAGCTGACGCACGCCCTCTGGAGTCCGGTCCTGCCGCTCTTCTCCCTGGTGCTGCTCGGCTTCCTCGCCGGAGCGCTCGCTCGCTCCGGGGCCGGTGCCCTGGCCCTCGGCTTCGCGCTCCTGATCGGGCTCGACCTCGTGCGCGCCGTCGCTCGCCCGCTCGGATGGGAGCTCTACCTGCCGACCGCGCACCTCTCCACGCCCCTGGGCGACACCTCCTACCTCGCGTACTACGTGCTGGCCTCGACCGGGGTCAGCAACGTCGAGCACGACTACGCCGCCGCGAGCGTGTGGGTTCCGCTCGCCTGGGGGATCGGCTCCCTCGCCATCGCCATCCTGTGCCTCTCGCGGAGGACCATCCCTTGAGACCCGCTCGGTTCGTGTGTGCGCGGCCTCGCGCGGCGTCCCGGCCGCTGGCGGCCCGCGGCCGGCGCTGGCTCGCCCCCGTCCCGCTCGCCCTCGGCGCCGGGTGCGCGAGCTCGATCCCGCTCGAGTCGCCGGCGCTCAGCGGCTGGGAGGAGCCGCTGGCGCTCTTCGAGGAGCCGCAGGACGAGGAGCAGCGGCGCGAGCTCGACGCCGGGTCGTTCAGCGGTCTCGCGCTCGAGGACGCGCGCGACTCGCTCGAGGCGATGCTCGGCGATCCGCGCGGGCTCGTCGTCGCTAGCATCGTCGAGAACTCGCCCGCGGAGGCGGCCGCGCTGCGGGTCGGGGACATCCTGCTCGAGGTGGACGCGGGAGCGGGCTCCATCGAGCTCGCCTGGCCCTCGCAGTGGGGCGAGATCGAGCTCTCGGCCCCGGCCGGGACCGTGCTGACGCTCGTCTACGACCGCGCCGGCTCCGAGCGCGAGACGGAGCTGACCCTGGTCGAGCGCGTGCGCCCCGCGCGCCGGATCGCGACCGAGCGGTTCCGCGAGGACCTCCGCGTCGGCGTCGTCGTCCGGACGGCGACGGAGGTCGAGGCGCGGGCCGCCGGCCTGGCGCCCGGTGCCGGCGCGGTGGTGGTGGGGCTCGGCCAGGCCAGCCCCTGGCGCTCCGCGGGCATCCTGTTCGAGGACCTGATCGTCGCGGTCGACGGCGAGCCGGTCGCGCACCCGCAGGTCGTGCTGGACGCGATCCGCAGCGCGCGCAAGGGTCAGGTGCTGCGGCTCGAGGTCGTGCGCGCCGGAGGGCGGCTGGAGGTCGACGCCCCGCTCACGCAGCGCACGCGGGAGTGGAAGAAGGCCTACATTCCCCTGATCTACCGCTACGAGAACGACGGCCAGGAGCGCACGCTCTCCTTCTTGCTCGGGATCTTCAAGTGCACCTCCACCGACGCGGCCTGGCGCATGCGGATCCTGTGGATCTTCTCGTTCCAGCGCGGCGACGCCGATCGGCTCGACGAGATGGACGCGTGAGGCCCCGGCGCACCCCGCTCTGCGCGTCGCTCCTCGCGCTCGCGCCGCAGGAGCTCGGCAAGACGCAGGTCCTGCAGCTGCCCGACGGCGTGAGCCAGCGCGAGGGCGAGCTCGTCGACGCCGACGGCGACGGCCAGCTCGACCTCGTCGTCGTGGCGTGGGCGCCCGACTCGCAGCGCCCGCGCCGCGTGCGCGTCCACTACCGCCGCCCGGGCGCCGCCCCGTTCACCACCGAGCCCGACTACGAGGTCCAGCTCACCGACGAGGTCGTGGCGTACGCCATCGCCGACGTGCACCCCGACTCCGGGAGCGAGGTCGTGCTCGTGACGGCGGAGGGCGCCTTCGCCTGGCGCCCGCGGGCTCCGAACGAGCGCCAGCAGGTCGTGCTCCTCGCGCGCCTGCCGTTCCTCTGGCAGGTGCCGAGCGGCGGCCGCGTGGCGAGCTGGCAGCGGGGCGTGGTCGACGTCGACGGCGACGGGGACGTCGACCTGCTCCTGCCGGGGCCGGACGGCTTCCGCGTGCTCGTCCAGGAACGCGCGGACGGCGTCGACTTCTCGGCGCAGTCTTTCCTGCGCGTGCCCGACGACCCCGAGGACGCCGTCGTCGACATCGGTCCGAGCGACTCCGCTCAGGGTTCCTCGTCCCCTTCGAGCAGTGCCGCGGTCGGCTCCTCGAGCGACGGCTCGAGCCTCGAGTTCCTCCTGCAGTTCGACGACGAGGTCGGCAGCGCCGCCCCGCTGCTCTCGGTGACGCGCGAGCTGCCCGTGCCCTGGGTCATCGACTGGAACGCGGACGGGCGGCTGGACGTCCTGGCCCAGGGGCGGCGCGAGCTCTTCGTCTGGCAGCAGGTGGAGGGCGGGCGCTTCCCGGAGGACCCGCTGCGCCTGACGCTGCCCGTGGAGCGCGACCGCAAGCGCGAGCTCGACCTCTCCTACAGCGCGCACGTCGCGCACCTCGACGCGGACCGGCGCGCCGACTACGTCGTGGTCGCCGGGGACAAGCGCTCGGAGAGCGTCCGGACCCAGGTGCTGCTCTACCGCAACGGCGAGGGCGGGCCGTTCCCCGCGGGCGGCCTCCCGACCCAGCTCCTCGTGCTGGCCGGGTTCGCCGGCCTGCCGCGCCTGTACGACGTGGACATGGACGGCCTCGAGGACTTCGTCATCGGGTCCTTCCGGCCGGACCTGCTCGACGCCATCCGCAGCGCGAGCAGCAAGACGCTCGACGTCGAGATGATCCTCTACCGCAACCTCGGGGGGAGCTTCTCGAAGAGCCCCGACATGACCTGGAAGGTGTCCCTGCCCCTCGGCTCGGAGCGCTTCAACGCGCGCTTCTTCGGGGACGTCACGGGCGATGGCCTCTCCGACATCCTGCTGCGCCGCCAGGAGGAGCGGGTCGCGATCCACATGGTCCGCGCGACGAACGGCCGCTGGTCGGTCGTCGAGCGCCCCGTGTGGGAGCTCAACGTCGAGCGCAAGGCGCAGCTGCGCTTCGCCAACGGCACGCACGAGCGGCCGCCCGAGCTGCTCGTCCTCGAGGACCGCCAGGTCGTGCACGTGAGGTTCGCGCGATGACCCTCGCCCTCGCGCTCGCCGCCCTCGGCTCCTTCGCCGCTCCCCAAGGGCGCCAGACGCTCGACCCGGGCTTCCCCGTGGCCGCCGCGCGCCTCTTCGACGCCGAGGGCGACGGCGCGAGCGAGCTGGTCCTCGTCGGCACCGAGGGTCAGGTCGCGTGCTGGCGAGCGGGCGCCGACGGCCGCCTCGCGCCGCTCGGCGTCGCGGGCGGGGACGCCGCGGGCAACGGGGGCGGCGCCGAGACGCGGCTCGCGGACCCGACGCGCACGTTGCTCGCGATCGCCGACTGGTCCGGGGACGGCCGCGCCGAGCTGCTGGTCGTCTCGCCCGCGGGGACCGAGCTCTGGAGCTGGGACGCCGGGCGCGGCTTCGTTCCGACCGGCGAGAAGCTCTCCGGCCGGGCGCGCTTCGAGCTGCGCTGCGACGTGCCGCGCTTCGCCGACCTGGCGCGCGACGTCAACGGCGACGGGCGCCTCGACCTCCTGATCCCGACGCGCAGCGCCTGCGAGCTGTGGTGGAGCGCGCCGGTCGAGGACGGCGAGGCGCCGCGCCTCTCGCGCGGCGCCGTGCTCGAGGTCAGCGTGTCCCATTCGCGCGAGATGGACGTCGAGAACCTCTCCGACGTGCTCGCCGAGCAGTTCGACATCCCCGCCGTCGCGACCTGCGACGTGAACGGCGACGGCCGCCAGGACCTCGTCGTGTCGCAGGGCAGGCTGCGCCGCTTCCACCTGCAGCGCGCGGACGGCGACTACCCGAAATCGCCCGACGTCTCGGTCAACCTGGGCTACTTCCGCGACACCTCCCCCGACCCCGGCCTGCGGCCGGGGCGCGTCGTCTCCGGCAGCGACGACACGCAACTGCGCTCGCGCGACCTGGACGGCGACTCGATCCCCGACTACGTCGTGACGCACCGCCGCAAGGTGTGGGTGTTCCTGGCGTCGAAGGACGGGCCGCAGTTCACCGACCCGATCCAGGTCCTGAAGGTCGCCGAGGCGATCACGGCCTTCACGATCGTGGCGCTCGACGACGACGGCTACCCCGACCTGCTGCTCCTGAAGGTCGAGATCCCGACCTACGCCGAGATCGTGCTCGGGCTCTTGTCCGACTGGAAGGTCACGATGCGCGCGGTCGGCTACGCCAACCTCGCCGGCCGCAAGTTCGACACGACGCCGAAGTGGAAGCGCGAGCTCTCGCTGCGCCTGCCCTCGATCCTCGAGCTCGTGCGCCACACCGAGGAGTACGTCGAGAGGTTCGAGACCCTCGAGGAGAAGTTCCGCGAGCCCGTGCGCGGCGACTGGAACGGGGACGGCGTGGGGGACGTCGGGCTCGTGACGGAGAAGCGCGACACGCTCGACCTCTGGCGCACGCCCCCTTCCGGGGGCCCGCCCGAGTGGCGCTGGGACGGCGAGCGCGAGCTGCGCCGCATCGTCTTCGAGCACGACCGCGCCGAGTGGGACCTCGACGCGCTCTTCGAGGGGCTCTCGGGCATCGCCTCTTCGCGCGTGGAGACCTTGACCGAGGGCCGCGAGCCCGACACGCGGCTGGCCCTGCGGGACGCGGCGGACTGGCGCCTTCTGGGCGTGCGCGCGCGCGCCCTGCGCGCCGGAGATCCGGACACGATCCTCGTCTTCTACGCCTCGAGCTCGGACGCGGCGCGGGTGGTCGTCGACCTGGTGCGGGAATGAGGGAGGTCGCGGGCGCGACCCCCGACCCCAACAGCATCACACCACTAGCGACGCCAGCCCTTGCGCGCCATCTCCGGCCCCGCCCGCAGCTCGAGCACGAGCTCGAGCGCGCGGTCGCGCACCGAGCACGCGATGCGCAGCTCGAGCTGGAGCAGCGTCTCCCGCGCGCCCGGCGCGCCGCGCTCGAGGAGCCGCAGCTCGCTTTCCTCACGCGTGGGCTCGAGTGTGGCGCGCGGGACCCCGAGGGTCGCCGCGACCTCGCCGCTGCGCGCGTCGTAGAAGAGAACCGTCGGTTCGGGCGCCGCGCGGTACGCGACGAGGTAGTTCCCCGGGGGCAGGGCGGGCTCGAGGAGCTCCTCGCTCGAGGCGAGGAAGCCGACGTGCTGCGGCTCGCCCTGCGACTCCTCCTCCAGGATGGAGTCCTGCGAGTGCTCGAGCTTCTCCACCGGGGTGAAGACCACGTGCTCGTAGCGCGTGATGACACGGTAGCCCGGCGGCGCGCCCTCGGCGGACGAGTCGCGGCTCTCCCAGCGGTCCATCCCGATCGTGGCTTCGAGGTCGTAGGAGACGTGCCCCGGGCGAGCCTCCGAGTCGCGCACCTCGGCGAGGCCGACCTCGAGGGCGACGTCGAGCCCGGGGCGGGGCGAGGCCGCGCAGCGCAGGCCGAGGCCGCCCGCGCGCTCGTCGCGCGTGCAGGGGCGGCGCACGGTCACGCGGGCGACGGCCCGCCCGTGCTGGAAGCTGCCCCCGACCGCGACGCGCTGCGTCGCGTCCCAGCGCGGGTCCTTGGAGAGCGTCTCGCGCGCGGCTCCCTCGCCCACCGCGTACGCGTTCGGGCGAAAGCCGGGGTACGCGACGTAGGAGCTGTCCGTCCACTCCCACACGTTGCCCGTGAGGTCGAAGATCCCGTCCGCGCTGGCTCCAGCCTCGAAGCTGCCGACCGCGAACGGCTCGCGCGGCGCCCCCGACTCCGCCGTCGCGGCCGCGCCGTCGAACCACGTCCGGCCCCACGGGTAGGCCGCCGCCCCGTCGCCGCGCGCCGCGCGCTGGAACTCCTGCTCCGTCGGAAGGCGCATCCCGGCCCAGCGCGCGTAGGCCCGCGCGTCGTCGAAGTCGACCGACACGACCGGGCGCAGCGCGTTCTCCGCGAGCCAGCGCAGGTCCTCCCACGAGTCCGGCCAGCGGTGCCCGGTCGCGCGCACGAAGGCAGCGTACTGCTCGATCGTCACCTCGGTGACCATGAGGAAGAAGTCCGCGACGCGCACCGTCTGCTGCGGCGTCTCCGCGTCGAGGGCGCGCACGTTCTTGCGCAGGTCCGGGTCCTCCTGCAGCAGCCGGGCGATCTCCGCGTGCTGGCTGCCGATCGTCGTCTCGCCCCCGCGGACGAAGGCCGCGCTCGGCGGGAGCAGCGCCTCGACGCCGGCGCGCTCGGGGCCGAGGTCGGCGATCGGCCGCGCGGGTGCCGGCGGGTCGGGGGCGCTCTGGAGAGGCTCGGAAGGGTGGAGCGGATCGGAGGAAGGCGGGCCCCCCGCCGAGGTCGGCCGGGCCGGAATCTCCGTGCGCTGCCCGGGCGCTGCTTCCGGCACCGGCTCGACCGGCTCCGAGCGCGCTCCGGACTCCGGTGCAGCCCCGAGCATCCAGAGGATGCCCGTCACGAGGCTCGCCGCGCACGAGAGGACGAGGACGTTCGCGCCCGCGGGGCCGATCGATGGCGCCGGCCACGGCGCTGGGGGCGATGGCGCCGGCCACGGCGCTGGGGGCGATGGCGCCGGCCACGGCGCTGGGGGCGACGGCAGGGGCGGCGTCACCGAGCTCGCGCGGCGCGCCGCCTCCTCCACCTGCGCGCGCAGCGCGGCCATGCCGCGCGTCTGGAAGACGAGCGCCGCGGCGCCCAGCGCGAACCCGCCGGGCAGCGCTCGCCGCAGGAGGTCGATGCCGCGGTGCAGCTGCGCGCGCACCGTGCCCGGCGCGAGCCCCCTCTCGCGCGCGATCTCGCGCGGCCGCTTGCCCTCCTCGAAGTAGGGCAACAGGACGCGCGCGTAGATCGCCGGCAGTCCCTCGATCGCCCGGCGCAGCACGCCCGAGATCTCGACCCGCGACGCGCTCGCGGCGGGGTCGGCTTCGCCCGCGCGCTCCACCAGGCGCGCCGGCTCGACCCGCCGGCTCGCGCGCCTGTTCCAGAGCAGCGCCTTGTGGTTCAGGATCCCGACGAGCCACGGGAAGAGCGGCAACGCGCCGTCGAAGTCGGCCGCGCGCTCGATCGCCGTCACGAAGGTCGACTGGACCAGGTCCTCGGCCTGGTCGGCCTCGCGCACGAGGTGGCTCGCGAGCGCCAGGAGCTGCGGCGCCGCGCGGTCGAAGAGCCGCGTCAGCGCCGCGACGTCGCCGCGCTCGCGGAAGCGCAGGAAGAGCTCGTCCAGCGGGTCGCGGGCCATCACCCTTGCTTTTCAGCGCGCCCCGGGGCGTTGCACGAATCTCCCGGAGTCCTTTCATCGGGCCTACCCGCCGGCCCCCGGCAGGTCACCCCGGGGCGCCGCGGAGGCGTATCCTCTCGGCAGGAGGACCCCGATGCAGCCGATGCACCCGTCGACGCGGCGCGAGTTCCTGGAGGGCGTGGCAGGCGCTGCCGCGCTGGGCCTCGGCGCGCTGCCGTTCGGCGCCCAGGAGCAGGCGGCGCGCGAGCCGCGCATGCGCTTCGGCCTGGTCACCTACCTCTGGGGGCGCGACTGGGACCTGCCGACGGCGATCGCCAACTGCGAGACGGCGCGCGTGCTCGGCGTCGAGCTGCGCACGACGCACGCGCACGGGGTCGAGATCGCGCTCTCGGCGCAGGAGCGCGCCGAGGTGAAGGCGCGCTTCGCGGACAGCCCGCTGGAGCTCGTGGGCCTGGGCAGCGACGAGCGCTTCGACAGCCCCGACCCCGAGACGCTGGCGCGCGCCGTGAAGACCGCGCGCGCGTTCCTGGACCTGTCGCGCGACGTGGGCGGCGGCGGCGTGAAGGTGAAGCCGGACTCGTTCCACGCGGGCGTCGAGCGCGAGAGGACGATCGAGCAGATCGGCCGCGCGTTGAACGAGCTCGCCGCCTACGCCGCGGAGCTCGGCCAGGAGGCGCGGCTCGAGGTGCACGGGCAGTGCTCGCCGCTGCCGGTCATCGCGCGGATCATGGAGGTCGCCGACCACCCGGCGGCGCGCGTGTGCTGGAACTCGAACCCCGAGGACCTCGAGGGCGCGGGCCTCGAGCACAATTTCCAGCTCGTCGCGCCGCGCTTCGGCGCCACGGCGCACGTGCGCGAGCTCGACGTCGGGGACTATCCTTACGCCGAGCTGATGGGGCTCCTGAGGGGGATCGGCTACGCCGGCTGGGTGCTGCTCGAGGCGCGGACGGAACCGCCGGACCGCGTGGCGGCGCTGCGCGCGCAGCGGGTGGTGTGGGAGGGGATGGTGGATCGACGGGGGTAGGGTCGTCCAGGGGCCCCGATTCGGGCGCGGGGGCTGGGACCGGTTCATTGGCGCGCACCGCCCCCTGGGGCTTCGGGCCATGTGCCCGCGCGCGAAACGCCCTGGACGACGCGGGATGCGTTGACGGGTTGGCGCGCGTCGGCGCATCGCGCATCGCGCGGGCGCAATATGTGCCGAGACGAGGCGGCACATATTCTCGAGTAAGGTGGCGACTCTCGCGCGCGAGTTACGTCTTAGCTCATGGAAGGCCGGCCGACCTTCGAGGTGAATCATGCTCGATAGGTGTCGTTCGAAGCGTTCGAAGATCAATCGCTCGTCGGGTGCCTCGCACGCGAAGCGTCCCGAGCTCCAGGGCGCCGTCGTGCACGTGACGATGAAGCTGCGGCCCGGGCTTCCGAGCCTGCGCACGCCGCGCGCGTACCGGCGCATCGAGCGCGCGATCCGTCAGGCGAGCGACCGGCACGGGGTGCGGATGGTCGAGTTCAGCGTGATGTCGAACCACCTGCACTTCATCGTCGAGCCGGGGAGCAGGCGCGATCTCTCGCGCGGGATGCAGGGACTGGCGATTCGATTGGCGAAGGCTCTGAACGCGCACTGGCGCCGGCACGGCAAGGTGTTCCTCGAGCGCTACTTCGCGCGCGCGCTGACCAAGGTCACGCAGGTTCGGCGGCTGTTCCGCTACGTCCTGAACAACGCGCGCAAGCACGGGGTGCCGATCCCCAAGGGGCAGGTGGACCCGTACTCGTCGGCGCGCTGGTTCCCGGGCTGGGCCGAGAGCATCAAGCGGCCGAACCGCAGCTCGCTGGTCGCGATGCCGGAGTGCTTCGAGACGGCGCACTGGCGCATGGGCGGACCGCTCTGCGTGGACGAGGTGCCCGGGCCGGTGCACTTCCTCCCGGCGCGCTGACGCGGCGGTGTCGCGCGCGGGGCGCCCCGCGTGCCGGGCCCTGATGGCCCTGATGGCCCTGATCGCACCGGGGGGGAGCCTACGGCGCGTCGTACTCGGTCAGCTCGCGCACCCAGATGTTGCGGAAGCGCATCGGGTTGCCGTGGTCCTGCAGCTCGATCGGCCCCGTGCCCGGGTGCGGCTCGTACTCGGCGAGCTTGCGGTGGGTCGTCGCGCCGAGGAAAGGCTCGTCGACGTGCACACAGACCCCGTTGTGGAAGACGGTCGCGCGCGCAGGGGAGACGAGCGCGCCGCCCTCGAAGCGCGGCGCGCGGAAGACGATGTCGTAGGTCTGCCACTCGCCCGGCCCGCGGCTCGCGTTGACCCGCGGCGGCTTCTGGCCGTAGAGGGCGGCGGCGCCGCCGTCGGCGTAGGTGGGGTTCTCGAACGAATCGAGGATCTGCACCTCGTAGCGCTGCATCAGGAACACGCCGCTGTTCCCGCGGTCCTGGGAATCGCCCTTCACCGCCGCCGGGGTCGCCCACTCGATGTGCAGCTGGAGGTCCCCGAACGACTCGCGCGTGCGGATGCTCCCGGTCCCGTCGACCTCCATGTAGCCGTTCTCGACCTTCCACTTCGCCTCGCCGTCGCCGCCGGTCCAGTGGCCGAGGTCGCTGCCGTCGAAGAGCACGGTCGCGTCCGACGGGGGGGCTCCCGGCTGCGCTCCGGGCGTGACGACGCGCGGCTGCGGCCGCTTCCCGTCGTGGACGCGCCACTTCGAGTCCGGCAGGAGCGGCGTGTCGTCGTAGCCGAAGGCTTCCTGCGGGCGCGCGTGGATCGCGAGCGCGAGGAGCAGCAGCAGAGGCGTGGCGCAGAGCGCCAGGGCGGCGGAGCTCGTTTCGGGGTTCATCGGTCCTCCTCGTCCTTCATGAGGCCAGCAGCGCGTCGAGCTGCGCGGCGGCGTCCAGGTAATGGTGCCAGAACTCGCCCGACGTGCCCTCCGGAAAGAGGTCGACCCGTTCGAACGGATCGACGGCCTCCATGGCCGGTGCGTAGAGGTGGTAGAAGGCGTCGTCGACGTCCAGCCGCCGCACGAGCTTGAAGAGGCCGTCGGCGGTCGTCGTCACGATGCAGCGGTCCTTGTGGTGCGGCAGCGTCCTGCCGTCCGTGATGCTCTCGGGCTTCCCGTTGGGCTGGAACGTCTCGGAGAACGAGAAGCGCCGCGGGTGCGCGGCCTCCGCGGCGGGATCGCGCAGAACGCCGCGCAGGCTCACGCCGTCGAGCGGCAGGCCGGCCGACACGTCGACGGCGGCGAGGCCCGCGAGGTCGCGGATGGTAGCGAACAGGTCGACGCCGTCGACGAGCACGTGCGACACCCTGCCCGGCTGGCGCACGCCCGCGCCGCTGACGACGAGCGGCGCGCGGATGCCGAGCTCGAAGACCGTGGTCTTCATGCGCCGCTTGCCGGCGACGAAGGACAGCGTCTCGCCCAGTTCCTTGGAGTGCACGGCCTGCGCCGTCGTGGGGATCTGCACCGGCGTGCCGTTGTCCCCCGCCAGGACGACGAGCGTCCGCTCGCGGCGTTCCGGACCCAGCCCGTCGAGGAGCTCGGCGAGCTCGTGGTCCACGGCCTCGAGCTTGGCGCAGTAGTTGCGCCAGACGTCCTCGGCGCCGCTGCCCTCGGGGATCGCCTCGCCGAACGCCGTCACGGCCGGCTTGTACTCGTCCGTCGCGACCAGCTCGGCGGGGGGGAAATGGAACGGGGCGTGGCAGGCGTTGAGCGCGACGACGGCGAGGAACGGCTCGGTCGCGGTCTGGGCGATCCAGCGCTGCGCCTTCTGGCGCGTGCGCAGCGTGGCGTACGCGCCGCGGCCGAAGTTGGTCTCGAGCGTGCCGTTCTGGTTGGAGAAGTAGTTGTAGTACCCCGCCGGATAGGGATCGCTGAAGGCCGGCACGGGCGGGGTGCCGAGGTTGCGGAAGATCGCCCAGAACGCGTTCCAGCCGCCGACGTCGCGCAAGTGGTCCCAGCCGCTGCCCTTCCAGATCACGCCGCCCTTCGGGAACTCGGTCACGCCGCTCTCGGTCGCGTCCAGCGCGAGGTGCCACTTGCCGAACAGCCCCGCCTGGTAGCGCGAGCGCTGCACGACGCGCGCGATCGTCGTCTCGGGCGGGCCCGAGCCCACGCCGAGCTCGATCAGGTCGTCGCTCACCGTGTCGGCGCGCACCGCCGTGCCGACGCCGTGGCGGAAGGCGTACCGGCCGGTGTACAGGGAGGCGCGCGTGGGGGAGCAGACCGGCGCGACGCGGAACTGGGAGAAGCGCACGCCGGAGCCGATCAGGGCGTCGATCGTCGGCGTCTCCGGGTAGAGGAGCTGCGCGCCCGCGTCGACGCCGTCGAGCGCGTAGGGCGATTCGGGGTCGTAGCCGCGCAGCATCTCGATGCCGACGTCGTCGAGCAGGACGAGGAGGACGTTGGGCTCGGGCTTGGGGCCGGGCCGCACGCCGCCGACGCCGGGCGCGCGCTCGGAGTGGACGTCGATCATAGTTCGATTCCCTGCGAAGGTCGCTTGCGGCGCGCGATGCGCGCCACCCAGAAGGCGGTGGCCAGCGAGACCGCCGAGACGGCGACGACCGCCGGACCGAGGGGCAGGTCGAGGCGGAACGAGACGAAGATCCCGAGCACGACGTCGAGGAAGCCGATGCCCCCCGCCCAGAAGTAGAAGCCCAGCATCGAGCGCGCCAGGCCGCGCGCGGCGAGGGGCGGCAGGACCAGCAGCCCGAAGAGCAGGACGAGGCCGACGGTCATGACCCCGACCGAGATCGTCGCGCCGGTCAGCACGAGCAGCAGGACCTCGAACGCCACCACGCGTTTGCCGAGCACGACGGCCGACTCGCGGTCGTAGCTGACCACCAGGAGGTCGCGGTGGAAGACGACGATCGAGAGCAACGTGCCGAGCAGGACGACGGCCAGGGTCTCGAGCTCGTGGCGTCCGATCGTGATGATCTCGCCCATCAGGATGCTCTCGAGGTAGATCTCCCCGGCCGGCGAGGCGCCCATGGCGAGGATCGTGGCCGCGTTCGCGACCGCGAAGGCGGCGGCGACGCGCGCGATCTCGGAGCCCCCGGAGCGCCCCAGGAAGAGGAGGCCGGCGAGCCCCCCGAACGTGAAGAGGCCGGCCCACGCCAGGTGGTAGTTCATCGTCGCGTGGGTGTCCTCCATCGCTCTCAGGAGGTCGAGGCCGCCGATCCCCACGTGCGCGATCCACCACGGCATCACCGCGAAGCCGAACGCCACGCCGGCCGTCGCGAACTGCGGCAGCGCGATCCCGTAGAACGTCGTGCGGCGCACGAGCAGGAAGCAGCCGAGCAGCGGGCAGACGATCCCCGCGAGCACCGCGCCCACGAGCGCGGTCCAGAAGACCTCGAGGATCGCCGTCCAGCTCAGGTCCACGCGGTCTCCCGGTCCTCCGGCTCGGAAGTGAAGCAGCGCTCGATGCCCTCCGGGCTGAGCATCTCGCTCGCCGGGCCGCGCGTCACCGTGCGCTCGGAGACCCAGAGCGCCTCGGGCACCTCGGCGCGCAGCATCGCGAGCTGGTGCGAGACGAGCAGGATCGCCAGGCCTTCGGTCCGCGCGAGCTCTCCGAGCAGCGTGAGGATCTGGCGCACGGCGCGCGTGTCGACGCCGCTCGTGGGCTCGTCCAGGAGCAGGAGCTCGGGGCGCACCATCAGCGCGCGCGCGATCAGCGCGCGCTGGCGCTGCCCGCCGGAGAGCGAGGAGAAGAGCGCTCTCTCGCGACCGGCGAGCCCGACGCGCGCGAGGCACGCGCCGGCGAGCTCGCGGTCGGCGGGCGCCAGGGCGCGCCAGCCGCGCAGCCGGCCGTAGGCGCCCATCTGCACGACCTCGCGCACGGTGAGCGGGTAGATCGGGTCGAGCACCTCGCGCTGCGGGACGTAGCCGATGCGGCTCGTGTGGCGCACGACGCTCCCGGCGAGCGGGCGGACGAGGCCCAGGAGCCCGCGGAAGAGCGTCGTCTTGCCCGAGCCGTTGGGTCCGACGATCCCGAGGAACTGGCCGCGCTCGACCCTGAGGTCGACGCCCTGCACCACGGGCCGCTCGTCGTAGCCGAACGCGGCCCCGGCCGTCTCGAGGAGGAGGTTCTGCACTCTGGGCGCGGCCACAGAATCCTGGCTCGGTCGCGTGCCTGTCAACAGCGGAGAGCGCCCGGGGGAGCGCCCGCGGCTTGTGGGCCCGGCGCGCGGCGCCTACATTCCGCCTGCCGATGACCGGCACAGGACGCGTGCTCGTGTTCGACGGGGACTGCCCCTTCTGCATCGCCAGCGTGCGCTGGCTCGAGCGGCTGCGCGTGGTCCCGGCCGGGAGCTCGCGGCCTTGGCAGAGCTACGAGGGCGAGCGCGCGGCCCTCTTGCTCGACGCCGGCATCCGCAACGAGATCGTCGCCCTCGACCCCGAGAGCGGCGAGACGCGGAGCGGCGTGCGCGGCGTCGTCTGGGCCCAGGAGGGAAGCTGGGCCTCTGCGCTGGCCCGCCTCTTGACCCTGCCCGGCGCCGGCGGCCTCGCGAACCTCGCCTACCGCACGCTGGCCTTCAACCGCCGCGTCATCGCCCCGGCGCGCCGCCCCGCCGGGATGGCGTGCGCGTGCGACCCCGACTTCCACGCCGGCTACCGCGCGCTCTGGATCCTCGTCGCCGTGCACGCAGCCCTGGGTCTCGCGTGGCTCTTCGGCGCGAGCTTCCCGGTGCCCGGCGCGGACGCCTCCTCGGGAGGCACGGCGCTCGCGAGCGGGCGCGCGCTGCGCTTCCTCGCGCTCGCGACCCCCGGCTGGTGGCTCGCGGCCGGGCTCGGCTCGTTCCTCGGCCGCGAGCGCTACGCCGACTGGGTAGGCCACCTCGCGACGACCGCGCTGCTCGGCTCGGCGGCGCTGCTGCCGGGCATCCTCGCGGCGCTCGTCCTCGAGGGGCGGGCGCTGCACGCCGTGCAGTGGGCGTCGCTGCTCCTGGCGGCCGTGCTCATGGCGCGCGCGCAGGTGCGGCGCAACGCGGCGCTGGGGATCGGGCAGCGCTGGACCGCGATCTGGGCGGGCAGCCTCGCGCTCGGCTGCGTTCCGTTCTCGATCGCGCTCACGCTGCGATCCTGACCACCAGCACCGATGGGGTCGTTCGACGGGCGGGAACGCGCCCCATGCCCCGGCGCCCGAGAGCCGACATCGGCGCCCCACCCTTCCTGTAAACTTGTAAGTGTTTCGTTTTTTTCCCCGAGGGGGGGTGGATTTCCGGGGCCGGCCTTCCTATCCTGAGTCTGGATCTCAACGTTGCCCTTCGCCTTGGCGGGGGGCTCGACCGCAACAAAGGAGAGTGGATGTTGACCATCCTGGCATGCCTGCTGCCAATACTGGCGGTAGCCCCTGCCACAACGTTCCCTGCCAGCACAGTTGCTTATGACGATTGCAACGGCTGCCAGCTAGGAGACGACGAGGACACCGATAGCGCGGTTTGCGACGGTTGCACGGCTACGATCTGGAGCGAAGTCAGCAACTTCGACGAGACCTGCGGTAACTTTGGCGTCACTTGCAGCGCAGCGAGGTGCAGCTACACCTGGAAGGTGAAGTTCAAGGCCGAGGGCGACTGCACGGAGATAACGTGGCAAGTCAAGTCGTGCGAATCCCAGACCGGGACCCCCTTCTCGGGAGAAACCTCTACCACGCTCATCACACAACAGAACCTCGACTACATCTGCAGCCAAAAGGAACCCTGGTGCTGGCACGCGATCTCGGCTTGCGGTGGTAACCCGGCCGAGGCGAAGATCGAGGGAGATCATGGCTGCTCGACCTGCTCCGGGATCGGCGGGACCTAGCGCAGGGCCGAGCGAGAATACCAAGGTGGCGCGGACGATCCTCACCACCTTGGTGCTCGTCGGCGGCGCAATGTTGGTCGTGAGGAGCCTTCCCACCGGCGGGGGAGAAGGTTCGGCGGCCGCTCCGCCACGGGATGCCGGGGACGCGCGTACCGGTGGTCCGGGTTCGGATCTCCTGAATCCTGATGGAACGAGCGGGACGCGGGTCGCGGCGGATGCAGCCGATGTGAGCACTGGTGCGACCAGCGGGCTTTCGTCGCAGATCGCGAGGCCGTGGTCGGAGGTCAGGGAGTCCTTCCGCGAGATGAGTTGCGGAATGTTGGAGCTGGATCGCCGCGATTTCCCTCGCATGGCAACGAAATGGCCCAGAGAACAGTCCGTCAATGAGGACGAGGTAAGGCCCGATTACATGAGCGAGGCTCTGAACCCCGATGCGAAGGAGCTCGGCCCCTTGGATCGCGAAATCCTGGACGCCTTGGTCGACGACTACGACAAGCGCTTGACCGAGCTCGGGGTCGTCGGCGCCGAGCTTGCGGCGGACGCTCTGAACGAGTACTTCGACGAGAAGCGGTTCGAGCGGTATCGAAAGGGAGAGAGCATCCCCGAGAGGTCGATCGTCGTCGGCGCGCGCTTCAGTCGGAACAGCACGATCGAGTCACACGGCTGGGTCGTTCGCACGAGGTTCTCGTCGTCCGACTATCCGATCCTCGACGGGCACCTCGAGGCGATGTTCAGCCTCAAGGAGGAGCGGACGAAGGCCGTCCAGGAGTACATCGCGAAGTTGAGGTAGGCGACCCTGCCTTCGAGGCCGCTGCGGAACGCCGCGCGTCCGGCTACCCTCCGAGCACGAGGCTCACCGCCTCCTCCGCGCTCGCGGCCCGTTCCACCGGCACGTCGCCCGCAATCGCGTGGAGCGACACGACGCGCTTGCCGCGCTTCAGGGCGAAGGCCATCTCGGACAGCGTCCCGTACCCGCCCGCGACGGCGACGAACGCCTCGGCGGTGTTCGCGAGGATCGCGTTGCGTGCGTCGCCCATGCCGGTCGCGATCGCGAGCTCGACCCAGGGGTTCGCCTCGCGCGGATCGGCGCCGGGCAGGATCCCGACGACGCGCCCGCCGGCCTCGCGCGCGCCGCGCGAGGCGGCCTCCATGACGCCGCCCAGTCCGCCCGTGACCACGACGCAGCCGCGCTCGGCGAGGCGCCGGCCCACCTCGCGCGCCTGCGCCGCGGTCGCCGCGTCGCACGCGCCCGCGCCGATGACGGCGATCACGCGCGCGTTGGCGGCGTGCGTTCTCGGGCCGGGCCTCACGGGTGGACCTCGACCGCGAGACCGGTCGCGGCGCGGATGCGCGCGGCGTAGCCCTCGAGCCACTCGTCCGGGAGCTTCGCGAGGCGCGGCGCTTCGGGCTGGTGCGAGGTGCGCTCGAGGCCGTACAGGAGCACGTCGACCAGCGGCACGCCGGCCGCGACCTGGCGCGCGAGGAAGTCGAGGTACGCCGCCTGCTCGGGCGCGGACGGCGGCTCGCCGTCGAGCGCCATCACGATGGTCTGGACACGCGTGCGGCAGGTGGCCGCGCAGCGCCGCAGGTTCTCCTCGACGCGAGCATCGGACAGCTCGACGTCGTTCCACGCGGCGCGGCCTTCGCGCGTGGCGCGGTCCAGCTTGAACCACACCTCGCCGTTCGCGCGCGCCATGCGCGCGAGCCCGCGCGCGACCTCCGGGCGCTGGACGAGCGAGCCGTTCGTGATGAGGACGAGCTTCACCTCGCCCGTCAGCCCGAAGTCGTCCAGCACCGCGCAGAGGCGCGCGACGACCTCGTCGAACTGGCGCGAGGTCGTCGCCTCGCCGTTGCCCGACAGCGCGAGGTCGTTCAGCCGGCGCGCGCCCTCGGGCACGTTCGCCTGCATCCAGTCCCCGTGCACGACGTCGGCGAGGAAGGTGCGCAGCTCGCCCTCGAGGAGGTCCAGGTCGAGCGGCGGCGCGGCGCCGCGCACGAGGCCCGGCACCTGGCAGTAGATGCAGCGCCAGTTGCAGGCGTTGTTCGTGTTCAGGTTGATGCCCACCGACACGCCGCGCGAGCGGCGCGAGAGCACCGGGTACACGTGCACGAAGCCGGCGGCGTCGCGGTCGTGGGAGCGGGTCGAGAGCCGCATCGTGCCGCTACTATCGGCCCGACGCGGCTGCGCTTCCACCCCGGCCTGTCTTCGTCCCGCGTTCGTGCGTCTTGGCTTCGAGACCGGGCTCCAGCCGTCCTGCACCCGCAAAAAACCGCTTAGGAACGCAAGAAGGCAGGAAGAACCCCGGACGTCCTGATGCTCCGGCCGCCTGGCGCCCGCCAGAGGAAGAAACGCACGCACGTCCTGGCGCTCCTGCCCGCCCGGCTCCCGCCAGGAAAGCAAGAAAAACGGATCGGAGACTCTCGCGATTCGGAGATCGCCCAGCAGCGCGATTGCGTTCCTGGGCGTCCTGCCTCACGGGTGGAGGGCAAGGGCTGTAGCTGGACGCGCGCCGTTCTCTTTTCTGGGGAGGCGGGCGCCGGGCGGCTGGAGCGCCTGGACGTCCGGGCTCTTCCTGCTCTTGTGGGTTCCCTAGTTAGCCGTCTCCTTCCTCGTCCTGCTCCTCCTTCTCCAACGCCGCAAGGTCGACGGGAAAGGCGTCCGGCTCGATCGGTTGCTTTCCGTGCTTCGCGTGGATCACCCAGACTGCGCGCGCTTCATCGACGATGGTGAAGAAGAGCACGAACTGTCCGCTCGGGATGCGGCGCACCTCCTGGTCGCACCACGCATCTTCGACCGCCAGGCCGTAGCGCCGCGGCATCTTCGCGAGCCCGTCGATCTTGTCGTAGATCCGTGCCAGCCACCTGGCGGCGATCTCCGGCGTGCCCTGGACGGTGGCGATGTACTCGGCCTGCTCTCGGATGCGGCGCTTCGCGGCGGGGACGATGAAGACCCCGTACGTCATCGGTCGAGCTCGAGGCCGAGCTCGTCAGCGATCTCACGCAAGGCTTCCTTCATGGGCTGGCCGCGGCCGGCCCGGACGTCCTCCATGGCGCGCTCGATCGCGGCCAGGTTCCGGGCGAGTTCCAGGGCGTCCTGGTCGGTGAGCTTCGGGTCCTTCTCCTGAAGCTCCTTGGCCTGGCGCCGCAGAACCTCACCCTGCACCGCCTCCTCGACGAAAGCCGACAGGTCGCCCTTCCTCAGGCCCGTGCGGGCGAGAAAGACGCGGACCATGCGGTCGGTCTCCTCCTGGATGGTCACGTTCCACTTCGGCATGGTGCCCCCCGCTGTTTTGGTGGTTAGGCGCCTATCCTCCTAGTGTGCCATGGATCGGCCCTCAAGGTCCTGCGGCTGAGGTCTCTTTGGGCGAGAAGGGCGGGCAGGTGCAAGCGATGCCAGCCCACCACACGGCGATCCAGGCCGCGCCCGGCTTTCTTCGTCTGGCGGGCGCCGGAAAGCGGGAGCACCAGGACGTGCGCGCGTTTCTCTTCTGGCGGGCGCCGCGCGGCCGGAACGTCAGGACGTCCGGGTTCTTCCTGTTTTCTTGCGTTCCTGAGCGGCCTTTTTCGGGTGCAGGACGGCCGGAGCCCCGCTCGAAGCCCACGACGTCACTCCCCACGCTCCTTGATCCGGTCGCGGTTCAAGAGGTAGACCGCCGACAGCTTGTGCTCGTCGCGGATCTTGCGGTAGATCCCGCGCGCCTCCTCGCGCTTGCCCGCGTCCCACAGGGCGTCGGCGCGCTTCAGGAGCTCGGCGGCGTCGGCGCTGCCGAGCTCCTCGAGCAGGCCTCCGATGTCCCCGACGTCGACGTCCTTGGCGATCTTCTCGAGCCCCTTCTCGAGCTCGTCCTGGAGCCGCTTCTCGGCCTCGTCGCGCAGCGCCGCCCGCGCGAGCTCTTCGACCGCGCCCTTCCACTCGACCTTCGGGCTCGTCCAGGTGCCGCGGATCGGGATCGCGAGCTCCCTGCCCCGGAGCGACGCCAGGGCGCCGACGCGCCCGGCCAGGTTCTCGTCGATCGGAACCTTCCACGCGAGGTCCAGCGAGCGATCGAAGCCGACCGAGCCCCCGAACGTCGTCGGCGTTCCTGCGAGCTTCCAGACCCAGGGCTTGGCGTACGTCAGCGCGCCGGCCGCGATCTCGAAGTCGAGCGGGTCGAGCCGCAGGCTCTTCGATTCCGCGCCGACCAGCGCGATCAGCTTCTCGAAGAGCGGCGAGCCCGCGAGCGTCGCCTCGTGCAGCGTCAGGCTGCCCGAGCCGCGCAGCGCGCTCGTCACGAGCCCCAGGCCGTTCTCCGCGAGCGCCGCGAGCGAGAGGTCCTCGGCGCTGCGCAGGTCGAGCACGGCGCTCGCGTTCCCGATCAGCGTGCTCTCCTCGACGCCCTCGAGACCGGCGAACACGGGGTGCACGTGGGCGAGGAGCGGCGCCGCCGCGGCGCGCAGGCCCGCGTTCTCGAGCCCGACCTGGAGCTTGGCGGGGCGCGCCGTCGCGCCCTCGACGTGCGGCATGACCGGACAGCGCAGGACGAGCTTCCCGGTTCCGCCGCCGACGCCGAGGTCGCCCTTCAGGAGCACCTCGCCGCCGGACACCGTGAGCTCGAGGTCCCCGCGCGCGTCGAGGCCGAAGAGGCCGATCGTCCCGGGGCTGCCGCGCAGAGAGCCCTGCGCCGAGGCGAGGAAAGCGAGGACGTCCGCGCCGCGCAGGGTGCCGGCGAGCTCGAGCTCGAGGCGCTCGGGCGTCGCGCCGGAGAGCTCGCACGGCAGCAGCTCGCCGAACGACTCCTGGAGCGTGTCGGGCACGAAGGAGACGCCGCCGCGCAGCCCCTCGAGCACCAGGGTCGCCGGCTCGTCCGGCGGCCGCCGGACGGTCCCCGCGAGATCGGCGTCGAGCCAGCTCGACTTCAGGCGCAGGCTGTCGATCGCGAGCGCGGACAGCGCCGCGTCCGCGCCGAGCTCCAGGTCGAGCCGCGCCTCGGGGCGAAAGCGGCCGCCGCCCGCGGCGGGGCGCTCCCAGTCCCCCGAGAGCGTGGTCGTGCCGGCGACGCGCACCTCGCCCGCCGCGAGACGCACGCGGTGCGCGGCCTCGAGCGCGAGGTCGCCCGGCGCCTCCTCCCGCTCGAGCAGGCGCGCGAGCTCTTGCGGGGCGAGGTGCAGCGCGAGGTCGGTCGCGAGGTCCGCCTCGAGCGTCTTCGGATCGACGCGCCGCCCCGGGACGCGGAAGGTCCCGGCCAGGACCTCCCGGCCTTCGTGCGTCACCTCGAGCGAGCAGGGCTCGGCGAGGTCCTCGATCGCGAGCCGCACGTCGACCCGCTCCCACGTGCGCCGCAGCTCCGGCGTCTCGAGCGCGATGCGCGCGTCCTCGACGAGGAGCGCGAGCGCGAAGTCGGGCAGCGGCGCGTCCTGCTCGGGGCCGCGCTGGCCCGCGCCCCCGGCCCCGGGCTCCGCGGGCGGCGCGGCGAGCGCCGCGAAGTTCCAGCTCCCGGCCTCGTCCTGGCGCGCGAGCACGTCGAGCCCGCGGCCGCGCACGCTCGCCCGCGGCTTCCCGCGCAGCGAGGCGAGGACCGCCGGATCGAGCTCCGCCGACTCGAGCGCGAGCACGCGCTCGCCGGCCGGGTCGCGGATCGCGAGGCCGGCGAGCGTCACCCGGCCGAAGTGCGTGATCCCGAGCTCCTCGAGCTCGACGCTGCCGTTCAGGCTGCGCTCGAGCGCGGCGACGACGCGCTCGCGCACGAGCGGGCCGAGAGCGGCCGGCGCGACGAGCCAGCCCAGGAGCAGCAGCGCCGCGAGCAGCACGAAGGCGCGCAGGAGCCAGCGCTTCCTGCGCGGCGCCTCGTCGTCTCGGGGAGTCCGTTCTCTCTCAATCACGGTCCGTCCGGGTCGGGCGACCCGACCAGCTCGCCGACGTGGGCCGCGCACGAGCGCGCGAGCCCCTCGAGATCGTAGCCCCCTTCGAGCAGCGTCACGAGCCTGCCGGCGCAGGACCTTGCGGCGAGCGCGGCGAGCTCGCGCGTCATGCTCGCGTACGCCTGCTCCGACAGCCGGGTCGACGAGAGCGGGTCGCGCGCGTGCCCGTCGAAGCCGGCGGACACGAGCACGAAGCCGGGCTCGAAGTCCTCGAGCGCGGGCAGCACGCGGCCCTCGAAGGCGGAGAGCCACTCGGCGTCGCCGCTGCCCGGCGGCATCGGGCAGTTGAGCGTCGCGCCCGCGCCCGCGCCGCGCCCGCGCTCGGACGCCGCGCCCGTCCCGGGGTACAGCGGGTGCTCGTGCAGGCTGGCGTAGAAGACGCTCGCGTCCTCCTCGAAGAGGTGCTGCGTCCCGTTGCCGTGGTGCACGTCGAAGTCGACGATCGCCACGCGCTCGATCGCGTGCTCCGCCTGCAGGTGGCGCGCCGCGATCGCGACGCTGTTCAGGAGGCAGAAGCCCATCGCCAGGTCCTCCTCGGCGTGGTGGCCGGGCGGGCGCGCGGCGACGAAGGCGTTCTTCCAGTCGCCCGCGGCCACCGCGTCCACCGCGCAGAGCGCGCCGCCGGCCGCGGCGAGCGCGGCTTCGAGCGAGTGCGCCGAGACGTTCGCGTCCGGGGTGTCGACCCAGCTCGCTCCGCCAGCGATCCGGCTCCTGAGGCGCTCGACGTAGCGTCGCGGGTGGACGCGCTCCAGGGCCTCGAGCGGCGCGGCCGGCGCCTCGCGCTCGTCGAGCTCGGCGCGCAGTCCGCAGCGCTCGAGCCGCTCCAGGAGGGCGATCAGCCGCTCGGCGCGCTCGGGGTGCCCCGGCCCCGGGTCGTGCCGCAGGCAGGCGGGACTCGTCACGAGCCCGGTGCGCCCCACCGCTAGCGTCCCTCGAACACGCTCTTGTGCTTGGGGTCGCGCGCCATCTCGGCGAAGTCGGGATCCGACACCAGCTCGCGCAGGGTCGCGAGCGAGACGGGCGCCTTGCCCAGCCATTCGGACGCGTCCTTGAAGTCGCCCATCAGGGCGTAGCAGCGCGCCAGGCCGATGTAGGGCTCGTGGTCGATCTCGTTGTCGTCGACCTGCAGCCCGTGGGCCTTGCGGTAGTCGAGGACGGCCTTCTTGTAGTCGCGGATCCTGTAGAGCGCGTCCGCGCGGCGCAGGTACGCCTGCGCCCACTTCTTGTTCGCGCGGATCTGCTCGTCGTAGGGGGCGAGCAGATCGCGGCGCGCGCCCTTGTCCCCGAGCACGCTCAGGAGGACCAGGGCCGCCTCGGCGACCCTGGCGTCGCCGTCCTGCGCGATCGACTCGATCGCCTTCGAGGCCGTTCGGTCGAGCGCGAGGTCGAAGCGTGCGAGCGTCTCGAGCACGAGCACCCTGCGGCCGGACGACAGGCTCGTGCCCCGCGCGAGCTCGACGAGCGCGAGCACGTGGGGCGCCTGCAGCGCCTCCGGCACCGCCTGGTAGTAGCGCAGCGCGGTCGCCACGTGCTCGGGCCCGTGCGCGCCCTGGACGAGCGCGAGCACCTCGCCCGCGACCTCGGCGTTGCCCGCATCGGCCAGGGCTTCGAGCGCGATGTCGACCACGTCGGGCGACGCGTCCTCGAGGGCGGCCTCGAAGAGCTCGTTCGCCTCGGCGCCGCCCAGCGTCGCGATCGCCTGCAGGGCGCGGCGCCGCAGGCTCTCCTCGCTCGATTCGTACAGCTCGCGCAGCGCGGGGAAGACGCGCGCCGGCTGGGGATGGGTCTCGAGCAGCGTCAGCGCGTTGCGGCGGCCGCCGATCGATCCCGAGCGCAGGACCGCGACCAGCTCCTCGGTCGCCGGGGCCACGCCCACCTCGAGCAGGATCGCGACGACGTCGTCGGCCACGGCGTGGGCGAGGGGATCGGCCTCCGAGCCGGGGTCGATCGCGCTCGCGAGGAGCGGCGCCGCGCCGCGTCCGAGGGCGGCGAGCTCGCGCCGCGTCGCCTCGACGCTGGCGCGCGAGTCGCGGTCCGTGCGCAGCTTCTGGAGCAGGACCGCGACCCG